>Ga0068877_10000256_pt1 | contig 46019 bp, 32 predicted proteins | sample NOAtaG_FD_66437 | JGI IMG/M metagenome (GOLD analysis project Ga0068877, IMG submission 66437) | Freshwater lake microbial communities from Lake Erie, under a cyanobacterial bloom - NOAA_Erie_Diel6S_1000h metaG | ecosystem: Environmental > Aquatic > Freshwater > Lake | place: USA: Ohio, Lake...
CTGCAGCTCAACGGCAACACGCTGACGAACAACCAGAAGTTCTCCCGCACCGGTGGCGACAACAGCATGCTGAACGGCACGCTGGCGAACAACGGACAGTTCAGCTACACCGCCGGGACTTGGTACTTCCAAAACCTCAATCTGCTCAACAACGCCGCGGGGACCATCACCGTCACCGGGGGAAACTGGCCCAACTGGACCGGCACCAACACGCTGACAAACAACGGCACGCTGACCAAGCAGTTGACCGCCGCGCCCGCGCGTGATCTCTCCATCGCCATCCCGGCCGTGAACAACGGGACGGTCAACGTCCAGGGCAACACGTTGAGCTGGAACTCCGCCCCCTTCACCGCAAACAACAGCGGTCAGTTCAACGTCTCGCCCGGCGCAGGGTTCTACTTCCGCAACTGCTCGATCAAGGGCACACTCAACGGCACCAACAACGGCACCTTCGGCTTCGACGCCGGCAACTCCCTCGCTGACAACCTGATCGTCAACATCGCCGGCGCCAACGGCTTCAACTGGCTCGCGGGCGACCTGCAACTGAGCACCAAGACGCTGACCGTCGCGCCGTCGCGCACGTTGAACTTCGCCGGCGGCGACCGCTCCGCGTTCAACGGCTCGATCGTCAACCAGGGCACCTTCAAACACGACGCCGGGACGTGGTACTTCCAGGGCCTAAGCCTCACCAACAACGGCACCTTCAACTTCAACTCCGGCACCATGACCAACTGGACCGGGACCAACCTCTTCACCAACAACGGCCTCTTCACCAAGACCGCCGCCAACACCCGCAGCTTCAGCGTCCCCACCGTCAACACGGGGCTCTTCGATGTCGCCCAGGGCGGGCTCAACGGGATCACCACGTATACCCAGACCGCCGGGCAGACCTTCGTCCGCGGCGGGAGCATGACCGGCGGACAGATCACCGTCAACGGCGGCGACTTCTTCGCCACCGGCACCGTCTCTCCCCTGACCAACAACAACGGCGTGGTCTACGTCGATCCGTCCACCACGCCAACCGTCGGCACGCTGACCGTTCAGGGTCGGTTCATCCAAGGGCCGGGCGGCATGCTTGTGGTTGACATCGGTTCGACCACCAGCGCCGATGTGATCAACTCTCAGAACAACCCGAGCCTGCAGGGCAACGTCGTCGCTCGCGTCCTCAACAGCACCGAAGTCAAGGGGCTTGCATTCACCATCGTCACCGGCACGGGCTTCACCCCCGCCTTCGCCAGCCCCGGTATCGTCTCGACCATCGGCACCACCCGCATCGCCCGCGTTCAGCCCAGCGGGTTGAACATCGTCCTCTACTTCGTCTGTTCACCGGCCGACATCTCCGACGATCAAGGCAACATCCCGCCCCAGCCCGGCGTGCCCAACAACGGGATCAACGAGGGCGACTACAACGCCTTCTTCTCCGCCAACGGTTTCTTCGCTCAGTCCGCCCTGGGCACCGCAGCCGTCAACGGCACGTGCGATATCGCCAACGACCAGGGCGACCCCCTCCCTACGACGCCCGACCGTCCGAACAACGGCGTCAACGAAGGTGATTACAACCTCTTCTTCAACCTCTTCTTCCTCAACTGCGAGTAATGCCATGGATTGCTGACCGCTGCCCCGTGGCCGATCAGCACCACGAACATCGTTCCAGACAGGTTTGTTCCTTTCCCGAATGCCCGGTCGAGTCACGCCGACCGGGCGTTCACATTTTTTGCTTTGGTGCTAAGGACTGGAAGACGGGTTCGAAAGCAATCGGAAAGGTCACAAGCACGGGAGAGCCGGGCGTCCACGGATTCGCAGGCCGGGGATACGACGGTTCGCCGATTCGCTTGCGTGCATGAGCATCGGCACGATCCGATCTTTACCCGAACATGCGATCATGGGGAGACAGTTTGGTGGCAACCTGGGTAATCGGCGGTTGATGAGCATCAAAGGTGAGCGGCGATGGCCCGAGAACAACGGAGTGTTGCCGAGCGCGTGCGTTTCACTGGTCAAACCGGTGAAGCGGGCTATGCTGTACTCAGCCGGTGGGGCGGTTCTCTGCAACCGTTTTGGTGCTTCGGGCGAATCGACATTCGACGCCGGGGCGTTCGGTGCTTTCACTGAACGCACCCGGCGGACCACGCTTTTCTCACGACGGAGTGTGTCGTGTTACCGCCGAGCGGCGGGTTGGCGAAAGCCCACCCGCCGCATTTCGTTTCGCACGAGACCGTTTAGCCCTTCACCACCGCATCCAACTGGCGCTTCTCGCCCGCGCTCATCGCCTCCACCGGCAACTCGCGCACCATCGCCTCGATGATCGCGTCGGTGGTGATGCCGTCGGCCTCGGCGTTGAAGTTCGTCAGGATCCGGTGCCGGAGTACCGGCTTCGCCACCGCACGCACGTGCTCGGGCGTCACGTGCGTTGAGCCCTGCAGAATCGCACGCGCCTTCGCACCCAGGATGATGTACTCGCTGGCTCGCGGGCCCGCGCCCCACGCGACGTACTCCTGCACCAGCTTCGGCCGCGGCAGCCCGCCGTCCATCGGCTCCTTGATCCGCGTGCACCGCACCAGCCGCAGTGCGTAGCGCACCACATGTTCCGCCACGGGCATCGCCCGCACGAGCGTCTGCACGCGTTCAATATCCTCGGCACTCAAAACCGCGTTGACGCTCGACGCGCCGCCGCTGGTTGTGCGCTGCACGATGGCGAGCTCTTCATCCGCCGTGGGATAGCCGATCTTCACCTCAAACATGAAGCGGTCGAGCTGCGCCTCGGGTAGCGGGTACGTCCCCTCCTGCTCGATTGGGTTCTGCGTCGCCAGCACGAAGAACGGCGAGGGCAGCCGGTGCTGCATCCCCCCCACCGTCACCTGCTTCTCCTGCATCGCCTCGAGCAACGCCGCCTGCGTCTTCGGCGGGGTGCGGTTGATCTCGTCCGCCAGGATCACGTTCGCGAAGATCGGCCCCTTGACGAACCGCAGGTTCCGCGAGCCGCTGCTCTTGTCCTCTTCGATCACCTCGGTCCCCGTGATGTCGCTGGGCATCAGGTCGGGCGTGAACTGCACGCGCGAGAACCCCAGGCTCAGCGTCTTCGACAGCGTTGAAATGAGCAGTGTCTTCGCCAGGCCCGGCACACCAACGACCAGCGCATGCCCCCGGCAGAAGATCGCCATGAGGATCTGATCGACGACCTCGTCCTGTCCGACGATGACCTTGTGCACCTCGCCCTTGAGCTGCGCGAAGGCGGATCGCACCTGCTCGATGGCCTGCTGGGCCTGCGCCGGGTCGATCATCGGGCCGTTGACGCCCGCGGGGTTCTGTGAACGCGTGTCGCCGGGCTGACCGGCGGGTTGAGACGTGGTATCCATGACGGGAATATACCGCCGCCGGGCGTTCCCGGTGCGGCCGAAGGCACAACACCAAACAAACCGCCCCGGACGGGATGAACCGCCCGGGGCGTCAGGAGTTGTTCGAGCTTTCCGAACGTGCTTAGCGTCCGCCCGGGTTGTTCTGGTTGTTCCCCGGCGCGTCCCGGCCGGGCTGCTGCTGCTGCTGCTGTTCGAACTTCTTCCGCATGGCCTCAAGCTCGGCTTCGAGTTTCTTCAGGCGTTCGTCCATCTCACCGCGACGGGTGCCCATCTCGATCTGCCGCTCGCGCATCATCGGCCCGATCTCGCGCAGCTTCTCCTGTGCCTTCTCGCGCGACTTCATCGCGCGATCAATCTCACGCTGGATCTGCTCGTTCAGCCGAGCCCGTCCCTCTTCGTCCAGGCCCTCCATCCGCGGCAGCACCAGCGGCATGCCCTCCAACATCGGCACCTCCATCGGCGCATTCGGCACGGTGAACATCCGCCCGCTCATGGGCATCTCGGCGTCCTCTTCGTCCACCGATTCCCACTCCGCCTTCGCCATGAAGTCCGCGTCGTACGCCACGAGCTTCAGCGATGCGTCCTTCGCCGCGCCCTTGCTCAGCACCGCGAGCTTGATCTCATCTCCCGCCTTGGCATTGCTCTCCTTGAGCTTCTTGCCGATGGACTCGGGCCCGGTGAGCTTCTCACCGTTGAGCGCCGTCACGATGTCGTACGGCTTCAGCCCCGCCGCCGCCGCGGGTGTTCCCTCCGCCACACCCGCGATCAACACCGCGCTCCCCGCGTCGATCCCCAGATACCGCGCCAGCACACCCGGCACCGGCGCAAGGCGAACGCCCATCATCACCGTGGGCTTCTCCTGCTTCTCCATCTGAACGATCGCGTCCCGCTCCATCTGCCGCTGCTGACCGTTCGGCGACGGAATCCGGATGATCCGGCGTTCCTCGCCCGCGCGGTTCCGCGGCAGGTCCAGTTCGATCTTCTCAACCTGCGGCACCTCAAGGCGCGTCAGCACGTTGCCCTGCTCGTCAACGATCGTCAGCGTTCCGTCCTCGGTCTTCACGCGCTCCTTGGGGATGCTCTTGCCGTCGACCGTGGCCTTGATCACCTCGCCGTCGCGCATGCGCACTTCGATCTTCTTGCCGTTCTCGCTGACGATGAACGTGCTTTCGGTGCTGGCGCTGACAACGGTGTTCATCTCCGGCTCGTCAACGCCGACCACCACCACGCCGCTCGGCTGCGCCGCGCCCGCGAAGGCGCACAGTGATGCGATCGCGAATCCCGCGGCCGCGCGCGTCAGCGTCGTGTTCGAAAACCCACGGTGTGTGCGTACGAGTTTGGTTGCTGTGCTTCCGCTGGTCATATGTCTGCTCCTGAGAATCCAACCTGCGATCGTGTGAGTTGATGCTCTGCGAGTTCACCCCGTGAGCACGCCGGGCACTCCTGACCGTCCGTGCGGCGTCGGGGCAGTTCGGTCGCTCTTACGCACTTCCAGATGCGCCGGATCGCGCGATCCTTCAGCTCTCGCTCCGTCGAAAGGCCGTGCTGAGCCCTTCAAACCATCTCGGCGATTTCCTCGGCACTTCCCGCACTTTTTCAACCGCGAACACCCGTTCGCTCCCGCCTCGATTGATGAGTGAACAGGCCCCGGACTCTCGCCCGGGGCCTGGCGTGCGGCAGGATCCGAACGTTGTCCGGACCCGCCTGGGTCTTCCTGCACACATCGCTTGAACGTGATGCTCTCCGATCGAGAGGCCCTCGACCTTTGACCATTCACCAACACATTCGCCCGCCGATGATCATGGCTTCGGCGTGTTCGTCGGTGTCGATGAAGGCGGCACGGTTGTGTTGGAGTTTCCGTAACCGCCCGCGGCCTTGTCGAAGCGCTTCATCACCTCCGCCTGACGCGCCGCCATGTCGCGCAGCAGCGCTTCCATCCGCGCAAGGCGATCCTCCAAAACCGCCATCCGCTCCGCCTCGATCGCCATCGTTCGCGCCGGCTGCGCGAAGGCATCGGGAAGGATCATGATCTGCTGCGCGGGCATGCCCTCGCAAGCTTCGCCCATCGACTCAGCATCAGGTGGCAAAGTCGTCACCACCGGCCCGGTCAGGCCCTTCAGCCTGCTCCGCACATCCTTCATCGCCTGCTCCGCCTTCCGACGCGCCTGATCGCCGCTGGCGGCCGCACCGATCAGCGGGTTCTCAACCTCAGCGCCGGGACCGAAAAGCCCCGAAACACCCGTCGGCATCGTCACGTTTATCGACATCGGTTCGTAGGGCATCTGCTTCCAGCTCGCCCCGGCAAACTGCTTTGATTCGAACGGCACCAGCTTCACTTCGACATCCCGAGGCTGCCCGGCGCTGATGATCGCGAACTTGACCGACTCACCGGGCTTGGCCTTCCGCGAGACCAACACGTCGCGGAGTGCGTCGACGCTTTCGACCTTCTTATCGTCGATCTTCGTGATGATGTCGAAGGGCTTCAGCCCCGATTCCGCAGCGGGCAGACCCTCCGCAACCGCGGAAATCATGACCCCCACGCCGGGCTCTAGGCCGAAGTGCCCGACGAGCGCCGGCTCGACCGGGACCATCTGCACGCCCACCATCACCGAACGATCGATGTCGTCGATCCTGGTATCAACCACCCACGTCGAAGGACCCTGCCCGAAGTTGTTCTGGGCACCGCCCAAACCACCCCGCCCGCCACCCTGCCCGCCCGACGACGACGGCGTAGACCGCGGGTAAATCATGCGCGTGCGGCTTTGCCCGCTCTGAGCATCGAAGGTGGAGCGTGCGCCGCCGCTGGCGCTGGGAAACTCCGCCTGCCCGCTGCCCATGCGAACGCGTCCGGTCACAGCGCCCGAGTCGTCGTAGATCATGAGCATGTTGCCCTGCACGCCCGCACGCTCGATCGGTGCGTCCTTGCCGTTGATCTTCACCGAATCGATCTGGCTCCCGCGGACGACGATCCAGTACTCGTCCCTGCCGACTTTGATGGTGTAGGCGGTGGTCTGTTCGATCCGGCGCTCCTCGGTGGCGCCGGGAGATTCGGTGGTCATGCTGCCGACGGGTTCGCGCTGACGGAGCACCGAGGAGGCCCGCGCAGCCGCCTCAGACTCGCGCGTGACCTGCCGGGCGCGGTCGCCGGGCGCGGGGCTGTCGCCCAGCACGCCGCATGTCAAGGCCATGACCGTCCCCGCCGAGAGCATCAACCAGCCTGCACGTGTGCGTTTCATGCGTGTACCTCGTTCGCCTTCAAGCCGTCTCTATACGACCCATCTTCCGCTGCGTGTCAAACCCGAGAATCCCATATGTCAACGGGCCAACCTCGTTCGAGCTGTCGAATCTGCTGCACGCGACCGAAAACCACGTCGCGGCACATCACGTTCAACCAACCACTCCGCACGACGCGAAGAACCCGCGACGCGCCCCGCCCCACACCCGCCAGCAACCCACACCCCGATTGATTCCAGCCGTCCGTTTCTGAACCGTTCCGTTCAGAACGGTGCGCCCTCGGGCTTCGGTGCCGTGGGCGCCGCGGTGGGAACCAGGATCGTTCGGCCCAGTTCATCGGTCCCGAGGCGGTAGGTGTCCTTGACCACCGCGCGTTCGATGAACTGACGGAGATACAGCACTTCGATCCCGCCGTCGGGCAACTGGCTGGGCTCGCTCTGGATCACGTACTTCTGCGGCATTTCGCCGACGACTTTCCCCGACGCTTTGCCCAGGGTCAGATAGGCGTCAAGACCCGCTTCGGGCGTGGTGAACGTTGCCGCCGTGGGCCCAAGCCCCGCGGTCCCGACCAGCCCATCGCCCCGGCGGATGCCCAGCATCTGCGCCGTCACGCCCAGCGCCAACACCGCCGCGATCCCCCAACCCAGCCCTGCCCAGCGCGTCCGGCCGCCTGCGCCGCGCACCGAATCGCCCGCGCCGATGTTCGCGATGACGTCCTCCGACTTCGCCCCCAACACCTGATGACTCGCCATCGCGCGGTCAAGAGCACCGAGGCACGCACTTCGCAGTCTCGCTTCAATCGACTGCGCTTCCGCCAGTTCGCCCCACACCGTCGGGTCCTGCCGAGCGATCTCGGAAAGCTCGGCATAGTCCGCCGCCCCGGCCTGAGCGTCGATCACCCGGCTGATCAACAGCTCGCGCCGTGAAACGGGCGAGGTGTCGTCGGGTTGTGCCATGTGTGTGCTCATACGTCGATCCATCCGTCCAACCGTTCGTTCGAGGTGGCCAAACACATCAGATGCGCGAGGGGGGCTTTCCCGCCGAGGATTGTCCCAACTTCCGACGACTTTCGGTCTGCTTTTCGGACGCGGAAACAAGTTCTCTCAACATCCGCCTGCCGCGGGCAATCCGCGTTTCCACCGTGGTTTCAGGGAGCCCCATGACCTCCCCAATCTGGCGGTACGACATGTCGTGGATACATCGCATCAGCAGCGGTTCGCGGTAGTCGTCTGGTAGGCGTGCGACCTGACTCATCATCCAACCCGAATCGAGCTTTGTTTCGCAATCTTCGCTGGGGCTGCCGGGCCCCCCCACCCCCATTCGCGTGGGTCGCCCAGGAGAAATACCTGATGTATTCCGAACTTGTCCGTCATCCACCGCCCCCCCGGCCGGGCTGTGCAGGGCATCGAGGCTCTGGACGGGTCTGGCCGCGATTTTCCGCCCCGCCAGACGGGCGGCGTTCAGGGCGACCATCCGCAGCCAGGGCAAAAGGGCCGCCTCTTCCCGAACCGTTCCGATCTTGGAAACGAGGGCCGCGGCGACTTCTTGCAGTAGATCCTCAACTTCCACCGAGTTGGGCTTGTGGGCCAGCAAAACCACCGCGACGTACCGACGGTGCTGCTCCCACAGGGCGCGCAGAGCCCACCCAGCACCCGATTGGGCGGCTGCAAAGACCCCCTCGCCGGTCTGCGGCTGTGGCGTTTGCCCGTTCATCACCCGTCCTGCACGCGAAGGGTCCAGATGCGCCTCATGGATTCTCCCGTCAGTTCCCATTGAACCGGCGCGAAATCCTTGAGCACCCCAGCATCGGCCTTCGGACCCCGCGGGGCGTAACGGAAGAAGCAAAGTCCCGTCCGGGCGGGTGAGGGTGCTTACGCTCTTCCGCCCGAGGGTCATCGCCGGCCAATCGAACCGCGCCGGCCCGGGCAAACCGCGGAGCGTTCGTGTTCAACAAGGTCGTCAACCGCCGAAATGCCGAGGCCGTCATGGGCCTGGGCGAACACCTCGACGAGCTGCGCAAGCGCGTCATGCTGGCGGTGATCGGTCTGCTGCCGATCTTTGTCGTCGCGGTGGTCTATGGGCAAACGCTGTTGACGTTCATCCTCAGACCCGCAGTCTTGGCCTTGCGTGAGGCGGGCCTGCCGCCGGACATGCAGATCACCGGGTTCATGGAGGGGTTCTCGGCGTACTTCTACCTCGCCTTCGTGGTGACGGTCGCCATCGGGGCGCCGTGGGTGCTCTATCAGCTCTGGAAGTTCATCGCCCCGGGGCTGTATGCCTCGGAACGCAAGTTCGTGCACATCCTCGCGCCGCTCTCGTCGGTCCTGGCTATCAGCGGCATGGCGCTGATGTACTACGTCATGCTCCCCGTGGCGCTGGGGTTCCTCACCGGGTTCGCGCTCGACCTGGGCAAGGAAGAGGTTCGCACCGTCAAAGTCCCCGCCGGCACGGTCTTCCCGACCATCCCCACCTTCGCGGGCGATCCGGAGTCGGCCCCGCCCGGGGCGATGTGGATCAACACCGACATCGCCGAGCTGCGGATTGCAATCTCCACCGGCGCACCGGCGTCAGCTTCAACCACGCCCGCACCCGCAAACACGAGTAACGCCGTTGCCGCAGGCGGTGCACCGACCGCCACCGAGTCGCCCGCACCGAGCACCTCGATCATCTACCGCGGCGTGCCGCTGCGTTCGCACAGTCTGGTCACGGTGGCGCCGAAGATCGATCAGTATCTGTCGCTGTTCATCAACCTCGCCTTGCTTTTCGCGATTTGCTTTCAGCTTCCCGCGATCATCCTGCTGTTGGGCTGGCTGGGGCTGGTGACGACGACGTTCCTGGGCAAGTACCGCAAGTTCGCGTTTGCGGGCGCGGTGGTCGTGGCGGCCGTGGCATCACCCACGGGCGATCCGCTGTCGCTGGCGATCCTGCAGATTCCTCTGTACCTGCTGTACGAGCTGGGGATTTTGCTGCTGTGGCTGCTTCCGGCCTCGCGCATCAACGCCGACCGCCAGCGCGAGCTCGACCGCAAAGAAGCCGAGCGCCGTGAGAAGGACGAGCTGGATTCCCTGGGCGGCGACGACAACCCCAACCCACCCGACGCCACCGGACCCTGACACGTGAACCTGCTGCTGATTGCCGAGAACATCGCCGACGCACCCTGGCACGGGGCGGCCCTCGCCGCGCAGATGGCGCTGCGTCTGCGTGATCGTTCCTGCGCGGTCCGCCTGGTGTGCGAATCGGTCGCCGACGCTCGACTGATCGAGCTTCAAGCCGCCGGCGTAACGGTTGTTTCGCGGGCCGCGTTCTGTTTTCGTCACCGCACCGCGCCGAAGAAGTTCCGCGCTTTCGTCGATGAGCAGGTCGAATCGCTGCGTGAGCATCGCGTCGCGGTGGTGAGTTTCTCGGCCCTCTACGCCGCGGCGGTGTGGGTGCCAATCGAAGAGACGCCCGCGATTGCGGACTTCCGCCTGGACGACCTTGCCCACGAGCTCATCGGCGCACGGACGCTGCGTCGGAAACTCTGGGAACACCGGGCCCTTTCGCTCGGCGGAGCCCAGCGCGTGCAGCGTCACCTGGCCTTTGCCCCGCGGACGATGCGCCCAAGGTCGCCCCACGAAGCGCTCGAGGGGCGAACGGTGAACATCGGCTTTATCGCGCCCACACCCTTGCCGGGGGTTGAGCGTGCCGCAACGCTGCGGGCTCAGACGCGTCGGTTGCTCGACATCCGCCCCGATCGTTCGGTGCTGCTGCTGTCGGGCGATGGGCGGCTGTCGCGTGATCTGGCGCCGATCTTCACCGCTCTTGCGCACCTGCACCATCAACGCCGAAAGAACATCCCGCTGATGCTGATCAGCGCCCACGAGCCGACGCTGATGCAGCAACTCGCCCAGCGCTGCGGGTTGAGCGAATACCGCGAGGGCTTCCGCATCGTCAGCACGACGCACCGGCCCGAATCGCTGCTGCTGGCGTGTGACCTGGCGGGCGTGATCCGCAAGCCGCGCCTTTCGCCGCACGCGCTTTCACCCGGGCGCTTTCTGTGCGATGCGCTGCGGTTTGGTCGGCCGGTGCTGGCGGATCGATCGGCACGGGGGAGCGCGTTTATCGAGCAGGCCTTGCGGTCGGGGATCACCCCGCCGCCGGCGCTGCTGGTTGCCGACAACACACCCGCGGCGTGGTACCGCGCGCTGCTGGAAGTCATGGAACCCGTCTTCCTTCGCGGCGCGTCCCCGCTGACGGGTGAACACCCCGGTGCGAAGGCCCTGGCGGACCTGCAGGTTTCCTCGATTGATGAGCTGTGCGACCGCATCGTGCGGGCGGCGGGGCAATCTCTCGCGACCATTCAACTTTCGACCGCCACCTGACCGACGATACCACCACAGCGGGTGGCGGAGCTGCCTTCTCGGGGCGTGCGGTGCATCGGTTCATAGACGCCGCGGCGAAGCGCTCCGGCAACCGCCCGGAGAGTTGTGCCATGCCGCGCGTTCAAAATCCATCGAACGAATCAACCGGGCGAATGCCCGCCGCTACCGGCGTGCTCATCCTCGTGGTGATCATCCTCGCAGGGACCACCGCCCGCGCCGACGAGATTGTCGTTCCCCCTTCGCTGTTGAGCCTCCCGGGCAACTCGACCACGAACACGCTGCTGCGCGAGTCGGGCAACCCGCGGACGCTGCAGCTCATCCTGGGTCGTCAGCAGCTTTCGGGCATCGCGCCGGGTTCGCTGCTGACTTCGCTCGCCTTGCGCATCAAAGCCGACGGCACCGGGGCCTGGCCCGCCACGCCGCTGAGCTTCAGCAGCTACTCGGTCAATGTCGCAACCGCCGTCAACCCCGCCTCGGCGTTCTCCAACACCTTCGCCAGCAACACCGCCGCCGACGAGACCGTCGCCTTCAACGCGCCGCTGAGCATCGGCGCGGGCCACTTCCCCGGCGGTGCGCCATCCACAGGCGTGAACGCCTTCGCCACGCTGGTGCACTTTTCAACCCCCGTGCGCTATCACGGGCAGGACATCGCTATCACGCTGCGGCACCCGGGCTCGAGCGCGCCCAGCGGCACCACACGCTTCCTCGACGCGATCAACAACAGCAACGCGAACTACGGGATCGGTGGTATCGCCGCCATCAGCGCCTTGGGCACAACCAATACCACCGGCGCCGCCGCTCCGGCTCCGATCGTCAGGCTGGGCTTCGCGCCGCTCTGGCAAGCCACGCCCGCGGCCGCCCCGGTTTCTCGAACGGCCGACCCCGCCGCCGCCGACGCGTTCACCAACCTATTGACCAACGCGCAGCGCTCGTACCAGGTCATCATCGACCGCACGCAGCTCGGCGATCTGCCCATCGGCAGCACCATCGAGGGTGTGCGCTTTCGACTCGCGCCGACGAAGAACGCGTGGCCCGCCGCCGCGAGTGTCGCCTCCTTTGCCGCGTTCGATATGCAGCTCGGGCAGGCCTCGCGCCCCGCGTTGAACATGAGCACGACGTACAGCGAGAACTTCATCACTTCGCTGGCGCCTGTTGGTGTGCGCAGCGGCGGACTGACCATTGCGCCGGGCTCGCTCCCAAGCTCCGGTGCTTCGCCCGCCGGGGCCCGCTCCTTCAGCGAACCGATCGCCTTCTCAACCCCGTACACCTACATCGGCGGCTCTCTCGCGGTGCTTATCCGCCACAGCGCCGGCACGCTCGCCAGCGCGCCGGAGCTCGACGCGTCGCCAATCAATACCGGGGGCCTGCGCTCAATGATCAGCACGGGCGACAACGCCCAGAGCGCCGCGATCGGCGCGCTGACCACCACACCCGTGATGAGCTTCGACGCACGCCCGGCGCTACTGGTAGCGCCCGACCCGGCCGCCGCACTGCTCACGGGCAACCAAGGTCAGAACCCCGGGCTCTTTGCCTCCTCATCCGCCACGCTGCAAACGCTGATCGCGCAGGACCTCATCAGCATCATCCCGCCCGGCTCGCTGATCACGGGGATCTCGTTCCGTGCCGCGGGTGAGAGCTGGCCCGGTACCGGCGCGCTCACGCAGTCGCTCGACATCACCATCGCGAAGCCCAACACCAGCACACTGACAGGGCTGCGCAGCGACCCGTCATCAAACCGCGCCGCGTCCATCGCCCGCGTGCGCAGCGGCCCGTGGGGCGTCAGCAAAGACGCCTTCCCCGTCACGCCACAGCCCGCGCAGCGCTTCGGCCCGACCATCACCTTTGACCGCCCGTACGTCTACACCAAGGGCGATCTGCACCTGACCATCAGCAGCGCGGGCTTCCCCGCTGTTTCGTCCCCCTTGCGGTTGGATTCGCTGCCACTGGCCGTTGGCGGCATGCTGAGCGCTCAGGGCGCAGGCTTCAACAGCGCACAGACGTCGCAGGTCGTGCCGCCGGTCATGCGCCTGCACTACACCCCCGCCATCACGCGTCCGGAATCGCTCGCAAGCCTTCGCGGCACGCGCACCACGCGCTCACTGCTCAGCGGCCAGCCTTCAACCACGCAGCTCGTGGTGAGCATGAGCGAACTCCCGCTGCGTGCGCAGGGCATGCCCATCACGGGGCTGGCGCTGCGCCTGGCGCCGGGTGAGGCCGCCTGGCCGACCGCTGATCTGCGCGGCGCGTCGGTGCAGATCACTGTTGCGCCCGCCGCCGAGGCCGCCGCTCCTGCGGCTGCTTCGCCAAAGCTGCTCCGCAACGTCAGCCCGACCGGCGGGAAGGTTGTCCGTTCAGGCGAGCTGCTTATCCCCGCCTGGTCGCTACGCCCAACCGACGATGCCGCCGACGCCATCGCCCCCGCACCGCCCAGCTTCGTCATCGCGCTCCAGTCGCCGTATCTCTGGCGTGGTGGCGACCTGGTCTTCACCATCGTGTCATCGGGCATCATCGGCGCGGGTGAGGGACCATTGCTCGACGCGGGCAACCCCAGCGACTGTCCCGATATCGCGGCCTTCACGGTGCGCTCCGCCGAAGCGATCACCGAACAGACCGAGGGCCAGCCGATCAACACCCCCGTGGTCACGATCCTGCACGCCAAGCCCATCTGGCGCGCCGGGTGCGATATCGCCGACGACCGAGGCAACGCGCCGCCCACCGGCACGAACTCCGGCATCAACGAGGGCGACTTCAACGCCTTCTTCAACAGCTTCTTCCTCGCGCTTCCCGCCGCCGACATCGCCGACGATCAGGGCACCATCCTGCCCACCGATATCCCCAACAACGGCGTGAATGAGGGTGACTACAACGCGTTCTTCAACAGCTTCTTCGACGAACAACTCCGCCGCTGATTCACGCCGCGGACTGCACCGTCTCAATAGCCGACGTTCTTTGGCGCGCTGAGCCCCTTGAACCCCTCGCAGAGAAAACCGAAGCGTGTGCCGCGCGTGCCGCCGGGCAGCTCACCGATCGGCGTGACCCGCTCAAAGCACGCACGCCAGATCTCCGCCTGGTTGAACGAATCGACCACCACCGCGGGCCTTCCCACCAGCGCGGGCCAATCCGGACGATGGTCTTGCCAGAAGTCCTGCTGCACGCGCCGCCCGCCGCCGACAAAGCTCGACGCGCAGACGACTTTGGGCTGATTGCGGAGATAAAACGCCATCTGGCTGGCGCGTCCATAGTGCTGCACCATGACGAACGGCTCTTGCCCGGTTGATCTTCGCAGTTCGTCGAGGCGTTGATCGATCTCGCGGGCCATCTCCGCCGCGCCGATGACCCGCCCGACGGGTACAAGCTTGGCCGCCTTCTCGCTCACGTTGCCGAGTGCTTTCTGCACAAGATCAAGCCGGAGCATGCCAAGCCCGGTGACGACGCCGACGATGACCGCGCCGTGCCACGCCGCAAACCGCCACCGCGGCGCTCGGCTCACCTCATCGCCCGCCTCGCGCAAGCCCGCGTTGGTGGCAAAGCGAGCGCACCACACCGCCGCGAGCGGCGCGAGCGTGACAAACGCCGCGATCGCCCAGTTCCCCTCCGCCTCCTGAATCAGCGCGATGCCCAGATACATCGCCAGCAGCGGCAGACTGAACCACACCAGCGCGCTCACAGCGCTCATCGCCTTCTCTCGCAAGGTCCACCACGCCGCCGCGAGAATCACCACCACCGCCCCGCCGACAATCCCGATTTGCGCAGCAACAAACTCGGCAAAGAACCGGATCGACCACGGCTCTTTCGCCGCCGCGATCGTTGGCGCCCCCGCCGCCGACGCCGATGCATCAAACCGCACACCGAGGTGCGAGAGCAGATGCTTGACCGTCGCCCACTCGTGCTGCGCGTTCCACACCAGCACGGGCAAGAGCCCCACCACACCCATCACCACCAGCCCGCCCACGACCCACGCCAGCCGCGAGCGCACCCGCGCACGCGCCTCGCGGCTCATCACCGCCGCCAAGACCACGCCCACCAGCAACATGAGCATCGTGTACTTGAAGAGAAACCCAGCGCCCACCACCGCACCGAAAGCAATCCACGTCCACCGCGAGCGCTCTTCCGTCAAGCCACGCAGCGCCAGCGCCGCCGCGATCGCCCAGCACGCACAATACGGCCCGTCGATGGTCGCGATCAGACCCGTCACCTGCATCCCGGGCATCAGCGCCATCAGCCCCGCACCGATCAACCCCGCGCGAACCTGCGTCGCCGTACCCAGCCCGCCGAGCCGAGCCGTACGCACCGCCATGCACGCAACCGCGAGCATGCACAGCGCCGAACTGATCACCGCGACCATCCGCACCGCCGCCATGCTGGTGCCGAAAGTTTCCGTCGCGGCTCGAATGCTCCACGCGATTCCCGGGCCCTTGGTGTTGTAGCTCCACGCCAAGTTCCGCGACCAGTCCCAATAAAACGCCTCGTCCTCGCTCAGGTCGTACGGGCACGCCAGGAACAGGTACACGCACCGCACCAGCAGCACCGCCGCGATGAGGATCAGCGCAGGGCGCAGCAAACCAACCGCCGCGTTGATCCCGCCGCTCACCTCATCACTCGCAGATTTCGCGCTGGGCGTGGTCATCGGCTTCATCTTCTTCGTTCACACCCCGTCGCGCCATCCGCCGGGCGCCGGCGGGTCATTCCGCCGCGATGCGCACCGCTCACGTCCACTTCAAGGCCCGGTACTGCGCAAAGGTCAGCAGCCCCATCGCCACCGCCCCGCCATAGATAATCACCAGCCCCGGCATTCCCCACGCCGCCATCGCCCTCTGCCCGCCGCTGATCAACAGCACCGCCCCCAGCGCCGGCAGAAAGCTCCACAAATACACCGCCAGCGGATAGCTGCTCCCCAGCCTCATCCCCATCACCGCCCCCAAAACCACCATCAACCCGCTGACCATCGCCGCGGCGATCCGCTCGTGCAGCTTACTGAGCACCTCGCGCTCGCCGCTGATCACCGAAGCGTCGTATCGCGACAACGCCGACGCCAACGACTTATCCTGCGGCTCACCACTCAACCGCTGCCGCGCCTTCGCCCGCAGTTCCTCGCTGGTCATCGCCACCAGGCCCGGCAGCGGGTCGTCGCTCAGCCGCAGGTTCGGAATCTCGTACTCCTTGATCACACCCGCGACAGCGCCGTCCTCACCCGTGCCCGCCTCGCGCTCCGTAGCCGATTCACCATCCGACCCGCCGCCGCCGAAGGTCGTGACTTCCTGCATCCGGATCGACAACAAACTCGCCTCACCCTCCAGCGCCGGCGGCACGCTCGCCCACGCCCGCCGCCCTCGCTGCACACGCACGCGTCCGTCCTCCAGCGTCGTCCGCGCTTCGATCCAGCCATTCTTCGCGATCAGCGCGAACCCGTCCTTCGCCGTCGGCGTCGCGCTCGAAACACCCTCGGTCAGCGTCCCCGACGCGATCCCCGGCACCCTTGCCAGCCCCGCCGCCCGAATCGTCACCGTCCGCCCCGAAAGATCGCTCATCGTCGCGCGCCCGTCACGCTCCAGCGTCGCGCGAAGCCGGTCCGCCGCCGAGCGTTCCGCGAGCATCGACGCCACGCCCCGGTGCAGCGCCGCCGCATCGCTCAGCCGCCGCGGATCGTTCAGCGCCTTGGTCATCTCCGCGAACGAGAAGAACTTCGGGTCCTCGCGCCATTCGCTGGGGACCACGAAGCTCAGCGTGCTTTCGCCCGCCTGCCCGGTCGTGCCGCCCTTCTTGCCGCCGACGGAATCCGCCAGGCGCATCACCACCGTCAGCGAGCGCCCGCGCTCTTCGCTTTCCTGATCGTCGCCGCCGCGGTAGACCGTCACCGACGCGCGGGCCGCACTCGCCTGCCAAGCCAACCCGGTGCCGATCTTCCGCTCGATGACCACCACGCCCAAGAGCGTGAAGTGCTTCACCGCCCCCGCCGACGCCGCCACCGGATCGACCTCACGCTCGATCAGTTTGTCGGCGTACAACACCCGCCGCCCGTCGGGCGCAACCAGGCTCTGCCCGCGCGCGATGCTGCTGGAAATCAACCGCGTGAAGTCGTTCGTCACGATCTCTTGGATCTTCCGCCAGAACCGCGGCATCGCCTGGTCCGCCATCAACAACAGCGCCACCGACAACACCGCCCCGCTGACCATCGCCGGGACCAACACCGCCCGGTGCGACATGCCCCCCGCATAGACCGCCGTCAGCTCGTTGTCCTGTGCCATGCGGTGATAGCTCAGCGTCGCGGCAAACCCCGCCGCGAACGGCAGCGCGTACTGCAACATCGGCACCGCCGCCAGCGCCATCAGCCACAACGCATCGAGCGACGAAATCCGCCCGTCCGCCAGCGGCTTGATCGCCAGCGCGAACGAAAAAACCACCACCATCACCAGCGACGTGACGATCAAGAGCTTCCACAGCTCGCCGGAAAGAAACCGCCAGAGTGTCGAGGGGCGCGCAATCCGCATCGCGTGCAAAGGTTAGCACGATGCCGACGACCGCGCAGCGCCCCGCACAACCCTCGATTCACGCCACCATCGCCGCCGGCTTGGGCGTGTCATCGCCGATCCGCTCCGACTTCACCGCTCCGCCCACCTCATCCACCGTGAACAGGTGCATCTCGTCGCGGTACCGCATCTGTAAGTGCACCGGCCTGCCCCACAGCTCGCGCAAGGCCCCCAGCACCTGCCCCGCCCGCGCCCCGTCAACCTCAAGCCCCGACCACTGGTGCGCCAGATACAGCTCGCCCCGGTTCAAATAGTTCCCGTCCACCACATAGATAAACGGCTCGCCCCGGTTCGTCAGATAGTGCAGCAGCGTCTGCTTCACCTTCGCAAACTCCCGGCTCGCAATCCGCGTCTCACCCGTCTGCCCGTCCGTCCGCGTCTGATACATCCGCAGCCGCTCGGCAAACTCCTCTGTCAAAAACTCGTCGACAAACATCACGTCGTTGTAGATCTTCCGCACCTGGAACATCTTCTCCCGCCCCGCGTTGCTCTGATCGTTGTACCGCTGCTTCTCGCCGACGCCGTCGAGCGCTTCCCACGCCGGGCCGTGCTGCCCCGTGTCCCACCGCCGCTCGATGTCGCGCCACAGCTCGATGCCGATCTTGTACGGGTTGAACCCACCCGCGGGCATGTGGATCACCCCCGAGTGCTGATCGCAATAGTGCACCACCTCGTCCGCCCCGCAGAAATGGTGCGTCATCAGCTTGCTGTGCCAATAGCTCGCCCACCCCTCGTTCATGATCTTCGTCATCGCCTGCGGCACAAAGTAGTACGCCTCCTCGCGCACGATCGACAGCACGTCCCTTTGCCACTCCTCCAGCGGCGCGTGCCGAGTCAGAAACGCCAGCACGTCGCGCGTCGGCCGATCGGGCACGCGCCCGCGCGCCGCCATCGCACGCTGCTCGTGCTCGCGCTTTTGCCGCTCGATCTCCGACCGCGGGTTCACGAACGGGTCCATGTAGTCCTTCGCACGCAGCCGCTCCGGCGCAAACGGCCTCGCATCGTCCTCCCCCGTCGCCCGCTGCACAAACTGCCCGTGCGTATCGATCAGCGATTCAATACTCAAGCACGCATCGATGAACCGCTCGACCCGTTCCTGCCCGTGCCGATCGATGTGCCGCCGAATCCGCGTGGCGTGGTTGGCCATCTCGTCGAGCATCTTGCGGTTGGTCATGCGGAACCACGCGTTGTTCTTGAAGAAGTCCGCGTGCCCGAAGACGTGCGCCATCACGAGCTTCTGATCCGTGACGCTGTTGCTCTCCTGCAAATACGCGTACACGGGGTCGGTGTTGATCACCATCTCGTAAATCCGCCCCAGCCCGTACGCGTCGCGCTTGCTGAGCTTCTCGTACTCCATCCCCCAGCGCCAGTGCGGATACCGCACCGGGAACCCGCCGTACGCGGCGATCTGGTTCATCACGTCAAACGGCAGGACCTCGAAGATCACCTCGTAAAAGTCCAGCCCATACTCCACCGCCTTATCGCGGATGGCGTGCATCGTCCTCAAAAGCTCGTCCGAAAGTTCCGTCCGTGGTGCGCCGCCCATATGCCGTCGCCTCCGCCGCAACCGCGGCCCGATTCACCGCCCATCCACATTCACCCGGCACAAGTTCAGTCGTTTCCGATCCCTGGTTGCAGAGCTTTGAGCTTCGAGTTCTGAGCTTTGAGTTCTGAGCTTTGAGCTCTCCCACTCCGCGCACACAACCGCCCAAACGACCACGCGCCAAGCTCCGCCGACCCGAGATTTATCGGTCATTCACCCACCCATCTATACGTCCGAGAAGCCCGCGCGGTTGTGCCTCATCGCCACGCACCCCCCACCGCCCCCCCTCACCGCTCCATCACCAGATGAGCAACCAATTTACCAACCCCCGCCTCACCCGCCCAATCGCTCGGCAGCTCAACCACCACCGCCTCACCTGTCCCCATCGACAGCCCCGCCTTGCCCAGCAACCGGCCCGCCGCCTCTTCCATCGTCGGGTTGTGACCCACCAGCATCACCGCACCGCCCAGCTCGCTTGCCTGCTGCGCGCGATAGTCCAGCTCATCGAACAGCTCCGTCAACCCGCACGCGGTGGACAGCTTCCCCGACAGTTCCATCGGCACCTTCAGCGCTTCCGCAATCAGCTCCGCCGTCTGCCGGGCGCGCACGATCGGGCTGCTGCACACCACCAGCGGCTTCGCCCCCGCCCCCCCCGCACCCTCACGCTCGATCATCCGCGCGATGCCCGCCCCCAGCCACCGCGCCTGCGTCTGCCCAAGGCCCACCAGTGCGCGCACATCGTCGCCCGCCGCCTCTTCAGGCCGCTGTGCTTTTCCATGACGAACCAAGTACACCCGCACACACACCTCCCCACAACCGTCTTTTTACGCGTCCATCTGGGCTTCACCCAGCGCGATCCCCGTGATCGTCGCCTCGAAAGTCACCCGCCCGTTCACCACACCCTGGATTCGGCTGTTGAACCGCTTGTCCGAGGCCTTGATCTCATCCGCCAGGATCAGCAGATGATCCCCGGGCTGCACCTGCCCGCGGAAGCTGCACTCCTCGATGTGCGTGAACGCCGCGAGCTTCGGGCGTACAAACCGCGCGTTGTACAGAAACACGCTCATCTGCGCCCCGGCCTCAACCTGCAACACGCCCGGCAGCATCGGCTTGCCCGGAAAATGCCCCGGCACCCAGAACTCCGTGCCCTTCACGCGCCAGACCCCCACCCCGCGTTTGAAGTCGTCACTGGTCCACAAAACCGCGTCCAAAAGGGCCATATCCCCGCGGTGCGGGTTCCGCCGCCCGATCGCTTCGCGGTCGAAGCGGTCTTTCGAAAGATCCAGTGACGCCAGATCAAAGAGCAACCCGCGCCGGGCCTCGCCCGCGCGCGCCGAGGCCGCGCCATCGACACCCGGGCGTGTTTCCGTCTGTGTGACCTGACCGCTGCTCATATCCAAAGCCCCACGAAAGAACCCGCTCCGATCGTCCGCCCGCCCCCAAGGTCCGAGGTGCCCGGGGGTTTGATCGAAAAGGCCGGGTTCGACTCAACCATCAGGCCTTTTCTTCGCCGCCCTCGGCTCCGTCCGCCGCCTCGCCCGCGAGCAACGCCTCACGGACGTCCTGCGCCGCCTGCTTGATCTCCTGCATTTTCTTGCGGGCGCGAACTTTCGCCGCCTTGTTCCCCCCGGCGCCCTTCATCACATCCACCGACGCCTCCGCAACCAGGTTCTTCAGTCGTTCGTAGGCTTCCACGCGTGCTCCTTCCGCAGTCGGCCAGCCGTGCCGGCATCGCCCGCTGGTGTTTGTGGGTCAATCCCCAGTATATGTCCCCCCCACCCTTCGCCGCAGCCCCCGGGATTCCCCGGTTATCGGTCTTTTTGTCTATGGAGTACCAATCAAAAACCGATCGTTTTCCGGCCCTACGTTCCTCGGGGATCGACCATATGGTCCTGTGTGTCAACCACCCCGGCTCACCAACCCGCACCGGGCACCGCGTTCCCGCCCGTCCGCGTCGATGACGGCGTCGCCCTGATCAGCTTCGCCTACGACGTCGGGCTGGCCATCGATCTCGACCGCGCCCAGCACCTGCTGAGCACGCCGGACCGCAAAATCGAACGCGAGAGCCTGAGGGTTCAAGGCAAGGACCGCCCGCGCGCACCCGACCACTTCGAGTTCAGGCCCGAACCCCTGCGGGTCGAACGTCCCGCCCAGCCGATCGACCTCGGGCACGGCTTCCAGACCGAGCCGATCGTCGAACTGACCCTTTATGACTTCGGCGGCGTCGCGGTCACCTACCGCCTGCCCATCCCCGCAACCCCTGAACGATGGCTGCAACTCGCCGAGACGCTCTACGAGAACCAGCCCCTGCTCAACGCTTCCAAAGTCGCGGCCGAGGAATCCCTCCGCGCCATCAACGCCGCCGTGCGCCGCCCGCTCTTTGCGCCGATCGTCGAGGACTACGTCATCTACCACGTGCGCAAGGGCGAGGGCCTGCCGCCGGGCGTGAACTCGACGGAGCTCAACCGTTTTCTGGCGCGGATCCTTCGTGCCGAGGGGCAGGCACTTTCGGATCAGCAAACCGACGAGGCGCTGGCGGGCGCTCTGAGCTACAGCGACCGCGACGTGACGCACATCGACTGGAACGCGGCGATTGTCGTCAGCGAAAAGGCCGAGGACATCATCTCGGTGCTCGAATACGCGAACATGGAGCTGGCTGAGCTGCGGTTCATGGACGACCGTCTGGACACGATGCTCGAGTCGGCGTACGAAGCCCAGCTTCCCGCCGACGCACGCCCGTCGCGGAAATCCGCCGCCGAGACACGCAACGAATCGGAACTGCGTGAGCTGTTCAATCGCGGCTTGACCAGCCGCAGCGCCCTGCGCCGACTCGCCGCGATGCAGATGGACAGCGCGCTGATGTTCGAGGGGATCAACAACGCCCTGAAACTGCTGGGCGATCAGTACCTCGCCCGCGTCTACCAGTCCGCGGCCCGTCGCCTGCACCTGCCCGACTGGGACGCCAGCGTCCTCCGCAAAATCAGCATCCTCGAAGGCCTCTATCAAAAGGCCAGCGACCGCCAAACCAACCGGCGCATGGAAATCCTCGAATGGATCATCATCCTGCTCATCGCCTTCGAGATCGTGATGGGCCTGCTGAAGCTCTGGTAGTCTCGTCTTCCGACACATACGCACCAACGCATGCACCATGAGCCACCCCCCGCCCCGCGAACAACCCGGCGAGTTCTCCACCGGCCTCACCGGCCGACGATTCACCGATCCCCGGTCGTGGCTCATGCCCGCGGCCCTGCTGCTGACCTTCGCCCTCATCGCCGCTCACGCCTTCGACCTCTCGCAGGTTGTTCAACTCGACCAACGCTTCGTCGAAGGGCGCGACTGGCACCGACTCACACGCCTCTTGGGATACATCGGCACGTGGGTTGTTCTTTCGCTGCTGCTGCTGCTGATCAACATCACCCGGCGCAGCGACCCGGACCGCTTCAGCGCCCAGCCCGCGGTCGGTCGGCCTTCCACGCCGCTGTCGATCCCGCTCTTTTTCGTCGGCTGCGCCGGGCTCGCGGGTCTTCTGGCGGAAGGCTTGAAGCTCATCGTGCGCCGAGGCCGGCCTGATGCGCTCATCACCGCCAACCCGACGCTCCCGTTGAACGAACCGAGCACCTACGCCTACACCTGGCATTGGTCGGCACCTCTCCCTCAACCCGGTCAGCAGCCCGCACCGTTTCTGAAGTGGTTTTTCGACACCTCGGATCTGGGCCTCGCCTCGTCGCACGCCGCGGTCGCCTTTGCCGGCGCGTGGGCGCTGGCGCTGATCTACCGGCGCTCGCCGCTGGTGGGCGTGATTGCGCTGTATCTTGCGTACCAGACCGCGCTGGGGCGACTGCACGTGCGTGATCACTACATCAGCGACGTGGTCGCCGGGGCGCTCATCGGCACGCTGACCACCGCGGTGATCTGGACATTGTGGAAGCGCTCGACGCGCAACTAATCGAACGCTTCGCGCGAGCTTGCTCACTCAGCCGCAGCGTACGAACGTGCCCATCAGCCAAGCCCGCGGCTCATTGTCGTCGCTGCTGGGGCGTGGGTCGGGGACTTGTTTCAGTTCGCCGTGAGGGCACAAACCCGCGGCAGAGAACAGATCGATCAGCTCCCCGCGCGTCAGAGGCCAGGGCGGGCCGTCGTGGGTATCCATCTCATCGGCCTCGTCGCGCGTGCGGGTGAGCACCATCACCGTGCCGCGGGGCGTGAGCGTTCGCGCGATCCCGCCGACGATCAACCGACGCAGGCTCGGATGCACCGATTGGATCGTGCTGATCTCAACCGCGAGATCGAACCGCCCGACCAAGCGCGCGGGCAGGTTCATCAGGTCCGCGGCGATGAAGCGCTCGGCGTGCTGCGAATGCCGCCGGGCCGCCCAGCGGACGGCCGTGGGCGAAACGTCGATCCCCACCGCGTCGTACCCGCGCCGGATCAGTTCGAGCAGATCGTCACCGAGGCCGCAGCCGATCACCACCGCCCGCGCACCCGGACGCACCAACTGGCACGCCTCGCGATTCATCCACTCGACCAAACACGGATTCGGACGACACTCCGCCCAGGGCACGCGCGTCGGATCACCCTCGGCACACTCGTAGATCGACTCGAAGAACTTCTCAGGTGAACAACACGGGCACGCCTCCACCGCTTCGAACTGACTCTCGGGCATTCCCCTCCGAGCGATGGAGTGCAGGTCGGTGGTGGTGTCGACCTTGGGCAGCGCAGACGACGCCGCCGACGGCTGACCATCGGGCTGTTGAGAAGGTTCGATCATGATGCACCTCGCCACGCTTGGTGAATCGCGCCCCGAGCCAAGACCCGCGGGCGTTTCTCTCGGGCACATCGCCCGAGAACCTCTCACCCCGTCGCTTCCACATCCCCCAAACCACCCCCCTCTCCTCTCTTGATACGCTAACACAATCGTCACGGCATGGAAAGGGAAAATACTGATATCGCTCATTTTGCTCAATATGGTGTCGTTTCGATGCGAACATGATGCGAATATCCATCGATTCACGCCTGCCCTCAGATTCTGATCTCGGGCCGTTTGGCCATTTTCTCGCGAAATCGGATCCCGGGATCGGCTTCTCGTGGGCTGGAGGTGGGAAGGGTGAGAAGGGGCCGAGTCTTTTCGTCGTTCCGCGGCCGGTGTGGTAAGGTCTGCCTTGTGCGTGATTCAGACTCCACCCAGCAGAGCGTTGATGCGTCGAAGCCCGCCGCGGGAGCGGCACTGCGGATCACGCTCATCGGTCTGCTGGTGAGCGTCGGGCTTGCGACCGTCAAGCTCATCGGCGGGGTCGTGGGCAACTCCTCGGCACTCGTCGCCGACGCGATCGAGTCGTTCGCGGACTCCGCCAGCTCGCTGGTTGTTCTTCAGGGCATTCGCGTGGCCCGCAAGCCGCCGGACGAGGATCATCCGTACGGGCACGGCAAGGCGGAGGCGGTCAGCGCGTTGATTGTCTGCGTGCTGCTGTTGGTGGCGGCGGGTTTCATCGCGGTGGAGTCGGCGCAGCAGATCCTCACGCCGCACGGCCCGCCCAAGGCCTGGACGCTGATCGTGCTGGGCGGGGTGGTGCTGGTGAAGGAGGTGCTCTTCCGCGTGGTGGGGCGGATCGCGGAGAGAGAAGCGAGCAACGCCGCACACGCCGATGCATGGCACCACCGCGCCGACGCGATCACCTCGGTGGCGGCGTTCGTCGGCGTGACGCTGGCGGTCTGGGGACCCGGGTGGTTTGGTTCACCCCAGTTGGTGTATGCCGACGAAGTGGCGGCGATCGTCGCCTCGGGGATCATCGTGTACACCGCCCTACGCCTGCTGCACGATCCGCTGCACGAGCTGCTGGACGCGGCGCCGGCCGATCTGCTGGAAGAGATCCGCACGGTGGCCTCGTCGGTTGAGGGTGTGCGCGGGGTGGAGAAAGTACTCGCGCGCAAGAGCGGGCCGAAGTATCTGGTGGACATGCACCTGCACGTGGACGCGACGATCACCATCCGCGAGGCGCACGCCATCGGGGGCAAGGTGCGCGCGACCGTGCGCCAGCGCGTGCCACGGGTTCGCGACGTGCTGACGCACGTTGAACCGGTGTGAGTGGTGTGATCAGGGCACGGCCTGCGACGGGCCACGCTCGCGGTCCATCGCGCCGAAGAGCACCAGCTTGCCCGCGATGGCCAGCGCCGCCAGCAGCATGATGATCAGCACAACCCACACGGTGCGGACGGGCGGCGCGTCGGCTACGCGCCGATCAGAAACCTCGGGGGCGGGCCGATGGACGGCTGGAGGGTTTGCGTGGTCGGCGCGCGGACGATCAAGTCGTGCGACGGCGGGCGTGAGCTTGCCGCACTGCGGGCAGGGGCGGTTGTCGGGTACGTGCGCGATGGCGTAGCCGCAGTGGATGCACGAGTCGGGCGGGTCGGCGCGGGACTCGTCGCCGACGTCGACCTCGCTCCAGTCGATGTCGATGGAATCGGCCTTGACGGCGCGAAGAACTTCGTTGGCGCGGGGCAGGTCCATCCGTCGGACGATGACGCTGGCGAGGGCGGGCGCCTCGGCACGCATGCCCGCGAGGTTGCCGCCGAGCACGCGGGCCTGGATCCCCTGCGCACGCAGGGCTTCGGCAATCGCGGCGGCTTCGAACTCGGTGTTCGTGCGCGTCAGCTCGACCGGGCTGGTCGGGTCGCTGCCGCCGGTTTGTGGTGGTGGCTGTGATGACGAAGCGATCGGTGGTCTCCGGTTGTGTGCGGGCGTCGGGGCGAATCAATCCCAGATCGACTTGAACTCCGAGGGTTTGTCGCCCGCGGCGGTGAAGATGCCGAAGAAGTTGTTGGTGCTGATCGGGTCGTCGGGCTCGTCGAAGAAGGCCATGTCCGGGCGCCTCTTGCCGGCTTTGTCGTCGTAGGTCTTGCCGGTGACGGTCTTATTCTTCGGCGCGAAGTGGTTCTCGATGAACTCCACGCGCCCGTCAGCGAAGGTGGCGCTGCCCGACCACTTGCCCGCCCGGCTCTTCTGCTTGAACATCAGGAACGTGTTGCTCTTTTCATCCGCGAAGGTTGGCGTGGCGGTCGATTCGTCGGCCACCTGCACCGAGACAATCCGCGGCCCGCGCGTGCAGACCACGGCGTTGTCGGCGTTGAACGTGTCTTTCCACCGTTGACGCCGACTGGTGGAAAGCTCCAAGTGTGCGAAGCTGATGTTCGCCGGGCCCGCAGTGAATTCCGCCGACATGCCGGGGTCCCACAGCGCCTTGCTGGGGTTGACGGCTTTCTTGGGCAGCACCAGCTCGTAGCCCTTGTACTCGCGGACGTTGGGGTTATTCTCAACCGCGCTGATGAGCTGCTCGGGGGTCAGCAGGTTGTTGAAGACCATCAGCGAGAAGATGTTCGCGGTTGTGTTCTTCGCCAGGCCCAGTTGCATCACGGTTGTGCCGGCGACGTCGACATCCGAAGGCAGCGGGTACGAATCCTTGTTCGAGCCGGCCCAGATGATCATCCCCTGGATCATCGCGCGCTGACTGGTGGCGTCGCGCATCATCGCCGCCTGCTCGCGCGCGCCGACGGGGTCCGACGATCTGCCTTGACGCAACGCCCCCACGCCGACGGCTGCCCCCAGAACGCCCGCGAGTGCCACGCACGCCAGAACGTCGACGAGGGCGAAGCCGCCGGCGTGCCGTGCTGTGTGGATCGCTGCTGGTTGTGAACCGACTCGAAACATGGATCTACTCCGAATCGTTCAGGAACGAACTGCGCGATGGGTGTCGCGCGTGGTCATGCAGGATATCTGTTCTGCGCGGACGGTTTGCCCTGATTTCGTCACCTTGACGCCCGCGGACGCGGCTGTTCTGCAAGATCAACCCAGAACGCGGACATTGGTTGTTACTCGCGCGTCGGCTCCCGCGCTGACGGCGAAAACACCGTCGGTCGGTCGGCACGCTGCACGCCGACCGATTCACCTGCCCGACGTTCGGGCAGATCCCGCCCGGTTGATGGCGCACACGCCGAGGCGGAACGGGCCGGGTTGCTGCGAGGCAACGCGGCTCGTTTTCACTTCACGCGGCTTCAGATCCCAGATGACCCGGCGACGCAAGCCCCGGCCCGCACACCGGCCGTACGCTTCGGGCTATCGCCTCGAGCACCCCCGACAGTTCGTCGTCTGTTCCAAGTTCCGTCAGCGGGCTGAGCCCGGCGCAGGGCATCGGGCTTATCGTCGTCACCATGCTCTCATGGGCCAGCGTCCCGCTCTTCCTGCGGGCACTCTCGGTTGAGCATCAGCTCGATCCCTTCAGCGCCAACGGCTGGCGCTACGCGATCTCGGCGCTCTTCTGGCTGCCGTTTCTCATCGTTGCGAGAAGAAACGGCAACCTGCCCAACGCGCTGCTCAAGGCCGCACTCATTCCCACGGCGTTCAACATCCTCGGGCAAACGACCTTCGCGCTCGGGCCCGCGCTGCTCGAGCCCGGCTTCTTCAGCTTCGTCTTCCGCGTGCAGATCATCTTCGTCACGCTCGGGGCCTACCTGCTCTTTCCAACCGAACGCTCCACGCTGCGCTCGCCGAGGTTTTGGATCGGCATCGCGCTGGTGGTCATGGGCTCTTCGGGGCTGATCCTCTTCAAGCCGACAACGAACGTCACGGGCTCGTCGGGCGTCGGGATCGCCGTGGCGCTCACCTCCGGCGTGCTCTTCGCAGGCTACGGCCTCAGCGTGCGCAAGTTCGTCAGCTCCTACTCCCCCATCGTCAGCTTCGGGGTCATCTGTCAGTTCACCGCCATCGGCATGCTCAGCATCGCGGGCATCATGCCCACTGTCGATCCGTCATTGGTGCCGAGCGGTCTGCCGCCGCTGGATTTCACCAAGCCGCTGACGTCCTTCGGCCCGTGGGCGTGGACGCTCTTGATCAGTTCCGCGTTCATCGGCATCGCCATCAGCCACGTGACGTACTACGCCAGCATCCGCAAACTGGGCGTCAGCCTGAGCATGGGGATCATCCAGTTGCAGCCGATCTTCACCGCGGTGGGCTCGGCCATCATCTTCCGCGAGCAACTGACCATCGCGCAGTGGAGCGCCGGGATCGTCGGCGTCTGCGGCGCGGTGCTCATGCTCTCCGCAGGAAAGCACAAGCCACGCGAAGCGCCCGAGACGCAGGAAGAGCATTGAGGATTTGTTCGGTCGCGGTTCAAGCCGCACGGCTCTGGAGAGCCTTGCCACCGAAGACACATTCACGCCGCCAGATCGCCGTGGTCGTCGTTGGTATCAAACCCGTCGGCGGGTTCACCGAGCTTGCCCCACTTGTCCTTGGGCAGGTGGCGGTGGTGGATCCGCACCACGCGCGCAAGCTGCTGACCGAAGTGGCGTGACAGCTCGCCGAGCAGTTCGCGGATGTGCGACGGGAACGGCGCGTGCCGCTCGCGGAAGATCATGAAGACCGCGAGGCATTCGCCCTCGTGGTGGCAGCAGAAGGCCAGGGCGTTGTGCCCGTTGAGCCAGTCTGTGCCGTGCCCGACGTGGGATTCGATCGACGCGTCGTCGGTCATGCTCAGCACGCCGACGGTGTGTTCGAGCTTCGGTGCCGCGACGTTCGCCAGATGATCCAGCAGAACCTCGACGGTTTCCTTCGGGCAGGAGAAGTTCACGTACGCGCCGAGGGAGAAGTCGCCGCTGGCGGCGGGAAGGAAAACCGCCGCGTTGGTCGGGCCGGCGTGGGCGAGGACAAACTCCAGCGCGTGCCGAAGGAGACTTTCAACATCGAGCTCGCCGCGGATGGTGGCGGCGAACTGCGCGCCCTGTTCCTGCACGGTCGGGGGCGGGCCCAGGTCGGCGTCCTTGATCTTCTTGGCCTTGGGCATCGAGGGCGTCGAGCCCGCGTCGTTCGCGGGACTGCCCCGGCGCGGGCCGATGGTCCCCGCGATCAACCCGTTCGGCTTTCCGCGCGAGGCGATCCGCGCCGCCTCGGGGTCAACATCCTCAAGCAGCGGCACGCCGTCTTCGCTCAATGTCTGACGCTGGTGCAACGCGGCGCGGCGCTGGTTCAACGCCGTGCGCACACGCTTGGCCACCTCGCGCCCGCGAACGTTGCCCGAGACGATGTCCGCGGCCCCGGCGCGCATCGCCTGCACCGCCTCGTCAAAGCTCACCTGAGGACAGAGGATCACCGTCGAAACATCCAGATCGGCCAGCTCGCGGACGAACCGCATCGCCGGGGCGTTGCAACGCTCAAGGTCGTAGACAACCAGCTCGTACCCCTCGCTCTGGCTGACGCTGGTTGCCGGACGCTCACGCGGGACAAGGATGTTCAGCGCCTCGTCGGTGCTCTGCGCCAGCGTGCAGCTCAGCCCGTCGTGGCGCATCGAACGCGTCAGCGCGCTCTGACGTTCCGGACTGTTGGAGACAATCAGCACCCGCGGCCGCGCGGGCTCGCTGTTGTTCTTGCGGCCTTGACCATCGAGCTCGGAATCGAACGGACCGCTGTGCATATTCCCGTCCTTCAACCAGCCTGCGTACCTGTCTGCCCGGTCGCCCGTGAAACACTTCACGGGCCCATGGATCAACTTTCGGTTATCCCCACCCCTCACTTCACGCCGCGACGCGATCTGCCCCCTCGGGCTCCTCTCTCCACCCTTTCAAAGCCAGAAAAACGCTGGTTCCCACCCCTTGTTCAGATGTCATCCACATCTCGCCCCCGTGAAGATGCACAATCGACCGCGCAATCGGCAGCCCCAGACCCGACCGCCGACCGGCCTTCTTCTCGGAAAAGAACGGATCGAACGCGTGTTTGAGTGCGTGATCGCTCAGCCCCTGCCCGTCGTCGCGGACCTCGATCAACAAACGCCCGTCGAGCTCGTCGACGCTTGCACGGATTGTCACACCGGTCTTCGGCTCGCTCTGCAGCGCGTTGGCGAGCACCTCGCCCAAGGCGCGTGCGAAGAGCTTCGGATCGAGCATCGCCTTGTGCCGAACGCTGGAGGCCTCGACACGGATGGCCGGCGGCTCCTTCGCGCCCGCGCCGGCGCTGCGGATCTGGCGCGCCAGGGTTGAGATCAGTTCGCCGATGGCGATGGGCTGGCGGTTGGGCGTGGGCGGGCGCGCGATCAGGTGCATGCTCGTGACGAGGTCGCTGAGTCGAATCGCGGCGGAGGCGATCTGCTGCGCGTCGGCGCGGTCCTTCGCGTCCACCGTGCGCTGCGCCAGCACCTGCGCACGCCCGCTGATGACCGTCAGCGGGTTGTTCATCTCGTGGGCCGCACCCGCCGCCAGTTCGCCCAGCCGGGCCATGCTCTCCGCTTCGGTGAGCTGCGCCTGCGCTTCGCTCAAGCGTCGGGCGGCGTGCGCCAGCTCCTCGCTGAGCCGGCGCGAGCCCTCGGCCTGGAGCGCCGAGGCGAGTGTCCGCGCCCAGGTGTTCAGCAGCGCTTCGCGCGTCGAACCCGACAGGACCGACTCGGGCATGTTCGAATCGTGCACGATCGCGGCGGACGAGCCCGGCGCCAGCGACATCGACAGCACGCTGAGCGTGCGCACGTCCGGGCCGGCGGTCGATGAACCCGCGATGTTCTCGCGCAGCCAGTTCATCAGGCTCATGGTGCCGCCGAGCGAGCCGGGACGAAGGACGTTCTCGAGCGAATCCACGGCGCGGGTCGGTGCGGGCGTGTTGGCCGCGGGCTGGTCGCCGGCGCGGGCCTGCGCGAGCGAATCCGCCGCGGGCGAGATCAGCGCGTCGCGCGCCGGCTCGTACTGCCACAGGCGCCAGGGCTCCCCCTCGCGCGACTGGGTGATCACGGCGCAGAACGACGCCGGCGCGTTGGCCCAGCGGGTAATCGCGGTATACGAACGCGCGATCTGAAGAACCACCTCGTCGGTGCGCTTTCCCGCGCCGCCCGCGGTCGACGCGGTGAACGACGCGATGGATTCAATGATCTTCTGACCCGTGCGCCCGTGCTGCACGCGGTGCTGGCACAGCTCGTGCAAGCGCGTGAGCTGACGGTTGGCCGAGGCGATGGACTCGACGACGAGCGTTTCCGGTGCCGCGGCCTCAAGCCCCAGCTCGGCGCACCGTGCGGCGATGGCCTTGTGCAGCCCCGGCGCGATGGTCATCACCTGCGATTCTTCAAGCCCGAGTTCGGCGCACAGCGGCGCGAGCGTCGGCGGCGTGTCGGCGCTGCCGCTCCAGCCGATGTGCAGTCGTCGGCACAGCGCCGAGGCGAGCGTCACCACCGCGATGGTCAATCGGTGGGCCACGTTGGGCAAGGCCGAGATCGCCTGACCGCCCAGCCACATCGAATCCTGCATCACGTGCGGCAGCGACCACAGCTCGCCCAATCGCTTGCCCGCGAGGTGATGATCAACCCCCAGGACTTGCCGCTCGGCCTGCGAAAGCTCCCAACCGCGCACGTGCGCCAGCTCGACACACTTGCGGTACGACTTGGGCAGGGCCCAGTCCAAGGCCAGCTTACCCAGGTCGCTGACCAGCCCCGCGGTGAAGGCCTCGTCGGGCTTGACCTTGAGCTTCTTGTGCTGGCGGGCGAGCTCTTCCGCGGCGCACGCAACGCCCACCGCGCGGCGCCAGAAACCCACGCGGTCGAACCCGATCGCCCCCGAGACGTCGGTGCTCATGGCCTCGCGCTTCTCACGCGAGACCGCCGCCTGCCCCATCACTTCGTAGATCTCAACGCTGAGCACCGCCGACTGAACCGCTTCCAGACCCAGGTGAACCACCGCGCGGCGCACGGTGGTGATCGATCGAGCCGCCGCCACGTCCGCCCGTCGGCACATCGACAGCATCCGCGCCGAGAGCGACGGGTCGGCCTCGATGAGCTGGATGATCTCGTCGAAGTTCGCGTCGTCGGTCGACGACAGCGACATCACTCGCGCCGCGATGGTCGAAAGCGTCGGCAGGCCCGAGAGCTGCGCCAGCACCGCCTCGACCTGGCGTGCACGATCGCCGCCGCCGGGCTGCATCGCACCGGCGCTGCTCGTCGGTAGGGCCACGCCGGCGTGTGCCGCCCGTGTCGCCTCCCCCGGCGTGCTGATCGTGCTGGTCTGGGTCATGTCGTGTTCCCCGGTTGCGCGGGGCAGAGAGAATCAGCCGCGGGACGTTCGTTGCTCAGCCGCCAACCCCGCCCACACCCCCGACCATCGCCTGCAGCTTGCCGAGCACCTGCTGGATGTTGAACGGCTTCTTCACGAAATCGTCGGCGCCGGCCTTCAGCAGCTCGTCGATCTCCGCCTGGTTCACCACGCCCGAGACGACGATGATCTTCGTCTCCGCAAACTCGGGGTTCTCGCGGATCCGCTTGCACACCACGTTGCCGTTGATATCCGGGAGCATGTAGTCCAGGATGATCACGTGCGGCTTGAAGCTCTCGGTGAGCATCCCCGCCTCGTACCCCGTGCCGGCGCTGCGGACGCTCCAGCGTCCCTCACGCGCCAGCATGTCCTGGAAGAGCTCCACGATCGCCGGGTCGTCGTCCACCACCAGCACGCGCTTGGTGGCAACCGCCTCCAGCACGTCGGTGGGGATCTCGTTGGCCTGCATGAACTTGATCAGCTCCGCACGCGGGATCCGCCGAAACTTGCTCCCCGGCACGCGGAAGCCCCCCAGCCGACCCGAGTCAAAGCAGCGGATGATCGTCTGCTGACTGACCTTGCAGATCTCCGCCGCCTCCCCGGTGGTAAAGATCCGCTTATCGGCCCACTTGCTGTGCTGCACGGCGGTGTTCGACATCATTGCGTTCCTTCCAAAGAAGCGGACCCGAGCGCCCCGAGCGGTGCACCCGAACCGACCTGTTCCCTGCTCAACGCACGCCTTTCGGTGCGCATCCCTGCAACTCGTAACAGGCCCGCGCCCATCACAACCACCGAGGAAGCCATCCCCCGCGCGTGGTCCACCAACGAATCGTCGCCCAGATTGCCCAACTTCACGCCGCGACCCGCACGCGGTCACGCGCGGTTCCGATCGCACCGTCCACGGTTGTTATTGGGCAAAAAGGCTGCAAATTCGGACGCGCCCCAAAGGGCTTCCCCCCGCTGTGCAACCCCTTTGACCCGCGTAGTCCACACCACCCACCCGGCTGAGGATCGGGCCAAGCGGCTTGCCCCCAGGGCGTTGCCCCCGGGCGTCACCCTGCGTATCGTTCAGGCCCCGCGAAAGCGCCCGAAAGGGCTCTCTCGCAACGGGTCAAGTCCGCGGGCTTGTAGCTCAGTTGGTTAGAGCGCACGCTTGATAAGCGTGAGGTCGCTGGTTCGAGTCCAGCCAGGCCCACTTTCAGATCTCCGCCGGGACGGCCTGTTGGTCGTCCCGGTTGTCCATCACGGCCGACCGACCTTTGTGAACCCTCGCCTCGGCCCTGAAAACCGCGTACACCCCATGGCTCAGCGTTCAGGCTCACACGCGCGACCGACCGGCAAGCGGGCACACGCCCCCAAGGACGAGTCCATCGACTCGGTGGCCTTCGTCTCCCTCGGCTGCCCGAAAAACCTCGTCGATTCCGAGAAAATGCTCGGGCTGCTCGCCAGCGACGACATCATGCCCGTGGCCTATGACGCCGCGGAGCAGGGTGAGCAGGTCGACGCGATTGTCGTCAACACCTGCGGGTTCCTCGAAGCCAGCAAAGAAGAGTCGCTGGAGGTCATCCGCGACGCGGTCCGCCGCAAGGAAGCCGGTCAGATCAAGCGGGTCGTCGTGGCGGGGTGCCTGGTTCAGCGGCACCGGGCCAAGATGCTCGAGTGGGTCCCGGGGATCGACGCGATGGTGGGGGTCTTTGATCGCGACAAGATCGTCGAAGCCGTGCGCGGGGCCCAGAACCGCGAACGCGGCAAGCGCGCAACCAGCGCCACGGAAGCCTCCGACCAGCCCAAGTACTGGATCGCGGCCAACGCGCTCGTGGCGGCCGACCAACGCGGGCTGAAGACCGCCGGTCTGACCGTCAACGGCAAGGACGGCAAAGGCATCGGCTACTTCGAGGACGACAGCGCCCGCCTGCGCCTCACGCCCCGGCATTACGCCTACCTCCGCATCAGCGAAGGGTGCAACCAGAACTGCGCCTTCTGCACCATCCCCAGCATCCGCGGCAAGATGCGCTCCAAACCCTTGGACCGCATCGCCGGCGAGGCCCGCGAACTCATCAGCGACGGCGCGGTCGAGCTCCACCTCATCGGTCAGGACACCACCAGCTACGGCGATGACCTGGGCATGGGCTTGAACGCCGGGGTGGGGTTGCCCGGCATGCTCAAGGCGGTCTCCAGGGCCTTCGACGAAACCGGCGCGGGCGAGGGATGGGTGCGACTGATGTACGCCTACCCGACGAACTTCAGCGACGAGTGCATCGAGGCGATTGCCAGCACGCCGCGGGTCTTGCCGTACATCGACATCCCGCTGCAGCACGCCAGCGACGCGATGCTCAGCGCGATGAAGCGGAACACGAGCCGATCGCAGCAGGAAGCGCTCATGGAGCGCCTGCGCACGCGCGTGCCGGGGATCGCCATCCGCACGACCTTCATCAGCGGCTTCCCGGGCGAGACCGACGACGACCATCGCCAACTGCTGGAGTTCATCGAGCAGCAGAAGTTCGAGGCCGTGGGCGTCTTTGAATACTCGCAAGAGCCCGGCACCGTCGCGGGCACCATGGAACAGGACCCCAAGCTCGCGGTGCAGGCGGAGATCAAGGCCCGCCGCCGGGGCGAAGTCATGGCCCTGCAGCAGAAGATCGCCTTCGAGCGTCAGGCGAGCCTGGCGGCGAAGTTCGACGAGCGCAACCCCGCGACCACCGGCGTGAAGGTCGACGTCATCATCGACGCGTCGCTGCGCAGCAAGGGCAAAGCGACCACCGGCGTGGGCGCGGGTGGGCGGCTGTATCAGGGACGCACCAAGTCGCAGGCGCCGCAAATCGACGCGGTGACCTTCGTGCAGAGCAAGCGCGAGCTGGCCCCGGGCGAGATCGTCACCTGCAAGATCGTCGGCAGCGACGGGTACGATCTGGTGGCGAAACCCGCCGACGAGCTTGAGAAGCGCGTGACGCTCAAGGTGCTGTGAAAAGCTGTTTAGGTCGTTTCACCCGAGTGACGAACCGGCGTTTTCCGCCTCGAATCACGCCTTGCCGCGTATCGGTGCGTTCGGCTTGATCCCCCCAACACGAAAGATCGGGTGATACGCTTATGGCGTTCACCGATCGGTTCGCCACACGGGCGCGGTGAAGTCACCCGGGAGTTCTCACCATGAAGATCGTCAAGAAACTCATCATCGGTGTCGCGGCTTTGGCGCTGCTGCTGGTCATCGGCGTGGTCGTTGCGCTCATGTTCATCAACTCGATCGCCAAGGCCGGGATCGAGAAGGGCGGCACCTATGCCCTGGGCGTTCCCACGACCGTCAAGACCGTGGACATCAGCCTCCTCGGGGGCACCTTCGCGATGAGCGGCTTCAACGTCGCCAACCCGCAGGGCAAGTACAAGACCGCTGACTTCATGGGCCTGGGGCAGACCAAGGTCGCCGTCAGCCTCGCCTCGCTGAACAAGGACACCGTCGAGCTGCCCGAGCTGACGCTCGAGAACCTCACGCTCAACCTGGAGAAGACCGCCGACGGCGCGAACTACCGCGTCATCATGGACAACCTCGCGAAACTTCAGGGCACCGGCGGCGGCACGAAGACCGAGCCCGCCGCGGGCGACTCGGGCAAGAAGTTCGTGATCAACAAGCTCCGCGTACGGAACGTGAAGATCAGCGCCCAGCTCATCGGCGCGCCGGGCGCGGTGGGGCAGGTGCTCAACGACGCCACCAGCGCCACCGTCACGCTGGATGAGATCAGCCTCGACAACGTCGGCAAGACCGGCTCGGGCGTCGGTGGCAGCGGCGTGACGATGGGCCAACTCATCTCGATCATCACCCAGGCGGTGCTCTCCGCCGCGGCGGACAAGGCCGGCGGGCTGCTGCCCGGCGATCTGCTGGGCGATCTGAAGGGCGGGCTGGGCCAGCTCAAGCCGCTGTCGGATCTGGGGATCAACGTGGCAGGAACTGCGGCGAAGGCCGTGGGCGAAGTCGGCAAGGAAGTCGCGAATAAGGTCGGCGAAGTGGGCAAGGGCGTTGCCGACAAGGCCGGCGAGATCGGCAAGGGCGCGGCGGACAAGATCGGCGAGGGGTTCAAGGGCCTGCTTCCCGGTCAGAAGAAAGAAGAACCCAAGTAATCAGTCCGGGCACGCACACAAAACACGCGAACCACTTCAGAGCCGACGACTTCAGTCGTCGGCTTTTTTTGTGCGCGTTCGATTGTGCTTGTGTTCGCGAACAAGAGAGAAAGAACACCAACGCCACCGACGACTGAAGTCGTCGGCTCTGCGTTTTTCTCGTGCATCTCACGGTGCGCGGTGGATGCGTTCGTCGCTCACCACCGCGTGTACGCGCGCGTCGTGTGGCTGCGTGGGGACGTGTTCAACGATCTGATTCGCAAAGCCCACGCCGATGGTGATGCACGTCGCGGGCAGCGTGCTGAGGAAGCGGTCATAAAACCCGCCGCCGCGCCCGAGGCGTCGCCCCTGGTCATCGAACGCCAACCCCGGCACGATCACCACGTCGAGCGTCGCCGCCTCAACCCGCAGCACCCCGGACCTCGGCTCGCGCAGCCCGATGCGATTGAGCACCAGGTCCTCGTCCCAATCGGTGATCACCGCGGGGCTCATGCTTCGGGTTGACCAGTCCAGCGCGGGAACGCACAGGCGGTGTGTCCAGTGCGCCGGCTCGCCGCCGCGATTGTGCCGAGCACCGACCATCGCCCACGCCGCGGCGATCGGCGTGACATCCAGCTCGCGCTTCAGCGGTGCGTAGACCATCACCGTTTTCGCCGAGCGAAAGACCTCCATACCCAGCACGCTCGCGCACGCGAGATTCGATCGACGAATGATCTCGGCGGGGCTCATCGCCTCCAGCACCTTCTTCATCTCAAGCCGGAGCTGCTCTTTCTGCTTTCGCTGAATGTCGGCGGCGTGCTCGTCGTTCATGCCTCACCGCCCTCGCCCTCATCGGCGTTGTCGTCATCGGGCCCGCCCTGGGCCCGCAGGCGCAGGGCTTCGTCGAGGCGTTGTTTGAAGAGTTTTTCGCTGCCGTGGTCGGTGGGGTTGTAATAGCGGGCCGTGACGCCCAGATAGTCCTGCTGACCGACGCGCCCGAGCAGCGGGCTGATGATGCCGGTTTCGTGCGTGTACTCGTACCCCTCGCTTGGGCGCGTCGCGCCGGCGGACTTCTGCGTCGCCTTGCGGACGTTTCGGTCCTTGATATGGCTGGGGACCGCGACACTGCGCCCTTTGCGAACATCGTCCAGCGCCGCCTCGATCGCGGCGTAGCTCGCGTTGCTCTTTGGAGAAAGGGCCAGATACGTCGTGCACTGCGCCAGGGTGATGCGGGCCTCGGGCATGCCGATGCGCTCGACCAGTTCCCACGCGGCACTCGCGACCATGATCCCGCGCGGGTCGGCGTTGCCGATGTCCTCGCTGGCAAGGATCGCCAGTCTTCGCGCGATGAACCGCGGGTCTTCGCCCGCTTCGAGCATGTGCGCCAGCCAGTAGAGCGCCGCATCGGGGTCGCTGCCACGGACGCTCTTGATGAACGCGCTGATGGTGTCGTAGTGCCCGTCGCCCGTGTGGTCATAGGCGATGGCCTTCTGCTGGATGGAATCCTCCGCCACTTGCCGGGTGATGTGCAACTCGACTTCATCACCACCCGCCCCCGCCCCTGCACCGCCGCTCAGCACCGCGACCTCCAAAGCCGTCAGGGCCCGCCGGGCGTCGCCATCACTCTTCACGGCCCAAAGCTCCAGCGCTTCCTCATCCACCTTCAACCGCATTGCCCCATAGCCGCGCTGCGCATCGCTGATCGCCCGACGCAGCACCGCTTTGATCTCTTCAACCGTCAACGGCTCAAGCCTCAGCAGCGTGCTCCGGCTCACCAGCGCGCTGTTGACCGCGAAGAGCGGGTTCTCCGTCGTGGCGCCGATGAGCGTGATCAATCCGCGCTCCACATCGCCCAGCAGCACGTCCTGCTGCGCGCGGGTGAAGCGGTGGATCTCGTCTAGAAAGAGCACCGTTCGCCGCCCGCCGTCGGCCAGCCGCCGCTCCGCGAGCGTGATGATCTCGCGGATCCGCGCTACCCCCACCGCCGCGGCGTTTTCCTGCTCAAAGGCCCGCCCCGTCGTCCCGGCGATGAGCCTCGCGAGCGTTGTTTTGCCGGTCCCCGGCGGGCCATGAAGAATCAGCGACGACAACGCGTCGGCCTTGAGCATCCGCGAAAGCAGCTTGCCCGGCCCGAGGATGTGGCTCTGCCCCACCACCTCCTCGATCGTCCGCGGGCGCATCCGAGCCGCCAGCGGCTCAACCGCCCGCACAGCCGCCTGACGCTTCTGGGCCCAAAGGTCGGACATCTCCACAGCGTACGCACACCCCCCACACCCTCCACACCCCCTTCGAACCCCCTCCTCAGGTCTTTCCCCCGCTCCACAGTCCGTTCGACACGCTTCCCCATCCGTTTGCACAGCGTTCGGCCACAAACCCGCTCAGGCACCGTCTTTTTCGACCGCCGCCGCCCCACGGGCCGATAGTTCAATCACGATGTCCCGCGCACTTTCAGCCTCTTCGAACAACGTCGCCGTCTTCCAAACCCCCATCAGCCGCCAGAGCAAGGCCGGCGTAGGGACATACCTCGCCTGGGTCTTTCAGCTCATTGTCTTCCTCTTCCTGCTCGCGGCGTGCATCTCCTTCAGCCCCGCCGACTGGCCCGGGGTCTCACAAGTCCCCCACAACGACCCCTCCATGAACTGGTGCGGGCCGCTCGGTGCCGTGCCGGCGTATTGGCTCTTCTCGACCTTCGGCTGGGCGACCTGGGCCCTTCTGACCCTCTGGGGTCTGCACCTCTTCGTCTCCGCCTTCCTCACCAAAGTCAGCCACCTCGCCCTCCGCGTCGTCGGCGTCTTTGTCCTTGTCGGCGCGCTCGCCGGCTTACAGGCCCTGGTCTTCCCCTCCACCGGGCCTATCCCCGATCTCGCCGGCGGCTTGGTCGGCAAAAACCTCGCCTCACCCCTCGGCGGCGTGCTCTACAACTCGCTCAACACCCTGGGCACCTTCCTCGCCCTGGTCATGATGTTCCTCGTCGGCGCCACCGTCGCCCTTGATGTGTGGGTCGTGCTTGCCCCCATGTGGGCCTATCGCCAGATCAAGGAAAAGTCACCGCCCGTGACGGCCGCCGCCGCCGTGGGCGCACGCCACACCGCCTCCGCCGGTAAGCGCCTCTTCGGGCTCTTCGGCTCGCTCGCCTCACGCAAGGGCTCGCGGAACGAAGACGACGACGAAGATGAACTCGACGACATCGCCGACGCCAAGGCCTCCGCCCGTAAGGGCAAGGGCTCAGCCAAGAAGAACGCAAAGAACCAGCCCAAGAGCGCCATCGACGAGAACGCCGGCGGCATCGGCGGCACCGACGCCTTCGACCCCGAAGAAAACGAAGTCCTCCTCGACGAGAACGGCGAAGTCATCGCCAAGGCCGAGGGCGCCGGCAAGAAGAAGCCCAAGAAATCCAAGACCGCCGAGGGCACCGCCATCAACGACGCCGACGCCGACGAAGGCGACGAAGCGATCAAGCCCGCGAAGGCTTCCGCCGCCAGCGCCGCGGATGAAGAAGACAACGAAGCCGCCGAGGCTGAGGGCGAAGGTGAGGCCGCCGCGAGCGATCAGCCCGCGCCGAAGAAGACCTGGACCCCGGACGAGCTTCGCGCGAAGATCAGCAAGCTGCCGCTGCGTTTCGCCGCCAACGAGCGTCGCAGCGCCACACAGGACGACCTTCGCGACATTCAGAACAGCGGGGATATGGAGGGGTACAAGTTCCCGCCGCTGGACCTGCTCGAAGAGCCCGAGGCGAACTATCCCGCGCAGCTCGAGCAGTTCATCCGCGAGCAGGCCACCGCCCTTGAGCGGGCCCTGAAGGAATACAAGATCGACGGCGAGGTCGTCGGGATGGACTCGGGCCCGGTCATCACGCTCTACGAGGTGCGACTGGCCGCGGGCACCAAAGTCGCTGCACTGAGCGCCATCGCCAGCGATCTGGCGCGTTCGCTGAAGGCCGTGAACGTCCGTATCGTCAGCAACACCGCGGGCAAGGACACGGTGGGCGTTGAGGTGCCCAACCCCTTCAAGGAAAAGGTCCGCCTCAAGGAGCTGATGACCAAGAGCGAGCTCTTCCAGGGGATGAAGCTGCCGATGTTCTTAGGCAAGGACGCCAGCGGCTCGCCCCTGATTGCCGACCTGGCCGCCATGCCGCACATGCTCATCGCGGGCACCACGGGCAGCGGCAAGTCGGTCTGCATGAACGCGATCCTGATGAGCTTCCTCTACACCAAGAAGCCCAACGAGCTGAAGCTGGTCTTGGTTGACCCGAAGATGGTCGAGTTCGCGCAGTTCAAGGACATCCCGCACCTGATGTGCCCGGTTGTCACCGAGATGTCCAAAGCCGCGGCGATCCTCGAATGGGCCGTGCGCAAGATGGACGAGCGCTACGAGCTGCTCATGGAGGCCGGCTGCCGCGATATCACGGGCTACAACGCCCTCTCGTGGGAAGAGCTCAAGGAACGCTTCAACCCCGAGAACGAGGTCGAAGAGGCCCGCATCCCCAAGAAGCTCCCCTACATGGTCTTCGTCATCGACGAGCTGGCCGACCTGATGATGACGAACAAGGAGGTCGAGCACTCGATCGTCCGCATCGCCCAGAAGGCCCGCGCCGTGGGCATCCACCTCATCGTCGCCACCCAGCGCCCCCAGGCCAACGTCGTCACGGGGCTCATCAAGTCCAACATGCCCGCACGACTCTGCTTCAAGGTCGCCAGCGGCATGGACTCGCGCATCGTCATGGACCAGAAGGGCGGCGAGCTGCTCCTCGGTCACGGCGACTCGCTCTACAAATCTCCCCGCACCACCGAGCTCAGCCGGGCGCAGGGCTCGCTGGTGGACGACAAGGAAATCCGCCGCGTCACGAAGTTCCTCAAGGAGATCGCCGCGCCGACCTTCGAGCGCTCGCTCTTGCAGATCAAGACCGGCGCCAGCGCCGCGGGGATGGTCGGCGGCGAAGAGGACGCCACCGCGAACCACGACGGCTACGCCGTGGCGCAGGAAGACCCGCTCTTCGAGAAGGCCGTGGACATCGTCATGGAGACGAAGATCGGCTCGGTCTCGATGCTGCAGCGTCGCCTGGCGATCGGGTACACCCGCAGCGCCCGCCTGATCGAGCTGATGGCCGCCGCGGGGATCATCGGCAACCACAAGGGCACCGTCGCCCGCGAGGTGCTGGTGAGCCCCGACGAGTGGGAAGCGATGAAGGCCCAGGCCGCCGCCGACGCCGAGGCCCGCGACAAGGCCGACAGCGCCCCGAAGGACCAAGGCACGCTCTTCACGAAGATGAGCCAGAACGCCGCCCCGCCGACGGGTGACGGCGAGCCGTCAGACTTCGACGACCAGCCGCAGGTGGTCACCAAGGGCAACAAGCGCAAGGGCGCAAAGGCGAACTCGTCGGGCGACATCAGCGACGACGAGTCGTTCGTGGAAGAAGACGACGGCCAGCCGCTGTAAGCACCGCTCCCCCCGCCCCCTCGGTACTTCAACCGATCTCCCTTTCCCCGCGGCCACCGATTCACTCGGTGGCCGCGGTGCTCTTGTCGATGCTGAGATTCCGCGAAAAGCCCGCGAACATGCCACGATCTCGTGCGAAAGTGCGGGGGATTCGCGTCCCTCATCACCTTCGTCGCATCTGAAACCAAGCCGGGGTCGAACCCATATACTCGGGGCCAAATCAAGGCCGGGCCGTGGGCGTTTCAGGGTTACGCCCGGGTCGCGGAGGCCCTCGCAGGTCCACACACACGCCCTGACAAGAAAGGTCTTTGCTCATGTCGCGTCTTTTCCGTTCCTCGTGCGTTCTGGGTCTTTCGCTGCTCTCGCTCGCCGGCACGGCCCACGCGCTGCCCGCGCTGATGGACCGCGTCCCCTCCGACGCCTTCCTCTCCGTGGTGGTCAGCAACCCCCAACGCCTCGAGCAGCGGATCAAGACCACCGCCGCGGCGATGGGCCTTCCCCCGGAACAGATCGCGCAGATCAATCTCGAAGCCCTCCTCCAGATGGCCGGGATCGCCGAATCGGTCAAGACCGACGGCGGGCTGGCCTTCTTCATGCCCGTCCCCGCGGAGGGCAAAGAGGGGCAGCAAGCCGCTCCCGCCGGCGACATGGGTGTCATGCTCGTCCCGGTGAAGGATTACGCCGGGTTCGTCAAGGCCATGGGCGGCACGGGCACGGCCGCTCAGGAAAAAGTCAACGTCAGCAACGAGGACATGATCATCCGCAACCTCGGTGACGGCTATGCCGCCATGGGCAAGAGCGAGGCCGCCCTCGCGGCCCTTTCGGGCAAGGGCGGCAACCTGTCGGCCCACCGCAAGCTCATCAGCGCCGGCGCGGACAAGATCTCCGACACCGCCGATGTGGTGATCCTCATCAACGCCGAGGTGGGTCGCCCCTTCATCAAGAAGGCCATCACCGAGGCGCAGGAGAACATGCAGCGGCAGATGGCGATGATGGGCCAGGACGCCCAGAACACCGAAGCCGCCCAGTGGCTGACCAACATGATGGTGGACAACTCGCGCTCGCTGTTGATGGGCCTGAGCCTCGACGGCTCGGGCGTCTCCGCCGACGCGGTGACGACCTTCACCGAGGGTTCGAGCCTCGCGAAGATCACCTCGGGCAAGGGCCTTTCGGGGATGCTGATGGGCAAGCTGCCCAAGCGTGAATACCTCGTCGCCGGTGCGCTGGATATGTCGAGCGCGGACCTGAAGAAGCTCATCAGCGAGATCCCCATCCCCGCGGAGCAGAAGCCCCAGGGCTTCGACATCATGGCGATGATGAAGAACACCGAGGGTGCCGGCTTCGTGCTGGGGTTCAACCCCGGCGGCGTCATGGCCGGTGCGCTGACCCAGACCGTCTCGTACGTCGCGGTGAAGGACACCGACGCGGGGCTGAAGGCCTTCCAGGACAGCATCGCGGCCCTGCAGACCAACAAGATGGGCAAGGGCAAGTACACCCCCGCCAAGGCCGAGGTCGAGGGTGTCAAGGTCGACGAGTACGAGATGCAGATTAAGGCCCCCGAGGGCCAGCCCGGCGCGGGCCAGGTGATGGTCATGATGTTCGGGCCCAGCGGGGGCCCGACGGGCTATCTCGCCAAGGCGCAGGGCGGGTACATCCAGACCTACTCGAAGTCCTCCGAACTCATGAGCGCCGCGCTGAAGGCCAGCAAGGGTGAGAACACCCTCGCCAGCGACGCGAGCGTCAAGCCCGTGACCGACCGGTTGCCCGCCAACCGCCTGGCCGAGTTGTACATCAGCCCGCGCGGGATCATCGAGACCATCAAGCCCTTCGTGGCCATGTTGGGCGGCGGCGGGATCGACTACGACACCCCCGCCCAAGTCGCCCCCATCGCCCTCTCCATCGCCCCCAGCGAAGGCTCCGCCATCGCCACCATCTACGTCCCCAACCAGTCCGTCAAGGTCATCACGGACTTCAGCAGGGCCATGCAGATTGCGATGAACCCCGAAGCAGAGCCCGAGGCCGAGCCCGCGAAGAAGGACGACGGCAAGAAGGACGCCAAGCCCAAGTTCTAAGCCCCATACCCAGCTTCACAGGACCCCGTCCCCAGGTCATTCATGGAGTGAATAACCTGAAGACCAGATCGGGTTGACACTTGGGGGTTTACCCTATTCTCGGGATTCTGTGGAAAACTGGGTCGTCGGGTTGACAGCGTCGGAGGTGGTGGTTATAGTACTTCCATCAATCAGCACCCCCCCCCTGAGGCCCCGCTGGCTTTTCGCCGCGGGGCCTCTTCTTTTTTGCTCTTCTTTTTGCTTTGTTTTGTCCCAAGAGCGTGACGAATCGGGGCTTTTGGCCCGGGCACCCCCTGCGTAGGTGCCTCCAAGGTCAATGCCGGGGGCGCGCACAAAGCATCGATTCAAGCGAACGCTTGTTTGAGCACGGTTGATCCGGCTTTGCCGGGACCGGCGATGGTCGCGTGCGCGATCTGGGCGGGGCGGTCGGGGGCGGCGCGGTCGTTGATCAACGCTCGGCCGGGTCGATCGTCAGATTGTCCGGCGGGAGCTCTTTGTCGGTTTTGATCAGCTCGACGCGCTGGTTGCCGCGGCGTTTGGGCTCGTCGGGGGCGGCGCCGGGGCGGACACTCTCCGCGTCGGCGCACGAGTGCACGCGGATGAGCTTCATGTCGAGGCCCTCTTCCACCAGCACCTTGGTCACGGCCATCGCGCGCTCGAAGGCCAGGCGGTGCCCGACGTCGACGGGGTTCTGTCCTTCGATGCGGGTCTTGGCCTCGAAGGCGCTGACGTGCCCGAGGACTTCGACGATGAAGCGCTGGCCCTTGACGGCCGTAGCGAACGCGGCGATGTCTTCGCGCGCCTTGCCCGTCAGGACGGCGCTGTTCTGCTCGAAGTTGATCGTCATGTTCTCGCTGATGATCCCGGCGGGGTCGATGGCGTTGCTGGCGGGCTTGTTGTCGTTTCCCAGGCCGTTCTTGCCCGGGAAGGTCGAGGCCTTTTCGCGGTCTTTCAGGCGCTTGACGAGCAGTTGCTCGTTCGGGTTGGTCGAGTCGATGTTGACGGGGTTGTTGAAGGCCTTGCGGATCTCGATGGCCATGTCGAGGAAAGAGTCGCTCTCCATAACGCCGGGGTTTGTGTCTTTCGGGTCGACGGGCCCGGTGGCCTTCAGACCCATGTTCATAGCGAGGAGAATGGCGAAGAAACCCATCTGGAGCAGGGCGTTGTCGGCGAAAGAGACAACCCACTCGGGCACGCCTTCTTCGTGTTCTTCGTGACCGCCGCCGTGACCACCGTGGCCGCCATGACCGCCCTTGTGCCCGCCGCCGCCGTGGTCGTCGTGACCACCGCCGCCGTGGGCTGCGTCGCCGTGCGCGTCATGTTCTTTGTTCTCGGCCATGGTGAATCACCTGTGAACCAGCATCGGATCAGGCGGCGATCTTGATCTTGGATCGGACGGCGCTGGGGACGAAGGCCATCATGCGGTCGGTGGTGACGCGGGGGTTGTCGCCGGCCTGGATGGAGAGGATGCCCTGGATGATCATCTCGCGCGAGAGGATCTCTTCGGCGCTGCGGAGGGCCAGCCGGTCGCCGATGGGCCCGGCGATGCAGTTGGCCAGCACGGTGCCGTACATCGTGGCGACGACGGCGACGGCGAGCATCTTTCCCATGATCTCGATGGAGCCACCGAGGGCGGAGAACATACCGACCTGACCGATGAGCGTGGCGGTGAGTGCGATACCCGGGCCGTAGACCTTGATGAGGTCGAAGAACTTTTTGCCGGTCTTGTGACGGTCCTGCATGGCCATGACTTCAAGGCGCAGGGTGGACTCGATGGATTCGGGGGCGACGCCGTCGATGGCGGACTTCAGACCCGCCATGAGGAAGGGGTCCTTCAGCTTGGCGACGTCGCCTTCGAGCGAGAGGATGCCTTCGCGGCGGGCCTTCTCGGCGAGGTCGTTCATCTGCTTGACGATGTCGACGGGGCTCTGGCCCTTGTAGAACAGGTAGGCCTTGCACCAACCGGGGACGTTCTTGAGCTTGTCCATGGGGATGGCCATCAGGATGACGGCGATGGTCCCGCCGATGACCATGATGGCACCCTTGTCTGACCAGAGGGCGATGAGGTTGCCGTGGGTGGCCTTCCAGAAGACCACGAGGCAGACCAAGAACATCAGGATGGAGCCTACGAAGCTGCCTTTATCCACGGTGCATCACCTCGAACGGTCTCGGAACGCCTGATTGAGCCGCCCACCTCACGGCGGGCTCGCTCGCAGCGTTCACAACGACCGACATCGGTTGATCGACCGGGGGGAAGCGGTTCTCAAGCGGGCAAGTGTTCTGCGGACCGTGCGGGTGCGAACCGGTGACGGTGGACGGGCGCAGTCGAAACAGACCGCCACACCGGCGCGGTTATCGGG
>Ga0068877_10000257_pt1 | contig 45965 bp, 47 predicted proteins | sample NOAtaG_FD_66437 | JGI IMG/M metagenome (GOLD analysis project Ga0068877, IMG submission 66437) | Freshwater lake microbial communities from Lake Erie, under a cyanobacterial bloom - NOAA_Erie_Diel6S_1000h metaG | ecosystem: Environmental > Aquatic > Freshwater > Lake | place: USA: Ohio, Lake...
TCGTGTGTGCCGGCCGAACCGATACGGGCGTGCACGCGCTCATGCAGGTGGTGCATTTCGACACCGCCGCGGTCAGGCCCCTGTCCGCATGGGTCAAGGGCGTCAATGCACATCTGCCCGCATCCGTCGTCGTGCTCTGGGCAAGGTGGGTTGCGCAGGACTTCCACGCACGCTTTTCCGCGCTCGCGCGCAGCTACGAGTACGTGTTGCTCAACCGAGCCGTCCGCCCCGCGGCGGGGGCGCGGCAGATGGGCTGGTTCCATCTGCCGCTGGATCTCGCCAGGATGCAGGCGGCTGCACGGTCGCTCGTCGGGCGGCATGACTTCAGCGCTTTTCGCTCGGCGGAATGCCAGGCGCGTTCACCAATCCGTGATCTGAGCAGCCTCGAGATTTCCCGGCATGGAGATATCATCCGCTTTTCGCTCGAGGCCAACGCCTTCCTGCACCATATGGTGCGCAACATCGTCGGCTCGCTCGTCTATGTGGGCAAGGGGCGGCAGCCGCCCGAATGGGTGGCGGAAGTTCTCCGGTCCGGGGACCGGTCACGCGCGGCGCCGACGTTTTCCCCGCACGGCCTGTATCTCGCCGGTGTGCACTATGGCCCTGAATGGGGCTTGCCTGCGCCTGAGCGGGCAAGTCCCGCCGCGCTCCTTAAGCCATGAGATTCCAACGATGCGAACCCGTGTAAAGATCTGTGGCCTGACCCGCCCTGAGGATGTCGATGCCGTTGTGGATGCGGGCGCCGATGCGGTCGGATTCGTCTTCTATCCCAAGAGCCCGCGCTACGTGTCTCCGGCACTGGCCGCTTCCTTGGCGGCCCGGCTGCCGCCGTTCGTGACCGCGGTCGGGCTGTTCGTCAACGCCGAGGCCGCAGTGGTCGACGCCACAGTCGCTGAAGTCGGTCTGCAACTCCTGCAATTCCACGGCGACGAGCCTCCCGCCTACTGCACGGGCTTCTCCCTGCCCTTCATCAAGGCCGCCAGAGTGCGCCCCGACATGGATTTGCTAAAATACGCGACTGAATTCAGTGCCGCGCGCGGCATCCTCCTTGACGCTTTCGTCGAGGGCTATGGCGGCGGTGGCGAGGTGTTCGATTGGGCGCTCATACCAAAAGAAATCGCGGCTCGGGCCGTTTTGTCTGGTGGGTTGCATGCCGCAAATGTCGCAGCAGGAATTCGCTCGCTCCGGGCGCTCGCTGCGCCTGAATCCGCTCCGCTCGGCGTCGACATCTCCAGCGGCGTGGAATCCGCCAAGGGCATCAAGGACGCCGCTCTGGTCCGCGCATTCATGGCAGCGGTCGAAGCGGCTGACGCAACAACCTGACAGGTCCCGCGCAACGGTGCGGGACATCGCCAAGGACACCACATATGAAACTCAATGACCTCCCCACCGGCTCCGCCGTGGGCGATTACAACCTGCCCGATGCGCGCGGCCATTTCGGTCCCTACGGCGGCATCTTCGTCTCCGAAACACTGATGCACGCGCTCGACGAGCTCGCGCGCCAATACGATCATTACCGCCAGGACCCGGCCTTCATCGCCGAGTTCGAGTCCGAGCTCAAGCATTACGTCGGGCGGCCCAGCCCGGTGTACCACGCCAAGCGGCTTTCCGACATGCTGGGCGGGGCGCAGATCTATCTCAAGCGGGAGGACCTGAACCATACCGGCGCGCACAAGGTCAACAACACCATGGGGCAGGCCCTGCTCGCGCGCCGCATGGGCAAGCCGCGCGTGATCGCCGAAACCGGCGCCGGCCAGCATGGCGTGGCCACCGCCACCATGGCGGCGCGCTTCGGCCTCGAATGCGTGGTCTACATGGGCAGCGAGGACATCAAGCGCCAGGCCGCCAACGTCTACCGCATGAAGCTTCTCGGCGCCACCGTGGTGCCGGTCGAGAGCGGCTCCAAGACCCTCAAGGACGCGCTCAACGAGGCCATGCGCGACTGGGTCACCAACGTCGAGAACACCTTCTACATCATCGGCACGGTCGCCGGTCCGCATCCGTATCCGATGATGGTGCGCGACTTCAATTCGGTGGTGGGCCGCGAATGCCTGACCCAAGTGCCCGAGATGATCGGCCGGCAGCCGGATGCCATCCTGGCCTGCGTGGGCGGCGGCTCCAACGCGATGGGCATCTTCTATCCCTACATCGGCCACAAGGAAGTGCGCCTGATCGGCTGCGAGGCGGGGGGCTCGGGCGTGGCCAGCGGCAAGCACGCTGCGTCGCTGTCCGCCGGCAGCCCCGGCATCCTGCACGGCAACCGCACCTACCTGCTGCAGGACGCCAACGGACAGATCATCGAAACCCACTCGATTTCGGCCGGGCTGGATTACCCCGGCGTCGGACCCGAGCACGCGTGGCTCAAGGATTGCGGCCGCGCCGAGTACGTCGCGGTCACCGATGACGAAGCGCTGGATGCCTTCCACAAGCTCTGCCGCATCGAGGGCATCATCCCCGCGCTCGAATCCAGCCACGCCGTCGCGCAGGCCATGAAAATGGCGCCAGGCATGGGCAAGGACAAGGTGCTGCTGGTAAACCTTTCCGGGCGCGGCGACAAGGACATGCACACCGTGGCCGAGCGTTCCGGCATCGCCTTCTAGGAATGGCGCCATGTCACGCATCCAGAATGTGCTTGCCGAGATCGCCCGCGGCGGCCGCAAGGCCCTGATTCCCTACATTTGCGCCGGCGACCCGTCGCCCTCGCTGACCGTTCCGCTGATGCATGCCCTGGTGAAGGCTGGCTCGGACATCGTTGAACTCGGCGTGCCGTTTTCCGACCCGATGGCGGACGGTCCGGTCATACAGCGTGCGTCGGAAAGGGCGCTGAAGCACGGCGTCTCGCTTGCCGATGTGCTCGCCATGGTGGAGCAATTCCGCAGCGGCGATACCACTACGCCGGTCGTGCTGATGGGCTATGCCAACCCGATCGAACACATGGGCAAGGAAAACTTCGTGGCCCGCGCCAAGGCGGCCGGGGTCGATGGCGTGCTCGTGGTCGATTATCCCCCCGAGGAATGCGAGGACTTCGACGCGCTCATGAAGAAGAACGGCCTCGATCCGATCTTCCTGCTCGCACCCACGTCCACGGATGCGCGCATCGACGCCGTCGCGCGCGCGGCCTCCGGTTACGTGTACTACGTGTCGCTCAAGGGCGTGACCGGGTCCGGGGCGCTCGACACGAGCGAGGTAGCGCGACGCCTTCCGGACATCAGGGCGCGCGTGCGGATTCCGGTGGGGGTCGGATTCGGCATCCGTGACGCGACGACCGCCAAGGCGATCGCCGGGATTGCCGACGCGGTGGTGATCGGCAGCCGTATCATCCAGGAGATGGAATCCTCGCCGCCTGGCGAAGAGGTGGAGCGCGCGGCCGCCTTCATCGCCGGCATCCGGGGCGCGATCGACGAACTGGCGGCCTGACCGCCGGCCAACCGAGGGGAAACACGTGAGCTGGATCGACAAGCTGCTGCCGCCCAAGATCAATCGTGCTGACGGCGGGCCGAAGAAGACCTTTCCGGAAGGCTTGTGGGTCAAGTGCCCGGCCTGCGATGCCGCGCTCTACGGATCGGATCTGGTCAACAATGCCCATGTCTGCCCGAAATGCTCGCACCATCATCGCATCGGCGCCCGTGCGCGGCTCGACCTGCTGCTCGACGCCGATGGCCGGTTCGAGGTTGGCGCCGATGTCCGCCCGGTGGATTCCCTCAAGTTCAAGGACAGCCGCAGGTATCCCGAGCGGCTCAAGGAAGCTGCCGAGGCAACCGGTGAAACAGACGCGCTGGTGGTTCTGCAGGGCTCGATTCTCGCGGTCCCTGTGGTCATGGCGGCCTTTGAATTCGATTTCATGGGCGGGTCGATGGGATCGGTGGTCGGTGAGCGTTTCGTGCGTGGCGTCGAACTGGCGGTCGAGCAGAAACTGCCGTTCGTGTGTTTCGCGGCCAGCGGCGGCGCCCGCATGCAGGAGGGACTCTTTTCCCTGTTTCAGATGGCCAAGACGACCGCATCGCTCACCCGGCTTTCGGCGCGCAGACTGCCTTTCATCTCGGTGTTGACCGATCCCACCATGGGCGGGGTGTCGGCCAGCTTCGCATTCGTGGGCGACGTGGTCATTGCCGAGCCCGGCGCGTTGATCGGCTTCGCCGGCCCGCGCGTGATCGAGCAGACGGTGCGTGAAAAGCTGCCGGACGGTTTCCAGCGCGCCGAGTTCCTGCTCGAAAAAGGCGCCGTCGACATGATCGTCGACCGACGCGAACTGCGCGCCCGCCTGGCGCGCCTTCTGGCGCTGTTGCAGAACCTGCCGGCGGAAGCCATCGCCGCCTGAGCACCGGCCGGGCGCGCCGCCAAGAGGCATCGGCGGCGTCCTTGACGTGCATCAAATGCCTCCGCCCTCGGCGCGCTATCGTGCGATCTCGGTTCGATACAGATGGAGACAAGCGATGCTCGACGCCAGCCAACTCGGCGCTATTTCCCGGCAACTTTCGCGGCGTGCCGAAGAGCTGCGCGAGCAGATTCGCGGCAAGCTGGGTGAAGCGGCCGACGCCGCTTTCTCCACCGACCACCAATGGAGCGACTCCGGCGCGGCGCTTGCAGAGGCGGGCGTCGAGTACGCCGAGGCGCAGCGCGACATTGTCGAGTTGCGCGCCATCCTGATGTCCCTGCCGCGTATCGAGGAAGGCACCTACGGCACCTGCGTCGATTGCGGCGTTGACATTCCGGCCGCCCGGCTCATCGCGCAACCGGCGGCACTGACCTGCGTGGGCTGTCAATCCATGCGTGAGCGACGCGGCCAGGTCTCGATGACGGCATAGCTCGGACATTCGACCGCACGCGGCCGGCGCGGGCCGGGGCGTGTGGGTAACCGCCGCAGTTGAGGGATAATCGGAGGCCGCGCGCCAGGTACTGCGCGGCGTCATTCTTCCCCTCGTCAGCCGTCCTCCAATTGCCCGCCCAAACTTGCTCCCAACCGGGGCCCGATGCTTCGCTCGCGGCTTGGCTCGCCTATATCGAACGCCTGCATCCTCAGGGGATCGACCTCGGGCTCGACCGGGTCGCGACGGTATGGCAGCGCATGGCGACCCGCCTTGCATGCACCACCATCGTGGTGGGAGGCACCAACGGCAAGGGTTCGACCTGCGCCATGCTAGAGGCCGTGTTGCGGGCGGGCGGGTATCGCACCGGGCTGTATACCTCGCCGCATCTGATCAGTTTCAACGAACGCGCCCGCATTGACGGTCGCGAAGTCGATGACGCCGTGCTGGTGCGCGCCTTCGCCATGGTGGAGGACGCGCGTACCCGGGCGCCCGAGGTCGCGCTGACCTACTTCGAATTCACCACCCTGGCGGTGCTGCGCGTCTTCGCCGATGCCGCGCTCGATTGCGCGATCCTCGAAGTGGGCCTGGGCGGCAGGCTGGACGCGGTCAACATCATCGACGCGGATTGCGCCATCCTGGTGAGTGTAGACCTCGACCACCAGGAGTATCTCGGCGACACGCGCGAAAAAATCGGCTGGGAAAAGGCGCACATCTTTCGCGCGGGCAGGCCGGCCATCGTTTCGGACCCCCAGCCTCCGTCCACCGTATCCGAGGTGGCCGGGCGGATCGGCGCGCGCCTGCTCCTGCTCGGCCGCGACTTCGGCTATGCCGGGCAGCACGATGCGCAGGTGCAGCAGTGGAAGTTCTGGTACGCGGGCGGCGCGCAGCCGGTCACCCGCAACGGGCTTTCCTATCCGGCGCTGCGCGGTGCGAACCAACTGCTCAATGCCTCGGCGGCGCTGGCCGCCCTCGAGGCATTGCGTGACCGCTTGCCGGTGCCCATGCAGGCCATACGCGAAGGACTGATCAGCGTCGAGTGGCCGGGCCGATTCCAGCTCCTCCCCGGTCGACCCGTGGTGGTACTCGACGTGGCCCACAACCCGCATGCCGCGGCCGTGCTGGCCGAGAACCTTTCCAACATTGGATTTGCCTCCTATACCCATGCCGTCTTCGGCATGCTGGCCGACAAGGATGTCGCCGGCGTGGTGCGCCTGCTGAAAGGCAAGGTCGATGTCTGGCATGTGGCCGGCCTGCCGGGGCCGCGCGGCATGAGCGCCTCCGACCTGGCGGCGGTGTTACGCGCTTGCGGGGTGGAAGGCGAAGTACTGGCGTATGCCGACCCCGCGCAGGCCTATGGTGGCGCGGCGGTCCGCGCGGGTGAGAATGATAGAATCATCGCGTTCGGTTCTTTCCTGACCGTTGCCGGCGTCATGCGAGCCTTGAATCGCCCGACCAGAGCTTGAGGCCACATCGCCATGGCATCCAGCGTTCCTTCCGAACCGGAAAGTTCCACGCTCAAGCGCCGCGCCCGGCGCCGGCTGGTCGGGTCCATAGCGCTGGTGCTCATCGCCGTGATCGTCTTGCCGATGATCTTCGATGAGGAAAAAAAGCCGCTCGACCAGGACGTCTTGGTCCAGATTCCCAGCCAGGACGCCGTGACGGTGCGGCCATCCGACGGCAAGGGCAGGAGCTTCGAACCCAAGGAACCCCGGACGCTTCCGCCCGATGCCCCTGCGCGTGCGGAAGGTACGGTCGCCCCGCCTGCTCCGCCTCCAGGCCCAGCCGCACCGGCCGATTCCGCAAAGCAGGTGCCCGCCGCGAAGGCGGGCGCCAGGTCCGACACTGAGCCGGCGCCTGGCGCCGAGGCCCGGAAGGTAGCGAAGGCTGAGGCGGTGATGGAGCCCAGGTCCGCGCCCAAGGCCGAAGGCAAGGCAGTCCCCACGGCCGAGGAGGCGCGGGTCAAGGCGATCCTCGATGATGCGATGGCCAAGGAAACGGCGGCGAAAGAGACTGCGCGGAAGGAGTCGACCGCAGGCTTTGCGGTACAGATCGGCGCCTTCGCCGGCGAAGACAAGATTCGCGAGGCGCGCGAAAAACTCGGCGGTGCCGGTTTCAAGAGCTACACCGAAAAGCTCGATACCAAAGACGGCGAACGCACCCGCGTGCGGGCCGGCCCGTTCGCGAGCCGCGAGGCCGCGGAGGCGGCCCGCGACAAGATCCGCGCGCTGGGTTTTTCCGGCGCGGCCGTGGTCGCGAAATAGTCGAAAATGACCGCATTCGACTACGCCGTCCTGGCGATCCTGCTCATTTCGATCATCGTTTCGGTCCTGCGTGGACTGGTGCGCGAAATACTTTCGCTGATCGGCTGGGTGGCCGCTTTCGTGGTCGCCAGCATGTTCGCCGAGAGCCTCGCGCCGCACCTGAGCATGCTGCCTTCCCACCCGGTGCTGCGCACCATCGCGGCCTTCCTGCTTCTGCTGCTCGGCATGGCACTCGGCATGGCCATCCTCAACTGGGGCATCATGCGCGCAATCCAGGCGGCAGGCTTGACCCTGGCGGACCGCGGCCTGGGCGGGCTGTTCGGGCTGGCGCGCGGCGTGGTCATCGTGCTCGCGCTGGTGATGGTGGGCGGCATGACCAAATTGCCGCAGATGGATTTCTGGAAGAACGCCATGTTCAGCCCGCTTGCCGAGACGGCGGTCAAGACGGTCAAGGCATGGCTGCCCGCGGACATCGCCGGCAAGATAAAATTCTGATTTAACGCGGTACCCTTACTCGCGGAGTGCATCATGTGCGGAGTCGTCGGCGTCGTCGCGAAAACCCCCGTCAACCAGCTTCTGTATGACGGTTTGCTGCTGCTGCAGCATCGCGGACAAGACGCGGCCGGGATCGCCACGGCGAGCGGCAAGTCCTTCTACCTTTACAAGAGCATGGGTTTGGTGCGCGACGTGTTCCGCACCCGCAACATGCGCGACCTTCCCGGTAACATGGGCATCGCCCATTGCCGCTATCCCACTGCAGGGTCTTCCAACAATCCTGCCGAGGCGCAGCCCTTCTACGTCAATTCCCCGTTCGGGCTGACGCTTGCACACAACGGAAACCTGACCAACTCGGCGGAACTGAAGGAGGACATGTACCGCCAGGATCTGCGGCACATCAATACCGACTCTGACTCCGAGGTCCTTCTCAACGTGCTGGCGCACGAACTCGAGCGCGCCACCCACAACTTCAAGCTCGATCCATCCGCGGTGTTCCAGGCGGTCTCCCGGGTGCACGAGCGGGTGCGCGGCGCGTACGCCGTGGTGGCCATGATTTCCGGCTACGGGTTGCTTGCCTTCCGCGATCCGTTCGGCATCCGTCCGCTTTGCCTGGGGCGTGCCGACTTCGGCAACGGCACCGAGTACATGGTCGCTTCCGAATCGGTGGCGCTCGAAGGCCTGGGTTTCGAGTTCGTGCGGGACGTGCTGCCCGGCGAGGCCATCTACATCACCATGGACGGCAACCTGATGGCGCAGCAGTGCACGGCGCGTCACTCGCTCAATCCCTGCATCTTCGAGTATGTCTACATGGCGCGGCCTGATTCATCCATCGACGGGGTGTCGGTGTACGCCGCGCGCCTGAAACTGGGGGAGTTTCTGGCGCATAAGCTCGGCAGCATGGGGCTCACCGGCAAGATCGACGTCGTCATGCCCATACCGGACTCCAGCCGCCCGGCCGCCATGCAACTGGCCATGAAGCTCGGGCTCAACTACCGCGAGGGCTTCATCAAGAATCGCTACATCGGGCGCACCTTCATCATGCCCGGACAGGCCCTGCGCAAGAAAACCGTGCGCCAGAAACTGAACGCCATCGGTGTCGAGTTCAAGGGCAAGAACGTGCTGATCGTCGACGATTCGATCGTACGCGGCACCACTTCGCGCGAGATCGTGCAGATGGCCCGCGAGGCCGGCGCCAACAAGGTCTACTTCGCCTCCGCCGCACCGCCGGTGCGCTTTCCGAACGTGTACGGCATCGACATGCCGACCCGGCACGAACTCATCGCCACCGGTCGCTCGGACGAGGAGATCGCCCGTGAGATCGGCGCCGACGAGTTGATCTACCAGGATCTCGATGCCCTCGAGCGGGCCGTGCGCGAACTCAATCCGCGCCTGTCGAGTTTCGAGACCTCCTGCTTCTCCGGCCGCTACGTCACCGGCGATGTCACCACCGAATACCTGAGCGGCGTGGAACTGCGGCGAGATCAGCATCGCGACAACGCCCGCGGGGATGACGAAGAGCCGCAACTCGGCCTGAATTTAGCGGCTGCGTGAAGGCGGCGGCGCGCCCACCGGTATCGGGCTTCCGGGTCGGCGCCGCTGGGCAGCCTGGTTGCCGCCGTGTCGGCTGGCGATAGGCGCGAACTCGACCGTTTGCCTCACCCCGGCGCGGGCCGATCGCGCGTGGATTTCCGGGCGCGATGCGGCTGGCCCCGGGGGTATAATGAATGGTGCGCCGATTTGAGCATCAGCTTGCGGGCGCGGGAGGTTGATCCAACCTGCCAATAAATGCGGCTAAAGCGTGGCCAAGAATTCCTTGAACCCGTTTCGGCCGACATGTGGCGAAACGGGTTTTTCATTTGCGAAAGATTGTCCGATGAGCGAAGAGTACGAGTACGGCTTTGACACACGGGCGGTGCGGGCAGGGCAGCACCGCAGCGAGTTCAACGAAAACTCCGAGGGCCTGTATCTCACCTCGAGTTTTGTGCACGAATCCGCCGCCATGGCGGCAGAGCGCTTCGCCAACCGTGCGCCGGGCAACGTGTATTCGCGGTTTACCAATCCGACGGTGGATGCGTTCGGCGAGCGGCTCGCCGCACTGGAAGGGGCCGAAGCCTGCGTGGCCACCAGTTCCGGCATGGCGGCGGTGCTCACCTGCGCGATGGGTCTGCTCAAGGCGGGCGACCATGTGATCTGCTCGAACGCCGTCTTCGGCAGCGTGATCACGCTGTTCGAGAAAAACCTCGGGCGGTTCGGCGTTGCCACCACTTTCGTGTCGCCGAACAAGGTGGATGAATGGACGGCGGCCGTGCGGCCCGCCACGAAGATGCTGTTCGTCGAGACCCCCTCCAACCCGATGATGGAGATCTCCGATATCGCCGCGTTGAAGCAGGTGGCGGTCAAGGCCGGCGCGCTGCTGGTGGTCGACAACTGCTTCTGCTCTCCGGCGATCCAGCGGCCGTTCGATCTCGGCGCCGACATCGTCATCCACTCGGCCACCAAGTTCCTGGATGGCCAGGGAAGGGTGCTTGGGGGCGCCGTGCTGGGCAGGCGTGAGCTTGTGATGGGCGAGATCTACGGCTTTCTGCGTACCGCGGGGCCGAGCATGAGCGCCTTCAACGCCTGGGTGATTCTCAAGGGCATGGAAACCCTGTCCATCCGCATGCGCGAGCAGTCCAGGCGTGCTCTGGAGCTGGCCCGCTGGCTCGAGGAGCATCCGCGCGTGGAGCGGGTGCTGTACCCGGGTCTTGAAACCCACCCGCAATTCGAACTCGCCAGGCGCCAGCAGTCGGCCAGCGGCGATTTCCTGGGCGGCGCCGTGGTGTCCTTTGTGGCCAAGGGCGGGCGCGAGGAAGCCTGGCGCGTGGTGGATAACTGCAAGGTCATTTCCGTCACCGCCAACCTGGGCGACACCAAGAGCACCATCACGCACCCCGCCTCCACCACCCACGGACGCATCAGCAAGGAGGCGCGCGAAGCCGCCGGCATCGGCGAAGGGCTGCTGCGGGTGTCGGTGGGCCTGGAGAGCCTGGTGGACGTGAAGGCGGACCTGGCGCGCGGCCTGGGCTGAACGACCGCGTCCCCGCTCGTGTGCAGCCGCGGCGCGAGCGACGCCCCTGAAAACACCAAAAGGGCCGCGAATGCGGCCCTTGGTCATTGGCGCTGGCGGTCTACTTGTAGTGGTAGAACCCGCGCCCGGTCTTGCGGCCGAGGTAGCCTGCCGCCACCATCTCCTTGAGCAGCGGCGCGGGGCGGTACTTGCTGTCGTTGAAGCCTTCGTAGAACACCTCCATCACCGAGAGCATGGTGTCCAGGCCGATCATGTCGGCGAGCGCGAGCGGCCCGATCGGGTGATTGGTGCCCAGGCGCATGCCGTTGTCGATGTCTTCCGCCGAGGCCAGACCTTCAGCCAGTACGAAGATGGCTTCGTTGATCATCGGGCAGAGGATGCGGTTGACCACGAAGCCCGGTGCGTTTTTCACGCAGATGGGCGTCTTGCCGAGACGCTTGGAGAGTTCCTCTGTTGCAGCGAAGGTCGCGTCGGAGGTCGCCAGGCCGCGGATGATTTCCACCAGCGCCATCACCGGCACCGGATTGAAGAAATGCATGCCGATGAAGCGCTCCGGGCGCCCGGTCGACGCGGCCAGCCCGGTGATGCTGATCGAGGAGGTGTTGCTGGCGATGATGGTGTCGGACGCTGCGACGGCCGCCACGTCCTTGAGGATTCTGCGCTTCAAGTCCTCGTTCTCGGTGGCCGCCTCGATGATGAAGTCGGCCCCGGCCAGGTCGGCCATCTTGATTGAACCGGTGATGCGCGCCATCGCGTCGGCCTTCTGCGCCTCGCTAAGTTTTTCCTTGCGGATCAGGCGGTCCAGGCTGCCGGACACGGTCTTGATGCCGCGCTCGATGGCGGCCTCGTTGATGTCGATCATCAGGGCATGGATGCCGGCGACCGCGCAGGCCTGCGCGATGCCGTTGCCCATGGTGCCGGCGCCTATGATGCCGACCGTGTTGATTGTGCTCATGCGGGAGTTCTCCTGGTGGGAAATCAATGGTCAATCGAAATCGAGGTGTTCCGCGCCGTCGGCATCGATGCGCAGGTAGCCGGGCCGGTCATCCCAGGCGGGCAGCACCCAGCGGCACACCTGACGGCCACGCACCAGGTAGTCATGGCGCGCCGGGCGGTGCGTGTGGCCGTGGATCATGCGGGTGGCGCCCGAGTCGGTGAACAGCCGTGTGACGGCGTCGGCGTTCACATCCATGATGGTGGCGGGCTTGACGGATTTTTCATCCTCGCTTCTTGCGCGCAGCGCCTCGATCGCGGCGCGCCGGGCGGCCAGCGGGCGTGCCAGGAACTCGCTCTGCCAGCGCTCGCTGCGCACCTCGCCGCGAAACGCCTGGTAGGTACGGTCGTCGGTGCACAGGGTGTCGCCGTGCAGCAGCACGGTGCGCTCCCCATGCAGGTCGAAGGCGCACGGTTCCGGCAGGGCCGTCATGCGCGTCGCGCCGGTGAATCCGGCGCCGGTGAGAAAATCGCGGTTGCCGGGTATCCAGTACAGGGCGATGCCGCGCGTGGTGCATGCGGCGAGGGCGTCGATGACGTCGCGATGCGCGTCGAGGTCGTCATCGCCGACCCAGTATTCGAACAGGTCGCCCAGGACGTAGAGGCTGTCGCCAGTATCCGGCACCAGGCGCAGGAAGCGCCGCAGCGCCCGCGTCGTCGCCGGTCGCTCGGCGGTGAGGTGCAGGTCCGAGATGAACAAGGCCGACATGGCCGGCGGCCTCGCGTCCTTCAGGGCGACCGGGGCTCTCGGCCTAGAGAACTTCGGCCTTTTGGATCACCACATCCTGCACCGGCACGTCCTGATGGAAGCCGCTGGTGCCGGTCTTGACCGCCTTGATCTTGTCGACCACATCGGTACCGTCGGTCACCTTGCCGAAGACGCAATAGCCCCAGCCGTTGCCGTTCGGGCTGCTGAAGTTGAGGAAGTCGTTGTTCTTGATGTTGATGAAGAACTGCGCGGTGGCCGAATGAGGGTCGTTGGTGCGCGCCATCGCCACGGTATAGATGTCGTTCTTGAGTCCGTTGGCGGCCTCGTTGTCGACCGGCGCGCGGGTAGGCTTCTGCTTCATTCCCGGCTCGAAGCCGCCGCCCTGGATCATGAAGCCGTCGATCACGCGGTGGAAGATGGTGTTGTCGTAATGGCCGTCCTTCGCGTACTGGACGAAATTGGCCACCGTGTTGGGCGCCTTGACGTCGTCGAGTTCAAGCGTGATGGCGCCGTGGTTGGTGGTCAGCAGGACTTGGGGCACGATGATTCCTTTCGATGGTGGGTTATTTCTTGGGTGTGTCGGCGAGCCTGACGCTCTCGATCACCACGGGAGTCGACGGCACGTTCTGGTGCATGCCGGCGGTGGCGGTCGGCACGCCCTTGATTTTTTCGACGACGTCCATGCCCTTGATCACGCGGCCGAACACGGCGTAGCCATGGCCGTCGGGTTGGGGGGCATTGAGCATGGCGTTGTCGGCCACATTGATGAAGAACTGCGCGGTGGCCGAGTCCGGCACCTGGGTGCGCGCCATCGCGATGGTGCCGATGTCGTTCCTGAGGCCGTTGCGCGACTCGAGGGGAATCGGCGCGCGGGTAGGCTTTTGCTTCATCCCGGGTTCGAAGCCGCCGCCCTGGATCATGAAACCGTTGATCACCCGATGGAAGATGGTGCCGTTGTAGTGCCCGTCCTTCACGTACTGCAGGAAGTTCTCCACCGTTCTGGGCGCCTTGGCGGCATCGAGTTCAAGAACGATGGACCCCATGGAGGTCTTCATCTCCACGGTCTGGGCAGGCGCGACGGTGGCGCACAGCGCAAATGCGGCGACGGCGAGCAGGCGAATCATCAGGAGGCTCCTTGTGCGGCTGGGGGTCATGAAGCGGGTTCCGGGCGCGGGCGTCATGCCGCGCCTTCATCGACGATCTTCCACTGGCCGCCCTGCTTGTGCCAGTAGGTGCGCTTCTTCATCAGGTTGGACAGGTTGTTCGACTTGTAGTCCTGGTCGAAGGTGACGACCACAAGTTCGTCCTTGCCCGGATACCGGAACATGCTGACGTTGGAAAAGGAGAGCTTGATCCAGGCCTTGCCGGCGTTGACCTGCCGCTTGCGCTCGCTCCATTGGCGCAGGCTCATGCCGTCGCTCTGGAAGTCCTGCGCGTAGTGCTTGAGGTAGGCGTCGATGTCCCGGCTTTCCCAGTCGCGGCGCCATTTTTCGATGGCTGACGAAAGGGCCTGGCGTTCGTTGTTCCAGTCATCCAGCGACAGCCATTCGACCTGGTTGCTGATGATCACCGGCGTCAGGCCGACCTGGATCAGGTTGGCGATGGTGCGCAGGTCCGGGTTGGAGAGCACGACGCAGCCGTCGGAGGCGCGCGGCGCGCGCGCGAAGGTGTCCGACGGCGTGCCGTGCAACCAGATGCCGGACCCGCCGCGGCCGTTGCGGCGGTCCCAGTCGTTCGGGTAGTTGATGGGAAAAGCGCCGTCTCCGTACAGGTCGGCGAGCTTGGCCTTGGGCACGCTGGCGGTGACGTGATAGACGCCGAGAGGGGTCTTCTGGTCCCCTTCGCGAAACTTTTCAGCGCCCATCTTGCCGTGGCTGATGTAGTAATCAGCCACGAAGCGCGGTTTGCCGTTGTCGTTCTCGTAGACATACAGGCGCGACTTCCTGGTGTCAACGACGACGGCGTGCCTCTGGTCGGGGCGCAGTTGCAAAAGGTAACGCGGAATCGCGTCCTTCGGCGGGCGCTGGCGATAGGCCGCCAGGCGCACGAGCGCTTCCTCGCGCAGGTCGCGCAGCCGCTCCGGTGGCGCATTGGGCGCGGCGCCCATGGTCTTGAGGTGCTGTCCGCGCGCCAGCAGAAGGTCTCCCTTGATAAGATGCGCGAGCCGGTAGTTCGGGCGGGCCGCGATCAGCGCTTCGGTACGCGAAAGCGCCTCGGCAAGGCGGTTGGACTCGATGGACTTGAAGATGCCCATGAGCGCGGCTTCGACATTTTCATGCGCGGGCACATGGGCATGCGCCAGGACGGCGCTGCAGGTCAGCGCGACACCGGCTGCGACCCGCCGGACCGCGCCCGCGTTCGTTCCCGGCCCCGGCATGGCGAAGCGCACCATCAGCCGCCGCTGCGCTCTTCGCGGATTTGCCACTTGCCGCCGTTGCGCGCCATCACGAGCGTTTTGGCACTGCTGGTGCTGACGATGTTGGACTTGTAGTACTGGCGGAACTTCACGATGGCCACGCCGTCATCGCCGAAGGAGACCTCGGGCTTTTCGATCTTCACGTCGATGCGCTTGGGGGCCTCGATGCGCTGCTTTCGGCTGGACTCCCATTCCTGGCGCGACTCGCCGCGCGGCAGCTTGAAATCCTTGCCATAGGCGGCGAGGTAGCCTGCGGTGTCCTTTTTGGACCATGCGGCGGCCCAGGCGTTGACGGCTGCGATGACTTCGCCCTGGTCGTTGGCCGGCTTGGACGCCGGCGGCGCGGGGGGCGATGCGCCCGACGCCAGCGGCGCGCCTGCCCTGGCGGGGGCTGCTGCCGGTGCAGCCGGTGTTGCCGCCGCCGGGGGCGCCGGTGCGGTAACCGTACCGGCTGACTTTGCCGGGGCGGCCGGCGTCGCCACCATGGACATCGGGGCTGCCGGCGGGGCGCCTTTGGCGGCGGGGGCGCCCTGGGCCACCTGGCTACGCGGGCGCGCGCCGATCAGGTCGCGCACCAACGCGAGCTTGGTCTGCGCGGTGGGGTTGTTGGAATCGAGTTGCAGCGCCTTGTCGTAGGCCTGGCTGGCCAGCTTGGCGTAGACATCCCCCAGGTTCTCGTGCGCGGTTGCGTAGGACGGGTGTGTGCGGATGGCCATTTCGAGCGCTGCGCGCGCCTTTTCGTACTGGCCCTGGCCGGCATACAGCACCGCCAGGTTGTTGTAGGGTTCGGGGAGCTCCGGATACAACTCAGTCAATCGGGTGAAGGTGGCGATCGCCTCGGTGGTCTTGTTCTGCTCGGTTTGTATCAGGCCCTTGAGGAACTGCCCCTGGGCATCGCGCGGCCTGGTGGCGAGATAGGCGTCGACCCGCTGGGATGCCTGGTCAAGCTGACCGGCCCTCAACAACTTGCCGATATCTGCGATTTCGTCGGCCGAGGCGAGGCCCGTGCATGCGGCCAGCACGATACCGAGCCCGGCACGTACGGCCGCGCCCAAAAGCGGTGAAAATCGGGAAAAAGTCATCTGCTATACTCTTTTCGCTCTTTTGGCGTTCACGCGGCGGTCTGCCGCGCCGTCTTCCAGAGTCATGCTCGAACGTTTCATTTTACCCAACTTCGGCGTCCCGAACCGGTCTTCTGGAGCAGACTTGACTGCTTTTGTTTGAGGCGCGGCATGAAAATCGACATGTTCGACCGGCTTCCGGCCAGCCGCACCCGCCGCACCCGCCACGCGTCCGCCCGCTGAGGGATTGGCGTCCTCCCGCACGGGCGTGGTGCGAGCAGGCGCCGCCATCCCGAAACATTCCACAATACCTTTCCCGGAAGCCCTCTCCGATGCTGACCATCTACAACACCTTGCGCCGCCGGAAAGAAGCGTTCGTGCCCATCGTGCCGGGCCGCGTGGGCATGTATGTATGCGGCATGACGGTGTACGACCTCTGCCATATCGGCCATGCGCGGGTCATGGTCGTGTTCGACGCCGTGCAGCGCTGGTTGCGTGCCTCGGGCTATGCCGTCACCTATGTCCGCAACATCACCGACATCGACGACAAGATCATTCGTCGCGCCGTGGAAAACGGCGAGACCATCGCCCAACTGACCGAGCGCTTCATCGTCGCCATGAACGAGGACGCCGCCGCGCTGGGCGTGCAGAAACCCGACCACGAGCCGCGCGCCACCGCCTATGTGCCGCACATGCTCGGGCTGATCGGCAAGCTGGAGGCCAACGGGCTGGCCTACCGTGCCGCCGACGGCGACGTCAATTTTTCGGTGCGCGATTTTCCCGGTTATGGCGCGCTCTCAGGCAAGTCGCTCGATGACCTGCGGGCAGGCGAGCGGGTGCAGGTCAATTCCGGCAAGCGCGATCCGCTCGATTTCGTGCTGTGGAAGAGCACCAAGGAAAACGAGCCCGCCGATACCCGCTGGGCTTCGCCATGGGGCCCCGGTCGTCCCGGCTGGCATATCGAATGCTCGGCGATGAGTGCCGCGATTCTGGGCGAACGATTCGACATCCACGGCGGTGGTGCCGACCTGCAGTTCCCGCACCATGAAAACGAGATTGCGCAAAGCGAGGGCGCGCACCGCCACCCCTTTGTCAATATCTGGATGCACAACGGTTTCGTGCGGGTCGACGACGAAAAGATGTCCAAGTCGCTGGGCAATTTTTTCACCATCCGCGAGGTACTCAAGAAGTACGATCCGGAGGTCGTGCGCTTCTTCATCCTGCGTGCGCACTACCGCAGCCCGCTCAACTACTCCGACGCGCATCTCGATGATGCGCGCACCGCGCTTGCGAGGCTCTACACCGCTCTCAAGACGGTGCCGGCGATGCCGGCGCAGGTCGACTGGGACTTGCCGCAGGCCAGAGCCTTCCGCGCGGCGATGGATGACGATTTCAACACCCCCCTCGCGATCGCGGCGCTGTTCGACCTGGCCGGCGAGATCAACCGTGGCGGCGATCCCGCCATGGCCGGCCAGCTGGCGGCCCTGGCCGGGCTGCTCGGGCTGCTCGGGCGCGATGCGCGGGCCTTCCTGCAGGCTGCGACTGGCGAGGTGGCAGCCGACGCGGCGCGAATCGAAGGCCGCATCGCCGAGCGCGCCGCGGCCAAGAAGGCGCGCGACTTCGGGCGCGCCGATGCGATTCGCGCCGAACTGCTGGCCGCGGGCGTGGTACTCGAGGACAAGCCGGGCGGCGTGACGGAGTGGCGGCGCGCCTGAGCGCTGCCGGCGCGCCCGCAGGGGCCAAACGGCGCGCTATTCGGGCCTTTGCCGCGGCCGCCGCGCTGGAAAATCAGAAGCTCGCAATCCGGTTGCGAGCCATCCCGGCGGGCCGGTCCTTGACGGGCAGGGCGGGGTCGGTCCATTGACGGAGGGGACATCATGCGTATTCGCGTAGAGCGGCGTGGCAGTACCGCCCATGTCGGGCTTGAAGGGAAATTCGATTTTTCATGCAGGCAGAAGGTTCGCAATGTGCGCGACGAGCTGATCGCGCTCGATTGGGTGCGCGAAATCGCGTTCGACATGAACGGGGTGACCCACATCGACAGCGCCGCGCTCGGGATGCTGATGCTGGTGCGCGAAGCCGCCGACCTTTCCCAGAAGCGGCTTTCGTTCGAATGCGAGGGCGGTCGGGTGCGGGAAATCCTCGAAGTCGCCAGACTCATGGCGGTGCCGGTCGAGTAGGTTTCCCGGCGGCAGGTTTTCCGGCCGCGCCGGGCGAATCGTATCGGCGGGGCGGCCTCGCCAAGGGCGCGGGCCGAGGCCCGCGTCAAGCTCAGCTGGTAAAGAAGTCCTTCATCTTGTCCATGAAGGACTTTTCGCGCGGGTTGTGCGTCCCGCTGTCCTTGCGGTTGATCTCGTCGAATTCGCGCAGCAACTCCTTCTGGCGCGCGGTCAGGTTGACCGGGGTCTCGATCACCACGTGGCAATAGAGGTCGCCAGGGTGGGCTGAACGCACACCCTTGATGCCCTTGCCGCGCAGGCGGAAGGTACGGCCGCTCTGCGTTTCGCCGGGCACCTTGATCTCCGCGGCGCCATCGAGCGTGGGAATCTCCACCGAACCGCCGAGGGCCGCGGTGGCGAAGCTCACCGGCATTTCGCAGTGCAGATCGTCGCCTTCGCGCTGGAACACCGGATGGGCCTTGATGGTCATCTGCACGTAGAGATCGCCTGGCGGGCCGCCGTTGACACCCGGTTCGCCTTCGCCGGAAAGTCGGATGCGGTCGCCCTCGTCGACCCCGGCGGGAATCTTGATAGCCAGGGTCTTCTGGCGTTTGACGCGCCCGACCCCGTCGCAGGTCTTGCACGGGTCGGCGATGGTCTTGCCCGAGCCGTGGCATTTCTGGCAGGTCTGCTGGATGGAGAAGAAGCCCTGCTGTATGCGCACCTGGCCGGTACCCCCGCAGGTGCCGCAGGTCTTCGGCGAGGTGCCGGCTTTAGCCCCGCTGCCGCGACAGGTTTCGCAGGTTTCGATCGCCGGAATGCGGATCTTGGTCTCGTAGCCGCGCGCAGCCTGCTCGAGGGTGATCTCGAGGTTGTAGCGCAGGTCGGAGCCGCGATAGACATTGGAGCCGCCGCGCCCGCGCCCGCCGCCCTGGCCGCCGAAAATGCCTTCGAAGATGTCGCCGAAGGCGTCGGCGAAGCCGCCGAATCCCTGCGTGCCGCCGGCGTTGCCGCCTGCGGAGGGATCGACGCCCGCGTGCCCGAAACGGTCATAGGCCGCCCGCTTGCTGGCGTCGGAGAGAATCTCGTAGGCTTCCTTGACCTCCTTGAACTTCTCCTCGGAGGCCTTGGCATCCTCCCCCTGGTTGCGGTCCGGATGATGCTTCATCGCAAGCTTGCGATAAGCCTTCTTGATGTCGTCCTCGCTGGCGTCCCTGTTGACGCCGAGAACCTCATAAAAATCGCGCTTGGCCATAAAGCAATCCCGAAAATTGAAACGATGCGGCCGGATTCACGCACAACCTGGGGGGTCGCGCCTGAATCCGGCCAGATAAGGCTCCGGTAGATGAAAGCCGGGTCCTGTCCCGGTGCGTTTCCCGCCGGATCAGGCCTTCTTGTCCTTGACCTCGGTGAATTCGGCGTCAACCACGTTGCCGTCGTCCTTCTTGTCTGCCTTGGCGCCGCCCGCCGCGCCGGTCGCGCCTGCGGCTGAGGCACCGGCGGCCGCGCCGGCTTCGCCAGCCTGGGCATCGGCATACATCTTCTCGCCCAGTTTCTGAGAAACCGTCATCAGGGCCTGGGTCTTGGCCTCGATGGCGGCCTTGTCCTCGCCCTTGATGGCTTCCTCGAGTTCCTTGATCGCCGCCTCGATCTTGTCCTTCTCGTCGGGCACCTTGTCGCCATGCTCGGCGAGCGCTTTCTTCATCGAATGCACTAGAGCGTCGGCTTGGTTCTTCGCCTGCACCAGTTCGATCTTCTTCTTGTCCTCGGCGGCGTTGGCTTCGGCGTCCTTGACCATGCGCTGGACTTCCTCGTCCGAAAGTCCCGAGTTGGCCTTGATGGTGATCTTGTTTTCCTTGCCGGTGGCCTTGTCACGCGCCGATACATGCAGGATGCCGTTGGCGTCGATGTCGAACGTCACCTCGATCTGCGGCATGCCGCGCGGCGAAGGCGGGATGCCTTCGAGGTTGAACTGGCCAAGGCTCTTGTTGCCGGCGGACACGTCGCGCTCGCCCTGCAGCACGTGGATGGTCACGGCCTGCTGGTTGTCATCGGCGGTGGAGAACACCTGCGATGTCTTGGTCGGGATGGTGGTGTTCTTGGAAATGAGCTTGGTCATCACGCCGCCCAGGGTCTCGATGCCGAGCGACAGCGGGGTGACGTCAAGCAGCAGCACGTCCTTGCGGTCGCCGGAGAGCACGGCGCCCTGGATGGCGGCACCGACGGCCACGGCCTCGTCGGGGTTGACGTCCTTGCGCGGTTCGCGGCCGAAGATTTCCTTGACCTTCTCCTGCACCTTGGGCATGCGGGTCTGGCCGCCCACCAGAATGACGTCGGAGATGTCGGAGAGCTTGACGCCGGAGTCCTTGATGGCGGTCAGGCAGGGGCCGGCGGTCTTCTCGATCAGGTCCTCGACCAGGCTCTCGAGCTTGGCGCGGGTGAGCTTGATCGACATGTGCTTCGGGCCCGACGCATCGGCGGTGATGTAGGGCAGGTTGATTTCGGTCTGCTGCGAAGAGGACAGTTCGATCTTGGCCTTCTCGGCGGCCTCCTTCAGGCGCTGCAGGGCCAGCACGTCCTTCTTGAGGTCGATGCCCTGGTCGCGCTTGAACTCGTCGCACAGGTAATCCATGATGCGCTGGTCGAAGTCCTCGCCGCCCAGGAAGGTGTCGCCGTTGGTCGAGAGCACCTCGAACTGCTTTTCGCCGTCCACATCGGCGATTTCGATGATCGAGACGTCGAAGGTCCCGCCGCCCAGGTCATAGACCGCGATCTTGGCGTCGCCCTTGCCCTGCTTGTCCATGCCGAAGGCGAGCGCGGCAGCGGTCGGCTCGTTGATGATGCGCTTGACTTCCAGGCCGGCGATGCGGCCGGCGTCCTTGGTGGCCTGGCGCTGGCTGTCGTTGAAGTAGGCCGGTACCGTGATCACCGCCTCGGTCACTTCCTCGCCCAGGTAGTCCTCGGCGGTTTTCTTCATCTTGCGCAGCACTTCGGCGGAAATCTGTGGGGGCGCCATTTTCTTGCCGCGCACCTCCACCCAGGCGTCGCCGTTGTCCGCCTTGACGATGCCGTAAGGCATCAGGTCGATGTCCTTCTGCACCTCTTTTTCCTCGAAGCGGCGGCCGATCAGGCGCTTGACCGCATAGAGGGTGTTCTTGGGATTGGTCACTGCCTGGCGCTTGGCAGGCGCGCCGACGGTGATTTCGCCATCTTCCATGTAGGCGATGATCGAAGGCGTGGTGCGGGCGCCTTCGGCGTTTTCGATCACCTTCGGGGTGTCGCCCTCGATGATAGCCACGCACGAGTTGGTCGTGCCCAGGTCGATGCCGATGATTCTTGCCATGTCAGTCTCCGAAAATGCAGAAATGAATCCGATGCGTCAGATATGCCGTCAAACCCTGCCATTTCAAGGGTTATAAGCAGTTGCCTTGCCAAAAGGGAGCGGACTAGGCGTCCCTGCCCTTGGCCACCGTCACCAGAGCAGGCCGCAGCACGCGGTCGTGAATCTGATAGCCCTTCTGCAGGACCGAGACCACATGATTGGCCGGCACTTCGGCTTCGACCATGGAGATCGCCTGATGGAACTTGGGATCAAACTTTGCGCCGGCAGGGTTGAGTTCAGTCACCTTGGCGCGTTCAAAGGCGGCGACGAGTTGTTTGAGGGTGAGTTCGACGCCGCTCTTGAGGGTTTCGAGGGTCGGATTGGCATCGGCGAGTGCGGCCTCGAGGCTGTCCTTGACGGGAACCAGGCTTTCGGCGAAGTTTTCCGACGCGTACTTGTGGGCATTGGCGATGTCGGTCTGGGCGCGCCGGCGGGTGTTGTCGGTTTCCGCCTTGGCGCGCAGGAAGTCCTCTTTGGCGCGAGCCAGTTCGGCTTCGAGTTCGATGATGCGCTCCTCGTTGGCCTGAAAAGGCAGGGCGGCTTCAGGCACGACGGCCTCGGGGGCTGCGCTGCCGGTTTCGGCTGGTTCGTTTGGTTTGACGTCGTCCGCCATGAAAAACTCCACTGTAAACAGGGCTGATCAAAGGGTACGGGCATGATGGGGGCGTCCGGCGGCTTTTCAAGCCCTTGCAGGCGTAGGCGCGCAGTTCGCGCGAAGTTCGGATAAGCGATTGATTTTTCGTGCCTAACTCGCTTATACTGGAAGGCTTCGCGGTTATCGAGGCGCCGCATGCTCAACGGGATTTATCGGGGCGGCGCAGATTCGATGACCTTTTCCCTGGGATCGGATGCCTTATGGGGTCGACATCGGCCCGCTGGGCGCAGTCCGGGGAAGCGAATCCTGCCGCACCGCGGCGCCGGGTCCGCGTTCGTAACGACCTGGGCGAATCGACGGGCGGCCTAGTCCATCTAGTCCACAAGGAGTTTGCTTGATGCGTCATTACGAAATCGTCTTCATCGTCCATCCGGACCAAAGCGAGCAGGTGCCGGCCATGGTCGAGCGCTACCGCGGCCAGGTGCAGGCCGGCGGCGGCAAGATCCACCGCATTGAAGACTGGGGGCGCCGGCAACTGGCCTACCCAATCAACAAGATCTTCAAGGCGCACTATGTGCTCATGAACATCGAGTGCGACCAGAAAATCCTGGACGAACTCGAGCATGGCTTCAAGTTCAACGACGCGGTGCTGCGCCACCTGGTGGTGCGCATGAAAAAGGCGCATACCGCCCCTTCGCCGATGATGAAGGAAGAGAAGGCGCGCAACCTGACCGCCGGCCCTGCGCCGGCGGCTCCTGCGGAAACGCCGGCAGCGGCGGCCGGTTAAGGTCCGGCCAACACGATTTTGGAGTCGCATAACCGGATTGAACTTACCGGCACGGTCACCGCGATTGAGGCGGTCCGCTACACGCCGGCAGGCATCCCGATCGTCGAACTGAAGCTTGCCCATGAGTCGACCCAGGCGGAAGCCGGTCGCAACCGTCTGGTGGCCCTCGAAATGATGGCGCTGGCGGCGGGGGAGGCGGCGCAACGGCTGGCGAAATGCCCGCTGGGCGCGAACGTGAAGGCGCAGGGCTTCCTGGCCCACAAGGGCAAGAGCCGGGTCCAACTGGTCATGCATATCAACGCATTCGAATACATCTAAGCTAAGGAGTCACACATGCCCCCACCTGGACGTTCTGGCGGCCGCTTCGGCAAACCCGCTTTCAAGAAACGCGACAACCCCAACAAGGGGCTGTTCAAGAGGAAGAAGTTCTGCCGCTTCACCGTCGGCAAGGTTGAATGGATCGACTACAAGGACATCGAGGTCCTCAAGGATTTCATCCAGGAAAACGGCAAGATCATGCCCGCCCGCGTGACCGGCACCAAGGCCGGCTACCAGCGCCAGCTCACCGACGCCATCAAGCGTGCGCGCTTCCTGGCGCTGGTGCCGTACACCGACCTGCACCACGTCCGGTAAGGGGAAGAAGCCATGCAAGTCATCCTGATGGAAAAAGTGGCCAACCTAGGCGACCTCGGCGACATCGTGCGTGTCAAGGACGGGTTCGCCCGCAACTTCCTGATCCCGCAGCGCAAGGCCAAGCGCGCCACCGACGCCAACCGCGCCGAATTCGAGGCGCGCCGTGCCGAACTGGAAAAGGTGGCCGGTGAACGCCTCACCGCCGCCCAGGCCCTGGCCGCCAAGCTCGACGGCCTGATGGTGCAGATCACCGAGAAGGCCGGTGTCGACGGCCGGCTGTTCGGCTCTGTCACCAACTTCAACATCGCCGATGCGCTGGTCAAGCTGGGCCACGCGGTGGAGCGTTCGCAGATCCGCATGCCTGCCGGTCCGATCAAGACCGTAGGCGACAGCGATGTCGCCGTGCAGCTGCATACCGACGTCGTGGTCACGATCAAGGTCTCGGTGCTCGGCGAAGCCGCCTGAGGCGGCGATTTAGCCCGCCGCAATCAAGCACTTGCAGCAAGCCGCAAAAAGGCCGCCGGAAGGCGGCCTTTTTGTTTATAGTCTCCCTCCGCGCACGTCCTGGAAGCTGTCCATGTCCGCAGTCATGCCGCGCCAGAACCAGGGGCAAGATGCCCAGGTCGAGGCCCTCAAGATCCCGCCGCACTCGATCGAGGCCGAGCAGTCCACGCTCGGCGGCCTGCTGCTTGACAACCAGGCCTGGGACAAGATCGGCGACGTGCTGCGCGAGGATGATTTCTATCGCGCCGACCATCGCCTGATCTGGAAGCACATTTCGAAGCTGATCGAGAAAGGCCGGCCGGCCGACGTGATCACCGTCTACGAGTCGCTCGATGCCGACAAGAAGGCCGAAGACGCCGGCGGCTTGTCCTACCTCAATGCGCTGGCGATGAACACGCCATCGGCTGCCAACATCCGCGGCTACGCGCAGATCGTGCGCGACCGCTCCATCCTGCGCAAGCTGCTCGTGGCCACCGACGAGATCGGGGGCGCGGTCTACAACCGCCAGGGACGGGAAGTGCGCCAGATCTTGGACGAGGCCGAGTCGCGGGTTTTCCAGATCGCCGAGGACGGCGCGCGCGGCAACACCGGTTTCGTCGAACTCGGGCCCCTGCTCACCCTGGTGCGCGACCGCGTGCAGGAACTGCACGACATGAACAGCCCGGACGTCACCGGCGTGCCGACCGGCTTCATCGATCTGGACCGCAAGACCTCCGGCCTGCAGGCCGGCGACCTGATCATCGTTGCCGGCCGTCCCTCGATGGGCAAGACCGCGTTTTCCCTCAACATCGCCGAGAACGTGGCGCTCGAAGGCGGCATCGTCGGCGTGTTCTCGATGGAAATGGGCGGCACGCAACTGGCCATGCGCATGCTGGGTTCCATCGGCCGGCTCGACCTGCACCGGCTGCGCACCGGCAAGCTCGACGACAACGAGTTCTCCAAGTTCGCCACGGCGCTGGAGCGCCTGCAGGAAGTCAAGCTGCATATCGATGAAACCCCCGCCCTGACGGCGCTTGAGCTGCGCGCGCGGGCGCGGCGCCTGCATCGCATCTACGGCAAGCTCGATCTCATCGTCATCGACTACCTGCAACTGATGTCCGCATCCGGGGGCGGCGAGAACCGCGCAACCGAGATCTCCGAGATCTCCCGATCGCTCAAGGCGCTGGCCAAGGAACTCCACGTGCCGGTCATCGCGCTATCGCAATTGAATCGCAGCCTCGAACAGCGCACCGACAAGCGTCCGATGATGAGCGACCTGCGTGAATCCGGCGCCATCGAGCAGGATGCCGACGTCATCCTGTTCATCTACCGGGACGAGGTCTACAACCCCGACAACGAGAACAACAAGGGGATTGCGGAAGTCATCATCGGCAAGCAGCGTAACGGCCCGATCGGCAAGGTGGAGCTCGCCTTCCTGGGCGAGTACACCAAGTTCGAGAATCTCGCCCGGCCGGGCAACTACCAGTCGTACAGCAATGAGTGAGGCTGCCAGGCCCCTGGCGCGCTACGCCGCCTGGCGGCGCGCCGGCGACTACGTGTTTCGCTCCGGCATCATCGCCGTGGATCCTGCCCCCAAGATGATCGTGCACGGTTTCGAGGATATCCCGCCCGACACCGCCGCGGCGATCGGCGCGACCGGCGAGGTTTCCACCGACTTCAAGCAGGGGCCGATCCTGGCGCAGAGCTGTTATGTGCTCGACCGTGTGCGCCAGACCGCCGAAGCCGCCGGCGGCCGCATGGAGGTGTGGTCAAGCTGGTGCAGTGTTTCACCAACCTGGACCATTTTCCGCTCTACGCGAAGGTGCGCGGCCGGTTCTTTCCCGGCGAGCCGCCGGTGTCCACGGTGGTCGGCGTCTCCGGGCTGATGCCCTCCGCCGACGTGCTGATCGAGGTCGAGGCCACCGCCTACCCGGCGCGCAAGTAGGCCCCGGCATCCCGCCGGGATGCCCGTCTGACGCCGCCGGTTTGCGCCGGCCGCATCATGCCGGCCTGGCATGCCCGGGCGAGTCGTGATCGAATGAGCCGTTATTGCGGCTTGACGCCCGCCGCCTGCAACACCCGCGACGCTTCCTCGACCTCGCTTTTGACGAAGGCCTTGAACTCGGCGGGGGTCATCGGCATGGGTTCCAGTCCCATCTTGCCCAGGCGTTCCTTGAGGTCGGGCGCGGCCCACGCTTTTTGCACGTCCGCCGCGATTTTTTCCACGATGGCCTGGGGCGTGCCGGCCGGGGCGAACATGCCGGTCCAGAGGTTGAAACTGAAGCCAGGCACGCCGGCCTGTGCCACGGTGGGCACCTCAGGCAGCAGGCCGGAGCGCTGCGCGGTCGAGACCCCCAGCGCCACCAGCTTGCCTTCGCGGATGTGCGGCAGGGCCGCAGCGATGGGGGAGAAGTAGTAGCTGAGCCGACCGCCGATGGTGTCGGTCACCGCTTCGGGAGTGCCCTTGTAGGGAATGTGCACCACGTCGAGCTTGCTCATGCCCTTGAACTTCTCGCCAGCGAGGTGGGTGCCGCTGCCATTGCCCGCCGAGCCGAAATTGAGTGTGCCCGGCTTGCTGCGCGCCGCTGCCATCAGGTCGCCCAGCGTCTTGAAACCCGTCGAGGGTGCGACGATCACCACGGTGGCCTGTCCGGCCACGGGCGTGACCTCTGCGAAATCCTTGAAGGTGTCGTAATTGAGCTTGGCGTAGATGGCCGGGTTGGCCGCATGGCCGGACGAATGCACCAGGAGGGTGTAACCGTCAGGCGCTGCCTTGGCGACCATGGCTGCGCCGATGGTACCTCCGGCGCCGGGCCGATTCTCGATGACCACCGGCTGGCCCCAGAATTCAGAGAGCTTGGTCTGCACCGCGCGCGCGGAAATGTCGGTGGCGCTGCCGGGGGTGAACGGCACCACTATGGTGACCGGCTTGGACGGAAAGCTCTGGGCCAGCCCCAGCGGCATGACGGTTGCGAGCGCCGCCGCGGCGAACAGGTGAAAAAACGGTCTCATCGATGTCTCCTGGGTTGATTTCGTCATTCGCGAGGCGGGCTGCCTTGCAGGCACCGCGGAGTCTAGTTCAGGCGTGCCGGAACCGCCCTTCTCGTAAACCCGGAGCCGGGCGGTTTGACGACGTTCCTGAAAGGCCTGCGCGGATCCCTGGGCGGCGTCCCGCCCCGGGGGACATCCCGCGTCAGGCGGCCGTCGTCGATCGCGTGGCCGTGCCGAGCACCGGCTCTGGCGCCGCGCGCGCCGCGCGATCATCCCGGCATGCACGTTCGACAAGGCGTCACGATCAGCTCGACGCACCCCACCATGCGCAGACGGCCAGCGGCGCATGGTGATAGCCATCGTCGAGCTTGCGGATGATGACGAATTCGAGTTCATCCGCGAAGTGTTCGCCGATGGTGACTTCGTTTTCCCCTGAACGCACCGCGAAAAGGAAGTCCTGCCCCATCAGGCCATCCTGGGCGATGGTGTCCTGCAAGGCCTTCCTGTGGTCCACGTCGTCCGGGATGCCCTCGATCACGTAGAAGTCGTCGTCGACCGCGATGGTCGGCAGGTAGTGGTCGATGCCGCTGGCGCGCAGGGCATTGATCGTCGCGCGAATGAATTGCGGGAGCGAGGGCAGGGGCACCGGGTGGATCTCTCAGTCGGCCGTCAATGCGGGCCAGCGGTGCTGCCACGGAAATCGCGACGCATAGCCCTGCGCCACCGCGCACAGGGCGCCATCGTCGCCCCAGCGCGCGATCAGTTGTATCCCGTTGGGCAGCCCGGTGGCCGATGGCGCGCACGGCAGCGCGATCGCCGGGAGTCCCGCTGCGTTCACGAAGCCGGTGAACAGCGCATGTCCGCGCGGACCCACCTCCCGTCCGGCGATACGGGTCGGGTGGGTCTGGTCCGCCGGCCAGGGGAGCGCGGCCGCGGCCGGCGTGAGCAGCAGGTCGTGATCGGCGAACACCTCGCCCAGGCGGCTTTTCATGTCATCCACCAGGCGCAACAACTCGAACAGGGCGGTGGCGGGCAGGGTGCGGCCGGCGTCGGCATTGGCGATGGCGGCAGGCGTGAGCAGTTCGCGCCAGGCGGTCTTGTGCGCGAGCATTTCCGCCAGGCCCGCTTGCGAGAGGCTCATCCAGCGGGCGTTGACCTCGTTGGGAATGTCGAAACGCGCTGCGGTATCCACGCTGTGGCCGAGCGTGCGTAATGCGTCGGCCGCCTCACGGGTGCGCTGCGCGATCTCGGGGTCCACCGGCGCATCGCCGAAGGTTTCGATGTGCAGGACGCGGCGGCGCGGCGCGACCGCCGGCACTTCGAAGGGTTGGCGGGCGAAGGCCTGGGATGCGCCATCGCGCGGATGCGGCGGGCTCATCACCTGCATGGCAAGCACCACGTCTTCAACCGTGCGGGCGATGGGCCCGGCGACTTCGTAGTCCAGGAAGATGGCGGGCAGGCCGTCGGCGCGCGGCACCCGGCCGCGCGAGGGCTTGAGGCCCACCAGCCCGGCATGGGAGGCGGGCCGGCGGATCGAGCCGCCACCGTCGGTGCCGATCGCCAGCGGCCCGCAGCCGGCCGCCACGGCGGCCACCGCGCCGCCGCTGGAACCGCCGGCCGATCGCGTGGTGTCCCAGGGGTTGCGTGTCAGACCGAACAGCAGGTTGTCGGTATGGCCCACCATGGCGAATTCCGGGGTGTTGGTCTTGCCCAGGATCACCGCGCCGGCGGCGCGCAGCCGCGCGATAGGCAACTCGTCCAGCGTCGCCACATGGTCGGCGAAGAGCCGGCTGCCCCAGGTCGCGCGCAGGCCGGCCACGGCGATGTTGTCTTTTACCGTCACCGGCACGCCGTCCAGCGGACCCAGCGGCGCCCCTGATGCGAAGCGCGAAGCGCTGGCGCGCGCCGCGGCGCGGGCGCCGGCCTCGTCGAGGGTGACGATGGCGTTCAAGCGCGGATTGACGAGGGCGACGCGTGCGAGGATGGCGTCGAGCGCATCCTCAGGGGTGCAGCGGCCGGCACGAAAGGCGCGGCCGAGGTCTGCGGCGGAAAGCTTCCACAGGGGCATGTCACCGGCGTTCACGCCAGGCTCCGCAGCGCCATGTTGCACCGGAGTGCCGTTGATCGCCCGGGACTGGCGCCGTCGTCGTGTACCATCATCGAAGCATAACCCAGCCGTCATGGCGCCGGGACGGAGATAGAAAATGCATGCGCGGCAAGCGGCGGCCCGACCGTCCGGGAAGGCGGTACATGACCTGCTGATCGTGGGGGCGGGGTTTGCCGGAATGTATATGCTGGTCAAGGCGCGCGAACTCGGTTTCACCGCGCAGGTGCTGGAAACCGGCATGGATGTCGGCGGCACCTGGTACTGGAACCGCTATCCCGGCGCGCGCTGCGATATCGAAAGCCTGGAGTATTCCTACGGCTTTGACGAGGCCCTGCAGCAGGAATGGAAGTGGAGCGAGCGTTTCGCGCCGCAGCCGGAGATTCTCGACTACGCGCGCCATGTCGCCCAGCGTTTCGATCTCAAGCGTGACATCCGCTTCGGCACCCGCGTGGTGAGCGCGCGCTTCGACGAGGCGGCGAACCTGTGGCATGTCGGCAGCGAAGCCGGCGAACTGTTCCAGGCGCGTTTCCTGGTCATGGCCACCGGCTGCCTCTCGTCGGCCAACCTGCCTGCCATTGCCGGCATGGAGTCTTTCGCGGGGCCGACGTATCACACCGGCCGGTGGCCGCATGAACCGGTCGACTTCACCGGGCAGCGGGTCGCGGTGATCGGCACCGGCTCGTCTGCCGTGCAGTCGATCCCGATCATCGCGCGCCAGGCGCGCGAACTCACCGTCTTCCAGCGCACCGCCACGTATTCGGTGCCGGCCCGCAACGCGCCGCTCGACGCAGCCTACGAGGCGCGGGTCAAGGCCGACTACCGCGGCTTTCGCGCGCGCAATGAACGCATGCCCGCCGGCTTCGGCTCCAACCTCAATGCCAACCCCGCCTCCGCGCTTGAGGCCGGCGCGGAGGGTCGCGAGCGCGCCTTCGAGGAACGCTGGCGCCAGGGCGGCCTGGGTTTCACGCGCGCCTTTGGCGACATCGTGCTCAACGCGGAGGCCAACGCCTATGCCGCCGCATTCGTGCGCAGGAAGATCAGCGCGCTGGTCAGGGATCCGGCCACCGCCGCGCTGCTGTCGCCGTCCCAGCCGGTGGCCTGCAAGCGCCTGTGCGTCGACTCCGGTTATTACGAGACCTTCAACCTGCCCCATGTGCGGCTGGTCGACATCAGCCAAGGCGGCATCGAGCGCATCACCCCGCATGGCCTCGTGGCCGGCGCTCAGGACTACAGTTTCGATGCGCTGGTGTTTGCCACCGGTTTCGACGCCATGACCGGCACCCTGTTGCGCATGGATATCCGCGGACGCGGTGGCCTCGCCCTGGGCGAGAAATGGCGTGCCGGCCCGCTCAACTACCTGGGCCTGATGGTCGCAGGCTTTCCCAACCTGTTCACCATCACCGGGCCGGGCAGCCCGTCGGTGCTGACCAACATGATCGTCTCCATCGAGCAGCATGTGCGCTGGATCGGCGCATGCCTGGCATGGATGCGCGCGCAGGGTCGCCGGCGCATCGAGGCGAACGCGTCCGCCGAGCGCGCCTGGGTCGGGCATGTCAACGAGGTGGCCGGCCAGACCATCTTTCCCGGCTGCAACTCCTGGTATCTGGGCGCCAACGTGCCCGGCAAGGTGCGCGTGTTCATGCCCCTGCCGGGATTCCCGGCCTACGACGAGAAATGCAGGGCGGTGGCGGCGGCCGGGTACGAGGGTTTCGAACTCGCCTGAAGCCTCAGCCGCAGCCCTGGTGCCGCCCGGCCAAATAAAACGGCTTCAGGGCCGCGTCGAGCGAGCGCACAGTAGCGCGCCAGGTGTCCGCCGGGTTGATGTGCGCCTTCAACTGCGCCAGCGCCTCGGCCATCAGGGCCTCGTAGTCCACGCCCAGCACACGGCCCTCATCGACGATGGTCCTGCCGCCGACGATCACCTTGCGGATATGCCGCGCATTGGCGCGCGCGAGCACGAAGTCGATCACCGGGACATCGTCGAAGACGCGGTCTTCCATCAGCGCCTTGCCGTCGAGCACCAGCAGGTCCGCCGGCTCGCCGGCGGCGATGGTGCCGCTGCTGGTGAGGCCGCTCACCGCATAGCGGCCATGGCGCGCCGCGAACGACACCCCCTGCGCCGGCGACACGGCCACCTCGTAGCCCCAACCCTTGTGCAGATGGTAGGCCAGGCGCATCTCGCGCAGGGCGTCGTCGTCTTCGTCCAGGCCCAGTCCGTCCATGCCCATGGCGACCTTGCAGCCGCGCCTGAGCATTTCCGCGAGCGGCGCGATGCCCGAGCGCAGGCCCAGGTTGGAACTGGTGTTGACCGCGATCACCGCGCCGGCATCGGCGATCGTCTCGAGTTCCTCCGGACGGGCCCAGGCGCAATGCGCTAGGGTCAGCCGCGGCGACAACAGGCCCAGGGACTTGAGGTGTTTCAAGATGCCGTCCGGATAGGTGCGGTCGGCCCACTCGCGCTGGTAGCGGGTCTCCAGCATGTGCATGTGCACCTGTCGGCCGTTGGCGGCGGAGGCCTCGGCGATCAGGCCGAGCATTTCATCGGAGCACCATTGCACCGCGTTCGGTCCGTATTGCACGTTGACGCCGTCGCCGTGGCAGGCCCGGGCGATTTCTTCGGCCAGCGCCATCTGCTCGGCGGGCGAGGGCTGCGGTCCGGTCAGGCGCTTGGCGACGGCTTCGCGAATCGTGGCCGGCAGGTGCGGCAATACCGCATCGTTGGCCGCGTAGGCGAGCGGCTGCATGTCGCGCATGGACACCGCAAAGGCGATCTGCGTACCGACATCGCGTGCCGCGCGGGCGACTTCCCTGGCTTCGGTCACCGGGTCGGTGAGGCCCTGCGCGCGGGTGTAATGCACCATGACCCGGCCCACGCCGCGCATGGCGGAGCGCGCCAGCGAGGAGGCCGCGGTGAGATAGGGGTCGATGCCCGGCACCACGCCCAGGTAGAACAACCAGCTCTCCAGGGGCTTGTCGAAGCCGCCGAAGGCGCTGGAGCGGAACGCGCGGCCGTGGTCATGGGCATTGGCGAGGCCAGGCAGGGCGATCAGGCCATTGCCGGGGGCGTGCGCCGCCTGCGCGGCGGCGATGGTGGGTCCTTCGTACAAGACGCGACCGCCGTGTTGTTCGGTTTCGCCGGGCCGGGCCAGCAGCCAATCGACATGCAATTCGTTCATGAGGGTGCTCCGCGGGTATGTGGGGTATGAGGGGAATCAAAGCCGGTGCTGGTGGTGTAGTCTGACGCAAGAAGCATGCGCGCGCGTGCGGCCCGTCGGCAGGCGCATGCGACCCCATCAGGATACTTCGACCATGGAAACCTTGAGCAAGCTCGCCGAAGCCCTGGCCGCCGGCACCACCACCAGCCAGGCGCTGGTGGAATCGGCGCTGGCGCGCATCGACGAGCCGTCGGGAGAAGGCGCACACGTCTTCCGCAGCGTCTATCGGGAGGCCGCGCTGACGGCGGCGCGCGCCAGCGACAGCCTGCGCAAGCACGGCATCGTCGCCTCGCCGCTGGCGGGCATACCGGTGTCGATCAAGGACTTGTTCGATGTCGCTGGTGACGTCACGCTTGCGGGCTCGACGGTCCTGTCCGATGCCGCGCCGGCGCCGGTCGATGCCGTGGCGGTGCGGCGATTGCGGGAGGCCGGCGCGATCATCATCGGCCGTACCAATACGGTCGAGTTCGCTTTTTCCGGTCTTGGCATCAATCCCCACTACGGCACGCCGCGCAATCCGTGGGACAGGCCTGCCGGGCGCATACCCGGCGGTTCTTCGGCAGGTGCGGCCGTATCCGTGTCGGACGGCATGTCCGCCGTGGCGCTCGGCACCGACACCGGCGGGTCGGTTCGGATCCCGGCCGCACTGTGCGGATTGACCGGATTCAAGCCGACCGCGCGCCGAATTTCCAGGCAGGGCACCTTTCCGCTATCGACCACATTGGATTCGATCGGTCCGATCGGCGCGACCGTGGCCTGCTGTGCGGCGGTCGATGGCGTCCTCGCCGGGACGGGGTGTGCGGTGCCCGCGGCGCTGCCGCTCAAGGACCTGCGCCTCGGCGCCCTACAGGACTATGTGCTCGACGGATTGGACGATGCCGTTGCCAAGGCGTACGAACAGGCGCTGCAGCGTCTGTCGCGCGCGGGCGCCCACGTGTCGCCGGTGCGCTTCAAGTCGCTGCGGCGCCTGCCGCACATCAATCGCAATGGCGGGCTGGTGCTTCCGGAAGCCGCCGCAATCCACCGCGATCTCATCGGGCGCAAGCAGGCCGGCTACGACCCGCGCGTGGCTTCGCGCATCCTGCGCGGCGCCCAGGTGCTGGCGGCCGACTATATCGCCACGCAGGAAGAACGGGCGGCGATGATCATCGAAAGCGCGCGGGTGGCTGCGCCCTTTGACGCGCTCCTGATGCCCACGGTCGTGATGCGGGCGCCCGCCATGGCGCCGCTCCAGGCCGACCTGCAACTGTACAACCGGATCGACTACGAAATCCTGCGCAATCCCAGCGTGGTGAATTTCATCGACGGATGCGCATTGACGGTCCCTTGTCACGAGCCTGGCAGCGGTCCGGTGGGGCTGATGATCGTCGGACAGGGTGGAGAAGATCGCCGGGTGTTTTCGGTGGGGCTCGCGGTGGAGTCCGTTCCGCGCACGGCATGCGGATGACCACCATGGCGCATGCTTCAGTCGAACCGCGGGGCGGCAGCGCCGCCCGGTGCGCGGCGTCGGGCCGGACCGAAAGGCAGCGGCGGACGCAGCCGGTACGTCAGTCCGGCATCAAACCCGGATAGGAAAGCCAGCCATGCTCAAGGCACGCCAAATGCCACCGCAGGCGGATCCTCTGTTGCTCGCCCGCCTCAAGGAAGTCGACCCGACCACGATAGGACACTTCCGTCACTATGGTTTCATCGATCCGGCGCTTCGCGCCCTGATTCCGGGAAGGCGGGTTGTCGGAAACGAGTTCGGCTATTGCAACGAACGTTCTTCGCCGATGCCGGCAGGCGGACCCGACAAGCTCAAAGACATCCGCAGCGGCCTACGCGTCAGCGAGCTCTTCGGTGCCAATGCGCGCATCGACCCGCTCCCGGCCGCGTAGGAGGCGGAATTCGCCAGGCGGCGCACACAGGCGCCGCCCACCGGCGCGCCGCTGCGGCGCGCGTGATCGCACATACGCGTGCGCGCGCTCCGTGCCGGAGCCGGCTAATCCTGGAAGACGAAGTCGGTCTTGGCGCCTTCGATTGCCGCTACCGCAGCCAGCGCGACTTCGCGGTCCTGCTCGCCCGTGCCCGAGCCGACACCGACCGCGCCCACGCACACGCCATCGATGATGATCGGCACGCCGCCCTTCAGCGAAATGTTGCGCCCCCGGGTGGTGATCGCAAGCTTCAGTTCGAGCGTGGGTTCGCCGCGCGGCCCGGAGGGCACGCGGGATGAAGCCGCGGTCACCGCCTTGTGGTGCGAAGAATCGATCGAAACGATCCTGGCCCCGTCCATGCGGACCGCTGCGAGCAGATTGCAGCCGTCGTCCACCACGGTGATGCATTGCGGCTGGTTCATTGCGGTGGCCTTGGCGATACCGGCCGCGATCGCCTTGAGGGCGGCGGCGTGGGTCAGCTTGAGCGAAGCGTAAGTGTCGGTCACGTGGTTTACCTCCGGGAAGGAAAACAGGATGTTATCAAGCGTGATGCGAGCGGTGTCCGGGGCGGTGCGTCATGCGCGATCCTTGGAACTGCCTGTGCGACTACGAGACCGTCGAGCCTGCGCCGACCGGCGACGGCCTCTTGTCCGGCCTGTCCGGCGCGGAACCCGGGGTGCGGCAGCGTTACCGCCGCGCCGAATCAGAATCCCGCCTTGACCACGCGCTCGGCCTTGGCCGGCAGGAAGCTGCGGTTGAATACCTCGCCCGGGGTCGGAATGCGCGGCAGCCCGTAACTTTCATTGAGCTGCCCGATGGCGCGGACCATACGGTCGTCCTTGATGTCGCCCATGCCGATTTCGGCGGCTTCCGGCGTGATCATCAGGTTCTTGAGGGTGTAGATCATGCGCCGCTTCTCGATGTCCTTGTTCATCAGGGGTTCATGCTTGGCCATGTTGTCCATGCAGGCATCGGGCTGGGCGGCGCACTCCTTCAATGCGCGGTTGATCGCTCTGACCATGCCGGCGACTGCTTGCGGACGCTCCTTGATCAGCTGCGGCGACACCATGACGCCGTTGCTGTAGAGGTCGAGGCCGTAGTCGGCGTAGTAGTACCAGCGGATGTCCTTGTCGGGGTCGATGCGTTGCGCCACCAGGTTCATGTAGCTGGTGGCCGAAAACACGGCGGACGCCTGCACCTGGCCCTGCAGCAGCATCTGCTCCTGCAGGTTGGGCGCCATGTTGAGCCAGGTCACCTTCTTTTCGTCGATGCCGTTCTTCTTCGCCAGGGCGGTGAAGACCTTCAGCGCCGCGCCGCCCGCCGGCGAGCCCAGGGTCTTGCCCTCGACATCCTTGAGCGACTTGATCGGGCTGTCGGCCCTGGTGATGAGCGCGAACGGCGCGCGGCTGTAGAGCATGTAGACCATGACCGGGGCTTCGCCCGGCTTGGTCGCAGCGTTCTGGACGATCGCATTGATGTCGCCGAAGCCCGCCTGGTAGGTGCCCGACATGATGCGCGTGACGGTCGCCGCGGAGCCTTCGCCCTGGTCGATGCTGAGGTCGAGCTTCTCGGCCTTGAAGTAGCCCTTGTCCTGCGCCCAGTAGTACCAGGCGTGCAGGCCCTGGATCTTCCAGTCGAGGGTGAACTTGATCCTGGTGTCCTGCGCGCCGGCAGGCGCGGCAAGAGACGCGACGGCCAAGGAGATCGCGAGCGTAAGCTGCTTGAGGGGTTTCATCGGTTGCGCAGGGGAGTGGTAAAAAGGTCAGACCATCGCGAACTCGGTCTTGCGCTGCGCCCAGCCGGTGACCTTGAGTTCGATGAAGGAAAAGATCGCGTACAGGGCCACGCCCAGGATGGCGAGGATGAACAGGCCCGCGAATACCAGCGCGACATCGAAATTGCCGGATGCGATCATCATCACGTTGCCGATGCCGCGGTTGGCCGCCACGGTCTCGGAGAGCACCGTGCCCACGAAGGCCAGGGTGATGGCGATCTTGAGCGAGGCGAACAGGTAGGGCATGGTGCGCGGCAGCCCGACATTCCACAGGATGTCGCGCTTGGTGGCGCCGAGGGCGCGCAGCACGTCCTCCAGTTCCGGTTCGGTGGTGGCAAGTCCGGTGGCGACGTTCACCACCACCGGGAAGACGCTGATCACCATCGAGGTGAGGATGGCGGGTACCGTGCCGGCGCCGAACCACACCACGAAGATCGGCACCACCGCGACCTTGGGAATGCTGGAAAAGCCCACCAGCAGCGGATAGGCCACGTCATAGGCGAGCTTCGAGGAGCCGATCACCACGCCGATGACGATGCCGGCCAGCACGCCGAGGGCGAAGCCGACCGTGGTGGTGAAGAGCGTCTGGGTGGCATGCGGCATGAGCGCAGGCAGTCGCTCGATGAGCACCTTGATGACCTGGCCGGGCTTCGGCAGCACCAGGTCGCTGATGCCGAAGGCGCGGCACACCAGTTCCCAGATCAGGAACAGGGCCACCACCGACATCACGGAGAGAAAGCGCTGCCGCGCCTTGGGGCTCATCTTCATGCGGCCTCCACTACGGTGCCGCGCGAATCCGCGATCTGCATGCGCAGATGCTGGACGAGCGCGGTGAATTCGGGAGCGAATGTCATTTGCAGCGTGCGCGGACGCGCGAAATCGACGTCGCGGATTTCCAGGATGCGCCCCGGGCGGGCGCTCATCATGTAGATGCGCGTGCCCAGGTAGCACGCTTCGCGCAGGTCATGGGTGACCAGGATGACGGTGGGCTTGCCGTCCATCCACAGGGACTGCATGATCGACCACAGCTCCTCGCGGGTGAACTGGTCGAGCGCGCCGAAGGGCTCGTCGAGCAGCAGGAGGCGCGGCTCGTGGATCAGCGCGCGGCACAGTGAGGCGCGCTGCAGCATGCCGCCCGAGAGCTGCCAGGGGCGCTTGTCGCCGAAACCCGCCAGGCCCACCTTCTTGAGCAGGGCTTCGGCGCGCTCGGCGAACTCGGTCTTCTTCTTGGCCGCATATTCGTGGCGGAAGGGCTCGACGATCTTGAGCGGCAGCATCACGTTTTCGCGGATGGTGAGCCACGGCAGCATGGTGGGGTTCTGGAAGGCCATGCCCACCCCCTTGCTGGGGCCCCTGACTTCGCGCTGGCCCACGCTGACGTTGCCGGTGGTGGCATGGATCAGTCCGGACACCAGCTTGAGGATGGTCGACTTGCCGCAACCGGAAGGGCCGACGATGGCGACGAAGTCGCCCTCGCCGATGGCCATGTCGGTGGCGTCCAGCGCCAGGACGTCGCCGCCGGGATAGCGCAGCGATACATTGTCGAGTTCGATATAGGCGGCCATGGTGTCCTTCGATTCGGCGTCGGGGTCAGGCGCGGGCGACGATGGCGAACGGGCCGCCGCCCGGCGGTCCCTGGTGCTCGGCGCCGCCGGAGACGTAGATCGCGGTCTGGCCCACCACGGAGGCCAGCACCGCGCCGACGGCGGCGCGCGCGTGGCGGGTGGAGTTGATGTCGGAGTCGTTCAGCATGGTGTGGCGCGCGCCGCGCACCATGCCGCCGGGTGCGGCCTCGGCCTTGGCGAAGATGTTGAGCACGCGCTCGCCGATGGCCCGGGCGTCGCGGTCCGGGTCGAAGCCCAGGCGCCGCAGGCAGTCGCGCGCCGCCGCCGCATCGACGGCGTCCTGCATGACGCCGTGGTCGATCACCCAGGGGCTGGCGGCGGTGTCGCTCATGCCCATGACGATGACGACGTTGTTTTCCAGTTCGATTCCGCCCGATGTGGAGGCCCGGCCGGAAAAAAGGCCCCATTCGCGGCAGATCGCCGCGTCCGAGAGGGCGCCGGCCTCGACCTCGCCCAGCGCCAGGGCCACGCCCAGGGCGGAGGCGCCGCGCGAGGCGCCCATGGATTCGTAGGTGTCGTGGGTCACCGGTTCATGACCGCGCCGCGCGGCATCCATGATCTTGGCCGCGGTGAGCAGCGGGCACTTGACCTGCACGAAGTGCACGTCCGCGCCGGTGGTGATGCCGGCGTCGCGCATGGCCTCGGCCACCGCCTTGGCGGTTTCGGTGACCTGCGTCATGCGGCCCATCTCCTCGGGCAGGAAGTCGCGGGTGAAGCCGATGCCCACCGCCAGGCGCTTGGCGCCCGGCACGGGCACGCCGCCGGTCCTGCGGGTGAACACCGTGAAATGCGGCGATAGCACGCCCTCGGTACCGCCGGACATCACGAAGGCCACCTTGTCATGCACCGCGCGGGGGGTGACGCCGAGCGCGGGCGCCAACAGTGCGCACCAGGCCTGGGTGGCGAAATCGCGGGTGAAGTCGTTGACGCAGCCGTTGCCTTCGGTCTTGCCCATCACCGCCACGATGTCGCGCGGGTCGAGCGTGCCGCTGTCGATCAGGGCCTGCGCCTGCGACAGGTCGGCCGGGCCGCTGCAGGTGATCTTGTGGATGCCGACGGTTTGCGTCATGAGGATGTTCCAAGCAGTTTTCGCACCACCGCGCGCTGGATCGCGCAGGCGGCCACCAGTTCGGCTTCGTCGATGGCCTCGTTGGCCGCGTGGCCCTGGCGGTCGTCGCCCGGGCCGAAGATCACGATCTGCGCGCCGCTGTCGGAGAGGAAGCGCGCGTCGCTGGCGCCGACCGGCACGCGAAATTCGGCCGCCCGGCCGGTCGCGTCCTGCACGGCCGCGCTGAAGGCGGCGACCAGGGGCTGGTCAGGCGACATGCGAAAGCCGTTGGTGCCGGTCATCCTGTCGAGCTGCCAGGTTCCGGCAGGCTCGCCCGCCTCGGCCAGCACCGCGCGCATTTCCTCCATGGCCGAGCCGACGTTCTCCTCGGCCGGCAACAGGCGCCGGTCGAGCGTGACCGTGCAGGCGGCCGGCACCACGTTGGTGTTGGCCCCGCCTGCGATGGTGCCGATGTTGAGGGTGGAATGGTGCGCGCCGAGGCAGCGCGTGGCCAGGCGCGCCCCCAGCGCGCCGCGCAGATGGGCCAGGAGGCGCACCATGCGCTCGATGGCGTTGTCGCCCGCGGCGGGGTCGCCGGCATGCGCCGCGCGGCCTTGCGTGGTCAGGCGTGCCCACAGCACGCCGCGTTCCTCGACCATGAGCGTGTTGGAGGTGGGTGCCGCCATCACCAGCATGTCCGGCTTGAAGAGGCCCGTCTCGGCGAGGTACCGGGTGCCATCGGGCCCCAGGCGTTCCTCGTCGCCGGCGAAGGTGAACATCAATGTCCCGCGTCGCGGGCCGCCCGCCGCGGCGGACTGCTGCGCCAGCCACAACTGGGCCGCCGCGCTCCCCTTGCAGTTGACTGCGCCCAGGCCGGCGAAGCGTCCGTCGCCTGTGGCGGTGAGGGTGAAGGGATCGGTGGTCCAGCCGGCATCCGGTGCCACGGTATCGATATGGCAGTTGAAGGCCAGCACCGGCGCGCCGCTGCCCAGGCTCGCCACCACGTTGTCCACGCCGGGCGTGCGCGCATGCACACCCACCGCATACCCCGCGTCGCGCAGCGTTTGCGCAATGAACGCGCATACCGCCGTGGTGTCGCCGGGCGGCGTCACGGAGGAGCGCGCCACCAGGCCGGCCAGCAGCCGCGTCACGTCATGCATGCGGCCCTCCGACGGCGACGATGGCGCCCATGGTCTTGTCCAGATTGCGCGGGCGCGGCGCGGGCATGGCCTGCACCGGCTTGACCGAACGACCCCAGCCGCGCGTATCGGCCACCAGTTCGCGGTCGCGCATGACGAAGCGCCCGCGCACCATGGTGTGCACCGGCACGCCCTTGACCGGCCGGGCGTTCCACGGAGTCAGCTTGCTGCGCGAGTGCAGGCGCTCGTTGGCGATCACCGCCTCGCGGTTGATGTCCACCAGGGCGAAGTCGGCATGCGCGCCTGGCGCGATCACGCCCTTGATGCCGTACAGGCCCCAGGCGCGGGCCGGATTCACCGCGCTCCAGCGCACATAGTCGGTGATCGCCGCGCGGCCCTTGTTGATCTCGGTAAGCATGAGCGGCATCTGCGTCTCTACCCCGGGAAAGCCGCAGTCGCAGTCCCAGATGCGTTCGCGGGTTTTCTCGTCGGGGGCATGCGGCGCGTGGTCGGTGGCGATCATGTCGAGCACGCCCTCGACGAGCGCGTCCCACAGGGGCTCGTTGTGGCGCGCGTCGCGGATTGGCGGGTTCACGCGCAGCACGCTGCCCAGCCGGGTCATGTCGCCGGTGTTGAGCAGCAGGTATTGCGGACAGGTTTCGGCCGTGACATCCACGCCGCGGCGCTTCGCGTCGCGCAGCAGGTAAAGCGAATCGGCGGCGCTGTGGTGCGCGATGTGCAGGCGGGCGCCGGTCCATTCGGCGAAGGCGATGGCGCGGCCGATGGCCTCGATCTCGCACACCTCGGGGCGCGCCGCGAGATGGGCGTGGCGGTCGGCGCGGCCGGCGGCCTCCATGCGCGCCTGGCGGCGCGCCATGATGGAGGGGTTCTCGGCATGCACGGTGCAGCGCACGCCGCGCCGCGCGAGGATTTCGAAGCCCTCGAGGATCGCGCCGTCGGACGGCGCGGGCAGGTTGCCGAAGGTGTTGCCCATGAAGCACTTGAAGCCGGTGACGCCCGCGTCGATGAGGGCTTCGAGCGAATCGATGTTGCTTTCGTCGAGCAGGCCGTAGATGCCGTAGTCCACGTGGGAGATCGCGGCATTCCTGAACTTGAGGGCGAGCGCCTCGAGGGTGCCGGTGGGCGGGTTGGTATTGGGCATGTCGAAGACCGTGGTCACGCCGCCGCAGGCGGCCGCCGCCGAGCCCGAGCCCCAGTCCTCCTTGTGCGCGTAGCCCGGGTCGCGGAAGTGCACATGGCTGTCGATCGCACCCGGCAGCACATGCAGGCCGGAGGCGTCGAAGCGCGCCGCGGCCGGTGGCATCGCGTCGTCCGCGCCGACCGCGACGATGGTTTCGCCGCGGATCGCCACCGAGGCCTCGATGACCGAACGGTCGGACACCACCTTGCCGCCGTGAATGACCAGATCAACAGGTTTTTGCATCGCTTTGTCCATCCTGGAGTTTTGTTGTCGTTTGATGTGGGAAATCGAGCGGCGCCGCCGTCGATCTTCCGGGGCCGCCCGTCAGTCAGAAACGGGGTTTCACGTCCGCCCTCTCACAATGCCGCCCAGCCGCCGTCGACCGGCAGGTCCACGCCGGTGATCTGGCGCGCCACATCGGAGGCCAGGAACAGGCACGCATTGGCGACGTCGGAATCCTGGGTGATGCGCTTCAAGGCGTAATCGGCGGCGTGGCGCTCGGCCGCCTCCGCGGGCGTGATCGACAGGCGCGCCGCCATTTCCGCGCACACCTTGTCGCGAAAGCGCGGGCCGTCGACCATGCCCGGGGCGACGCAGTTGACGTTGACGCCGTGCGGGCCCGCCTCGAGCGCAAAGCTCTTGGTGATGCCGCGCAGGCCCCATTTGGAGGCGGAATAGGCCATGCGCCCGGCACGCCCGCGCATGCCGAAGGTGCCGCCGACATTGACGATCTTGCCGGTGCGCCGCGCGATCATGCCGGGCAGGACCGCGCGCATGGTGTTGAAGCAGCCCTTCATGTTGAGCTCGATGATCTGGTCGAATTCCTCCGGCGTGGTTTGCCAGCCGGTCTTGCCGATCGGTCCCGAGCCGCCTGCCACGTTGACCAGCACGTCCACGCCCTCGCCCAGCGCCTCGGCCTTGGCCGCCAGGTTCGCGCAGGCGGCGGCATCGGTGATGTCGCATGCGACGACGATGACCTTGGCGCCGATTTCGCGGGCCCGGGCGGCCACCGGCTCGATGGCCGCGACGTCGCGGCCGGCCAGGGCGAGGCGCGCGCCCTCGCGCGCGAACGCCAGGCTGATCGCCGCGCCCATGCCCTTGGCCGGGCCGGTGATGACGACCACCTTGTTCTTGAGGTGCAGGTCCATGGCGATTCGCTTACTTGCCGGTGACGGTGAGCTTGCTGGGGCGGTCGGCGCGCGGCGGCAGGAAGGCGCGCGAGAACACTTCGTCACGGGCCGGTTTGCGGGTCAGGCCATTGGCTTCAACCACCACGTTGATGGAACGCTCGAGGCGCTCGTCAACCACGTCGCCCAGGCCGATTTTGGCCATCTCGGGGCCGCTCATCTCTTCCTTGATGGTGTAGAGCAGGCGTTCCTTCTCAATGTCGCGCTTGACCAGGGGTTCGCGCTTCAATACGGTATCCATGGCGGCATCTGGGTTGGCCAGCGTGTCGCCGATGGCGCGGTTGATCGCCTTCAACAGGCCGCGCACCGCGTTGGGGTTGTCCTTCGCAAGCTGCTTGGAGACGACGATGGCGTTGCTGTAGAGGTCCAGCCCGTGGTCGGCATAGCTGATGAAGCGCATGTCCTTTTCCGGGTCGATGCCGATCGCCTTGGCCGAGAACCAGATGGTGTTGACAAAGCCGAACACCGCATCGACCTGGCCCTGGCGCAGCATCTGCTCGCGCAGGTTGGGGCTCATGTTGGTGATGTTGACCTTGGTGGCGTCGATCTTGGCGGCCCTGGCAAAGGCCGGGAACAGCTTCAACGCGCCGTCGTTGGCCGGCCCGCCGATGGTCTTGCCTTCGAGGTCCTTGGGCGTCTTGATCGGGCTGTCCTTCTTCACCGCGATGGTGAAAGGCGGCACGTTGTAGACCATGAACACCGCCAGTGGCGCCTCGGCGGGCCTCTTGGACGCCAGGTCGATCAGGGCATTGATGTCGCCGAAACCGACGTTGTAGGCGCCGGAGGCCACCTTGATGATGGAGGCGGCAGAGCCTTCGCCCTGGTCGATCTCCACGTCCAGGCCCTCGGCCTTGAAATACCCCTTGTCCTGGGCGATGAAGAACCAGGCCTGCGGGCCCTGGTACTTCCAGTTGAGGATCATCTTGAGCTTGGTCTGGGCGACGGCGACCGGGGCGTGGGTGCCCAGTGTCAGCGCGCAAGCGGCAAGTCCGGCGGCAAACAGGCGTTTCATGGCGGCTCCTTGGGGATGGAAACGAAACAAGCAACGCATGAGTTGCATGATAGGTGCCAGACCTGCTGCACAACTGGTGCTATATTCACCATGCACCGTTCGAATTTTTGCAACACTGGCGCGTTTGCCGGTCGGCCAGGAGGCCAGGCGTGCAGCTTCAGTACCTGCGGGTGTTTTCGCATATCGAGGCCGTGGCGCGCGCCGGTTCCATCCGCAAGGCGGCCGAGGCGCTGTTCATCACGCCCTCGGCGCTCGACCGGCGCGTGCAGGACCTGGAGGCGGAGTTGGGCGTGGCGCTGTTCGAGCGTCATGCGCGCGGCATGCGCCTGACGGCGGCCGGAGAAGTGTTTTTGCACCATGTTCGTGCGCAGCGCGCCGATTTTGAGCGTGTGCAGACGGAGATCGAACTTCTCAAGGGAGTGCGGCGCGGCGCGGTGGGTATTGCCGCCAGCCAGGCGCTGGCTTATTCGGTGTTGCCCGAGGTGATCAACGGGTTTCGGGCGGCCAATCCGGGCATCAGTTTCAAGGTGCACATCTGCGACCGGCAGGCGGTGGTTGCGTCATTACGCGCCTTCGAGGCCGATCTGGGGCTGGTGTACAACGTCCAGCCCGCCGGCGACCTGACGCTGCTCATGCAGGTGGAGCAGCGCCTGTGCGCGGTGATGGCGGATGGGCACCCGCTGGCGGCGCAGGTGTCGGTGAAGATGCGCGATTGCGTCAGGTTTCCGCTGGCGCTGCCGGACCCGAGCCTGGGCGGGCGCGCCATCCTGGACGGGTTTTTCGCCCGCAGCTCGCTGCAGCCCAACGTGGTGCTCGAGTCCAATTCCTTCGAGATGCTGCGCAACTATGTGCGCGGCAACGACGCAATCTCGTTCCAGGTGCAGGTGGGCACGCCGCTTGCGCGCGTGCAGGACGGCGTGACCGCGCGCGCCATAGAGGAGCGCGCCTTCCCGCGCCAGCCGCTCACGGTGGCGCAGTTGAAGGGAAGACATCTGCCGCAGCCGGCGGTGCGCTTTCTCGCGAGTTTGCGGGATGCCTTGTAGCTCGCGCTTGTTTACCTTGCCTGATCCGGAAAGCCCGCCCTCAGCCCATGCCATTGACCCCGTTTGACCTGCGCCGCACCGGTGAGATCCTCGCCGCCGCCGCGCAAAGCGAAATCCTGCCGCTGTTCCGCCGCCTGGATTCGACGCAGATCCGCCGGAAGACCTCGGCCTTCGATGTGGTGACCCATGCGGACGAAGCCGCCGAGGCCTTCATCACCCGCAATCTGCTATCGGCCTTTCCCGGCGCGGTGGTGGTGGGCGAAGAGGCGGTGCATCGCGACCCGGGCTTGATGGACGCGATCGCGACGGCGGAGCTGGCCTTCATCGTCGACCCGATCGACGGCACCAAGAATTTCGTCTCCGGCCTGCCGTTGTTCGGCGTGATGGCCGCGGCCACCTCGCACGGCCGCGTGATCGCCGGCGCCATCCACGACCCGTTGCGCGGCGATTGCGCCTACGCGCTGGCAGGCGGCGGCGCCTGGCTGGAGCATGCCGACGGCTCGCGCATGGAGATGCAGGTGGCCGCGCCGGTGCCGGTGGCGCAGATGGAAGGCATCGTCGGCACCACCTTCCTGCCGGAGCCGCTGCGCACCCAGGTGAATTCGCGCCTCTCGCGCTTGTCTACCACCACCTGGCTGCGCTGCTCCGCGCACGAGTACCGCACCATCGCCGCCGGCCACTGCCACATCCTCTTCTACAACAAGCTCATGCCCTGGGACCACGCGGCCGGCTGGTTGATGCACCAGGAGGCGGGCGGCTACAGCGCGCATTTCGACGGCACACCGTACCTGCCCACGCATACCAGCGGCGGGCTGATCTATGCGCCGGACGAGGCGAGCTGGCGGGCGGTAAGGGCGGCGTTGCTGGAGGATTGAGGCAACGCATTTCAGTGGCGTTTCGCCGACTGGATAAACGGAAAACTAAGCGGCGACCCGTTGTTCGAGGGCTTCCTGGGCGAGCGTATTGATGCTCTTGCCCTCCGCCTGTGCCGCGATGGCCAGCTTTTCATGAAGGTCCGGCGGAATGCGAAGGTTGAACTTGCCGGAATAGCTGCGACGCGGCTCGATGCCTTTCTCCTTGCATACTTCAAGAAAAACAGACAAGGATTTCCTGAACTCCGCCCGAAGTTCCTTCGGAGTCTTGCCATAGAAATTGGCGCCGCCGGTAAGGCCCAGGATCTCCCCCCTGAACATGTCGATCTCAGGGTCGTACTCGATCTTCGCGTTATAGCCATCTACTGTCATCACGTTCATGGTTTCACTCCATGTTGCTCAAGCTATTTTCTCACCGCCACCACCGCGCCCTTGTCTGTCTTTGGCGAGGGATAAGGTCTGTGGAAGACGCGCACCTCGTTGAACAGCACGATCGCAACACGGCTGCCTTCACGTTCGCTGACTTCCGCACCAAGCCCTTTCAGGAGTGATTCGATATCTTTCCAAGCGATGTTCGCGCTGGTCGGATGTGCGAAGACTGCTTCCAGGGTTTTCTGATGCGCTCGCTTCATGAGTATATGGTACCAAATAACGGTACCGATCGCAATGTGAGAGGCTGGCTGGTGTGCGGACCATGCGGCCAACGTTGCAAATCAGAAGGCTACCGTTCAATTTGCAACGTTGTTTTCCTCGCGTGCTTCGAAGCCGGCTATGCCGCCTTGAGCATGAAATCCACATGCACCGCGTCATAGGGAAACTCGATCCCGGCATCGGTACGCCTGAGCAATCCAGCATGGATGAGCATGGTCACATCGGAATGTACGGCGCGGACGTCACGATCCACGCGCCGCGCCGCCTCGCGAATGGATACGACTCCCGCACCAGTCAGAACGCGCACCAATGCCATGCGATTGGGCGCCAGC
>Ga0068877_10000260_pt1 | contig 45676 bp, 41 predicted proteins | sample NOAtaG_FD_66437 | JGI IMG/M metagenome (GOLD analysis project Ga0068877, IMG submission 66437) | Freshwater lake microbial communities from Lake Erie, under a cyanobacterial bloom - NOAA_Erie_Diel6S_1000h metaG | ecosystem: Environmental > Aquatic > Freshwater > Lake | place: USA: Ohio, Lake...
ACCCAGCTGCCTTCAGCGAAGTCGTAGAGGTTGATCGGGCCCAGCTGGGAGTCCTGGGTGAAGTCGGGAACGGTGTCGCCGAGTTGCAGGGCCATGAACGGGTCTGTCGGACAGGATCAAGCACATGATGTTGGCATAGCTGGGCCCGGGGGCGGCGGCGGCCAGCTGCGCAGGGTGTGGCGGAGGTTCTGCAGGCCCAGATCCGCCGTGGCTGAGACGAACAGCATCTGCGGCTCCAGGGCCCGGGCGCGCTCGAGTTCCGTGGCGGGGCAGCGGTCGATCTGGTTGCCGATCACCAGGCAGGGCCGATGGGTCTCGAGGCTGGTCAGGATTTCGCGCACCGCCGCCAGCTGTTCCGGCCAGGCCGGATCCGCCAGATCCACCACCAGCAGCAGCCCGTCGGCATCCAGGGCCTCCTCCAGGGTCGAGCGGAAGGCCTCGATCAGCTGGGGGGGCAGGGCACGGATGAAGCCCACCGTGTCGGTCACCAGCAGGGAGCGCAGTGGGCCTCCGCCCGGATCGGCCAGATCGACCCGGCGGGTGGTCGGATCGAGGGTGGCGAACAGCTTGTTTTCGGCCAGGACGCCGCGGCCTTCGGCGCTGCGAGCCAGGGCATTGAGCAGGGAGCTCTTGCCGGCGTTGGTGTACCCCACCAGCGCCAGCCGGGTGATCTGCCTCCGCCCCTGGCGCAGCCGCGCCCGATGCTCCCCCAGCCGGCGCACCTCGCGCTGCAGCCGTTCGATCCGGCGGGCGATGGCGCGGCGGTCTTTCTCCAGCTGGGTTTCCCCCGGCCCGCGGGTGCCGATGCCACCCCCCTGGCGCGAGAGGCTGCGGCCGCGGCCGCTGAGCCGGGGCAGCCGGTAGCGCAGCTGGGCGAGTTCCACCTGCAGGCGCCCGGCGGCGCTGGCGGCCCTCTGGGCAAAGATGTCGAGGATCAGCTCGCTGCGGTCGCTGACCGGCAGATCCAGCAGCCGCTCCAGGTTGCGTCCCTGCACCGGCGTCAGCTCCCGGTCGGTGACGACCAGCGAGGCCCCGAGCCGGCGGGCTTCGAGGGCCGCCTCCCGCAGCTTTCCCTCGCCCCAGAGCGTCTGTGGCGCCGCGTCGCTGCGCCGTTGCTCGATCACCCCCACCGGCCGGCCTCCGGCACTGCGCACCAACCCCTCCAGCTCGGCCAGGCGCTCCTGATCGCGACGCCCGTCGCCGGTGCCCAGGGTCAGCAGCAGCACCCGCTCCGCGCCGGGGTCGCGGGCCGCCGGCGGGGGCGGAACGTCAGCCTCGGTGGCGGCGATCGCTGTGGCCCCCGGCGCGCAGAGGCTGCTGAGGCCATCGCTGGCCAGGCACTGCCAGCCCATCTCGCTGCTGGCGCACGGTCGCCAGAGGGCCGCCGGCCAGGCGCCGCCGGGCTGGGCTTTCCATGGATAGCGGAGCCACAGCTCCGGCTCCAGGTCGAGGGCGACGATGCCCTCCTGCTGCCCCGGCGGTGGGGGCCCGCCGCGGCCGGCGCCGGCGCAGGTGATCAGCCGGCAGGCGCCGCCGCGGCGCCGTGGGGATCCCCCCAGCTGCTCCGCCGGCCGACCCGCCTGTTCCAGTGGGCCGATCCAGAGCAGCCGGCAGAGTCCGCGGCTGTCGATCACCAGGCTGAGGGGAAGCTCCAGCTCGCGGCTCTCCTCGGCCAGGCGCTGCAGGGTGAGGGGGTCGGCCAGCCCCTCCGGCGGATGGCGCCGGTGGCTGAGCTGCTCGAGACGGCGCCGCTGGGAGGGGCGCAGGCCAGCCGTCCGTCCGCCGAGCACCGCCTGCCTCAAGGCCGTCGCACCAGCAGGCAGGGCAGGCCGGCGGCTTTGGCGCCGGCCGCGTCCTCCGGGCTGTCGCCCACATGCCAGACCTCACCGGCCGCCAGTCCCAGGGCCTCCAGCGCCCGCCGGAAGGGGGCGGGCGAGGGCTTGGCCGCGCCGCAGCGGCTGGAGACCACCACCACATCGATCAGCGGCGCCAGGCCGAGGCCCTCGAGCAGTCCCTGCAGCCGCCCGTCGAAGTTGCTCACGATCCCGAGCCGCAGACCCACGGCCCGCCAGCGGGGCAGGTGCCTGGCGACGTCGTCGTAGATCCGCCACTGGGCGGGCTGGGCATAGAGCTCGTACAGCTCCTGCTGCAGGGGCCTGGGCGCCGGTCCGGTTCCAGCCTCCTGCAGCACCGCATCGATCCGATCGCCCCACCACGCCAGTTCCGCTGCCGCCAGGTCGTCCCCCTGCAGATCGGGGAAGGCCAGGGGCGGAGCGGCCTTCAGCACCGCGGGGAAGAGCTGGTCGATTCGCCGAGCCTCCACGCTCAGGCCGTGCCGGGCGGCCGCGGCGGCGTAGGTGCTGCCCACCGACGCCCGCAGGCCGATCAGGGTGCCCATCGCATCGAGCAGCAGGCCCTTGGGACGGGGCCAGGGGGCGGCCGCCGTGGCCAGGGCCTCAGGGGGCACGTTCTCGGGGGCCATCGCGTCAGCGGCCAGCGCCGGTGCGCTGGGCCAGGGGCAGGGCCTCCGATAGCCAGCCGGCGGCAGCGCGCAGTTGCTGGTTCAGGCCTGGCATGCGGCTGAGGTAGGCCAGTCGCCGCAGCCGGAAGGCCAGCGGCCCGGCGAGGGTCAGGCCGGCCGCAGTGAGGCAGGCGTCGCCCACCCCCAGGCTCATCATTTCGCCCAGGTCATTCCAGCGGAACGGCTCCAGTGGCTCTCCCTCCAGGGAGCGGCGCAGGTTGTCCGCCAGCAGCGTCGCCTGCTGGAAGGCGACCTGGGCCGTGGCCGGCAGCGCAGCGGGTGGCGCTGCGTCGGCGGGGCCGTCGGCCGGGGGCGCGCTGGGGCTGGCCAGGTCACCGGCCACGAACAGATCGACCGCGTCGCTGCCCGTCAGCTGCAGCGTGGCGTCGCACAGCAGCCGGCCCTGGGGATCGCGCGCCGGCTCGGGCTCGATCCGGGGGGGGTGGAAGGCCAGGCCGCCGGTCCAGATGACCCCGTCGGCGGCCAGTCGGTCGGGCTGGGGATCGCCGCCCCGGGCCAGCTGGACCCCATCGGCCTCCACGGTCAGCACCCGGGTGCCGGTGCGCAGCCGCACGTCGCGGCGTTGCAGGGCCCGGAGGGCCTGGTCGCGGCTGAAGGCCCGGGAGGCCGGCAGGATGACGCCCCCCTGCTCGATCAGCTCCACCAGGGCGGCACCCTGCAGCATGTCGGCCAGCTTGCAGGCCAGCTCCACGCCGGTGGGTCCCGCGCCGACCACCACCAGCCGCTGCAGGGGCCTGCGCCGGCGCCGCAGGTCCGTCACCAGCTCCTGCAGACGTTCGACGTCGGCGAGGGTGCGGAAGCCGAGGGCATGCCGGTCGGCGCCGGCCACGCCGAACCGGTTCTCACCGGCTCCGCTGGCCAGCACCAGCCGTCCGTAGGGCAGGGTGCGGCCCTGTCGCGTCTGCAGGGTCCGGCTGACCCTGTCGATCCGCTCGACCCGGTCCTGCAGCCAGGCCACCCCCCGGCCCGCCAGCAAGCGGTCGTAGCGCGGTGCGATCTCCCAGGCCCGGAGTTCGCCGCTGAGCAGTTCGTAGAGCAGCGGCAGGAACAGGAACCGTTCCTGCGGTTCGATCAGCAGCAGCGGCGGATGGGACGGCTGCGCCGCCAGGGCCAGGGCCGTATACAGCCCCGCGAACCCCCCGCCCACGATCACCACCCCGTCCGCGCCCGGCTGGTCCGCCCTCGGCATGGTGGCTGCACTGCACGTGGCCGCACCCTAGGCAGGCCGCGCGCCCCAGGGGGCATGATGGGCCCATGGCGAGCACAGCGGCCAAGAGTTCCCTTTCTGTGATGTCCACTCCCTCCCCGGTCGATCGGCTGCCGCCAGATCGGCTCGGACATCCACTGGAGATCAACGCCGCCCGCGCCGCGCTCGATCCCCTCGACCCCCTCGATAGCCTGCGCTGGGCCCGCGACAGCTTCGGCGACGGCTTCGCCCTCACCACCAGCTTCGGCATTCAGTCGGCAGTGCTGCTGCACATGGCCAGCGCCCTGGCGGCCGAAGCCGGCCCCCTGCAGGTGATCTGGGTGGACACCGGGTATCTGCCGCCCGAGACCTATCTCTACGCCGAGGAGCTGCAGCGGCGGTTGTCCTTTCGTTTGCACGTCGCCCAGGCGGCGATGAGCCCCGCCCGGATGGAGGCTCTGCATGGCCGCCTCTGGGAGACGGGCCAGCTGGAGGATCTTCAGCTCTACAACCGACTGCGCAAAGTCGATCCCCTCGACCAGGCCTTCGAAGCCCTGGGCGTGCGCTGCTGGGCCAGCGGCGTGCGGGGCCGCCAGACCGATCACCGCAGCACGATGCAGCCCCTCGATGCGGTGCGTGGCCGCTGGGCATTGCGGCCGCTGCTGGCCTGGAGCCACAAGGATGTTTTTTATTACATGCAGGAGCACGACCTGCCCCAGCATCCGTTGTTTGAGCAGGGGTATTCCACCGTCGGTGACTGGCACACCAGCGCGCCCGACGACGGCAGCGGCAGCGGCCGGGCCACCCGCTTCGGCGGCCTCAAGCAGGAGTGCGGCATCCATCTGCCCGGCCTGATGGGCGAGGGCATCTGAGGTGGGCGGCGGGTCCGCCCGCTGGCTGCTGATCGGAAACAGCCGCTGGCACTGGGCCACGCTCAGCGACGGAGCCGTCAGCTGCCACGATGCGGCGCCGGCCGGGTCCCCCCTGCCGCCGCTCCAGGCCTGGGCGGCCGTGGGCCCGGTGCCGCCGCAGGCGGACCTGCCTGCGGATCGCCGGCTGCAGCTCACCGATGTGCCGCTCGGGGCGGCGCCCGCCTGGCTCGGCATCGATCGGGCCCTGGCGGGATGGCAGGCCTGGAGGGAGGCGAGCAGCGCGGTGCTGGTCGCCGACGCCGGCACGGTGCTCAGCCTGACCCGGGTGGATGGACATGGCCGTTTCGCCGGCGGGCGCCTGCTGGCCGGCCTGGCCCTGCAGCTGCGGGCGATGGCCGGCGGCACGGCCGCCCTGCCCCGGATCGAGCGCGAGGGGGGCCTGGCGGCCCCCCACCCGGATGCACCGGCTGACCCCTGGCCCGCCGCCACCGAGCTCGCGATGGTGGAAGGGGTGCGCCGGGCCCTCGCGGCCGCCGTGCTGGCAGCGGCCAGGGAGGTGGCAGGGGAGTTGGCACGGGAGGGCGCCCTGCCGGACAACGGGCTGCGTCTGGTGCTCACCGGCGGCGATGGGCCGGCGCTGGCCCCCCTGATCGCTGAGGCCCTGGTGCCGCAGGATCCTGTCCTGATCCTGCGGCCGGCCCTGTGCCTCGAGGGCCTGATGGCCCTGCGGCCGCTCAGGCCAGAGCGAGATCCTTGAGGATCTGGTCGGCCATGGTTTCGGCCTGAACCTTGCGGTAGATCAGCTCCAGCTTCCCTTCCGCATCAATGACGAAGCTGTGTCGCATCATGCCCATGTACTCCCGACCCATGAACTTCTTGAGGCCGTAGCTCTCGTAGGCGCTGGCTACGGGGCAGGGTTCGGCGTCGGTGAGCAGGGTGAAGGGCAGGCTGTACTTGCTGATGAAACGGGTGTGGCTGGCGGCGTCATCCTTGCTGATCCCCAACACCCGGATGCCGTGCTCCTCAAGGCTGCTCCAGCGATCCCGGAAGTTGCAGGCCTCCTTGGTGCAGCCCGTGGTGTCGTCCTTCGGATAGAAGTAGATGACCACCCGCTGGCCGCGCAGCGAGGCCAGCGACACCGGCTCGCCGTTCTGATCGGGAAGGGTGAAATCGGGGGCGGCGTCGCCGATCTGCAGGGTCATTGGCTTGGGAGCGGGCGCGGAGAGCTTAGGGGTCCGAAGCTGGCCGCACCGACCGGTGCGGACTAGCAATTGGACACGTCATGGATGTCTGGCTCCGCCAACGTGGTTACATTGCGGCTGAAGTCCCCCTCGTCTTCCCGTGCTCAAGCGTCTGCTCGCCGGCCTCCTCGTGGGAACGGCCGCAACTGCCGTCGCCCTCCCCGCCTCGGCGGCCACAAACCCTGTGCGCTGGAATACCGGCGCCGCCGTCTGGTCGACCAACCAGGCTGCCTTCGATACCTTCCTCGAAACCGGAGAGGTCACCGACCGCGGTCTCCAGGGTGGTCTCGCCCGCTCCGGCTGGACCGCCGATGAGGTCCGCTCCGGCATGACCAAGAAATACGACGTCGATCTCGTCGGCGTGTCCCGCTTCCTCTACTCCGATGCCGGGGTGAAGTTCCTCAAGAACGCCACCGCCAGCTACTTCCCCTACTACTCGCTCGACAAGTACGCCGTCCCGGCCCTGCGCTCGGCGATCATCAAGGACGCTGCTGACGGCTCGATCTCTTCGGCCGGCATCATGCAGGCCCTGCCGACCGACTTCCGTCTGGCCGATTTCTGCAACACCTACACCGGTGCTCAGAACATCTGCGCCGAGGGTCGCTGCCAGGAAGGCACCGCCCAGTGCACCTCTCTGCTCTCCTGGTACGTCTTCCTTCCCGCCTGCATCCAGGCCAACCAGGTGGCCGATCCCGTGGCTGAGCGTCCGGCTCCCGCCCCCGCTCCGGCTCCCGCCCCCGAGCCGATCCGCGGTCTCTGGTGAGGCCCAGGGGTGGTGCGGCCTGCTGCTGCAGCCGGGCCACGTCACCCCCCCATCCCTCTGGCGGCCTCGGTCAATCCGGGGCCTTTTTTTGTCGGCGGAGGCGGGGCCGTGGCACGATCCCGCTGGCGGGTACTCGCCGTGCCTGGATCCAGATGTGCTGCAGCGGCTGGGGCAGAGCGCTGCCGAGAGCCTGCCCGAGCCGCTCCTGCAGCCGCCCGAGGGCCGACGCACCGATCTGCGGCTCCAGCCAGCGGCGGTAGGTGGCCTCCGGAGCGAACCAGCGCTCCAGCAGCGGCGGGGTCAGCGTCAGCGACAGGCTCTCCTGCCAGCTCTGTTCGGTCACGCTCCATCCCCGCGCCTCCAGGGCTTCGCCCAGATGCTGTGACTCCCGGTGCTCCGCCTCAAGCCAGCGCTGCTCCAGAGCGATCACGGCAGCGTCCTGATCAGACCCGCCTGCGGCATGAGACTTGTCTGCGGCATCAGACCTGCCTGCGGCATCGGCCATGCCTGCGGCCACCGCTGCCGGGCCTTTGCGCCGCCTGTGTTCGCGCCCCTGCCACAGGCTGCCGCAGGGGCCGAGCAGGGGCCGGCTGAACAGAACCCGCAGTTCGCCATCGGCGCTCAGCCAGGGTTCGAGGGCCTCCAGCCAGGCCGTGATCTGTGCCGCTGAGCAGCCGCGCAGCGGCTGGCGGGCCACCACCCATTCGAAGCGGCCAGCGGCCGGCGGCGGTCCCAGCTGTTGCTCCAGGGCGCCCAGCTGATGCGGTGGAACGACCAGCAGGCGGGGGCGCTGCAGCTGGTCGAGGATCTGCAGCTGGGCCTCCAGCCGCGCCAGCTGCTCCCGGTCGGACACGGCGATCACCACCTCGCCCTCCCGCGCCTGCTGCAGCGGATCCAGGGCCCACAGCAGTGAGCGGGCCTCGAGCACCAGCACCCGATCCAGGCGCCCCGGCAGTGGCGGCTGCCAGAAGCGCTGCCGCAGTCCCTCGAGCCGTTCCCCTTCCGCCGCCGCCTGGCGCCGCAGCCAGCGCTCGAGCTGCGGATCCTCGGGGGCGCTGCTGAGCAGCTCCGGCTGGTCGAGCCCGGTCTCGGCCGCGGCGGCGAGCTGGGCGGCGCGCCGCTGCTGCAGCCGGCCCCGCAGCGCCCCTTCCCAGCCGAGGGGCCCCGGTTGCCAGAACACCTCCCCCTGCAGGGCGGATGGCAGGTACTGCTGGGCCACCCAGTGTTCGGCATAGGCGTGGGGGTAGCGGTAGCCCACGCCGTCGCCGAAGGCCTTGCCATCGCGGTTGGCATCCCGCAGATGGGGCGGAACCCGCTGATCGGCGGCCTCGCGCACGCTGCGCAGGGCATCGAAGAAGCCCAGGCTGCTGTTGCTTTTTTCCGTTGCCGCCAGATACAGGGCCGCGTGGGCCAGCGGATAGAGCCCCTCCGGCAGCCCGACGCGGTCGAAGGCCGCCGCGCAGGCCTCCACCACCACCATCGCCTGGGGATCCGCCAGGCCCACGTCCTCGCCGGCGGCGATCAGCATGCGGCGGAAGATGAAGCGGGGGTTCTCGCCGGCTTCCACCATCCGCGCCAGCCAGAACAGGGCCGCATCGGCATCGGAGCCGCGCAGCGATTTGATGAAGGCGCTGATCGTGTCGAAGTGGGCGTCGCCCTGCTTGTCGTAGAGCACAGCCCGCTGCTGGATCGATTCCTCAGCGATCGCCAGGTCGATGCGGATCACAGCCTCGGCGTCGGGTTCGGTGGTTTCCACCGCCAGTTCGAGGGCATTGAGCAGGCTGCGGGCATCGCCGCCGGCCACGTCGATCAGATGATCGGCGGCTTCGGGGGTGATCGCCACCGCCCGGTCGCCATACCCCCGTTCGGGGTCGCTGATCGCCCGCTCGAGCAGTTGCCGGAGATCCGCCGGTTGCAGCGGCTGCAGCCGGAACAGGCGCGAGCGACTGACCAGGGCCTTGTTCACCTCGAAGAACGGGTTCTCGGTGGTCGCCCCGATCAGGGTGACGGTGCCGTTCTCCACCCAGGGCAGCAGGGCGTCCTGCTGGGCGGTGTTGAAGCGGTGGACCTCGTCGACGAACAGGATGGTGCGCAGGCCATGGTGGGCCAGCCGCTGGCGGGCGGCGTCCACCTCGGCCCGCAGGTCCTTCACCCCGGCCAGCACGGCGTTGAGGCTGCTGAAGTGGGCCCGGGTGCTGCCGGCGATGATCCGGGCCAGGGTGGTCTTGCCGGTGCCCGGGGGGCCATGCAGGATCAGGTTGCCCACCCGGTCGGCGGCGATCGCCCGCCGCAGCAGCCGCCCTGGGCCAAGGATCTCCCCCTGGCCGGCGAACTCTTCGAGACTGCGGGGGCGCATCCGATCGGCCAACGGCGCGATCCGGCGCAGGGTGGCCTCGCGGTGGTGGCTGAACAGGTCGCTCATGCACTCCCGGCCGCTTCAGAACTTGCGCAGTTCGCGGCCGATCTTGAGGCGCTGCCCGGACGAACAGGCCGTCAGCAGCAACGGCAGGGCGACCAGCAGCAGGCCGCTGAGGACCGCCGCCGCCAGGCGGGCTGAGCGAGCAGGACGGGATCCCGCAAGGGGTGGGCGCCGCCGACGCCGCGCTGACTGCTGCCGGGGTGCCATCGTCTCAGCGTAGGCCGCTCGTGCCGGCAGCGGCTCCGGCTGCCAACGGCGGCACCCGGCCCCCGCAGCGCGCGCCTACCCTCCTGCCACTCCCGCATTCTCCGTGCCCGGCCCGTTCCCACCGTTCGTTGCGTCGGCCTGGCCCGCTCTGCGACCCCGTCGACCCGCAGGACGCCCCGCCCGCGGCAGCGGTCGTCGATGGGGGGCCGCGGTGGCTCTGGCCTCCGCCCTGTTGCTGGCGTCCTGCCGCCCGCCGACCGGCGCCCGCGCGTCGCGGATCCTGCCGGTGCAGGCCGAGCCGGTCGGCCGCGGTCTGTTCAGCGAGAGCGTCGACACGGTCAGCACGCTCGAGTCGGTGGATGACGTGCAGCTGGCGGCCCAGGCCTCCGGGCGGATCGAGCGGTTGTTGGTGCGCCAGGGGGATCCGGTGGCGCAGGGCCAGCTGCTGCTGGTGCTGGATCAGACCCAGGCCCGCGCCGAGGTGGCGCGGCTCGAAGCCGAAGTGCAGACCAACCAGCTCAACTACCGCCGCTATGAGTACCTGGTGCGCCAGGGTGCCGCCAGCGCCTTCCAGCGCGATGAATTCCGGCAGCGCTACCTCTCGGCGCGCCAGGAGCTGATCGCCCGCCGCGCTGATCTCGCCTTCCGGGATCTGCGCGCCCCGATCAGCGGCATCGTGGGCGATGTGGAGGTGAAGCAGGGGGATGTGATCCAGGCGGGATCGCCGTTCACCCGCATCATCCGCAACGACCGGCTGGTGGCCCGGGTCGATGTGCCGGCGGTGTATTCCGCCCGCCTTCGGGTCGGCCAGACGGTGATCCTGATGGATCCGGCCAGCGGCAGGCCGATGGCCCGGGCTCCGGTGCGCTCGATCGATCCGGGCGTGGTCCCCGGCACCCAGGCGCTGCTGGCCAAGGTCGAGTTCGACAACCCCGGCGGCAGCCTGCGTAATGGTCTGCGCACCCGCACCCGGCTGGTGCTCGAGAGCCGCGATCAGCTGGCCGTCCCGTTTGCTGCTGTCACGCAGATCTCCGGCCAGAGTTTCGTCTACACGGTGGGCTCCCTGGCGGATCTGGAGCGCCGACCCGGCAGGGCCGATCTGGCAGCCCTGCGCCGGCTTCCAGCCGGCACCCGCTTCGCGCTGCAGACCCCAGTGCAACTCGGGTCGCTGCAGAACAACCGCTACCCGGTGCTGCGCGGCCTGGATTCCGATCAGCTGGTGATCACTTCCAAACTGATCACCCTCCGGCATGGCCTGCCGGTCAAACCCAATTAGGGGTCTCCGCGCAGGCCGCCCAGAAGCCCGCCGGCGCCACTGTGCCGCGGCAGCCACTGCGCTGCAGCACCCACTGCGCTGCAGCAGCCTCTGCGTCGCAGCAGCCTCTGTGAAGAGCCCCCATGGCGGAGCTCCCCGGCAGCGCCCCCTCTGCAGTGACGCTGTGCATCAGCAGCGTGCACCGGCACTGTTCACCGCTGCGCGGCATCGGGTGGCGGCCATGCATCAGCCTGCTACGGAGATTCGCACCGATGGTTGAGTTCCCGGCGGCTTGTCGATAGGGTCCGCTCAACGCCTGGCCTGCGGTGCGGTCGACACTTCCCCTTCCTGTCGCCTCTCTGGTCGCTCCGCTCCTGGCCGCCGTCGCCTCCCTGGCCGGCTGCAGTCCCGCCAAGCCGCCCGCGGCCGTCCCGCCGACGGTGCGCCTGGTACAGCCGCGGGTGCTGCCCACAGAGGATGCCGCCGACTACCAGAGCACCCTCGAGGCGATCCGCGAGGTGCGCCTGGCCCCCGAGATCGACGGCCGCATCGTGGCGATGCCGGTCTTCGAGGGAGAGCGGGTGCGCCGCGGCCAGCTGCTGTTCGTGCTCGACCAGGTCCAGTTGCAGGCCCAGGTCAGGACCGACGCGGCCGAGGCCCGCAAGGATCGGGTGAATGCCGAGCGCTACATCTTCCTCAACGAGCAGGGGGCGGTCTCCACCAAGGACCGCGATTACTACGTGACCCAGGCGATCCAGAGCCGCGATCGCCTGCAGGCCACTGCCGCCACCCTCGGCTACAAGAACGTGGTGGCCCCGATCGACGGCTTCGTGGGCAATCTCAACGCCAAGCTGGGCGACGTCGTGCGGGCCGGCACGCAGGTCACCAGCGTCGTCGATAACTCCCGGCTCTGGGTGCGTCTCGATGTGCCGGGCGAACTGGGCTGGAAGGTGCGTCCGGGGCTGCCGGTGGTGCTGCGGGCCCCGGACCAGCGTCAGCTGATCGCCCAGGGGCGGGTCGGTTTCATCGCTCCCTCCCTGGATCGGGATCGGCAGACCCTGCTGGTGAAGGCGGTGTTCGACAACCCGGATGGGGCCCTGCGCAACGACCAGCGCGTCAGCGCCACGCTGGTGTTCGGCCGGGGGCAATCGCTCTCGGTGCCGGAGCAGGCGGTGATGCTCCAGGCCGGCCAGCCGTTCGTCTTCCTGGCGGTGAGCGCTGAGGAAGCCAGGCGTCGCCTCGGCCGTGCGCTCGATCCGCCACCGCTGCTCGGGCTGCCGGTGGCCGTGCAGGTGCCGGTGCGACTCGGCACGCTGCAGGGCCGCACCTTCCCGGTGCTGGGGGGTGTCGCGCCCGGCGACACCCTGATCCTCGGCAACCTCGCCCAGCTGCGCAGTGGTCTGAGCGTGCAGCCGAGCCGCCCGCTGCCGGGTCGATGAGTCTCTCCGACACCTTCATCCGCCGCCCCGTGCTCAGCACGGTGTGCAGCATCCTGATCCTGATGGCGGGCCTGATCTCTCTGCCGTTGCTGCCGATCGAGAACCTCCCCAACATCGCCCCCCCGACGATTCAGGTGAACGCCAACCTGCCGGGGGCCGATGCGCTCACGGTGGAAAGCGCCGTGACCGGGCCGCTGGAGGAGAACATCAACGGCGCTCCGGGGATGGATTACATCACCTCCTTCAGTACCGGCGAGGGCACCAGCCAGATCAATGTGTTCTTCAAGGCCGGCACCGACCCCGACATCGATCAGGTCAATGTGCTGAACCGGGTGCAGACGGCCACCCCCCAGCTGCCACCGCAGGTCAATGCCCAGGGGGTGACGGTGCAACAGACGGCCACCAGCTATCTGCTTGTTTACAACCTCACCTCCACCGAGGGGCAATACGAACGCAGCTACCTCAACGGCCTCTATGAGCTCAACCTCGACTATCCGCTCTCCCGGGCCCCCGGGGTGGGTCAGGTCAATGTGTTCGGGGCCAGCTCCCCCTCCTTCCGCCTGTGGGTCGATCCGCTCAAGCTGGCCCGCTTCAACCTCTCCGTCAGCGACGTGGTCGAGGCGCTGAAGTCCCAGAACCAGGTGGTGATCGCCGGCAGCATCGGCGGGCCCCCTTCCACCGCCGGCAACCGCACCACCTACCCGCTGCTCGTGGATGGCAATCTCACCACGGTGGCCGCCTTCGAGAAGCTGATCCTGGCCAAGGGCCCCGATGGCGGACTGATCCGGCTCGGCGATGTGGGCCGGGCCGAATATGCCTTCCAGAACTTCAACAGCTCGGCGGTCAATGCCCGCAGCGGCCATCCCTGTGTGGGCTTCGGGGTGATTCAGCTGCCCGGCACCAATGCGATCAGCACCGCCCGCGCCGTCGACCAGGTGCTGGACGACTTCCGCCGCACCCTGCCCCCCGGGGTGGTGCTGGAGAAGGTGTTCGACCAGACCGACTTCATCAATGCCTCGATCAGCGGTGCCCTCGAAGCCCTGCGCGACGCCGTGGTGCTGGTCCTGCTGATCATCTTCCTGTTCCTTCAGGATTGGAAGGCGACCGCCGTGCCGGCCCTGGCGCTGCCGATCGCCCTGCTCGGCGCCCTGATCTTCGTCAAGGCCTTCGGGTTCTCGATCAATGAGCTGACTCTGCTCGGCATCATCCTCGCCACGGGTCTGGTGGTGGATGACGCCATCGTGGTGGTCGAGGCGGTGGCAGCCCGGATCGAGGCGGGGGATCCACCGTTCCGGGCGGCCTCCAACGCCATGAAGGAGCTGACCGGCGCGATCCTGGCCACCGCCCTGGTGCTGCTGGCGGTGTTTGTGCCGGTGGCGTTCTTCCCCGGTGCCACCGGCGTGATCTACCGCCAGTTCGCCCTCACGATCGTGTTCTCGATCCTGGTCTCCACCTTCAATGCGATCACGGGCAAGCCGCTGCAATCGGCCCTGCTGCTCGGCGGCGGCAAGACCGAACCGCGTGGACCGCTCTGGACCCTGATCGGCGGGGTCTTCGGGGGCGGATACGGCGCCCTCGTCGGCGGCTGGCTGCCGGCCCTGCTGCTGGGCCTCGTGGGAGCGGTGGTGGGCACATTCCTCATGCCGATCTTCACGGCGTTCAACGCCGGTTTCGAGCGGCTGGCCCAGGCCTACGACCGCCTTCTGCAGCAGGCGATCCGGCTGCGGCGGCTGCTTGTGGCGGTGCTGCTCGGCGGCGTGGTGCTGACCGGTCTGGCCTTCGTGGCGATCCCGACCGGGTTTGTGCCCACCGAGGACCAGGGTTACGGGCTCGGCATCATTCAGCTGCCGCCCCAGGCCTCTCTTGAGGCCACCATGGAGGTCGCGGCCAAGGCCCAGGCGATCATCGCCCGCGAGCCGGATGTGGTGTCCGGGGAGCTGGTGGGTGGTGCCGGATTCAATGGCAGTTCGGTGAATCAGGGCCTGTTCTTCTTCGGCCTCCGGCCGATCGATCAGCGCACTCGCCCCGATCAGCATGCCGGCGCGATCATCGCTCGCATGAACAAGGCCTTCCGCGAGATTCCCGGGGCGGTGGTGCTCGCCTCGCCGCCGCCGGCGGTGCCGGGCTTCAGTGCCCAGGGAGGCCTGTCATTTCAGTTCAACGACCTCAGCAACGGCGGCTATTCCCCCACGGATCTGGGGCGTCTGGCGGGGGAGTTGATCGAGAAGGCCCGCGCCACGGGTGATTTCGCCAAGATTTACACCCAGTTCATCAGCGACGCCCCGGTCTGGCGGCTGGAGATCGACCGCGATCGGTTGGCGTCCCTGAACATCGATTACGGCCAGGCAATGACCGCCCTGGGCACCCTCACCGGCGGCAGCTTCGTCAACCAGACCTACGAACAGCAGCAGTACCGCCAGGTGGTTGTTCAGGCCGAGGCCGATCGCCGCTCCCGTCTGCAGGATCTCGGCAATCTCATGGTCAACGACCGCACCGGCAAACAGGTGCCCCTGAGCAATGTGGTGCAGCCCCGCCTTGACAGTGCCCCGCCGATCATCAGCCACTACGACCTCTACCGCACGGTGCTGATCCAGGGCTTCGAGTCCATCGGCCGCAGCAGCGGCCAGGCCATCGATGCTCTGCAGGGCGCCTTCCGCGCCATGAATGCCACGAACATCGGCTCGGCCTGGTCCTCTCTGACGCGATCGGAGGTGCAGGCCGGGGCGCTGGCGGGGTTGGTGTTCGCCCTCGGGATCGTGGTGGTCTATCTGGTGCTGTCGGCCCAGTACGGCAGCTACACCGACCCGCTGATCATCCTGATGACCGTACCGCTGGCGATGCTGGGGGCCCTGGCCTTCCTGGTGCTGCGCGGTCAGGTCAACAATGTCTATGCCCAGGTGGGTCTGGTCACCCTGATCGGGCTGGCGGCCAAGAACGGCATCCTGATCGTGGATCTGGCGAACCAGCGCATGGAGCAGGGGCTCTCGGCGGCCGAGGCCGCCCGGGGGGCTGCCTGCTCGCGGCTGCGGCCGATCCTGATGACGGCGATGGCGGCCCTCGCCGGCTTCTTCCCACTGGTGGTGGCCGACGGCGCCGGCGCCCTGAGCCAGCGCTCCCTGGGCTCGGTGATCTTCGGAGGACTGCTGGTGGCCACGGGGCTCAGCCTGTTCGTGGTTCCTTCCTTCTATGTGCTGATGAAGAACCTGGAGGCGGCCTGGTTCCCCGCCAGCCAGAGCACCGATCCCCTCTCCCCTGACACGCCTCCCAGCTGAGATGCCCCTGCCCCCTCCCCCCGGCTACCAGCGCGGTCGTCAGCGACGGATCGACCGCCGGCGCATCGCCCTGGCGGCCCTGCTCGCCGGTGGGGCGGCGGCGGTGCTGGTCGTCCTGGCCCATCGGGTGGCGCGCACCCCCGGCGAACTGCTCAAGCCCCTGCCGCTGCCGGCGGTGCTGCTGGTGGTGGCCGGTGCCTCGGCCTGCGGGGCCTGGGGGGAGACGATGCGCCAGCTGGCGCTCACCCGCCTGGGGGAGCCCGGAGGGCCGGAGCGGTTGTAGCGGGATCGGTTGGGGTCGGCTCCCGGCGCTGCCGCTGGGGGGCTTCACTCGCTGGCCGCCGGTTCGGCAGCAGCCCTTGTGGGTGCCGGGCCCCGGCCGCGGGCCGCGAAGGCGGCCACAGCCGTGGGCAGTGTCGGGAAGAAGCGCTCCCGGCCGATCCGTTCGACGATCCCCGCCCGCTCCAGCTGCTGGAGCAGATCCTGTTTCACCCGGGCCAGCCCGACGACGATGCCCCGGGCGGCCAGGGTGTCCGTCAGCTCGAGCAGGGCATCGGCGGCGGTGATGTCGATCTCCACGATCGCCTCGGCATTGAGCACGAACCACTCCACGGGCTGCGGTTCGGCCGCGACGGCCGCCAGGGCCCGCTCCTGGAAATGGCCGGCATTGGCGAAGCAGAGCGGGGCGTCGTAGCGGTAGATCACCAGCCCCGGGATCGTTGTGGCTCCTTCCCAGTCGGTCACGTCGTGCAGGCCGGCCAGGTTCGGGACACTGCCCATCACCGCGTCGTTGGGGCGCATCAGCCGGGCGAACAGATCGATCACCGAGAGCGCCACCGCCAGCCCGACGCCCACCAGGATGTCGGTGAACAGCACGCCGGCCATGGTGATCAGCGCCAGCCGGAATTCGCTGCTCTTGAAGCGTCGCATCCGCGCGAATGCGGCGAGGTCGATCAGCCGCAGGGCGGCGGCGATCACCACCGCCCCCAGGGCTGCCCGCGGGAACAGGGCCAGGACGGGCCGCAGCGCCAGCAGCACCAGCAGCACCATCACCAGGGCCACCAGGGAATGGAGCTGCGAGCGGCTGCCCAGGGCGTCCCCGATGGCGGTGCGGCTGCCGCTGCTGCTCACCGGAAAGCCCTGCAAGAGGGCATTGCCCAGGTTGGCGGCCCCCAGCGCCAGCAGTTCCTGGTCGGCATCGATGCGGTCGCCGCTGCGGGCGGCGAAGGCCCGGGCCGTGAGCACGTTGTCGGAGGTGCCCACCACGGCGATGCCCACGGCCGCGGAGAGCAGGTATGGCAGCGAATCGACCGGAGCGGCCGGCGGCAGGCTTAGCCGCGGCAGGCCGGCCGGGATGCTGCCGATCACGGCCACCCCCCGCTGCTCCAGATGGCCGAGGCCGACCACGGCCACCGACAGCAGCACCGCCAGCAGCGGTCCGGGGGCACCAGGGGCCAGCCGCTGCATCAGCCGCAGAAACAGCAGCACCCCCAGGGCCAGCAGCAGCGTGGGCAGGTGGATCTCGCCGGCGCGCCGCAGCAGTTCCAGCAGCTGAGCGGGAATGGCCGTGCTCCGCAGCGGGATCCCGCAGATCCGGCCCAGCTGGCTGGTGATCATCAGGATCGCCACCCCGGCCATGTAGCCCACCAGGATCGGCCGCGATAGCAGATCGGCCAGGAAGCCCAGCCGGGCTGTCGCCGCCAGCACGCACACCAGGCTGACCAGCAGGGCCAGCAGGCTGGCCAGGCCGGCCGCCGCCTGGGGATCGCCCGCCGCCAGCGGGGCGATCGCCGCCGCGGTCATCACGGCGGTGGTGGATTCCGGTCCGACCGAAAGCTGGGGAGAGGAGCCCAGCAGCGCGTAGAGCAGCAGCGCCGGCAGGGCCGCCCAGAGCCCATGGATCGGCGGCACCCCCGCCAATTCTCCGTAGGCCAGACACTGGGGCACCAGGTAGGCGGCCACCGTGACCCCCGCCAGCACGTCCCCGCGCCACCAGGCCGGCCGGTAGGCCCGCAGCCGGCTCAGCCCGGGCAGCCGGTCGCGGCCGCGGCAACCCCAGGGTCGGACCGCCACCGGCCGGGCCGCGATCAGGTGATCACCGTCGGCTGCTCCATGCCCGTACGGGCCTTGATCTCCGCCAGGGCATCGATGCTGCTGATCAGATCGGCGAGGGCCGACTGGGGATCCTGGTTCAGATCTCCCCCTGGAGCGACGTAGCTCTCGAGGTACACCCGCAGGGTGGCGCCCTGGGTGCCGGTGCCCGACAGGCGCAGCACCACCCGGCTGCCGTCGTCGAGCAGCAGGCGCAGGCCCTGGCCGCTGGTCAGGGAGCCGTCCACCGGGTCGGTGTAGGCGAAGTCATCGGCGGTGGCGATGGCGCGACCGGCGAACCGCTCGCCCACCAGCGAGGGCAGCATGCCCTTCACCCGGTCGTAGAGGCCGTGGGCGGCGTCGCTGGCGATCGCCTCATAGTCGTGGCGGGAGTAGTAGTGGCGCCCGTAGCTGCTCCAGTGCTCGCCGATGACGGTGGACACCGGGCAGCCGCGCACCGCCAGGATGTTGAGCCAGAACAGCACAGCCCAGAGGCCGTCCTTTTCGCGGATGTGGTTGCTGCCGGTGCCGAAGCTCTCCTCGCCGCAGAGGGTGATGCGGCTGGCATCGAGCAGGTTGCCGAAGAACTTCCAGCCGGTGGGCGTCTCGAAGCAGGGAATGCCCAGCCTGGCGGCGACCACATCGGCGGCGGCGCTGGTGGGCATCGAGCGGGCCACACCCGCCAGGCCATCGGCGTAGCCCGGAGCCAGGGTGGCGTTGGCGGTGAGCACCGCCAGGCTGTCGGAGGGGTTCACGAAGCAGCGCCGGCCCAGGATCATGTTGCGATCGCCGTCGCCGTCGCAGGCGGCGCCGAAGGCGTAGGCGTCGCCCTCCAGCAGCAGGGCGGCCAGGTCGTGGGCGTAGGTGAGGTTGGGATCGGGGTGGCCGCCGCCGAAATCCTCCAGGGGCAGGCCGTTGCGCACGGTTCCGGCGGGGGCGCCGAGGAGGCCTTCGAACAGGCGGCTGGCGTAGGGGCCGGTGACCGCATGCATGGCATCGAAGGCCATGCGGAAATCGCCGCGCAGCAGGGCGCCGATGCGATCGAAGTCGAACAGCTTCTGCATCAGAGCCACGTAGTCCTCGACGCCATCGAGCACCGTGACGGCCATGCCGCCGAGCTGATGCTCACCCGGCTGGTCGAGGGGCAGCGGATCGGCCTCGAGGATGCGATAGCCGTCGAGGCTTGTCGTGGCCGCGTAGATGGCGTCGGTGAGCGATTCGGGGGCGGGGCCGCCGTTGGCGCCGTTCACCTTGACGCCGAAGTCACCGTCGGGGCCACCGGGATTGTGGCTGGCGGACAGAATGATGCCGGCCACAGCTCCGCGGCTGCGGATCAGATAGGAGGCGGCCGGGGTGGAGAGGATGCCGCCGGTGGTGGTGATCAGCCGGGCCACCCCATGGGCGGCGGCCATGCGGGCGATCACATCGATGGCGCCGCGGTTGCCGTAGCGGCCGTCGCCGCCGACCACCAGGGTGCCGCCGTCGATGCCCGGCACCACGCGCAGGGCCGCCTCCACGAAGCTCTCGAGATAGTGCGGGGTGGCGAACTGACGGCTGCTCTTGCGCAGTCCGGACGTCCCCGGTTTCTGGTCCTGGAAGGGTTGATCCAGCGCCACCTGGCGCACGGGGGCAGTGTTCGGCATCGGCCGGAGGCGGGCTGGGCATCCAAAATTAACCCTGCTCCGATCCGGTTCCTCTGAGTAGGTTGTGGCGATCGCTCATACGCCTGCCCGCCCGTGATCAGCCTCCGTCCCACCAGCCTCGCCCTGGTCGCCGCCGGTCTGCTGGGGCTGGCGCCGGTGGCGCGCGCCGCCGCGCCCCTGCCCTACGAGCAGGCCGTGGCCAACAGCCGCGAGACCGCCCACATGGTGCTCGACAAGGTGGCGGCCGAGTCGTGCCTGAGGGGCCGGCTGAATCGGGCGATGATCAAGCTCTCGGACAGTTGCGCCGCCCATGGCCGACGCGGCGAACTGTGCACCATCGCCGATCGGGTCGCGGCGGCTGTTCCGGTCACGCCGGAGCTGATGCGGGAGGCCTCCGAGCGCATCCTGCAACTCACGGAGTCCCCCGGCGGCGGCGCGACCGCCACGGCGGACCCCTGACCAGGAACTACCCCTGACCCCAGCAGCCCCACGCCAGGGCGGCGGGCGGTGGTGAGCGCTTCAGGAGCGACCCAACCTCAGCTGCCCCCACCGAAGCTGAACCGGCCGCCGGAGCCGCCGCCGGGTTTGCCGCTCTCGCTCTCCTTGGCAGGGGGCGCTGGCTGGCGGCAGAGCTGGGTCACATCCCGTGCGGCCTTGTCGATCGGGTCACGCCGCTGCAGGCTGTTGGCTGGAGCCACCACCGCCAGCTGGCGGATCTGCCAGAGCACGTCTTTGCAGCTGACCGAGAGCCGGCGGTTGTCGAGCAGCGGATCGGCCTGGCGTCGTGCCAGGTCGCAGGTCGCGGCGGTGTTCTCCCGGCCGCAGGCCAGGGTGTTGAGCTGCAGCTGACGAAAGGTGTCCTGGGGTGGATACCAGTTGAGGTCGGGCGCCGCCAGCAGGGGGGTGATCGGCAGCAGCGCGATCAGCGGGGCTCCGAGACCGCCCAGGAGCGGGATGCGAAGGGAGCGGATGGGGGCCATGCCACCGGAATGGGGTGCTGCCATCCTGCCGGCTCAGGCGAGGGGCAGGCCATGGCGCAGCCGGTCCTGTTCCCGTACCCAGCGCCGCCGGATCGCCTCCGAGGTGAGGGGGGCCAGGCTCCGCAGCAGGGCCCGCAGCCAGCCCTGGCGGCGCAGCAGGGCGGCCCGCTCGGCCTCCTGGTGCTGATGCCGCTGAATCGCCACGATCTCGCGGCTGCGCGTCGCCGCCACCGCCGCGGCCGCGGCATCGAGATCCGCCCAGGCTCTGGCGGTCCGCTCCCGGTGCCTGCGCTCCAACTCCCTGCGCTCCAACTCAGTTCGCTCCAATTGAGTGCGCCCGTCAGTCCCGCCGCCGGGCTGGGGCTCCCCCGCCGATTCGCTTGCCGGCTCACGCTCCGCCAGAAGCGGCCCGAGCGCTGCGTCGGCCACGACGGCATCGCGCAGGGCCATCGACAGCCCCTGGGCCCGCAGGGGGCTCATCGGGTGGGCGGCATCGCCGAGCAGCAGCAATCCCGGGCGCTGCCAGTGCGGGGCCAGTCCCACCTGCAGGGGCTGGGTGCTGGGGCCGGTGACGGTCTCCGCCTCCAGTGTCCGCAGCTGCGCCGCCAGGGGGGGCGGCGCCACGGCGGCCCAGCGCTCCAGCCAGGCGCGGCCATCGCTCGGGCGCCGGCCGCCAGCGTCCCCCGGGGACTCGGCCCAGCCCAGCTGCAGACCACCGCGCACCGAGGCGAACAGGGCCCAGCTGTCGCCACTGCCGACGCAGGTCAGGAAGCGGCCGTCAAGGGTGGCGGCGATCGCCTCGGCGCCGGCTCCCGTGAGCTGGAACCAGAGCACCGTCAGCGGATGGTCGCCGTCGACCACCAGCTCCAGATCCGCCAGCCGCCGCAGGCTGGAGGCCCGTCCGTCGCAGGCCACGACCAGATCCGCCGCCAGCCGCCGGCCGTCGGCCAGTTCCACCCCGCACACCCGACCCTGGGCCTGCTCCAGGGCTACCACCGGCTGGCCGCTGTGCAGCCGGCAACCGGCCGCCTGGGCCTGGGTCAGCAGATGGCCCAGCAGGGCGGGTTGGTCGATCAGTCGGCAGCAGGAGCCGTCGGCGAATGGCTCGGGGGCCTCGAACAGGGGCTGGCCGTCGAGGGCAAAGCTCCAGCCGCTCAGGGCCCGCTGGGGCACAGAGGCGGGCAGGGGCCAGACCCCCAGCCGCTCCAGGGCTTCGAGGCCGCTGGGCATCAGCCCTTCTCCGCGGAACCGGCCCAGGCCGCCGGGATCGGCTTCCACCAGATCCACCGACACACCGGCCCTGCGGCTGAGGGCCAGGGCCAGGCCGGCTCCCGCCGGTCCGGCCCCCACGATCACCACGCGCGCCACCCGAACGGCCCGGCTCAGGTGAAGGAGTTGTAGTTGCTGTCGGCTTCGGGGGGGGGCTCGATGCCCAGCAGGGCGTGCTTCTTGGTCAGCAGGTAGTCGACCAGCTCCTGCTGCAGGGTCAGCAGTTCGCTGGTGCAGCCGCGGAAGGCGGCCCGATGCCGGATCTCGTCGTGGCGGGTGTGCAGATCCCGCAGCATCAGGTTGATCGCATCCAGCCGGGGCGAGTGGATGCGGGAGGAGGGCACCGGATCCATTCGGATGGCTTGACGGACTGGACCGATCGTAGGGGGCGGGCCTGGGGCGGGCACCAGAGCGGCCGCCAGGCCTGTGCGCTTCCAGGCCGAGTGCTGGCCGTGGACGCCCAGCGGTGGCTCAGCGGCGCCCGGTGGCGAGCTTGCAGCGGTGTCCCCTGGAGCGAGCCGGCCGGGCCAGAGGAGCGTTGACCGACAGAGGTTCCCCTGCCCATGCCTGTGGTGGGATCCCCGCGCTGGAGGGGTGCCGCGGCCCGGGGGCTCGATGGCGGCCCTGTTCAGGCCCACCCGGCGCGATCCCGTTCCCCGTTCAACGCGTCGGCGACATGGTGCTGCAAGGGGCGGATGCCGCGTCGGCTTGTCTCCTGCTCCATCGTGCCGCCGCTTTCCGATGCCTGGGTGGGTCGCTGCTGTCCCTGCCGGTCCGGGTGCCCCCGCCAGCCGCCCCGCACCGCTCCGGTGGGGCGGCCAGCCCTCTCCACTCCACTGCCGCACCGGAGTCGTTGGCGCTTGAGCTTGCGCGCCAACCGCTCCGTGATCCCCAGCTCCGCCCCGCGCCACATCCGGTCGATCTCCGCCTCGAAGTGGCGGGCCAGCAGCGGTGAATCGATCAGCAGCAGGGTTTCGTCGTTCTGATGGGCCGCGGAGGGACTCCAGTTGAACGACCCGGTGATCACGCGGCGGCCATCGATCACCGCGACCTTGTGGTGCAGCTTGTCGCCAGCGGCCAGTCGCGGGGTGCCCACGCCGGCGTGCGGCCGGACCCAGGGGCGGTTGCCGGCCTCGATGCGACAGTCGCGATCGGGGAGGCTGCGGCCGAGCAGATCCAGCACCTCGCTGAAGGAGCGGTTGGCGAAGCCCGGATCCGCCAGTACCCGGATCTCCACGCCGCGCCGCTGCAGGGCCGCCAGGCCGTTGGCCAGATCCTGGGAGGACAGCACGAACAGGGCCAGATCGAGCCGCCGGCGCGTCGTGGCCAGCTGCCGCTGCAACCAGAGCAGGCCGTGATCGGGATCCTGGCGGCGATGGGGGGCGAACAGCACCTGCACCGGAGTGCCGCCCACCAGCACCCGCCGGGCCGCTCCGCCGCCCTTGCCCACCCCGAAGCGGCTGTCGGGTCGTCCCCCCGGTCCATCACCCCACATCCGGGCGTGCTCCGCCGTGAACAGGGCCGCCAGGGCCGGACTGTCGAAGCGCAGCAGATGGTTGACGTTGCCCCGGGTGCGGGGATCGTCGGCGTCGCCGTGGATGCAGGAGGGGCTGAAGTTGGCCGATCCCGTCACCACCACCCGCCGGTCGGCCACCAGGTACTTGTGGTGCATCAGCCCGCTGCCCGCACTGCCGTCCGCCGTGTCATCGAGCATGGGCACACCGGCCCGCCGCAGGATCGCCACCGCGTCCCCCTGGCCCAGCGCCCGCAGCTGGGCCAGGCGCAGCCGCTGGTGGGGCGGCAGGTCCGCCGGATGCTGGTCGCTCCAGGGTGTGCTGTAGGTGTTCTCCAGCACCACCCGCACCCGCACACCCTGGCGGTGGCGATCGGCCAGGGCTTCGGCCACCCGGGGCAGGGAGAGTTCCTGCACCGCCACCAGAATCTCCCGCTGGGCCCCCCGAATCGCCTCCAGGATCAGCTGCTCCAGGTCGTCGCCCTGACGCCAGCGAGCGCTGAGTGGACTGCGGTATCGGCTTTCGCCCCGGTGGTTGAACGCCACCCGGATGTCACGCGGCAGGGGCAGGGCACCGGCCGCTGCCCCCTCCAGCCGGGCCGGGGCATGGGCGCAGCCGGCCGCAGCCAGGGTCAGAAGGGCCGCGACGCTGGCGGCGAGGGGCTGAAGCGAGCGCACCACAGGGCCGCTGGGGCGAGATCAGCGTTCCCTGGGGGCGACCCCTGACGCGCGCCCGCAGAGCTGACGCTGCTGTCGGCACGTCGGGGGGCCGTGGGTGCACAGGGCGCGTCGTCGAGGAGCCCCCCGTGCTCGGTTGGTTCAGGGCGCTGGATTCGCTTGACCGCTCGGCTGCACCACCCGGTACTGGAGCGGGCCTGCAGCCGTCAGGTTGACCATCGGTGGGGCGGCTCGCTCCGATGGCGATGGCGCGCGCGAGGCCGAGGCCCTCTCAGGAGTGGCCGGGCATCTCCGAGGTGCGCAGCATTGCGGTGAACCAGAGGCTGCCGATCAGAACCGCCGCCAGCACCCCGGCACCGATGCCGACACGCGTCATCAGCAGGGGCACCGCCAACGGGAAGAGCAGCGAACCCGCCAGAGGCGTGAAGGCCACCAGGGCCTTCAGAGCGGCCCTGGGCCGCTGGGAGATCGGGGAGACGGCGGAATCGGCGTTCGTCATCAGAACCACTCGCTGACGGCCTGGTGGGCGGGATTGCTGTTGTCTTCGGGGGTGGACCGGCGGAACTCGAGGGTGATCGAGCGCTTCTGCTCACCATCGGCGGCGGTGGCCTCGATGGGATAGAGCTGCTGTCCGTCGCGGAAGGGGACCTGGATGCGGAAGGTGCCGTCGGCGGAGAGGGGAACTTCTTCCCCACCGATGGTGAGGCGAGCGGCGGGATCGGTGGCGCCGTAGACGATCAGTTCGGCATCGGCGACGAGCCAGAAGGAGCGCTGGCGTGGAGCGAGTCCGGCGCCGGATTCGGTGCGACCGGAGGCCCAGAGACCGGCACCGGATGCGGAGAGAGCGGAGGAGGAGTCGGCGGAATCGTCGAATTCATGGAAGGCCTCGGAGCCGCGACCGAGGCGGCGCCAGCGGGAGGTGGCGGTTTGGTAGAGGCGCTCGTGGAGGCCGGAATCGGCGGGTTCGACGGGAGCTGGGAGTGTGGAGGCGGGAGCGGCGTCGAGGGAGAAGGGAACGAACTGATCGAGGATCTGCTCGGAGGGATGGAGAGCGGGAACGCGGGCGACGGAGGAGAAGGCGAGGGAGATCCAGCCCCCGGCGGGCCCGCCCTTGCGGTAGCCGAGTTCGACGCGGTAGTCGCGATCGGAGAGGGGAACGGGGAGGTACCACTCGGTGGCATGGGCGTCGACGACCACCTCCTGAAGGGTGTGGGGGTGGGCGGAGCCGGAGGTGAGTCCGGTGACATCGGCGACGCGGAGGCAGAGGCGATCGGCGCCGTCGGCGAGGGCGTCCTGGCGATCGGCGTCGGAGATGTCCCAGAAGACGTAGGCCCACTGGGGATCGCGGGGGAGGAAGACGACGCGGGTCTCGGCGGCGGGCCTGGGGGCGGGGGCCATCTCGGCCTCGATCGCTTCCAGGCTGAGGCCGGTTTCCTCCTGGCGGGTGCTGATCTCCTCGACCAGCTCCTCCTTGGATTTACGGCTGTAGAGGCTGACTCCCAGGTCGCTGGCGATCTGACGCAGTTGACGCAACGTCATCATCGCCAAAGAGGTGAGGGAGTTCTGGCTCACAGCTTCCAGTTTCGTTCGGGATCAGTCTGCTGGACCCGTTGGCTGCGTGGGTCGTCGGACTGGCTCTTGTCAGCAAGCAAGAACGCCCCCGCCGACGGATCGGCAGGGGCGATTGGTGTCCAGAGCTGAACTGACGCTCTCAGCGACCGATGCTGCGGTAAGGGACCTTGGAGAGGTAGTCGCCTCCGAGGTTGCTGCCTGCTGCACCGGAGGTGCGCATCGCCGGCAGGGTGCGGACCCAGGGCAGGTAGTCCTCGGGGAAGCCGCCGCGGCGCTTGATGGCGCGCTCGGGGAAGGCCTTGGCGGTGCCGGTGTACACGATCTGGGGGAACCCCAGGATGCCCCGGTAGTAGGCGTCGTAGCGGGGCGAGGTGATGTTGAAGGGGGTTTCACCCACATCACGGGAGCCCACCACCCGGTTGCGGTGGTAGGGAACGGTGTCGTAACCGAAGCTCTCGAGGTATTCCTGGCTGTCGAGGATGGCGTCGACCGCCCCCTTGATGCCCTTGGTCATGATCACGGCCGACCAGGCGATCTCCTCGGACTTGCCGTGGGTGGGGCGGCCCAGCAGCTTCTCCACCAGGTGGCGGGCCACCTTGTAGTTGCTGTTGAGGTTGTAGAAGCTGCGGGTGAAGGTGTCCGACAGGCAGAGCGAGCGGATGAAGTCGCGGACGGTGATCTGACCGTCGCGCAGCTGGCTCTCCAGGGTGCGGTCGCGGTCGACCTTGAAGGCGTGGAAGAAGATCTGGCGGTAGGCCGCCTCGATCACGAAGTTCTGATCTTCGCGATCCATGGCCTTGTCCATCGACACGGCCCTGGGATCCTCATCGGAGCCCACCCGGAAGGGGGTCACCCGGGAATTCTGGGAGGTGGGGGCGTACTTGAGGAGGGGAAGAGCCACGCGGGGTCCGGCATCCGTCGGTCGCGATCGTAGAAGTGTGGCCGCGGCCCGATTCCCTGCCTCGCGCCAGGGCTTACAGACCGTAACGTTGGCGACAGCCCGACTTGGCGCTTCTCACCAGCCCAGGGGCGAGAGCACGGCGGTCGCGGCGGCGTCGGGACCGGCGGAGGCAGCGCCGTCCACGGTGGGCGTCGCCGTCTCCAGTGGCTCCTGCAGCCGGGTCTCGATGCAGAAGGACGCCGTGTTGGAGAGCCCCTCCACCGTGCTGGTGCGCAGGCGCACGTCCGGCCCGGCGAAGCTGAAGCGCTCCAGGCTGCTCATCGTCTCGTAGCTGGTGGTCAGCAGCAGGGCATCCCGGTCGTCCATCGCGAAGCGGCCCGCCACCGGTGCGGTCTCGGCATAGCCGCGGTCGCGCAGCAGCCAGCCCTCCCTGCCGCGCCCGTCGGTGGGGATCAGCCCGAAGACGCTCTCGCCTTCATGGGCCTCGCCCGCCTTGTCCCAGGCCATCGAGCCGCTCCAGCGCACCCGGCAGCCGCCCACCAGACCGGCGGGATCCTGGCCATGCAGGGACGCCACGCTGATCAGCAGCGGGTCGTCGGCCGTGAGTTCCACCACCTCGATGTAGGAGCCACCGGCCTCGGCGCGCCGATGCAGCAGGTGGTGGCTGCTGCGCTGGGAGCGCCAGCGCCCGCAGCTGAGCCGGAAGAAACTGATGGCGTCGGCGATGGAACCGCTCACGGGACCAGCTGGAAGGGGATGGGGGGATGATCGCAAGGCGAGCGCCCAGGTGAGCGCCCAGGTGAGCGGTGAGCCGAGCGATCTGCACTTTTTCCTGCCCTGCCCTGCCCGCCACTGCCGGTCCCTGCCGGTCCCTGCCGACGTCGCTGCGGCCTGCGCTGCGTCTCCTGCGCTGAGCCCTTCGCTGCGCCAGCCTGAGCGCCAGCCCGTGCGTGCCCACCCTGCCCCTGCATCCGGTTGTGTCAGCTGTGGGCTGTGCCCTTCCACCTTGCGCGGTCGAGCCGCTGGCCGCCGCGGCGGCCCTGGCGGCGGCCCTGTGCTGGACGATCGCCAGCCTGCTCTGGCGCCGGCTGCCCACCTCCCTCGGGGCGTTGCAGCTCAACCTGCTCAAGTGCCTGCTGGCCTTCGCCCTGCTGCTGCCACCGCTGCTGGTGGGTCCGTGGCAGGCCAGCCCCCGCAGCCTGCTGCTGCTGGTCCTGAGCGGTGTCGTCGGCATCGCCCTGGGGGATGGGCTGTTCTTCGCGGCGTTGCGCCGCCTGGGCACCCGCCGCACCCTCACCCTCGACGCCGGTGGTCCGGCCGTCACCGCCCTGGCGGGCCTGGTGCTGTTGGGGGAGATCCCCAGGCCGGCGCAGTGGCTGGGGCTGGCCCTGATCAGCTTGGCGGTGCTGCTGGTGGCGGGGCCGGATCGACGGCCCTCGGCCGGACCGGGGCGATGGCCGGCCGCCGGCCGAGATGCTGGGCCCAGGGTGGGGGTGGCTCCGGGCCGCGGGGATGACCGGGCGGAGGGTCGGGCGGATGGCGGGTCCGTGGATCGGGCCGGTGTGACGCTGGCTCTGGGGGCCCTGTTCTGCGGCAGTGCCGGCGCCCTGCTCTCCCGGGCCGCCCTGGTAGCGGATGGGCCCACCCCCCTGCAGGCTGCCGGGGTTCGCCTGGGGGCGGCGGCCGTGGTGTTGCTGCCGGTTCTGCCGGGGCTGCTCGCCCCGGGTCGCAGGCCCCGGCCGGCCCGGCCCCGCTGGCCCGGCATCCTGCTGGCGACCCTGCTCGGCACCAGCCTGGGCATCGTGCTGCAGCAGACGGCGCTGGCGGGGCTGCCGGGTGGCCTGGCGGTGGCGCTTTTGGCCACGGCCCCGGTGATGGCCCTGCCCTTCGCCGCCCTCGAAGGCGATCGCCCGGGTCTGCGGGGTGGACTGGCGGCGCTGCTGGCCCTGGCCGGTGTCAGCCTGGTGGTTGGCCTGGGCTCGCGGGCTGGGGCCTGAGATCGTCGGCGATGCGGGCGTCCGCGGCGCGAACCGCCCAGCGGGCCAGGTCGTCCAGGCTGAGCTCCAGCGGGGTGACCGATCGTTCCCTGGCGATGGTCTGCAGCAGAACGGCGTTGCCCTCCAGGCGCTCGCGGAAGGCCCGGGCGAAGCCCGGGTCCTCGGCGATCAGGGGCTGAGCGGCGCACCAGCGTTCGACGCTGCCGGGATCGGGGCAATCGCCGTGCCGGCGGCCGCTGATCGCCTGCAGGGTGCGCAGCCCGTGGGCCAGCAGGCGAAGCTGATGGCGCTCGAGGGTGGGCAGCAGGGTGGCCTCCAGTTCGGCCAGCTCCGCGGGCTCGAGCATGGCGTCAGTCCGACCGCTGGGAGAGGCGGAAGCCGCAGGAGTGTCCTTCCTCCAGACGCCAGTGGACCCGCTCGACCTGGCAGTCCGGGAAGGTGTGGCGGATCAGCTGCAGTTCCTGGTCACAGACCACCGGGAATTCCTCGGCGATGCGCATCACCGAGCAGTGATATTCATGGATCAGCCAGGCCCCGGGATCGCCGTTGTCCGAGCGGAGCTCGGCCACGTAGCCCTCGTTGCGACGCAGTTCCACCAGCCGCTCAAGCCGCTGCTGCAGGGCACCCTGGCCGATCCGCTGCCGGTAATCGGCGGCCTTCTCCTCGGCCTGACGCTGCATCAGCCGCTCCATGGTCTCGGAGGGCATGGAGCTGGAGAGGGATTGCAGCAGGCTCAGGGCGAAGGTCTCGCTGCCGTCATGGAAGCGGCTGTGGCCCGCCGGGGTGAGGCGCCAGTGGTTGCTGGGCCGGCCGGGCCCTTCAGCGCTGGGGCTGGCTTCCACCAGACCCTCCTCCTCGAGACCCCGTAGATGGCGGCGCGTCACCTGCACAGACACCTTGAGGGTGCCGGCCAGATCGGCGGCGGTCGCCTCGCCCTGACGCAGCAGCAGGGCGAGCACGCCCTCGCGGGTCGGGGCCGGGCTGCTGGTTGTACGAGAGGAGGAACCCATGCTGGGAGACGGACAGTTCCAGGTTGCCACGGACAAATCGGGACTGGGGTTGCCACCGGTGGCCAGGACCTCTCTGTGCGCAATGCCGGACCCGTCCAGGCGCCACAATGGCCAGTACCCAGGCCCGTCTCTGGTGCTCTAGGCTGGCCATAACGAAACTTCGACCTTTCGTAAATCCCGTTGCGGGTTGCCGCGAAACAGCTCTGAACCACGGCCCGGGTCTGCTTCGCGCCTCGTTTCCACTCCCTGCCCCAGCGCTGCTCCTGTCTGCCCCATGTCCGACGCTCCCGCCCCTACCGCCGGTTCCGACAGCCTGGAGGTGATCCGCAAGTTCGCGGAAACCTATGCCCAGCGCACCGGGACCTATTTCTGCAGCGACCCGGGCGTCACCGCTGTGGTGCTCGAAGGGCTTGCCCGCCACAAGGACGAGCTGGGCGGCGCCCTCTGCCCCTGCCGCCACTACGAAGACAAGAAGGCTGAGGTGGCCCAGGCCTTCTGGAACTGCCCCTGCGTGCCCATGCGTGAGCGCAAGGAGTGCCATTGCATGCTCTTCCTCACTGAAGACAACCCTTTCCGTGGTGATAAACAGACGATTTCCCTCGAGGAAGTCAAGGCCCTCACATCCGGTTGAGACTGACTGATGAGTGCAGCAAGTGTTGGCGAATTAGTGAGTCAGCCGTATAAGTACGGCTTCGTCACGGATATTGAAACAGAGAAGATCGCTAAGGGCATCAGTGAAGATGTCGTCCGCCTGATTTCCGCCAAGAAGGATGAGCCTGCTTTCTTGCTCGACTTCCGGCTGCGGGCCTACCGCACATGGCTGCAGATGGAGGAGCCCGATTGGGCTGCTCTCGGCTACCCGCCGATCGATTACCAGGACATCATCTATTACGCCGCTCCCAAGCAGCAGCAGAAGAAGGCGAGCCTCGATGAGGTGGATCCCAAGCTCCTCGAAACCTTCGACAAGCTTGGCATTCCGCTGAGCGAGCAGAAGCGTCTCTCCAACGTGGCCGTCGATGCTGTGTTTGACAGCGTCTCCATCGCCACGACCTACCGGGAGAAGCTGGCGGAGCACGGTGTCATCTTCTGTTCGATCTCTGAAGCTGTCAAGGAGTATCCCGACCTCATCGAGAAGTACCTGGGAACGGTTGTTCCGGTGGCGGACAATTACTTCGCCGCCCTCAACTCGGCGGTGTTCAGCGACGGCTCGTTTGTGTTCATTCCGAAGGGTGTGGACTGTCCGATGGAGCTTTCCACGTACTTCCGCATCAACTCCGGTGATACCGGTCAGTTCGAACGCACCCTGATTGTTGCTGAAGAGGGTGCTTCGGTCAGTTACCTCGAGGGCTGCACAGCCCCGATGTTCGACACCAACCAGCTGCACGCCGCTGTGGTTGAGCTGGTGGCCCTCGACGACGCCAGTATCAAGTACTCCACGGTTCAGAACTGGTACGCCGGTGATGAGAACGGTGTCGGCGGCATCTACAACTTTGTCACCAAGCGCGGCCACTGCCGCGGCGACCGCAGCAAGATCAGCTGGACCCAGGTCGAAACGGGTTCGGCCATCACCTGGAAATACCCCAGCTGCGTTCTGTTGGGGGCGGATTCGGTGGGCGAGTTCTATTCTGTTGCCCTCACTAACAACCGCCAGCAGGCTGATACCGGCACCAAGATGATTCACGTGGGTCCCCGCAGCCGCTCCACGATTGTCAGCAAGGGGATCAGCGCCGGTCGCTCCTCCAACAGCTACCGCGGTCTTGTGCAGATCGGTCCCACCGCCGTGGGTGCCCGGAACTACAGCCAGTGCGATTCGATGCTGATCGGTGATCAGGCGGCGGCCAACACCTATCCCTACATTCGCTCCCAGCAGAGCGATGCGGCGATCGAACACGAGGCCAGCACCTGTCGCATCTCCGAGGATCAGCTGTTCTATCTACAGAGCCGCGGCATCGGTTTCGAGCAGGCAGTCTCGATGATGGTGAGCGGCTTCTGTCGCGATGTGTTCCACCAGCTGCCGATGGAGTTCGCCGCCGAGGCCGACAAGCTGCTGGCCCTCAAGCTCGAGGGGTCGGTGGGCTGAGGAAGCCCCACGCCCCGTTGCATCCCGATCTCTTCCTCCCTCTCCCCACGCCGTGATCCGCCCCGACGCCCCCGTTTTGCTCAATATCCGCGATCTGCGCGCCAGCGTTGCGGATCAACCCATTCTTCACGGCGTCAACCTGACCCTGCGGGCCGGTGAGATCCATGCGGTGATGGGGCGCAACGGCAGCGGCAAGAGCACCCTCTCCAAGGTTCTTGCCGGTCACCCCGCCTACACCGTCACCGGTGGATCGGTGACCTACCGCGGCGCTGATCTGCTGGAGCTTGATCCCGAGCAGCGGGCCCGCATCGGCCTGTTCCTGGGCTTCCAGTACCCGGTGGAAATTCCCGGCGTGAGCAATCTCGAGTTTCTGCGGGTCGCCACCAATGCCCGGCGGCAGGAGCAGGGCCAGGAGGAACTCGACACCTTCGCTTTCGAGGATCTGGTGCACGAGCGGCTGCAGGTGGTGCAGATGGATCCGGCTTTCCTGGAGCGCTCGGTCAACGAGGGCTTCTCCGGTGGCGAAAAGAAGCGCAACGAGATTCTGCAGATGGCTCTGCTCGAACCGCTGGTGGCGATCCTCGACGAAACCGATTCCGGTCTCGATATCGATGCCCTGCGGATCGTGGCCGGTGGGGTCAACCATCTGGCCAGCCCCGACAACGCCACCCTGCTGATCACCCACTACCAGCGCCTGCTCGATGCCATCACGCCCGATTACGTGCACGTGATGGCCCACGGCCGCATCCTGCGCACCGGTGGCAAGGAACTGGCCCTTGAACTGGAGCAACGCGGCTACGACTGGGTCGACGCTGAGCCCGCGCTGGTGGAGCTGGCGTGATGGTGGCGGCTCCTCTCTCTTCGCTCGCCTCCGTCGCGACGCCCGTTCACCCCTGGATTGCCGCTCTGCTCGACGCCCTGCCGGTCGCCGACGGCCCCGCCACCGGTGCCGCCCGCGATGCCCTGGCGGCTTGCGGTCTGCCCTCGCGTCGCCAGGAGAGCTGGCGTTTCACCGATCCAGCAGCGATTGCGGCTGTGGCCCCTGGGCCGCTGCAATCCGGATCGGCTCCGGATCATCCCCCACTGTCCCAGCGGCACTTCCGTCTGCGGCTGGATGCCCTGCCCCAGGATCTCTCCAGCCTGCACTGGCCCGAGGGCATCGACCCTCTCTCCGCTGCCGAGGTCGCGTCCTGGCTGGCTTCCCGTCCTCCGAGCGAGGACGCCACGCCCGAGGACTGGCCCGCTCTGCTGAACGCCGCCTGCGGGCCGGCGCTGCTGGCCCTGCGGGTCCGGGGGGCTGTTCCGGGGGTGCTCGAACTGATCAGTGAGGCCGGCGAGGCCAGCGGTGTGCTGCCGCTGCGGGTGCTGCTGCTGCTGGATCCCGATGCGCGTCTGGAGCTGCTGCAGGTGCATCGGGCCGCCGGCTCCAGCCTCACCAGCGTGCAGGTCGCGGTGGAGCTCGCGGCCGGTGCCGAGCTGCGCCATGGGCTGGTGGCCAGCGGCGGCGCGGATTCGGTGCTTCTGGCCGGGCTGACGGTGCACCAGCAGGCCGGCAGCCGCTTCTCCCTGACCAGCCTCAGCCAGGGGTGGGGCTTGGTGCGCCTGGAGCCCCAGGTGGTGCAGGTGGCCGGTGCTGCCGAGACGCGCCTGCGCGGCCTGCAGCTGGTCGATGAGCGACAGCTCGCCGACACCCACAGCCGCGTGCGCTTCGACGGCCCCGATGGTCATCTCGATCAGCTCCACAAGGTGGTGGCCGACGGCCGGGGGCGCAGCGTGTTCAATGGCGCGGTCTGCGTTCCGCGCCAGGCCCAGCGCACCGATGCCTCCCAGCTCAGCCGCTCCCTGCTGCTCTCCGACAGCGCTCGGGTCGACACCAAACCTGAGCTCGAAATCGTGGCCGATGACGTGCGCTGTGCCCATGGCGCCACCGTGAGCCGCCTTCAGGACGACGAGCTCTTCTATCTCCGCAGCCGCGGCATCGCCGCCGCCGAGGCCGCCCGCCTGCTGTTGCGGGGCTACTGCCAGGAGATCCTCGATGATCTGCCCGCTGCCGGCGGGGGCTGGCCGGTACCGTCGGTGATTCCGGCGCCGGAGGCCCGTCGATGACGCTCACCCAGCCCTCACCCCCCAGCCTCGCTGAGCCGGCCGCCACCGCTGCTCCTGTGGAAGACCTGGCGGCCCTGACCCGGCCGGATTTTCCTCTGCTCGCCCAGACGGCCTGCCTGGGGCAGCCCCTGATCTATCTCGATTACGCCGCCACCAGCCAGAAACCCCGCCAGGTGCTGGAGGCCCTGCAGCACTACTACGGCCACGACAACGCCAACGTGCACCGGGGTGCCCACCAGCTCAGCGCCCGGGCCACCGAAGGGTTTGAGGCGGCTCGCGCCAAGGTGGCGACCTTCATCGGCGCCGCCGGTCCGCGCGAGATCGTTTACACCCGCAACGCCAGCGAGGCGATCAACCTGGTGGCCCGAACCTGGGGAGAGGCCAACCTCCGCGCCGGTGATGAGGTGTTGCTGACGGTGATGGAACACCACAGCAACCTGGTGCCCTGGCAGCTGCTGGCGGCCCGCACCGGCTGCGTGGTGCGCCATGCCGGCATCACCCAGACCGGTGAACTCGACCTCGATGACTGGCGCAGCAAGCTCAACGAGCGCACGCGTCTGGTGAGCGTGGTGCAGGTGAGCAACACCCTCGGTTGCCTCAACCCGATCGAGACCCTGGTGCCCCTGGCCCATGCCGCCGGTGCCCTGGTGCTCGTGGACGCTTGTCAGAGCCTGCCCCATCAACCGGTCGATGTCTCGGCCCTTGGCTGCGATTTTCTTGTGGGCTCCTCCCACAAGCTCTGCGGCCCCACCGGCATGGGCTTCCTCTGGGCCCGGGAGGAGCTGCTGGAGGCGATGCCCCCCTTTCTCGGCGGCGGCGAGATGATTCAGGATGTGTTCCTCGATGGCAGCACCTGGGCCGATCTGCCCCACAAGTTCGAGGCCGGCACCCCCGCCATCGGCGAGGCGATCGGCATGGGGGCGGCGATCGACTACCTGCAGGCCCTCGGCATGAACCGGATCCATGCCTGGGAGCAGCAGCTCACCCGGCGGCTGTTCACCCGGCTGCAGGCGATCGAGGGGCTGCATATCCTCGGACCGACTCCCGATCAGCAGCCCGACCGTGCCGCCCTGGCGGCGTTCCACCTCGATGGCCTGCACGCCAACGACATCGCAGCCCTGCTGGATTCGAGCGGCATCTGCATCCGCAGCGGCCACCACTGCACCCAGCCGCTGCACCGCCACTACGGCCTTGCTGGCACCGCCCGCGCCAGCCTTGGTTTCACCACCACGGCTGAGGAGATCGATCGCTTCGCCGAGGAACTGGAGAGCTCGATCGCCTTCCTGCGCGAGCACGCCTGAGGCCGGCGGCCGCGGCTAGACCGGACCTCAGGAGCCTGTCCCGGTCCCCGTGCTTGCGATCGTCGCGGCCCTGCTGATCGATCTGTCGGAGCAGCGCCTGATCGCCTTCGACGCCGCCGGCCTGGCGATCTACCGGGCGGCGGTCTCCACCGGCCTGCCGGCCACGCCGACCCCCACCGGCCACTTTGTGATCGGCAGCAAGTACCCGCTCACCACCCTGGTGGGTAGCGACTACCGCATCCCCGGCGTTGCCGATGTGATGTGCCTCGAGGGTGGAGGCCTGCGGCCGGATGCCGTCTGCCTGCATCCAGCCCCCTGGCAGGAGCGCGCGGGCCAGCGCTTCGGGGTGGTCCGCAGCCATGGCTGCATCCGCACCCCCAGTGCCAGCGCCCGCTGGCTGTTCCGCCATACCCCCCTGGGCATCCCCGTCACCATCCGCGACTGACGGGCCCGCGACTGACGGCCCGCGTCTGAGCGACCGCTGCGGCAGGATCCCCCGGGGAGGGCAACCGTCTGGGAGCTCAGGTCCCGTTCCGGCGCAGGACAGCCAGGGCCTCCGCCTGGTAGTGGCCCTGCCAGACCCACTCCAGCGCCCAGCCTTCACGCCTGGCCAGCACTGTCATGGCGTCCCGGTCGCCCGGCAGATCGAAGCCGCACATGTGATCCACCACCTCCCCCTGCCGAACGGGATCGAGTTGGGTCCAAAGGCCCTGGATCCTGGCGCGATAGCGCTCCAGATACGACGACCGGGTTTCGCCGGGCTCGCGGAACACGTCGCCCCACAGCAGCCGTCCCCCCGGCGCCAGCCGCCTCCGGCAGCCCGCCAGAAAGGCCTGCTTCTGCGCGTCGGTGAGGTGGTGGATGGCGAAGGCGGTGTGGATCAGCTCCACCGGAGGATCCCCGGGCTCGGCGATGGCCCACTCCAGCAGATCCTGCCGTCGCCACCGGCTGGGATAGGGCACCGTGCCCAGGGCCGCGCGGGCCAGGGGGAAGACCGCCTCCACCAGGTCGATGCCGAGATAGTCGCCCAGCGGCAGCCGCCGCAGCAGCGGAGCCAGCAACGCCAGATCGCCGCAGCCCAGATCCACAAGCGCCGGTGCCGCGGCGCCCGGATCCCGCTCGGCGATCCAGGTCTCCAGCACCCGGGCCGTGGCCTCCGTCAACGGCCGATGTTCCATCCAGTCGTGCTCCACCACCTGGCGATAGGTGCTCCAATGGCGCGTGAACAGCTCGTGCGGCTGGGCGGTCATGCCTGCATTTCCGGTTCCCTCCATGCTCCCCCCTCTCGCCGCCTCGAGACCGTCGGCCCTGGGCCGGATCCTCAGCCTGGGAACGGTTCTGGCGCTGGCCGGCTGTGGCCCCCGGCCGGCGTGGGAGGTCCAGCAGCTCCAGGCCAGCGGACTGTCGCCGCAGCCGCCGGCCGCTCTGGCCCGCTGCGAGGCCCGCCTGGCCCTGGCCCCGGAACAGTCCCATCCCGCCGATGCCACCAACCGGGGACTCCGCCATCCGCGCGACGTCTACGGGCGACGGGTCCCGGATCAACCGGCCCTGATCGTGCTGCATGAGAGCGTGCTTTCGGCAGCGGACACCCTGAAGCTGTTCGCCACACCCCATCCGAAGGATGACGACCAGGTGAGTTATCACCTGCTGATCGACCGCCGGGGCCAGCGGCTCCGGATCGTGCCGGATCAGGGGCGGGCCTTCGGCAGTGGCATCTCGGCCTTCGGCGATTTCACGGTGCGGATCCGGCCGACCTCACTCGGTTCCCTGAACAACGTGGCCCTGCATCTCAGCCTCGAGAGTCCGCCCGATGGCCGCGGCGATGGCGACGGCCACAGCGGCTACACCCCGGAGCAATACACTGCCGCCGCTGCCCAGGTGCTGCTCTGGCAGGCGCGCTGGGGGATCCCGTTCAGCCGGCTCACCACCCACGCGGCGGTCGACCGCAGCCGCTCCCGCACGGATCCGCGCAGCTTCCACTGGCAGCGGTTCATGGCGGCATACCGCCAGGCGGCCCAGCGCTGCGCCCTGACGGCCTACGACAACGGTCGGGCCAGCCCCTGATGGCCTGACCGCCAGCGTCTGGCCCGGATCAGACCCGGATCAGGCCCGGCTCAGACGCCGGTGGGTGGCCGCGATCCAGGCCCCGCTCCCGTCGTAGCGGCGCATCAGCCACTCCAGCCGGTCGGGGGCCGGTTGCCAGAGCGCTTCCACCGCGAAGGCCTGGCGATGGCTCAGCGTCTCCGGGATCCGGTAACCGCCGGCGTCCGGCAGCAGCTGCAGGCCCTGAAGGTCCTGGGGGCTGAGGCTGATCTCGACGGGGCTGACATCGGGCTCGGGCCAGTCGGCGCTGATCGTGGCTTCCTCCCCCTGCCACGGCCCCACCAGCCGCTCCAGGGACCCGGGCGGCTGCTCCATCGCCGCGCTGCCGGCCCGGAATTCGCGGATCAGCACCGGGTGATCGAACCTGCCCTCGTCGCTGTAGAGCAGCACCAGCCGGTGGCGCCGATCGCCGTCGATGAAGCCGAATTCGGCGCCGAAGGCGGTGTTCGGCGCCACCTGCAGCGTCCCCTTGCAGAAGGTGCCGCTGGCGAAGAACACCACCTGCCTGCCCAGGCTGCGGTAGTCCTGCTGCAGATCGCGGCTGGGTTCCGCCTCGCTGCTGCCCTCCCCGTAGCGGCGTAGCCGGAAGTGCACCAGCCGCTCCTCCTCGGTGCTCGCCTCGAGGGTCAGGATCGAGGGTGTGCTGTCGAGAACCGCGCCGGAGCGGTCGAGGGTGGCGAAACTGCCGCGCCACTCACCCAGGTTGCGGAGAAAGTTCTGCCACTGGCTGGTCATGGTTCGGGGCGGTGTGGGGCGCTCCTCCTTCTACCCGGTCAGCGCCTGCCGGCGTCCGGCCGCGGCTTCACAACTCAGCGCTCGGACTGGGGCATCCCCTGGAACGCCTTCTGGATCTCCGCCTGAATCGCCGGTCCCACATCCGCCATGTAGGCCGGGAACTTCTTCATGGCGCTGGCGCCGTTGCGGGAGCCGTAGAAGTCGGCGAGGGCGTTCAGTTCGTCGGCGGTGAAATGGCGAATCAGGGCGGTGCGGGTGATCTGCTCGAGGGCCTGGGGGCGCACGGCGCTGCGGGCCCGGCGCAGGAACTCCTGCCGCTGATCCGGCGGCAGTTGTTTGCTCATCTCGGCGAAGGTGTCATCGAGGACGCGGCTCATCGGTGTGACCCGCAGGTAGCGATCCGCCGCCGCTTCCCTGGCGCTGAGGCTGTCCTGGGCCAGGCCGGTCAGGGGGGCCAGGCTCAGCAGCAGGCCGAGGGCCAGGCCGGGGATGCGCGCGATCCGATGCACAGGACGCCGGAATGCGGCATGGAATCCGTGGTTTGAGGCGGTCAAGTCGTGGGGCCTGGCTGGGGGCAGAGCTTAGCCAGCGGAATTGACCGGCTCATGCGAATCGCCCTGGCAGGACGAACGAATCGCCCTGGCAAGACGAATTGCTCAGGCCAGAAGGAACGGCAGGGCAGGAGGGATGGCTCTGAGAGGACAGGATTGGGCGTGATGTGCGGGTCGAGTTGTACCGGCTCTGTTGTGTCAACTCTGTTGTGCAGGCCGTGTGATTGCAGGCCGTGTGATTGCAGGTCGTGTGATTGCAGGTCGTGTGATGCAGGTCGTGTGATGCGGGCCGTGTGGTGTCGCTCCTGTTGTCACGGCAATGCTGTGGCGGGGCATCTGTCCTGCTGGGAATGTCCTGGAGCGATCGAGCCGATCCTGATGGCCGGCGCGAATGCCATCGCGGTTTGCGGATCAGGCTGCGTCAGGGTGATCCACGGTGCCTCGGCTGAAGCGTCCCAGCCGGAGCCTCCGGATTGTCTCCAGCTGCAGGGGGGGTCAGCGCTCGCCAGTCCGCCGGACGCCGGCCCAGGCCAGGGTCTGCTCCAAGGCCGGCCGCCAGGCGCCGCTGGCGAAGGCCTGACGGTGGCCGTGGCCGGGCAGCAGCCAGGCCACATCCAGATCGAGCAGCCGCTCCACCGAACGCAGCTGTTCCTGCCAGTTCCACCAGCAGTAGCGCTCGGAGGCGACCACCACCTGCCGCTCGGGATTCCACCAGAGATGGTCGCCGCTGAACAGCACCTGGCGCTCCCGGCCGAGCACTGCCACCAGCGAGCCGGCGGTGTGGCCCGGGGTGGGGATCAGCTGCAGATCGGCATCCAGCCGGAGGCTGTGCCGCCCCTCCAGCCGCCGTTCGGCCTGGGGGGCCGCATCGGCATCGGCCTGATGGATCCAGCGGGGGCAGCCGAAGGCCCGGGCCCAGCGGTCATGCTCCGCCACGTCGTCGCGGTGGGTGAGCACGATCGCCGCCAGCCCGCCCAGGGACTGGATCCGACGGGCCAGCGGCGCGCTCCAGCGGGGCGAATCAATCAACAGGTTCCCCTGGGGCCGGACGATCAGCCAGCTGCTGGCTCCGAAGCTGCGCCGGGAGGCCCAGCCGCAGTAATAGACCGCGCCGCTGGGGTGCTCGACCACCGGTGCGGGGAAGCCATCCACCGGCAGGGGTGGCGCCGGCGCAGGGTTCGCTGCGATCGCGGCCACCGGGCAGGCGATCAGCGCCAGCAGGGCCTGGCGCTGTTCCTGCGCGCCGCGGGGCTGGCGCTGCACTTCGGCTCTGGAGCCGCCATCGCTGAAGTGCTGCGGATCGAACTGCCAGCAGGTGCCGCAGTGGATGCAGCGCTCGTTCACCGTGAAGCGGGCCGTGAGATCGGCTGGGATGTGGGCTGTGAGGTGGGCCGTCACGTGGGCCGACCGTGGGGCTTCGGCTGGGACGTCGGGGGAGTCGGGGCTGGTCTTCATTTGCCGCGCCCGGGTTCTCAGCCTAGGGAGAGGCAACGGCAACGCCGAGGCGCCGGCCCCTGATCGAGCGGGCGCATCCGGGGTCGACCGCTGCCGCTTCTGGTGCCAGGCTCGGCAGCAACGGGGGCGGCATGGGCATCCACCACATCCAGGTCCACAACCTGCGCAGCCAGGGCCTCGACCCTGACCCTGAGGGGCAGCTTCAACGCCGCGGGCTGCCGCAACGGGCCCGGGATCCAGGCCGGGCCGCGGCGGGATCGGGCGGGGCCGCGGCGGAGCGGGCTGCGGGGACTCACTGATGGTCCCGGGCCCGGGCGGTAACTGGTTCATCGCCCTGGTGGTCCCCGACGGCGGCCGCTTGCTGGCCGCCACCGAGGGGTTGCCCCAGGCCCTGCGCCGTCTGCCGCCCCAGGATCTGCACATCACGCTGGCGTTTCTGGGGGCCTGTGGCGAAGCCCGGGCCACAGCGGCCTGGCAGGCGATCGCAGCATTGGTGCATCCGCCCCTGCTGGTGCGGCCTTCGGCCTGGCGGGCCATGGGCCCGTCCCGCCGGCCTTCGGCCCTGGCCCTCACCCTCGATCAGGGCCACGACGTGGCGGCCGCCCTGATCGAGGCCTGGCGCCTACCGGCCCTGGCCGGCGCCGCTCTGGCGTGCGATGCCAGGCCCGCGCTACCCCACATCACTGTGCTGCGGCCGCCGCGTCGCCCCCGTGGCGGCCCTGCCGCTGCGGCATTCACGCCCGATCTCCTCGCCGGCATGGAGCACGCCCCTGTTCCCGATACCACCCTGCTGCTGCAGGAGATCGCCCTCTACTGCTGGGCTGAGCCGCGTACGACCCGGCACTGGTTCGCGATCGCGCGGCGCCGGCGGCTGGATCAGCCGGAGGGGGGCGGCCAGCCGTCGTCAGGCCATCCCGCCTGGCCCCGGATGGCGCCGGAGCTTCTGGGGGCTTCGCCGGAGGCGTCCCCCCCAGAGTGATGACTGGTGCCGCAGCCACCAGCGCATCGCGGTGCTCCGGCGCCTCCAGGGTGATTCGCCGCTGAGGCCATGGGTAAGGAAGAGTTCCCGGTTGGGCATGCTCCAGCCGAGGGGGACGCCTGCCCAATGCAGCATGTGCAGCGGTGTGGGCTCGGGGTTGTACTGGAATCCCTGGTGGTGATCACGGCAGTGCGGCACCCCGTCGGTCCACACCACCGGCAGCACTCCCCAGCTGCACAGTGGAAATCCGGAGATCCGTTCGGAAAAGTGCACGCTCCTGAGGCCCGATGTATCCAGCAGGAAGTTCAGGAAGGGCTGCTCCATCGTCAGGGGGTCAAAGAACTGCCGATAGGGCGTGGCCCGTTCGGCGGCAGCCTGGATCGTGTCTAGGCTGAACTGTCCACCCCGGGTCAGCCAGAAACCGGTGTTGATGCCACGGGCGGCATGCTCCTGTTGCATCCTCCTGGCGAAGTCCGGGTCGGAGTACACCCGCTTGATGTCGCTGTCGGCATAGAGAATCTCCTTGGCCTGGGTGTGGAGGGCCCCAAAGAGCGGCTCCACGGGCCGCAGAAAGATGATGTCGGCGTCGCTGAACAGAATGCGTCTGGCCGGCAGGAGCAGTGCGGCCAGTTTGCGGAACACGTGCTGGGCGACCGTGCTCTGGGGGCAGAAATCGGCTCCCAGCCGCGTCAGCTCTGCCAGCATCGGAGGGTGGACGATCGTGGCGCCCATGGAGGCGGCCAGCCGGCTGGTGCGCTCCAGGCGATCATCGAACGGCAGGATCCAGCAGGGGATCTCGGGTGAAACGTTCCGAAGGCTGTTGAGGCAGGCTTTCAGCCAGTCATGGACATGGTCGTTGGCCAGGATCACCACCGCGTTCTCGATCCACTCCCTCTCGCTGGCCGTGTTCCCGCTTCCTTCGGTTGTGGATGCCACGTTCGGCGGCACGGCGTTCTGCGTCATGGCCTCCTCAGAACCGGTGTTCTCTGTACCGGCAATCTCACTGCCGACTAGTCTGCACCGCAGTGATCTGAGCCGGGATTGTCTGTACCGGAATTGTCTGAACCGGAATGATCGCCATCGGCTGGGCCCGAAACGGCACGCGCCGGCAGGGCCCCCTCGGCCAGGCTGTTCGGCGTGAGGCCCTTGCTGGTCATGGCGGTCTCGGTCATCGCGCGTTCGCCTCGACCGCCGATCGCCGGCGCCGCCGATGCTGGCGGATCAGCGACCGCTGCCTGGCTGCCCGCCTGAGGAATGGACTGCGGCCGTTCGGGCGCTTGGAGCTCTGAAGTCCCTCAGGGGCGGGATACCTGCGCAGCCAGGCGACATGGCGTTCCCGGGTGATCCTGGCATCCGCCGCCTGGATCAGCGCTGTGCGGCCCCCACCGGCGCGATGTTGACCCGCCGCCGCTCGCGAATCCTGCCCGCGTCCGGGCTGCCCTCCACGATCTCGTAGCCCATCAGGGCGAACACACGCCCCTGCAGGAACAGGGGCCGGCTGTTGCCATACCAGTCGACGCAGGAGACCCGGCAGCCGTCGTCGCGCTGGCCCACCCCCGGGGTGGCGCTGAGGGTTCCCCACGGGGTGAGCCGCAGCTCCCGGTTGCGCAGGAACAGCACCGACGCCCCGGGCTGCTCCAGGCTCGAGGCGGCTGCGCCATCCCCCGCCACGATCGGCAGACCGAGCCAGCCCTCGCCGTTGCCGTCGGGTTTGTAGAAGAAGCCGTGGGTGCGGGTCTCGCCCTGGGCGGCATCGGACTGACGGAAGCGGTCCACCGCCACCGCGGCGCTGCCCAGCCGCAGGGTCGTGAACAGCAGATCGCGGCCGTTGCTGCCCACGGCCAGCCCATCCCCCGCCAGCGCTTCAAGCCGATCCACGCCATGGCCCAGGGGCAGGCGCTGCACCGGGCCGCCATCCACCCGCACCGCCACCAGGGGCGGGAACGGACCCGCCGCCGGCTGCTCCCAGCCGGCACCGGCGCCATAGAGCAGCCAGGGGCCGATGTGCCGGTTCTGCAGTGCCCCGGAGGGCATCCCCGGCAGGGGCCGATAGGCCCGCCACGAGGCGCTTCCGCTCCCGTCGCCGAAGTCGCCGGGAGCCACCCGCAGCAGGGCCAGCCTGGGGGCTGATCGCTCGCCGCGCCACATCCCCTCGCCGCCGCCGTCCTCGCTCACCAGCACGTGCAGGTTGCGGCTGCCGTCCTCGCGGAAGGAGAGCTGATCGATCGGTGCGCCACGGGTCTTCAGCCCGGCGGGGGCGCCGCCATCGAGGGGAAGGCGGAACAGGCTGGCCTCCCCTGGGTCGCGCCCGCCGCTGCTGCCGGCGGTCCACACGTACACGGCCGTCGGCGAGACGGTGAACACCCGTCCTTCCGAACCCATCACCGCGGTGCTGCGGCAGTCCAGCTCCGGCCGGCCCAGCGTGCAGGTCGTCACCGTGTGCAGGGTCAGGCCGGCACCCGGCTCGAGCGGGGTGTCGGTGCGGTAGATGCGGGTGGCCGGTGCGATCCGCCGGAACGGCGGCGGCGCGCCCAGGCCGCTCCAGCGGCGCATGGCCGGGAAGCCCGCCCAGGGATCCTCGATCCAGGGGCTGAGCCGGAGCGGTGTGTAGAAGATCAAGCGATCGCCGATCAGCCGACTGGCGTAGTTGCGGGATGAGTAGTAGTCGTTCGAGCGCAGCTGGATGGTGTCGATGTAGCGGATGCCGCCGTCGGGGCTCAGCTGAAACCGGCTCACCTCGGTGCCGCCGCGCGCATCGCTGTAGCCGATGACCACCGCCGTGTCGCCGGCGATCAGCAGCTCATCCAGCCAGTCCCCGCTCGGATCCAGTCCGGGGGCATAGGCATTCACCGCCGCCACAGGTTGCAGGGTGTCGCCGGCGATCCGCACCGTGAACAGCCGGCCGCGGCGCAGGATCACCAGGTGCCTGCCGTGCACCTTGACGATGCCGCCCTCATCGACGCCGGCCTCCTGCACGTTGGTCACCGATTCCGCCGCTGCAGCATCCGCCGGTGGCGCCGCCGCCGCTGGGCCATCCAGCCCTTTGACCGGAGTCGGCATCGCCAGGCTGTGGCCGCCGCTCCGAGCCGGCCGGTTGGTGCGACGGATCCAGCGGCGCAGGGCGCTCTCCAGCGCGGCCTCACTGCCGAAGGCCCGCAGGCTGTCACCACCGCCGGAGCCCACCGGAGTGGCCGCCGGCGCCGCGGAGCCCAGGGCCAGGAGGGCCGGCAGCAGCAGACCCGTTCCGAGAACGGTGAGGCGGCGGTGCATCGGCGGGCCGATCGGCATTCCCCCAATCTGGTCGGCGCGGGCGGCCCTGCCCACCACCCCGCGGTGGCCCAGCCTGGGGTGGGACCCGCCTGTGGCCCCTGCCGGCGCTGCTCGTCAGGCGCTCACCCCGCCCATACATTTGGTACGCCTGCGGCGGCGCGGCTCCGATGGACAGGTCGATGCACAGACCCCCGGCACCCCCTGCCACAGCTGCCGCTGAAGCGGACACCCCTGCCACCGAGACCGGGCTTGATGTGCTGGTCATCGGGGCCGGAATCGCCGGACTGGCGGCGGCGCGGGCGCTGGTGGGCAAGGGACTGCGGGTGCGGGTGCTCGAGGCCCGCGATCGAACGGGGGGGCGCATCCACAGCAGCGCCGGCTTCGATCTGGGCGCCCACTGGATCCATGGCACCGAGGGCAACCCGCTCACGAATCTGGTGCGGGATCTGGATCTGCCGCTGCACTTTGTCGGTGGCGATTCCACCTATACCGGCGGCTGGGAGCGGATGGTCTTTCCCGGCCATCCGGCGGAGGACAAGGACCGCAGCCTCCTGGCCGCCGATGCCCTGTTCGATGCCCTCGAGGAGCGCCGGGCCCAGCCGGGCGCCGATGCCTCTCTGGCGGAATGGGTGGACGACGCCATCGATCAGCTCGGCCTCGACGCGGCCCAGGCTCGCTTCGCCCGCTGGCATCTGCACCTGCTGGTGCGCGAGGACTGCGCCACCGAGCCCGGCCGCCTCTCGGCCCGCTACTGGGATGAGGGCTATGAGCTCTATGGCTATGGCGACAGCGTCGTCCGCGGTGGTCTGCAGGCCCTCATCGATCGTCTGGCGGCGGGGCTGCCGATCGCGCTTGGGACGGTGGTGCAGCGGATCGACCACAGTCGCGCCGGGGTGACGGTGCACACCAGCCGGGGGGTGTTCCATGCCGCCAGGGCCGTGGTCACCCTGCCCCTGGGGGTGCTGCAGGCGGAGACGGTCCGCTTCGAGCCGCCCCTGCCCGAGGAGCGGCGGGCGCTGATCCGGCGGCTGGGCGTGGGCGTGCTGGCGAAGCTCGGCCTGCGCTTCGAGCGCGTCGCCTGGCCGGCCTCCACCTATGTCTTCGGCCTCGAGGAGGGCAGCGACGCCGGCGGCACCGTGGCGATCAACCTGGCGGCGCTCGACGGGACCCCGATGCTGGTGCTGCTGGTGGGTGGTGAGGCCGGACGGCGGCTCGAGGCCCTGGACGAGACGGAGGCGCTGGCCTGGGGGATGGAGCGTCTGCGGCGGGCCTTCGGCCCGGAACTGCCCCAGGCCGTGGAGCTGATCCGCACCGGCTGGTCCCACGACCCCTGGGCGTGTGGGGCCTACAGCCACATCCCGCCGGGGGCGACTCCCGCCGATCTGCAGGCTCTGGGCGAGCCCATCGGCGGGGTGCTCCACTTCGCCGGGGAGGCCACCAACCCGACCCAGTGGGCGACGGTCCATGGCGCCTGGCTCTCGGGGCTGCGCGAGGCCGCCCGCATCAGCGGCGATCCGCTGCTGCTGCCCCCGCGGCTGTTCACCGAGAACCGGCGCTGGCGCCTGCAGATGCAGCGCGCCGCCCGCTTCTTCAACCTCCGGGTCGCCGCGATCGAGGCGCAGGACTGGCACGAGCGCACCCAGCTGCTGCAGAGCTGTGAGGCCTTCGCCGCGATCGCCCCGACCGATCTGCGGTTGCTGGCCACCATGTTCGAGCGGCGGACGCTGCTGGCGGGGGAGTGGCTCTGCCGCGAGGGCCAGCTGGCCGGCCTGGTCTTTCTGGTGGAGAGCGGGGAGCTGGAGGTGCTGCGCGAGCAGCCGCCGCAGCGCCTGGCGCGGCTCGGGCGGGGGCAGATCACCGGCGAATACGCCCTGTTTGCGGGCGATCGGCGCACGGCCTCCCTGCGGGCCCTCGCCGGTACTCGGGTGCTCCAGCTCGACTACCCGCGCTTCGAGCGCTTCCTGCTGGCGTTCCCCCAGGCCAGCCTGGCCCTGCTGCGCCGCGCCATCCGCCTGCTGGCCTGAGTTCAGGCCGGCGCTGCGTCCCCTTCGCCCAGGGCCGAGGCCACCGCCTCCTGGAACACCGACTCCTCGGGCTGGAGGCCGGTCCAGCGTTCGAAGATCTGCATCGCCAGCTGCACCAGCATCTCGACCCCGTCGACGATCGGACAGCCGCGGGAGCGGGCCGTGGCCAGGAACGGGGTGAGGCGAGGGTTGGTGATCACATCCACGACCAGGCAGCCGGGC
>Ga0068877_10000261_pt1 | contig 45643 bp, 18 predicted proteins | sample NOAtaG_FD_66437 | JGI IMG/M metagenome (GOLD analysis project Ga0068877, IMG submission 66437) | Freshwater lake microbial communities from Lake Erie, under a cyanobacterial bloom - NOAA_Erie_Diel6S_1000h metaG | ecosystem: Environmental > Aquatic > Freshwater > Lake | place: USA: Ohio, Lake...
TTCGGTGGATTTCTGGGCCCAACTTCAGCATATCTTTGGAACCCTATCAGGACCTTTTCGCGAGCCATGGGTTGCGTCAAAGCCAAGGTGCTCTTATCCTGCGCCCAACCCCTTGATAGAAGCGCTGCGGACATCGGTTTCGAATCCGCATTCCATGACCTGCAATGGATCCCGGCTCTAAAGATCAGATTTTCTGGGAGACTTCTGTTTAAGAAAGATTGCAGATAAATCCCCCTAGGGTCGATCTGTCTTTTTGTTTCGATCACAACGGCAGCTTCATTTGGAAGGGGACTTGGCTTCGAGATCCGATAAGAAGCCCCATCACCACTAGACAAGGGATGGGTTAAGATACAGCCCAAAGGCGTTGTCGCATCAAAACCCTCAGCTCCTTTTTGACCTCATAGCACCCCAGGCTTCGGAATGTGATACACCTAGCCTCTGGATTACTTCGGAACGCTTGCGAGGGCATTTCAGGGCAGACACGAACTTAAAACATCACCAACTGCGAGATCGATAAAGGTAACAATCTTAGGCGTCATTTTACGGGTGCCTGGGCATAAAACAAAAACATTCCCAACAGTTGCTTGCCGATCCAGGAGAGTTGCGTGCAAGTGAAGACAAAATGCATGGATGGGTTCAGTCTAGATACCCCCTCCCCATGTTTACACGGGGCGGAGCACGACCCAGGGACAAGTCCCTGAGTGAGGTAGTCAGGTTCGCGCCGAATCAGTTCGCGTAGGGGCGCAGCTCCCCATCCGTAGTGCTGTAGTCCCACGTGAGCGGCAGATCCGACTCGAACTGAGCCCTCAGGAACAGATCCAGAAACTGCTGCTGAAAAGCAGCAAAAACATGTGGGATCCGCATTAGATAATAGTTTTCGAAGTTCCTCTCGAATCCCGATTTCGATAGATTCCCAGCACCGGTGAAGACGGATCCTTTGATCTGACCTTCAGGTTCTTTGTATTCAAACACGATAAACTTGTTATGAAAGAGCATTTTGCTCAGATGATTGGACTCAAACATCTTAAGCTGGGCTCCAGCCAGGGCTAACGTGCGTGGACCCCAAGCTCGATTGGAACGAGGGCCTTTGTCGTCCAGTAGTCGTTCGATAGAATCTCCGAAGTCACCACGGCTGAATAGAGAGCAGCGTTGTTCACGTGCCTCTTCCGCTGGACTGCGGTACTGACAATAACTTGTGAGGCTATCGGATTCGCCGTAAACAAGACCATCGACCTGCCGACTGAAACTGGTGCTGGCCTTGTCTTCATAATTCGCCCAGAAGAGCTCGCTATCGATGATGATACGCACATCGAATTGACCTGGCTCTGCCTTCAGACGCAGGGCGAGTGCCTTGATCAGATCAGGTTCGGTAAGATGGTGGGCTGCAATCCAGACCCGACGAGCTTTAGGTATTTCTTTGAGCAAGGTCTTTAGCTCCCTTCTGTCGTTGAAGACACCACCTGATTTGGGAATAAAGAAACTCTGCATTTGGTCATCCTGACGTCTGAGTGCATCGATGCCACGAGCGGCGCGGCAGTCGTCGAGCAAGTTATAGAGTTTCCCGAGGTTACCGACCGTTTCGGAAGTGATGGCATCGCGCAGACAGATGTGGTCTTGGCTAAACCAATGACCACGATCTTGCGTCACGAAATTCCAGTTCTCCTGATGACCCCAAGTCCCAGTTGAGATGTTACCGCTTTGGAAGCTCACTCGAACCTTGCCCTGTAAGTCGGAACCATGTTCGGGATTATTCATCACTACCATCACAGATTTCATGTGGGCTAATCGTCCCTCGCTTGCAAACTCCAAGAGCTCAACACCGGGACAGGACTTCAGGTTGACGTAAGCACCCGACGTTCGTTCCGGCTCGTGGATGAATACTTTGGTCTTGACGCCCCGTTTCGCCGCGTCGCAGATCCAGTCAGCCACCGAACCCATGCTGAGACTGAAGGAGGCGACGAAGAGTTCATCGCCAGACTTTGACTCACTGACCCAATCTTCGATACGGTTGAGGGGGCTATCGGTCTTTCTATAGGGGTTGTCTGCTCCCCGTCGCGTGGAAGCAAGAAAATCGCTTGTATCGCAGTAGACATTGGCAGGAATGTCTTTTCGAAATCCTCCACCCAAGGTGGGAATACCTTCGGGGCCGACGTTGACCATCGGGACATCCGACCTTTGAGGAGAGATCTTCACGAGATCTCCAGCAGCATTGCTGATGACGATGGGTGCAGGGTTGCGAGGACGATAGCTCACAAAGTTTTGGGCTGGGCAGACTGGATTCGAAAAGAGAACTTCATAACGGTCGGGAGTCCACCCGCCCCAGGTGAGGGCTTGGGCTCGTGCGTGTTGGTCTGCAAACAGGAAAAGAGCCGATAGGATGACGATTTTCATTTTGATGTGTACCTAACAAATTCAACTGCTTATACGTTGGCGCATGTTTGATAGAAAGAAAAGTCGCCTATCCTAACAAGTTTAGTGGAGCTTGCCAATTGTTTTTGGAATGGCCAGGATGAGAGCTTCTAGGCTGAAATTGCTGGCTTTGGGACCAGGTAAGTCTGAAGTCAGGAGCTGAGGTGATCAGCCCATGCAGGGAAACATCGAGATGGAGTCAGTCTCCGTCCATCTCTCGACCACATCACATTCTGACTTTTGAGTCAAGCAGTGTCTCTGCTTGGCTTATTGTGTGCTTGCATCTAAGCTTGCAGATGGAAAAACATAGGAAAGATCATTTTGTTCGCTGCTCGTCCACGGTCAGATCTGCAACAATTTCTGCCATGACCTCTGCAGGTTGAGCTATCCCGTTCATCATCACCTGACGTCCGTTGATGAAGTAGGCTGGAGCCGAGGAGATACCGGCCCGCTTCAGAGCTTCACGACTTTGCTTCACAAAGTCGATCGCGCCATCGGAGCTCATACACTTTCGGAGTTCCGGTCGGGCTTCCGCGTCGACTAGATTTATGATCGTTTCCTTCCACATTTCAGGCTGGTTTTTGGGATCACTCGTCGAGCTGAAGGAGCTTGGTAATTGAAACGCTGCCTGCCGGAAACTTTGCCAACGGCTCGCTGCACCACCTTCCTTCAAGCAGAAGGCTGCACGAAGTAGATAAGCTGAGAAGGACTCTTCAGAAGGAGGCAAAAAGACTTCGTCTACCAGCACCTTCTCTGCATGAGTTGCTACGAAAGCATCGATGGCTCCGAGACTATACTTGCACTGTGGGCACTGAAAGTCGGTTACATGGACCATCTTGATCTTGGCTTTATCACTGCCTTGAGAAAACGCCACGTCCTGGAGGTCGAGTCTGGTGAATGGCCCGCAGGGTATGGGGGTCAGCATGCTTAGGCGCTTTTCACGACGGAGTGCTTCTCGCCCTTCTTCATAAAAACTTTGCAGTCGCATTGTCTCTAAGTGTCGGCGTGCACTTTCCTCTGCCGCTTTTGGGGCGGTTCCTTGCGAAAAATAATTCGGATTTTTTTTGACAAAATTGCTAACTTCATCGTGGCTCACCCAGCGTTCCCCCATAAGCTCAGCCACCGTTGGAATGTCTCCTGCAGGCAAGGCTCCTTTCATGGTAAGCGACTGGGACAAGCGCACGGCGGCACCCTCCGCGAGACCCGAGATACGTCTGAAGCTATCCAATTGAGCGAGCATATACTCCTGACGAATATCAGCCGGCATGGCATCGACAGTCCAAGTCTTTCCATCGAGAACAAATAGAGGCTCTGAGCTCTCTTGTACAAAGCATGCTGTTCGGGCTTGAACCTTCAAAACTGGCGATTTTGGACGCGACGCATACTGCCCCGCAAGGTAGCCCGCGGCTGCTGCGACGGCTGCTCCAGATGCCATGATAAGAGCTTTTTTCATAGCTATTCTCTCTTTTATGGAAGGTACGGCGATAGTCGATCACGCTCTGAGAGTATCAGGGAAAATGTCGACGTGATATCTGTTGGATCTGCGACCATAACTTGTCGCTGATTGATGAAGAAAGCAGGTCGGGTACTTATACCTTGTTCGGTAACTAAATCTCTCACCATCTTTAAGCGTGCCAGGGTCTCATCAGCATGCAAACAGGTCTTGAAATCCTGGATATCCAGTTGAACTTTCTCGGCTAGAGTCAAAGCGATCGACTCGTAAGTGGTCGCTTGATCGTTTCGATCGACATCTGATAGGAGAGGAAGACTTGAAGCATAATTGTGGTAGCTGACGAACTTCGACGCATCTAGCTTGAAGGTGCAGTGAGCGCCCCTCGCTAGCCACTCCGTTCGGCTTCCCTCTGCCCCAGGGTAGATCAGATACCAAAGCCGCATTCGAGACAGATTCTGATTGAGAAAGGTGTCGAGGCTGCCCTTGAGATGGCTGCAGACGCTGCAACTATAGTCCAAAAGGTAGGCAAAGTTCACCGAGGCGGCTGTGTTGCCTAGGGCGGGGGTATCATTGTCGAGGGGGAGCTCAAGCTTCTCCCCACAAGGGACCGCATGCAGCGATTGATAGCGATTTTCATCGAGAATTTTCTTTATTTTGACCGAAACTGTCAAATTTTGGTTTTGTCGATCCAAAAGAGTACGAATAAGCGGTGAGACAGTTTCGAAAGAGTTGCTGCCAAAGGATGCTTTGTGTGTGTTGTAGTAGGCAAGTACATCCTCGTCTGTCGATACTCCTCCGAGCAAGGACTCCAGCGAAGGCAAGGGAGTGCCTGCCGGCAATTTTTTTACACCTGCAGCATCGAGCCGGAGAGCGAGTTGCTGGGCAAACACTTCGAGACGGGTATGATGATCGAGCTCCATCTGCAGAAAGGCCTCTCGAAGCTCGGGGGGGATGTCTTTTCGATTGACAGCTAGACCATTGACTTGAAACAGAGGTGGATCACTGATGTCGCCTTTCAAAAAGCAAAGCACGGAGGACGTCGGATTCGGCACGATTGGAGCTGCCTTGCGCCAAGTGATAAGCCCAAGGCTAAGGCCCCCGCCTAGCAAGAAAGTGACCAGCGGCAGGACCAAATTCTTCAATTTAAGCATGGCAAACTCCATGGGATTCTATCGGGCTTCCATAACCATTTTTTTCGGTCAGCTGTAGATTCGGATCGATCTACAAAGAATATGCTTACAGCATAAAGCGATGTCGTGGTAACGCACTCTATTGTATCGTTAAGATTTGATAACTTCTAGAGAGCTAAGTGCAACGATGCTTTTGAGAGATTGCCTAACTTGATAGCTTTTGTATTAAGATTAGATCCCTTACCTGCGGACATGAGGCAGGCCACGTGTCTTGATTTTTTGCCATTTTGATTTTTTGCAAAGTGTTTCGTTGCTAGCCTTTCTCATTAGTTTCAGGTAGTAGAACACCTTCTGGACTTCCTACCAAATTCAAACTACAAAAACCGCCAAGTCAACTCTTACGATTAAATGACGATACCTCCCAAAGGTGGGAGGTCTATGGCACGCATGAAACATACATTCTTTATACTGCTTTCTCTTCCTCTGGTTCTCTCTTGCGCACACTCGCTCAAGATAGCCTCGAACCCTACGGCAGTGAATGTTTACTATCTCAACGAAAACGGTAGCCGAAAGGGTCTCGCTGGCCAGACGCCGCTATTCCTTTCAGAAACAAGGGGAAATGAAAACTTCTACTTTCTTGAATTTGAGAAAATGGGTTTCGTAACCCAGACCATCGTCATCCCTCAATCCTATGCGTTAGGAAGCATCTCCAGCGTAACGATTACCATGCGTGAACAGAGCAAAGATTGGTTCGAAACAATAGCTCGAGGTGCCTTTGCTGCTCAGACCAACGATATCGTCACGGACTTCATGGAGCTTCAGACACGAATCATCGAAGGTTCTGATGCTGACGTGAAGCGGCTTATAGATAAGTTAAAATCTAAGTATGATACACTGGCTAGCTTTCACACTCTTGTGGGTGCTCATCATTACTCCAAAAATCGCATAGGAGAGGCTAGGGCTTCCTATGAAAAAGCCATAAAAATCGACTCCAACAATACGGATGCCATTCAGATGATTAAGCTTCTGAAAACGATGCAGTAGCGAGGGATTTCTGCAATGAAGGGTCACTACTGGATTATTGGGTTCATCGTTGAACTTTTGATAGTTGCCCTGGTGATTTTCGAAAGCACTGAAGGCAAGGGTGTTGGCCTGTTCTTTGTTCCATCGGGGGTCCTGTTGGTTGTCCTCGGGACGATCGCGACTGCGTTTATTGCTTGGCCGCCAGACAAAATGATTTCTTACATGAAAAGTATCCTCTTGGTCGTCCGAAAGCCTGTCGAACCATCAGCTGATGTTGTTGCGGAGGTCGTACGTTTGGCGAACGCAACCGGCGGTGATCTGCGTGCCCTCGAGTCTTCTCTAGCAAGCATCCGGCATCCCTTCCTGAGGGACGGGGTGCAACTTCTGCTGGACAGGATTGACGAACACCATCTCGAGTTCATCCTCAAAGAACGGATCAAACAAAATCGACAAGACTACGATTCACTCGTGTTGCTTCTCAAAGGCTTAGCTAAATATCCTCCTGCTTTGGGCATGATCGGTACTTTGGTGGGCCTCGTAGCAATGATGCGAGGACTTGGTAGTTCGGCAGGCGCAGGAAGTTTTGGTACAGCTATGGCGATCGGTCTGGTGACTTCATTCTACGGAATCGCACTCTCGAACCTTCTTATCATGCCAATGGCTGACAACATCTCGTTCAAATCAGCAAGAGAATTACATCATCGGACGATCATCATGAAAGGGATTATGCTACTTAAACAGCAAGAGTCTATTGTGATCGTTCAGGAAACGCTGAATTCTATGGTGAAGTTTTCAGAAAGAATCGATGTGATTGGACTAGGTGGCAATACCTCAAATTCAAAATCAAAGGCGGCCTAACTTTGGCAGTGAGAAAGCTTACTCTGAACGATATCTCGGATTGATTCGTACAAGGAGGATCTTGTTGAGCGATAGATTGTCGGACAGATTCTATTCTTTTGGTTAGCGTTGGAGATTGTTAAGGCCATGAGATATGACGGGAGCATACAGGCTGATCATGAGTACGATCTGGATACCTTTGGGAACCAGACGTCGGGTCAGACTTTGCTCGATCTCCAGCAGAAAAGCACGGTCACACATACTGAAGATGACGAGGTCCATGCTCACCCCCCGGAAGAGGGCGAGGTGTGGCTGATGTCCTTCGCCGATCTTGTCTCTAACATGCTTATGTTTTTCATCGTCATGTATGCAATTTCGGATGTGAGTGAAGACAAACTGCAGCTTCTAGCTGAGAAGATCAACGGTGAACGTGTCAAAAACAAGGCTGTGATTGTACAAGCTGAAACAGAAAGCGAAAATGAAGAGATCATCCAGCAGCTGATAAAACTGAGCGAGAAGCTCAACCCCACCATTACCGAAGCTAAAAAAGAGCAAAAAAAATCAGCTGAAGAGATCAAGTCTAAGTTGAGCGATGCTATGCAGGTGGTGCCGGGCAAAGATCCTGAAAACGATCTCTTCGAACTGGTCCTCGGTGGACCTCGCTACTTTGAGAAGAATGCCAGCATCCTCACTCCCGAAGGCCAGAAAGCCTTAGACATGCTGGCAGCTCGCCTTAAGAATCTGAAGGGAGAGTATGCAATTGTGGTCGAAGGACATGCCGCTCCCGAGGAGCTATCGACCCAGGATACAGCCCTGAGAGCCTGGACTTTGGCGGCGGAACGTGCTGCCAAGGTGATGCTCGGACTCAGGGAGCGAGAGGTCATGGCCTCGCAGATGAGTACTGCTGGCTTTGGTGCAGAAGTCGTGCCACCTGCACTGGAATCCCAGCTGGAAAAACAGGCCCTTCCTCGGGCTCGGGTTCACATTAGAGTCGTGAGAGAGATACGAGAGGGACCAAAATGAACGTGCGCTCCACTCTGGATTCAAGCTTAGTCTTGCTTATCATACTGTATCATATCTTTATGGTAAGCCCTGGCTTCAGCCAAAACAAGCCGGCTGCGGCTGCTTCTGTTTTGGCCAATCGAGATGTCACCGCTGCCCTCGAGGTCAGGCGACTGGCCATCGAAAAAGAATTCGAGGAGCGAATTCGTAAAATTCTAACGGGTCAGCTGGATACCCCTTATCTACTTTATGTCAAACTCAGGCTTGACGAAAAAACTCTGCAGGCCCGACTGGCTCAAATGACACGCCCAGCACGTTTGAAGACCTTACCCTCGAGCAACGACGACCCTGCGCTCGACTTCGTGCGCAGTATGGGGAGCGAAGATCTCTACTCGTTTGTTGCCAGCGTCGTGATCAGCCTCACGATCGACAAATCAGTCTCAAACGAGCAAGAAAAAGTGATCACAACCTCCATATTCGAAGCTCTTAGCCTCAGAAGAGAACGCGGTGACAAAGTCGAGTTGGCTCGAGCCGACATGACCAGTGGCAGCATGAAGGCTAAGCTTGAAAATGCTGAACGAGCCACAGCTACAGCAAAAGATCAAGCGCGCAAGCTAGAAACTATGCTGCGCGACATGGAACTTCGGCAAAAAACGGATCAAACCGGACAGCGTATATCAGACGATCTGAATCGCATAGCCAATGATCTCACAGCAACACGGGAAGGATTGGTCCAACTCAAGGCCGAACTGGTGAAATCTAGAACGGAAGCCCCTCAACACACGGGACCCCTAGCCGGCATCAAGCAGCTGATCGAAGGTCTCGAGCTTCCGATCACGCTCATTCCCGTAGGCCTTTTCTTGACGAGCGTCTTATGGCTGCTCTCCTCCAGTGTCGCTAAAACAGCCGTGGCTCTTAAGTCTGGTTTGGCTGATCTCGGGAAAAGTGTCCAGGCCATGGCTGAGACCCTCGCAGCGGCGTCTTCAAACTCATCTAGCAGTTCCCAGGCCATGGAAGTCCAAGGGGCACAGAAGATCAGTAGTACGGGCTCCGAAAACCAAGGTACCATGTCTGGAGCCGAAGGGGCTCTGGAGATGATGCAATCAGATACACAAAAGACTTGGGCTTTGTTGGTTCAAAAGCCTTACTTCACTCTATCGATCTTGAAAGATTGGGTCATCGAGGCTGAGGGACAACTACGGTTTCTGCAGGTCATGGAAGCCATCGGGGCTGAGCAGGCTGCTGAGGTCTGGCGACGGATTCCTCCTGAAGAGCTCGACCAGCTTGGTGCCATGTTGGATAAAGCGGTCCCCAAGGCTCAGTCTTTCGCTGCCGTTTCCCAACTCTATCGAACAGTGGTTCGAGAGATGGCTCTCAAGCCACCCATCCTCTCGGAGTTGGGTTCCCTCGACTTCTTCGTACGGATGACAGATGCTCAGTTAGCCGAAGCACTCCTTCAATGCAGCGAACACGTAGCGGGGGTGGTGCTCCTCAGTCTGACCCCGAGGCGAGTCGTTCGCATTGCTACGGTGCTGGGTGAGGCATGGAACCCTGGATTCTTAGCCGCGATGCAGACAGCAGGACAATTCAAGCCTGAGGAATTTACGAAAGCCATCGCTAAATTCCAAGCTGCGGCGGAAACTATCACTGCTACTAGGGGTAATGATTCGATTCTCCCCTACCTTGTCTCGCTCTTGGACGCCCAAACATCTCAGACCGGAAGCAGCGTCCGTGAGTTCATAGCGGATAAGCCAAACCTTGCGATGTCTGTGCGAGGTCGGGTGATTACCTTCGATGACGTGCTGACGCTCGACCAGGATACCCTCTACGACTTATTTGGCAGCCTGTCTCCCTATGAAGCGGCTGCAGTCTTGTCGACCTTAAGTGCAAAACAAGCCGCACTGATTGCAGGCTTCTTCAAAGGTAAGGCAAAATTCCAGATTGATGAAGAATTAAAGAAAATAGCCTCTCGACCTAAGCTCGCACGACAGGCCACCATTCAAGCTAACCGGACCAAAGCGGCCGTAGCTCGTCGGGCTAAACTCTTGCGTGACCAGGGCCTGATCGAGTTCGGGACCGAAGCTATTCACAAAGATACGCCAGTCGAAGGAGGTCAGGTCGCATGATTAACTCTCGGAGCTCCTGGTCTTCCTTCATCCTGATCTGGCTGTCATTGCACGCTTCTCCTTCATGGGCTGTGTTCCATGGAGGGGTGTATCTCGCAACGGCTCAATTCACTAAAACCAGTCAAGATGGAAGCGCCTCTGCGATTCTTCCAGTCGGCTTGGGCGCTTCAGCTAATCTCTTCATCACACCTAGATTCAGCCTCGGCGGAGCGGGGGAGATCAATATTGAGACGGCTGATACTAGTGTCGTATTTTTGGGAGGTGAGGTCCTAGCCTCTTGGTTCCTCGCAGGTGGTGATCCTATACGAATCGATGCCAATCTCTTTAGATTCGAATCCAATCCAAGATTCAACTGCTACCTCTTCGGCGGCCTTGCCCAACGAACCTTCAACTTTTCAGCATTTGAAGCGGACACAACTCAGAAGCTGGTTCGTAAATCGAGCGATAACATTTCGCAAGGCAGTTTTTTTGGTCCGGTTCTTGGCTTCGGAGCCGATATTCCTACAGGAGGAGATTTGAGTGTCTCACTGCGTGCTAAAGTTGTCCAGGGATTGGGCAGTAAGTACTCTCCGAAAGTCGGAATTACGGGTTTCTCGATAGGTTTAGGGGTAAGCCTATGATCCGAAGCACCATGATCGCAAGCATCATCCTCCTAGGACTACTGGCCTGGTATGCCCAGCAGGTCACCACAGAGGTCCAAAAGTCTTCACCTAGAAAGCCAGTCGCGTCGATCAAAGAGATCCATGGAGACGTCTTGGTCCGGAGCCTGGACCAGAACACATGGCGGCACGCGAGGTTCAATGTACCCCTGTATGCCGGAGATACCGTTTACATCGGTGCCGATTCCAGGCTGGTTTATTCGTACCTCAAAGAGTCAGCTACTATTACGATACCGTCGAACTCAATCTCAGAGGTCACAGGCACCGCTGCGGTAGCTCATCAGGTGACCCGGCAATTTTATTCCGCTGCGACCATTGGAGACAAAGAAGGCACAGGACAGAGCCTTCGAGACAATCGCATCTATGTCCGTATGCAACAATCTCCCATCAACCAAACAAGCGGCTCGGTCAAAGCTTCTGTAGGTGAAGAACTGTCTGCGGAGAACTTCTTCAGCATCGAGAGACGCGCCCAGGCCATTCGTGTGCTAGAGCCCCGGGGCAACACTGTGATTGAGACTTCATCGCTGCCCCTGACTATGCGTATCATCCTTCAGCAACCCCATCGCCCGGTGAGAATCTTTGGCTATCTCTGGAAGCAGGGACAAGGTTCAGCACCCGTATGGACAGAGGTGCTCGATCGCCATGAATTTTCTGACATTCCCTTAGCGCAATACGGTGATTACGTGTTTCAAGCCATCTCGGAAGATGATGCATTTGTTTCACCTCTGATTCCAATCGTTGTCAGGCAAGCGACTGATCCTTCCCAGGCGATTGGTCAAGCTTTTCGTACCGAGAGCTGGGATGGTAAGCAGGTCCTAGTGCTGAGGTAACGATGAAGCAGAACTTGCGACAATCTCGCCTGAGCTGGCAGCAACTATCCTTTGAGGCCAGGCTGATTATCATCGGCTGCATCATTTCGGCATTTGTGGTGGTCATTCTCTCGCTGGTCCACTACTTTGTCTTTCGAGCGGATAGGATTCCCTATGTTTATGACATGGAACTTACAAAAGCCAAGGCTCTGGAAGCCCGGCTGCAAGCTTATCTACTTAAGGGGTCTCCGGCTGAGACCATGCCGATTAAGCAGTTCCAAGCAAGTCCGGCTGAGCTCCTTATTCCTCGCTTTCCCAGAGATGATGAGGTATTCGCTGCTCTCTATAAACAAGCCCCCGTGCTCTTAGGTCGCCAGGATGCTAACAATCTTTGGATGCGCCCCCTGAGTGATTTTTCAAGCTTCTGGCAGGCGACCGATAGCTTTTCTTATGTCCTCTCTGCAAGTGGTCTCTTTATTGGTAGCAACCGCAAAGAGTTGACTAAATCGCCCTCCGGGCCTCGTCGCCGGGAAATCGATTCATTCCTGCGGAGTGGCTTGGCTTCAGGTACGATGCTTTATACGAGTGAGACCTTGGGTGAACGCATCATAGCTCACCGTTCTGTTCCAGGCAGTAATTTGATCGTCTTCAGTGAAACAGATCTGACGTCAGCCTTCCGACCACTTCTTCGCTACGCATACTACACCTTGTTTGGTACGCTCTTAGCGCTCTGGTTCGTCTTGATGGTGACACTCTACTTCATTCGACAGCTTCTCCAGCCTGTTCGGTCTATTGGTCAACACCTGCTGGATGTATTCGATGGTGGTGCACCGCGCCCCTGGCCTCATGAGTTCACCGATGAATTTCAAGCGATCTCGACCGGCATTACCTTGATTCATCAAAAGCTCTTCGAAACTTTAGCAAAGGCCAATGAAGAACACGCTTTACGTTCAGCTTACTTTGATTTCATCCAGGCGATAGATACTTGCCAATCGGGGCAGGAGGTGTTGTTTGCCTTTTCTCAAGCATGGCAGAAAATTTTGGGGGAGGCTTCGAAGGTCAATCTTACTGTTTACCTGGCAAGTGACCTCAGGCACTTAAGCGAGACCTCTCGGCTGATCCAAACTCAACTGATTCAGGACGGTAAAACTATCACAAAACCCGAATCTGTCACTGTGGATACAGCTGATTGGCGCTCGCGTATCGAAGCTGCACAGCAGAATCAAGGACTGCTCTTGAGTACCAACGGGGAGGAGTGGCTTATGCTCCTACGCTCCAGATCGTCGACGCAAGGCTTTCTTCTTCATTCGGGGCTTATGCTTGGGCAGCTAGGTCGAGAAAAGGCCATATGGATTCAAATTCTTACACAGAGCTGCATGCAGGCCCTTATGACAAGCCCTTATCGGGTCAGGGAGTCGGCCTAATTCACTTTTCTAGACTTAATTCTTGAGACCAGACCAGCCGTATCATCAACTATTTCGAATGTGTATTGATCCTTAGAGATCGGTTTAAAAATATGATTTAATTCTGGAAATAGCGGTTAGTAATCCTCGAGCACATGAGAATTAAAGCTCGCGGGAATACCTCCCGATCCTACTTAGGCAGGGAGGTAGGAGCGGCACATGGTTTTACCACGTCCGACAGTGAAGCTGATGGTGTTTAGTCTTCTCCTCAGTGGAGGCCTAGGCTGCAGCGCCGGCGTTGCGACGACCCCTAGTCGTTTGGCTCTGGAAGCAGAGGTTGGGAGCTTTCAAGGAATCAACGCCATCGAAAAGCAGAGTGTCGACACCTGGCTGCTCTCATGGAATCCCATCAAGCTTCCGGGCACCGTCTATGCGATCCATCGGGCGCCTGAAGGGCAGGCTTTTGACTTTGCAATTCCTTTGACTACCACAGAGGATTCTGCTTATAAGTACACCGCCGATGATGTCCTTTCCGAAGCGTCTCAGTGCTTCGTGGTACGAATCTTCGGAGTGCCCGATACAAATACGAAATCGCTCTGTAGCGATAACCGACCCGGAAGTTTTGCCGGCATAGAGAACATAGAGCGCCTGGGGGACGGGACCTACGTTTTGCGCTGGACGAGTTTGCCGATCACAGGGGTCGTTTATCATATTCACGAGCGCCTGCAGTCGCAAGTCTATGACGAACGTCCCTCATTTTCCACCAATACTGACTTCCTTCAAACTCGTCTCTACGAGCGTGGCGAGGCGAGGTGTTTTCGAGTGCGAGCCGTGCGTCCTGGTTACGGCGACGACCCCAACACGACAGAGATGTGCGTCGAGGCTGAAGCTCCTATCCTATTCTCTGAAGTCGCGAACTTTATCACAGTGACTTCACCAGCCCGGCAAAATAACGAGACGACGGGCTCGATTCGTGTCACCTGGTCGGAGTCTTCGACTCGTGATGTGGTCGGGTACAGGGTGTTTCATAACTATTCGGAACCTATGCTTTGTAAGGAAGAAAACCCGCAACGTCTGATCACAGGAAGCGTGTGTACCATCACCAATTTGATTCCAGGAGAACAGCGGTCACTGAGCGTGAAGGCAATCGACGCCTACGGTCGTCAATCTAGCAACTATGTGACCTTCCCAGTCATCGTCAAATAAAAGGAAGTCGAGACTAAAGTTCATGGTTCGAGACGCACCACATCGCTTCAACCGGATCTTGCGAAGCTGCTGCAGCATCACGCTGATCCTATGGAGCCTGTGGCTCGGAGCTTGTGGTGGCGCAAGCGGACCAGGAGAATGGTCTGACTTCGATGAGGAGCAGTTTTTTGGCGCTAGTCGTGTCAGTCCGAATCGCGATGGGACTTGGACCGTGTGGTGGCAGGCTCCTAGCATCTTCGAGGGCGTGACTTTCAAAGTATACTCCCGAGCAGAAAGTGAGGCCTGGGACTTCAATATTCCGCCGGTGGGAACGACGCTGGGTAGCAACTGGACCAGCACCGACCTGAGGCTCAAGGGTAACACCTGCTTCGTGGTGCGTGTGGCTCAGGGCGATTCTTTCGTCGACGGCAATACCCACGAGGTCTGTACCTTACATCAAGCCTATAGTTTCGGAGGCCTTGATGAACTAGTCAGCCTGAAGGACGGCTCCTATCTCCTCAAGTGGACCTATCCCCCCTTCGACGGAGCTCGCTTCCAGGTTCTATCGAGACAGGATGATTCGGCAAGCTTGATTCCGATCGGTGTGTCGAATTCATTCACATACAAGACTAAACCCCTGGCCCTCACGGATAAAGTCTGCTTTGTAGTACGACATCAAATCGAAGGATTTCCTGCAGATGTGAATACCAAGGAACTTTGCACCTACAAAGCGACCGAGACGAAGTTTGCAGGTTTGCGGGAGATTACATCGGGTGCTTCCACTGAGATCACTGCTTGGTGGCAGGCCTTTGAGTCGGAGACAGCTGCTGGGTATGTGGTGTACCTGGGCCAAGATTTTAAGCAGGAAGTCGCACGTGTGAGTGGTAACCTAGTCTGCTCACCACAGGAGCGCCTGGGCACCCAAGGTAACTGGTGTTCCTATACCCTAAAGGGGCTGCGGCATGGTGTCGTTTATTCCTTGGGGGTTAGGGTTTACGATATCTACGGTCGGGAGGATGCTAATCTCGAGGTGAAGAGCTTCGATCTCAGTAACCATGCGCCCTCCGTAAGCAAGGTTGAAGTCGTACAGACGGGAACATCAGGACGCCCGGAAGCAATTGAATGTCGGAGCACTTATACGGATTCCGACACCTGGCAGGTTCTGCAGCCAACTTTCGTCTTCAAAAATCGGAAGCGTGAGCAGATTGGTGATGTCGAGCTGAGTCGCGTGACAGGCCTACCTGGACAAATCTCCGCCTCCTACACCCTGCGAGACGACGATCGTCGAGGGGATGTGCTTCTGTGTGAGGTGACCGTTGATGACGGTTTTGGTGGCAAAACAACCGTCAGCTCTGCACCGGACAACGCGGCTCAAGGCATCGGGCGCTCCCTGGTTGTGCCAGGGCGGCCTGTCCTCGGCACCGGCCTGGCTGATCTATTTGCCTTGCGCAACACCGTTATAGATGTCTCGATTGCCCGTGGACCGAGCTCATGCACAACGTCCTCGACTGACTGTGTGCTCAAGGGTTACTCTAGCGCCGACAGCGATTCTGCCATGCAGATCCAAATCAATGCGGTCAAAAACGGCAATGTGTGTGTCCCGAGTATCGACATCCCCTGCACGATGTCACAGAGTTCGGCTCTCCCCGGTCAGACGACGACAGGCTATGCCCCCTTTACTTGCGAAGCCGATGGTGTCTGCAAGTTTCGCTTCATTCCTGCCAAGGACCACTTTTCCCAGCCCGAAGATCGTGAGAGTTGGGCGAGGATCGACTACCAGGTCAAAACTCCTGACATCACTCTTCCGGATGGAACCGTCGTCCCTGGAAGTACTTCAGAGGAGAAATCATTTTTTCTGAACATTCGGCCTTCCCCACGGGCGACCGGTTTTTCCTTCAAAGACGGTAATCAGGATGTCCCATTTGTCGGTACTGTGTTGCGGGATTACAGTCCAGGCTTGTTGACCTGGCTAGGTTATCAGCATCAACTCCCGATCACGAAAATGTACACCCGAATATCAGCCGATGTCGCCAACATGCCCAACGAGCGGCCAAACGGCGAATTTGATCCGACACAGCCCGGTACGATCTGTACCCAAGAGCCCGATGAGACCAACGCGTTGAAGTTTCTCCGCTGCGAGATCGCCTGTCGTGCTCCGACCACCCAGGAACTGCTGACGGCCTATGGCAACCAAGCGCCAACGGGCACTTCCCTCGCTAGCCTCAGTGCCTGTCCTTTTGTATTCAAACCCAACCCAGCTTATTACGGTCCGGCTGTCTTCTATTATGCCCTCGTCGACTCCAACGGAATTACTTCGGACTATGCACGAGGTGAAATCGTATTCCAACCGAGTCTTAGGGCGACCGGTTATGCCGCCACAGTTCTACAGGACGAGACGATCAAAATCGAAATGAAGGAAGATCCTGCTGATCCGACGGCGCCGCGATCGGGTTTCTCTGGGACTTTAGATCCTGTTGGTGATCGCCGGATTGCAATTTCTGGAATTGAAGTCACCAATACTCAGGTTCAGTTTGGAGCTCTGCCCGAACCTATGCCTGGCTTTCTCTGTGCCGATAGCGTTTGTTCGCTCACCCTCTCAAATCGGGCTGCAGCTCCCGGTTGGCCTGGCTACGGCATCGCAAGCTTCCAATACCGCGTCCTGGGCTATGATGCCGCGCTACAAAAGAGCGTAACTTCCAACTGGTGTCCAAAAAAGGAAAATACGGACCCCAACGATTGCAACGTCAGTCTGCATTTCTATCCGAGGCCAGTGAATACGGGCTTGTCTCTGGGGGTGGTCGAACAGGAAGCGGTTACGATTTCGATTTCTCCTGGAGATCTGTCAGGTGCGAGTGGCTATCATCACCCGTATGCAGGAGTCCGGGCTCAGACTATGACGATCAGTCAGAGCGACCCAAAAGGCACGATCGCTGAATTGCCCTCAGGAACCGGTACAGTGAACTGCGCGGCCGGAATTTGTCCGATCACCTTTGCATCCAAGGAAAACCCTTGCAACGGGGCCTGGAACCTCTGCACAGCCAACATCCAATACAATGTGACGGTCAAAGCGCCCGCTGAATCGGGTTTAGCGGCGAATAAACAAGAAATTGATGCCAGTGCTACTGGGACCCTCTCCTTGCACATCCGTCCTGTCCCTAAAGCCACAGGTCTGGCTTTGAAAGCGATCGAAGGCAAAGCTCTCAGCGTGACCCTCGCAAGAAACAACGGATACACCTATGACTTGCCGGTCGATGCGCACGCAGTTGTCGTTGGACAGCTGTCGCGGGGTACGCTGCTTAACAATACCTTCACCTGCGCAGGAGCGACCTGCTCAGCACAGTTCATTCCGGAGCCCAACTACTCAGGGCCAGCCTCAATCGAGTACCATGTCGTGGTCTATGATGAAGTCCTGAAGCGTGATGTCACGTCAGCACCGAATACCATCAGCATCGACATCCGCCCTATTCCCAAGGCCACGGGCTTGTCAGGTGGAAACAAGATCATCTCCGTGCAGGGTCAGTCCCGAGAATTTGCGATCCGCCCAGGAAGCCTTGCACAGGGCTTAGGCTACAGTCACGCAGAAAACATTCGGGCCAAGTCGATCAACACCACCAGTAGCAAAGTCGCGTCACTGGCTGGGGTTACCGATGTGGGAACCCTGCTCACCCGCGGCAGCGGTCAGCGATTCGACTGCGATTCGAGCGGGACTGGCGCGTGCACAGGAACCTTTCAGCCGGCTCTAGTCAGTGGTGATTGGCTGGGATATGGGGAAGGTCGCTTCAATTACTCTGTAACAGTCTTCGACCCGATCTTTGGGGGTGATATCGAATCGGAGACAGCCACAGCATTTGTCGATGTGCGCCCTCTTCCGCAGGCAATCGGTAGCCATAGTGAGACCAAGGGCTTGCCCGAGCTGCTTGTGGTCGAAAATAGCCCGAGGACCTTCGCACTTGAGCTCAATCGAGGCTATACGCATCCTTACAACTCCAAAGCTACAAGCATGCTGATTGGCGGTAGCGAGAACGGTACTGCTGTTGCTAAAGCCTGCGACGTCAATGGACGCTGCGAGTTCACGTTTACGCCTGCTCAGAATTACTCCGGGACGAGCGCTAACTTCACCTATAGGGTTCAGGTTGCAGATCCCTTGGTCAACTTCGAACCATACAACGGAACTCTGGATTCAGCGAACACCATCGCTACGGTGAACGTATTCCCACGACCAGTGGTTGCCAATATGGTAGTCAACGGTCAACAGAACAAGCCACGAACGATCGAAATCGCCCTCGATAAGACAGCTACACCTGCATCGGAAGGTTATACTCACGCTCAGGGGAGTCTCGCATTTTGTGTCGTTACCAAAAATCCTGCGCGCGGTAGCATATCGGCCTTCGTCTGCAATGCTGAGGGAACCTGTCAGGCAACCTTCACACCCGAGGCGGGGTACTACAGTGACAACCAGAATCCCAGCGATCGAGCTGGTTTCGACTTCCAGGTCGTTACGAAAAAAGATGGTCTGCCGGCTGACACGGTCGGGCTCTGTCCTGGCCAAGCACTCGGTTTACCACTGGTAGCTTCGAACAGCTTTGCGAGAGTTGAGATCAACGTGCGGCCAATCCCAGTAGCAACAGGTCTGACTGTGGTCGATATCCAAGGCCAGCCGGTGCCGATCGTCCTCCGCCAAGGACCAGGCCTAGGGTACGAGGATCGCGCTTCACCCGCACGCCCAGCATCCGCTGCTCGTCGAATCTCAGAGATACCCGCTGAGTACGGAACTCTCTCGCCCTTCACCTGTGCCACTGACCAGCAGACGTGCACGGCCACGTTTACGCCCAAGTTGGACACTGTCACCAACACCCATTGGTACGGTGATCTCAACTTTACCTACGCTGTGTCGATGGACGATGAGCTTCTCGGTGCTGTTGAAAGTGAAGCGGCCACGGCAACCCTCCGAATACGTCCTAAAGCTATCGCTAAAGACCTGAGTCTCGCTGTTAAACAAGGCAGCGATCTTCCTGTGGCCTTAAGTTTCGGAACGCAGGAGATCAACACCTACAACCATCCATACAGCTACAGGGCTTACAAAGTCTTGGTATCCGACCTCGCCTATGGAGTACTCAAAAACGAAAGCAACTCCGATGGCTTCTCCTGCAACAGCGACGGTCGCTGTGACTCAACCTTCAAACCAAACAGCTCTCCCCAATTCTACTGGGGCCCTGCGGCACAATTTAAATATCGCGTGGTCGTTGATGATCCTATTCTCAAAGCTGCGCGTGGTGGAGGGGCAGGAGATGGTGATATCGCGTCGGATCTACGAACGGCAGCCATCGATATCCGGCCGGTCCCTGAGCCAACCGGCCTGCCTGGCTATCTAAGCATTGCTGAGGGTAGTTCGTTGCCGATCGTTTTGCGCTGGGGCTTGATTGGCGAGACCAACGGGTATTCTCATGGTGATAACTCCTTCCAACTGCCAGCTTATGATATCCCGGTTACCATTCCACAAGGTTTCCTTGGCAGCCTGAGCACTTTTAGCTGTTCGCAGGCATCCGGCGATTGTAGCGCGAGCTTCACGACTCCAAGCACAGGTACTAGTTGGGGTAACACATCCTTTTCCTATCGCGTACGTGTCAACGACCCCAAGCTTGGCATTCTGCAGTCTTATACAGAAAAGACGATAGACATTAAGATCAAACCGTTCCCCAAAGCGACGGGGCGTTCTGTCAAGGGTGTCCAAGGCATACCGAAACCGATCAGCATCGAAATCGGCAAGGGCTGGGATTACCCTGCAAGCCAGCTGAGTGGTCTTAGCGATCCAGGGCTGGACATTATCACCTCGGCTGTGACCAACGGCAGTCTCGCGCCCTTTACTTGTGTGAAATCCACGGGTCAATGTACCAGTACCTTCACACCAGCATCAGCTGATTTTTATGGACCCGCTTCCTTCGCTTATAAGGTGAGGGTTTTCGATCCGGACCTCAATGAGCTGATCTCAACCGAAAAAACCTATGCGATCGACTTTTATCCCACTCCCAAAGCTTTTTCGCTACTGAAGTCAGCTGGTAAGCACATCAAGGGGACCGAGGCAACGGCCCGATCCTTCGAACTTTTACTAACCAAGCCTCAAGACTCCGGTTACGTCTTTTGCAACACGGCTGATGCCGCCAAGGGACTGCCCCAGGCCTATGCACATCCCTACTGCGAACCAGCAGCTGAGGTTATTGTCGTACCGGGATCGGTCTCCAATGCAAGTTTTGATAGCAATCCCGCCTTTTCGTGTAACGCTACAGGTGCATGTGCAGGAACTCTGCTTCCCAATACGAGTGCTGGCGGTTGGAACGGTTACGGGGTGAGCCAATTTCAGTACAGAATTCGCATCAATCCAGCTGCCTTAGCCAATGCTGAGCTCAGTGCAGCGGAGATTAACGCTCTTACCTCGGATCCTGCAACGGCTGAGGTTGAGTTTTATCCCATACCAAAGACTCGCAATACTGAGTATTGGGGTGTCGAAGGCTTTGCAAGTACCTATTTCTTCGATAAGTGTAACGGCACCCCCATTGAAAACTGTGACAAATCCTATGTGCACGGCTACGATCGACCCGCTTCGCTCCTTTTGCCTTCGAACATGGTCAACCTAAAGGCCGCTGGCCCCTTCCTCTGTGACCCGAACGGCAGATGCTCCGGTCTCGTCGAAGCAGCGGCTGGCTATTACAGCGTCGGTGCCAACCCGCTCGACCGTGCAAGCTTCGACTTCACAGTCAAGGTGGAAGAAAGCTTCTCCAATTCATCGAAAGCTTTTTTTAAGATCTATCCTCGACCCCATGCGCAGAACTTAGCCGTTGAAGGTGTGCAGGCCGAAGATCTCGAGATCATCGTCTCCAACGGGGCCGGCTATACCCATGCCGACGGCGGCACAGCCTCGTTCCTCGAGTTCATGGCTCCTGAAGGGGGAGCGCCATTTGATTCGGTCCTCTGCCCTAATTCCACTACCAATACCAACTGCTTCCCGTGTAGTAGTCAAGGAGTCTGCACCCTGAAGTTTAAACCTGGTACTACGAGCATGCCTTTTGCTGCTTACTTCGGAGCGGCGAAGGTCTACTTCCGGGTGCTGATGGACGGGCCCCCTGGGATGCCCGCTGAACTCAGGCCTGCTCTGGTTTCTGAGTGGGCTGAAGCAGCCATCACCATCCTACCTAAACCGATCGCTTTGAACGCCGATCTCGTCGTTCGTCAGGACCAATCCAGGGCCTTTTCTTTGGGTGTCGCTTCGCCAACGACAGTTGCCTACTCACATCCCCTGAACGCTCCTGCCACGAAGATATCTGTCTTGAATGGCATCGTTAACGGCCAACGTTTGGACCTAAACACCACTCGCATCGATGGTCATCTTGTAAACAAAGATTTTTCCTGTTCAGCAGGCAGCTGCTCGAATGTCTTTGCACCTAATTCCGGATTCTATGGTCAGACCAACTTTCAGTTTAAAGTCAACGTCAGTAACAATACCCGTCTATGGTCAGACAACAGTGGAACGATCAATATCGACGTTCGACCTCTACCCGTCGCCTCGAACGTTCAGACGATTGCAGTCGAAGGTGAAGTTGTCCCAATTGAGATAGGTCAAGGACAGGGATACTCCCATCCCTACAACAATGGTTTTAACGTGCCAAATCTCCCTTTTCCTCTGCTCTCGATTACACCGAGTCAGGAGTCAAGGGGAACACTATCTGGTATCAGCTGTAACCAATCCTGTACGGCCTTGTTTACACCTCAGGCTGGATGGGTCCCGACGGCAGCGAACAACAAAGCTTCTTTTAGCTTCACAACCAACGTGAACGATCCCAAACTGGGAGATCTCACTTCTGCGACTCAGGGTTTTTATCAAATCGAATACCGTCCTCTACCACGGGCTACCGACCTCAATCTGGTCACCATTGAAGGTGAGCCCAAGACTGTAACCCTCCAGCTTAATTCTGGCTACACCCACGCTCATGGTCTCCTGGCTAAGGACATCCAAATAACCAATCTCAACCAACTCTCCGTGAGCTCAGCGAGCTGCAATACCGATACTGGGCTCTGCTCGGTCGTTCTCCAACCCAATGCTGGATTCTTCGGTAACGCATCGTTTCAATACCGCATCCGAGTTGAGGACAGCGTGCTGCCAGCTGGCAAACGAGACCTTTGGTCGCCCCTAGCCTCGGCTACGGTCGATGTCCGACCTAAGCCCAAAGCACTTGGCTTGGTCCTCAAAGGAGTCGAGAGCACTGCACAGGGCTGGAGTATGGGACCCGAAGTAGGGGGGAGCCCCTCCTGGAGCGTCGCCTATTCGCATCCTTACTTTGCTTCTCAACCGACCGTCTATCGAGCACAAACGATTCACGTTAAGGATCTGAGCAACGGCAGCCTGTCGGGTTCTGGGGTCACCTGTGCAGCGGGGGCTTGCACGATCAGTTGTAATAGCGATGGGGTCTGTGCCGCTACCTATACGCCGTCTTCAATCGGTACCTTCACTTTTACATATAACGTCAGCGTCCTGGATCCCATCCTCGGTGCGACCATCACGTCCTTGGACGGCAACGGAACGATCCATGTGCGACCAACACCGCAGGCTAAGGATCTCAGTGTGTATGCGGCTCAGACTAAAGTCGGTGAAACTCGTCAGAAGACTCTCCGCTTTGGTCTCGGCGAACTTGGTTACGATGACATCAATGCCTCCCCCAAGCGTCTTATATCGAGCGTCGAGCTGGTGAATACAAGTAATCTCAACGGAACTCTGACTGCAATCGACTGTACAACCAGCCAGGGCGTCTGCAGCACCAAGTATCAACCAAACGCCAATTTCCTTGGTACAGCCAGCTTCACCTTTAAAGTACGCACCTTGGATGCGATTCTCGGCACGGAAGTGAGCTCTTTCAATACCGCGGTCGCAAGCATTGTGATACGCCCACGCCCTGTGTCTGCTCCCTTCACCCGCTTTATGGTCGAAAACGTCAGCCCAGATTGGGATGTTACCGACACCATCCCTATTGTACTCAATAACGATCAGGACAAGGGTTATAAGCAAGCCCATGACCTCAAAGCATTCGCACTGGTCGGCAGCAGTCCTGTGCAGGGTACGCTCAGCAGCACGAGCTGCAATGAAACGACGGGCGATTGTACGATTGCCTTTAAGCCGAACAACAACTTCAGTGGTCAGGCCTCGATCGACTATAGAGTCAAAGTGCGAGATCCTCTACTCGATGCGGAAGACAACGTGTTGGAATCAGACAACGCTACTCTGCCCATCCTAGTCAAGGCTCGGCCTAGAGCTAGTAATGTGACACGCTATTTGAAACAGGCTGAGGTCGCGACTATCCAGCTCTCAGCTGGAAATGGCTACTCCCATAGCGGCAGCCTCCCGGCCACCAGTGTCGAGGTCAAAACCTGGGATAATACTAAACTCGCCTCAGCCCCTGTTTTTACCTGCACGGACGGCGTCTGCAGCGCTCAGATCACACTTAAAGATGCATCTACCCTCGGCACGGCTGTAGTGACCTACCAAGTGAAAGTTTCGGATCCCGACCTCGGAAGCGAGCTTCATTCCAACACTGGCACACTCAACCTCGTGATTCGAGCCGTTCCCAGAATCGCTAGTGGCGCCGTACGCAATGCTGCTACTCCCGAGGCGGAAGAAATCGCTGTCACGCTCAGCCGCGGTGATGCGTACTTCTATGACGATCAAGCGGCTTGGGATGGTGGCATCAATTCGACTGTCAAGCTTTGGCTGACGGGCGCTAGTAAAGGCAAAATCGGCGGTCAAAGGGCGGCAAACATAAACTGCGCAGCTGATGGTGTCTGTTCCTTTGTCTATGTCCCCGATGCGACGGTTTTTGGCGTTGATACTTTAACTTATAGCATTAGCATCAGTGACCCCTTACTCGGTGGTGAGCAGATTTCAGCTCAGTCGGGCCAGATCAAAATTGATATCCGACCCAAACCTCACACTAAGCAAGTTGTCGGGCCTATGGTCTACGAAAACGTTAGCGGTAACGCGAACGGTGAAGGACGCGATATCAGCGTCAGGATTGACGAGGACTACACCTATGTTTACCAAGATCAAACCTCACAATTCGATACTTTGCAGCTGACTGTCTCGAGCCCTAGCAAAGGCCGCTTCTTCGATGGAACCAGTCTCGTCACGTCACACACAGTCACCTGCACGACCGACAAAACCTGTAAAGTTCGGTATGTCCCCGACTCCGACCAGACGGGAACCGCCGAGTTCACTTATCAGATCAAGCTGCGCGATAAGGTGCTCAACCAAACCCTTGTTTCACCTGAGACGACCAAGGTGAGTCTCGACATTTTCCCGGCACCGACTTGTACGGATCAAACGGTTCAGGTGAACCAGTATAGCAACGCCAGTCTCACGCTCAGTAAGGGAGCTGGCTGGAATCATGCTCGCAACGGCTACCCAGCCATCGATGCTTTCCGTGACGGTACTCCGCAAAATGGTGATCTGACCAGCACCGATAAGCGTTTTAGCTGTTTGAACGGAACGTGCATAGCGACCTTCGCCCCAAGTGATCCTGGGTTCTATAGCCAGACACCCGATAACGCAAATCACAAGGGACAGATCTTCTTCAAAGTCGGAGTCATCGGCGATGCTGCCCTGGGTACGCTCTATAGCAAGGCTGCTTGCAGCTATGCGGTAACGTTTTATCCCTTTCCTGTCACCCACGAGCGAGCAAATATCGCCCGTTTTGAAGGAACCTCGGTCCAGTATCTCGCCGAGCTTGGTGACTTCTATAGCCACCCCTGGGGTACTAAGGCGGATCGTCTGCGGGTGGTGGCCAACACCCACCTGGCTCCGATCAACGGCCAGGTTGTCACTCAGGATGATGGTTCCGCTCTCGACGCTAGCTCTGAGGCTGCATGCAATCAGGACACGGGAACCTGTGCTGTCCGCTTTGTGGTGAATCCAAGCAATAAGCAATATGGCATCACCAACTGCGATGCTGCCACCGCTTCGGTGACCATGCGAGTCAGGGTTGGTGGGCTCTGGTCTAACTCCACGGCGAGCTCCAAAAACGAGAGCGGCAGCAAGTTCTGTCTCAACGTTCGCCCTCAGCCGGTATTAGATAGCAATAAATCTTTCGCTGTACGTGAGGGCAGCAGTATTCCGGCCAGCGACTTCCGCATCAAAGAGAACTCGGGCTATAAATCTGCCGGTGTTAGCTTCACTTTTCCTGACTGCAAGAGTTGGCGCCTACCGCTGCTGAACCCTGCAGGGCAGGTCTATACCACGCCGCTCGGCAGCGTGACCATCACGGGCGCAGGAACTGACACCAGCAAAAGTCCCGTGGAATGTGCGGCCTCTTATTCGTCGACTGGCTACGGAACTGATAACATTGCGTATACTATGACGCTGACAGATCGAGTGCTCGGTGATATCGAATACAAGCTACCGCTCATTGCTACTCTCGGGTATGAGTATCCTCGCCTCCTGGTGGATGTCAGGCCGAAGCCACGAACCACTGGCAAGACCTTATTTTTGGTTGAAAATGCCGCAGGCTTTACAGCAGCTCAGTCCATACCCTTCTCTAAGCAGGCCTGGGCCGATAGCGCAGGTAAGAATGGCTATCGCCACCCCTACGATAACGGTAACGGGTCGTACTCAGCCAGCGCCATCGCCACTTCAGGCGTCAGCGGTGGAACGGTTGAGGCCACGGGCTGCAATGTGGAGACAGGCGTCTGCGAGGTTCAGTTCCGACCCAATAATGATCTTACTGGCGCCAATGCAGCGCAATTCGACTACACGATCACGGTGCAAGACCCAAATCTAAACCCTTCGGCTTTTCCATACAACATCAACGATCTCATCGCTTCCGATGCGGGTCGGACTGTAATCTCTATCAAGCCTCGGCCTCGTACCCCTGTGGCCAATGCTCCCGTTCTGTATCGCATTCAGGGTGACAGCAACGTCCAGGTTTCACTTACCAAAGGCACGCAGTATACCCACCCGAACCTTAGGGCAAACAATGTGCTCATCAAATCATACAACAACCTGTCCGTGCCAAGCACGAACTGTGACGCAGACGGTAACTGTATCGTAACCATAAGCCCCAGCCCTGCTCAGCACGTAGGCGATACGAGCTTCACCTACGCTGTCACAGTCAGGGATCCTGATCTCAACGTCGACCTTGAATCGCCCCAGACCAACCCGACAGCGCGGGTCCAATTCCGCCCTCGCCCCACGATTGGGACAGCTCCAAGTGGTCTTGTTACCAGCGAAGTTACCCCTATTGCCGTAACCTTCAACAACGGTCAGCATTTCACCTATAGCAATCAATTCGAAAATCCCCCAGCGGCCAACCAGGTGAAGTTGAAAGTTTTTAATGCTGTAGGAGGCACTTTTGGTGGCAATACCAGTACTACTATAGACTGCAGCACGAGCTGCAGTGTGACCTTCACGCCACTAGCGGATTTTTACTCCTCAGCTGACGGCAGCAGCAACCTTGCTAGCTTTTCTTACACTGTCGAGGTCACCGATCCAGCACTTGGCCAGGTGATTACTCCCGCCGGCGGAGCAAGCGGCAGCGTCAACGTCGAAGTTCGGGCAAGGCCATCGACTCGCAACATTCCGACAAGCGGTACGATTCTGGTTTACGAAAATACCTCAACCCCGATCAGCCTGACACGCATCGGTAGCGGTGTGAGCTCAGAAGGCCTCGGCTATCCTTATCACGCGAGCGCAGCTTTGCGTGATTCCCTAGTTCTCGATGTACAGGGTGCAAGCAAAGGCAGTTTCAGTGGTGCATCTGCAGCCGATGGACTCAGCTGCAGCGATGATAATGAGCTGAGGTGCGAGGTCAACTATGCGACAGCCATCGGTGAAAAAGATGGAGCCACCTTTAGCTATCGGACTCGCGTCTTTGATACTCGTGCTGTAGCAGGAGGTGCTTGGTTAGCGTCATTGAATGCATCGGGTCAGGTCGCTTGGAGTACCGTGTCACTCGATATCTATCCGCGCCCCGTCTGTAATACTCCTCTGGACGTTGTTATGCTCCAGGACTCTTCGTCAACAATCATCCTGAAGCAGGGCCAAGGCCTTGGCTATACTCACGACCGCAGTCATGTGGCCACCGAAGCTACGGCTAACAATGTTAGCTTCGGGAGTGTGGCGGCTTCGCTCGTTAGTTGCGTTGCCGGTGACTGTAGTGTCAGCTTTACTCCAACCGCAGGTTACTTCACTGCACAAGATGGAAGCAACAAAGCAGGCTTCGACTTCAATGTGAAAGTCGGTGGCATCTTCGATGACCAGACCTGTCGTCAGACCATCAGCGTCAAACCTCGCCCCTTGACCAAGCCACCCGTCGGCATAAAGGTGGTTGAAACTCAGCCTACATCGATCACAATTGCCAAAAATGCAAATGAATCGGACAGCTCAGGATACTGGCATCCCTATACCGATGCTCGTGGCCTGGCTACTGCCATTTCGATCAAGGCCAGCAGTGGCGGGACCGTCGGCTCTGCCAGTTGTACCAACGGCACCTGTACACTGTGGTTCACAGCTAGCGAAGGCAGCGGGCCAGACAGCTACGGAGACAACAAAGCGAGCATCACCTACACGATCACCACGGACGGAGTGGAGTCTTCACAAGGCACTCTGTCGCTTAATGTGCGACCTGCCCCTAAGATTCAGGATCTGCGCTTTGGAGTCAATGCACCAGCCTTCAAGCTGATTGAGGGAGATACGCCCACAGTTAGCATCGGGATCGACCTAAATACTTATCTCTACGGTGCCGCCGGGGTCACGCAGGTCCAGCCGAATGGGGTACAATTCTCGCTTGTCGAAGGTGCTGATTCTGCGAACGTGTCCTGTGGACAGCCGCACTGCGATCTCACGATTACCCCAACGGCAGATTTTACCCGTAACAGCGCCAACGGTCCAACGATGAAACTTCGCTTTCGTGTGAGTGTTCAGGACGGCTCCGCAACTGTATGGTCGCACCCTTCCTCCGACACAACGACATGGGCTCTGATGGAGTTTGATATTGCACCGCGTCCGCGCGCGACCGGCTTGACGTCAACCGAGGGACGGGAAGGTAGCACTCTTTCACTTGTCTTTGACAGAGGCAGCAGCCTGGCAGACAAGAAGGGCTACACCCATCTCCTCAATCTGAATGCGAATAGCATTACCGTCACGGATTGTGTAAACTGCACTGTCGAACCTGCTGACTGCTCGACGCCTGGCACCACAGGTCGATGCACGTTGGCCGTCTCGCCTGTTGCCAGCTTCTCACAAATAGCCGGTTCACCGAATCCTCCCGGTGAGGCATCCACTTATAACCACAGCAACAAGCCCTTCGGTTGGGCCAAGATCACCTATAGAGTCCGTGTCATTGATCCCATCAAAGGAGCGGTAGATACTTTCTCCAATCAGCCTGGCACGGCTTGGGTTTATTTCCGCCCCGTACCCAAAGTCCTCCCCATGGCTGACGTCTTGGACGGTATAGAAGCGGAAGCCTATACGGTACAGATCAAACCCAACGAAGGCTATTCTTACGGACGACTCGATGATCGGAAGCCAACTGCGATGGCGGTCAGCTCACCTTCGTTAGGCACTACAGTCACATCGCCGATCTGCAACAGCACAACCGGTATATGTACGGCGGTTTTTACACCACCAAGTAACAACCCGACCTACGGACTCTTCCAGTTCCGCTATAAGGTCAGGGTCACAGACCCCGACGGCGTAGAAGTGTGGAGCGACGAAAACACCTTAGGCACCGCTCGCGTCGAGTTCCGAGCCCGTCCTCGGGTACAAAATCTCGGTGTGGCGCAGATTGCCCAAGGTCATAACACAAGCCGCGACTACGTACTTGAAAGTTGCCGGACCGACGGAACCTTCGACACTCAGTACACACCTCGCTTTGAGATCAATCAAGGCAGCGTCGTCGATTACCTACCTACAGCGACCACTGGTTACTATCACTTTCAAAACGTTTTACCCATGGCAGGTGCTGACGGCCTCACCGTGGATAACCTTACAAACCTAAGCGTGCAATCCAAGAATTGTGCTGGCAGCAGCTGCAGCATCGACCTTAGGCATACCTGCCTCAGTGAAAGTAACCCTGGTCCGATAGATGCCTCCTTCCGCTTCCGTATCAAGGATAACCGAGGCCTCGATGCCCTTAATACGGCCACAGCATCGTTTCAAATTCGCCCTAGGGTGACAGCTACGGATGTGAGCTATCCCAAAGGTGATGGGACCCAGGGCATCGTCGGCGAGGCGAAATCTGTCGTCATCAAGGCGGGAAATGGCCAAGGATATAACCATCTTCTCAACCGGAAGGCCACTCAGGTTCAGATCGTTTCAGTGACAGGACTCTCGAGTCCTGCTGCTGGGAGCACAGTGGCCTGTGATGGTTCGGGGGTCTGTACCTTCAGCATCAGCTCGACCACGGCCGATGGCACCGCCTCTCTCAAGTACCGCGTGCTTACGGAAGATGGTTTCCAGAGCTATACTCTAGGGACTCTCAGCAGCTACTTCTTCTCCCGACCGCTTGCAACCACGGTGAGCACGCGGGTGGCCCAAGATAGCAGTAACAATCCGATCACGATCCAGCTCAACGCTGGTTATACTCATCCAAGTGGAGAGAAAGCCACAGAAATTGAGGTAACGGATACTCAGTTCCTCCAGGGCGCCCTGTCCAGTCAACGCTTCGCTTGTAACGCTATTGGAGTTTGCACCGTCCAGTACACACCCCAGTCGGGCTTTTCGTCTACCACACCCTACAATGTAAAGTTTAAGTACAAGGTCTACATGGGCTCGGTCGCATCGATAATCGACGGTGAAGCTGTGATTGATGTCTATCCGAAAGCTATTGCACGCAATGTGAAGGTGGAGTGGCTAGAAGATATCGGCAACCCCAATGCAAACAACGGGCAAAACTTCCGCATTCAGTTCCAAAAAGGCGACTCTGCCCCGAACTATTCAGCACGCGAGGTGGACTTCTCTGACTTCACCAAGAGTATCGTTGGCGTGTCGATCCAAACGGGTTCAGGATCTTTTAGCAACAACTTCAGTTGTACCAATGCTGGTGAATGTACAGCGAGCTTCACTCCCGGTAATGGCGTTACGTCCAGCTCTCCCTCCAATCCGGCCGTGACCATTGCCTATAAAATCAGGCTCAGTAAGGATGGTGTGAACATTGATTCCGATACAGCATCGATTGATGTCTTCATTCAGCCCAGACCCAAGGCTCACGATGTTATCATCACTCAGTATGAAGACGAAACAAAAACCTATCTGTTCGGCGACAGCGAAGATCTCAATGCTTCTCCCATGAAGGTGCAGGCCTTTCAGTACGGCTGGGAGGCGAGTTCCATCAGCTTGCAGCGGCTCACCGATGCTGCATCCCCGATTACCCTCGGAAGCTTCGGGGCCGATCGCACACTCAGCATCGGTTCGAATTATCCCAGTGCTCCGCCTGTCACGACGGCATTCACCTTTAAGGTCACGGCGGCAGCACCTTTTTATCAAGCGGCCGCTGCCCAGAATGGGACTGCGACCTTGATCATAGCGCGCCTCATGAGCGCGCAGGATGTCACACCACCTACTGTCAGTCAGTTCGGATCAGATGTCGTGTCCGTACCCGTGCAGCTTGCTCGTGGCAGCGCTTGGACCGATGCCCGCAATCCCACCACGGCGACAGCAACCGCCGTAGAATTTGACGCAAACAAGGGTGGAACCGATGGTTACCAGTGCACAGGCAAACCTGCTAATGAAGTGCTCCAAGGGAGTCTTTCCGCCTTTAGCAGTACTGATGGTGGAGTTAATTTCAGTGCGACCTTCAATTCTGTAGCGGGTGGTTCTGGCTATCGCTGCTGGCGCTACCGTATGAAGCGTGAAGTCGCTGGACGCACTCTCTACTCGAACTTTGCTGAAATTCAAATCTATGTAAAACCCGAAGATCGGCCAGCTGCTGTCTGCGATAAGGTCAAAGCGGGCCGTATTTTTTCTGATCCAGGTGCCGATGCCCACGGGACGACAGTCATCAGCTATCCTCAGCAGGCTCGTACTGTCATCGCCAAGGCTGACAGCTGTGCTGCCGATGGCTGGTACCTGGATCCCGATAATGGCGGAGCTGATAAGGCTAAGAACTTAGTCTTTACGACTTTGCCGAGCGGTGGCTCCATCACCGGGTGCACCAGTGCCCCTTGCAGCATCGCGTGTGATGCTAATGGCATCTGTTCCTTCACATACAATCCTCCCGCGAAGGTTGCTGCCGCAGGAACCTCCGACTTCTATACCTTCGCTTACAAGGTTACGACCTTCAATGCTACCATGAATCGGGAGGCTGAGTCGCCGCTTGCTCAAGGTCGTTTCGAGGTTATCGAGCCGCCGACTCCTGAAGTCAAAAACCTTGGCTTCAACATTAACGAGGACGATGGTGTCTCGCTCAGTATCGCGAACCAGCAAAATGGAACTTACTTCAATTCCCTCGAACAGATGGGTCTGCGCAATGGCAGCGACGGCTACCCCTGGGTTCTCCAGTCGGTAACGGTCACCAGTTGCACGATCGAGATGACCACTCAACTCCCACTCAACCTTGGCTGCAATGCCGACAACTCGAGTTGTGGCGGGAGCCTCAGCACTTACGCCGACTATCCAGGAACAGCAGCTTCAGGTACGTTCAGCTGTTCTTGGAAAATGCGAGTCAACAACGTCGATTCTGGCAATGGCAGCATCAATGTCAACGTCGCAGCAGTCTATGATCCACCGAATACAATTGGCAAAAATCAGACTCTCGATTCAGGCGATAGCTACTGGACCACCGATCGGGTGTCCGAGTTTTTACACTGGTGGGGCGAGGCTGACCTTCAGGGCACTTGGAAGAATACACCGGTCACGATCGGTATCAAGGGTACTAATTTCGCTTGGGGTGCTGGTACAGAGAACAACAATGGTTGGTATGCCGTCTCAAAATTCGGCTATGTCACGCGCGATGCTAGCCATGCGACGCATGTAAAAGTTAAGCCCAGTACCTTCAGCCGAGTGAAGAGTCTCAAATCCTACACCTGCTCGAATGGTGTATGCACCGAAGGACTAACCGCGTGTACCCCTTCCAGTATCGATGAAAGTCCGGAATGTACCTTCACCTGTCCTGGAGACGGCTATTGCTCGCTGCGTTTTACCCCCGAGGATAATTATGAGGGCGGCAACGCAACCTTCCGCTACCTGGTCCGTACCTGCTATCGCCACGATTCAAACCAATGCGCCTGGTCTCCAATCTGGAGTAAGTGGGCTGTGGAGGTCGCCCGTCCCCATTCCTTCGCCGCTAAGCCCGTCCTGAAACCAGGAAACTTGGAAGTGGCCGCTGGTGGTTCAACGACCTCATTGGTGGTCCAGTACACAGGAACCAACCCGCCGACCCAAGCTGGGACCTACTATCAAGCTCAATTCAAGGGTGAGCGCGGTTGGAATCCCTGGTGGCCCACTCGCAGTGCAACCGGTGCCGCCTTTACCAACCTCGTCGGAATCAACAACCCGACCGCGAGTATTGTCTGCAGTCCGAGCGCTGAATCCGGCGTCTGCATCGGTCAGATGCAGAGTGCCCCAGGCTTTGTTGGTTTGGGCGGCGCCGATATGACCATTACGACCGGCGATGGCTTTTGCTACCAAAATCCTGCAAATATTGAATGGAACCCAAGCATACCGGTCGAAAAATGCTTCGGTAACCGCCTCGTCAGCACGAGCGATCCACAACGCTGGAACGTGACCGTCAAAGCTCTTCCCATCGCCACAGGCCTCACGGTGACAGCGATCCGCAACACGCCTCTGACCATCACGCTTAAGCGCGGGGCAGGATTAGGCTACACTCATGCAGCCAACCTCCCCGCGCAAAGCATCACGATTGACAATAGTGCCGATTTCAAAGGTTCTAGTCTCACGAACTTTGTGTGTGACTACCAGGGGGCCATGCCCAGTGGCGATTGCACGGCGACTTTCACACCCGGCAACAATTTCACGGGCACAGTCACCTTAGATTATTACGTCACGGATAGCAGCGTCCCGACCGCCTATTCATCACCAAACCCAGGCGTGATCACTATCAAGGTTCAACCTAGCATTCTTGTTTCCAACCTCTCGAGAAGCGATATCACCGAAGGCAGTGATACAGTCGTCACTCTGAGTCGAATCAGCTACCCGAGCGACGGTGGTAACTTCTCGGGTGAAGGCTATGCTCATGCAAGCAATCAGAATGCAAGTTCGCTGTCGATCACTAATCTTGTGAACGGTTCCCTGATCGGCACCGGCAGCAGCTGTACAGGGACTCCTTTAGTCTGTACTGTCAACTGCGCTGATGATGGCGATAATGATAACTCAAAATGTACGACCACCTTCCGTCCTAGCAGCACGGGTTTCTATGGTGAGGCAAGCTTCAATTATAAAGTCACAGTGAATGACGTCAGCTCGGATGATCCACCCGCGAAGGCGACTCTGACATACAAAGCGCGGCCCATTCTGAAATCCACGCCCCTGGAGCTGACCGCGGAGCAGGGCGCAAGCTTGCCCATCACCATCGCTTTCGATGCGAATACCAGCGGGGAATTCGGCTACTCGCACCCGACCAACGGCAGAGCCACCGCTTTGACCATCACGGACACTACCAATCTCGATATCACAGCAAATAGCTGCGATGGGCAGACGGGAAGCTGTACGCTCACTATCAAACGCAATCCGAACAACACCTCAGGGCTCTCCTCTTTCCGCTATAATGTGACCGTTGGGGCGCTCCAGGCTGTAAGCAGTCGCCTTGTAAACGTCCATTTTAGCGAGCGCCCCACAACCTTGGCCCTCAACGCAACGACCGATCGGGATAGCACACTCGTTCTCACTTTGAAAAATGGCACCGGTTTCACTATGAATACTGGGGCGCTGGTCAGCCAGGTTCAAACTCAAAATCCGCAGAACGGAGCCACCGTCGACACAGGCGGCAGCGCAAGCAGTCTCTTCTCATGTACCAATGGTGAGTGTGTGCTTCGCTTTCGGCCAAACGTCAACTACGCAGGCAATGCAGCCTCATTCCAGTTCCGAGTATACAATGGTCAGGTCGCCTCCGACTGGCAAACAGCCAACATCAAGGTCGATGGTGAACCTACCACGAGTCCGGTGAACATCACCGGGGGAATCGGCGCGACGGCAAGCTTCGTACTCCTGTACCCTTCCGTTGGCTACTCAGACCCCAATAACGACTTCGCAGTAGCGGTGGAAACACGAAACGTTCAGCAGGGCAGTGTCAATACCTTCAGCTGCGATAGCAGCGGTATCTGCACCACATCTTTCACACCTAACAGCAACGTCACGGGCAATGCGAGTTTTGAGTTCCGCGTCACCACCCGCGACACCTCTCGTCAGCCTGCGGTCAATAAGGTATCTGGCTGGAGCATTCTGTCCCTAGCCACAGTCGCAGCTGATGAACCGCCTAGTGCTACCAGTAAACTGATCACCAATGCGGGGCGAACTCAGGTCCAGGTATCCATGAGCCTAGACGATGGCTATACCGATCCTAATGGTGACAGAGCCACTGGGTTGAGCTTCAGTCAGATCAGTGGCGGTACTCTCAGTACTCCAAACTGCAACGCTATAACCGGCGTCTGCACAACCGTCTTCAATGCGAGTTCAGGCGTATTCGGCGAGGCCTACGCACGGTATACGGTTACTGCCAACGGCAAGACTAGCCAAAACTCCGGACTGCTCACCATTCGCTTCGGCAGCAATAATCCTGTCGGCTGCTTTATCTCCGCTTCGACCGGAGCCATCTCCTTGGACCCCAAGTGTGCCCTCACTGTCCCCGTGACTATGACACTCGATTCTTGCACGATCACCGACACACAAGGCTCGATCAGCGGATTAAGCAGCGGTTCGGTGACAAGCAATTCCAGTGGGCTATTTGCCGATCTCCAAGAGTTTAGTGAACGCAACTTTGCAGTGAGCTATATAGCTACTTCCGATCAAGATGATCTGATGCAGCTCAATCGTAGCCTGCGGATGACAGCTGCAACGCCAAGTCTCTTAGGGCTACCCGAACTCGTCAGCACTCCCACCCGAGCTCAGGGCATGGAGGGTATTCAGCGACCCTACGATAGCTGCACTGGTTCATGTCGCCTCGACTATGGAAGCTCGACTCCAGAGACTGATGCAGGAGCAAGCCTCGCAGTAGGTGAGGGCTTTGCCTGCTCAGCTAAGGATGCGCAGGTCCACTGCTGGGGGCGTAACGATCGTGGCCAACTCGGAGCTGGCTTTACCGGGCAAGACGACGTCGGAATTGCGACCCAAGTGGACTTCGCTGCTGCTGGCATCAGCACCGGAGTCGCCGCGGTAGCCGCCGGTGGGGGCCATGCCTGTGCCGTGCTCACCTCGGGTGAAGTTGCCTGCTGGGGACGAAATGATAAAGGACAACTCGGTAATAAGACGACCATCGATTCGGATCGTCCTGTGTTGGTCCAACGAAGTACGGGAACGCTGAGTAACATCGTCGCAGTTGCTCTTGGAGCCCAACACAGCTGTGCACTCAGTGCAAATCGAAATGTTTGGTGCTGGGGCGATGGAGCGGAAGGTAAGCTCGGGACACCGAGCTTGGAGAATCGAGCCTTTGCTGCGAGTGTAAAGGTTAACGGCACAGCTGGGGCCGCTAACCTATCGAACGCGTTGGCGATCGATCTTGGTCCTCACCACGCCTGTGCGATTCAGCAGCAAACGGACAGCACACGCAAGCTTCTGTGCTGGGGACGAAATACGCAAGGTGAACATGCTCTAGGTGAGTCGCAGGTCACGCGCGTCATAAGCCATGCTTCCCTCACTCTAAGTGGGATCGATGCTGGAAACGACAGCGTGTCGATAGCTAATCATGGTCTGCAAAACGGTGATACCGCTATTCTCGAGTCCAGCCAAGGGTCCCTTTCAGCGGGCACGATCTATTACATCAAGGCGACGAGTGCCGATGTTTTTGAATTCCATACCAGCACCGCCCTGAATAGCAAGCTTGACCTGACTGGTGGGGAAACAGGAGCCTCGATTAAGTTCAGCTCCCTTTTTGCCTCAAATAGCCACGGACTGACCAATGGTACGGCTCTCTCGATCGTTGCTACTTCGCTGCCTTCTGGAGTCTCGGCTTCGACAGTCCTGCACGTGGTCCAAGCGAGTGAGCACTTTTTCCGCTTGAGCACCAGTGTAGGCGGCTCGTTCTTGCAGCCGACTTCGCTTGGGACAGGGCTATCAGTCATGCGCATTTATCCGTATCCCCAGGCATTTAAATCTTCGGCTGCAGTGGATGTCACAGAGGCTGCACAAGTCGTTGCTGGTTCAGGTTTCACCTGTGTTCTCAGAACGAATCGGACGGTCCTATGTGCTGGTGCGAACACTCGAGGTGCGACCGGACAGGGAACCAGCGGTGGGAGTGCAGCTTGGGCCACTGCTGTCAAGGATAGCACAGGTTCAGGAACTCTCGGTGAGGTCGTAGGTCTCGCAGCTGGTGCAAACCATGTTTGCTCGATCATGAAAGATCGGCAAATGCAATGTTGGGGTGGCGGGACTTCTGGCCAGCTCGGCGCAAGTCAGAGCGCAGATAGTACCCTACCGCTGCCGGTCAATACTGGTAGCCGACTGGCTTTTGCGGTGGCTGCTGGGTACGAGAACAGCTGCGCTCTTCTGCGTCAAGGTACCAACGATACCGTTAGCTGTTGGGGATCGAATAGCGATCTACAGCTGGCCGATACACTTAGCCAGAGCAGCCAGACGACTGCCACGACTTCAGTACGCACTCATGCAGAAGCAATTTTTACTCCAAGAAGTCGTTACTGTTCAACCGTTTATCAAGTCACGCCCCTCCCCTAGACTAAGCTTCTTTGGAAGTGAGCTCGATTCGGTATGGCTGTTTCAGCGAGCACATCTAGAGATTGACTTTAAAAACATTCACCCGTCCGATCCTTGCTCGAAACGTAAGAATCCCACACCGAGTTTAAGGATTTCCGACCCGTAGCACCCAGGCGCCGCTCCACTGGCGAAGGCTCTGAGTTCCCTCTCTGTAACCGATTCCACCAAAAACAGCGAGCTTATCTCTTCCAAGTGCGATCGCGCAGTGGGCGATTCGCCCGGGAGGGTGCGATCCCGCATGCAGCTGGGTCCACGTGCGGCTTGCAAAGTCAAAAATCCAAGTATCCTGATTAAAGTCAGAGCTTCCAAAACGACCTCCATAAAGCAGCAGACCCGAACCCTTCCAAGGCGAGAGTTCAGCCCCCTTGACTGTCGCCATGCGAGAGTCAGGAATAGCGGGAAGAAGCGACCAGGAGTTGGTTTTGTAATGGAATCGAGCTCCCCGGTTTGATGGGCCCTCTGGGGAGACACCTCCCCAGATAAACACGGTATCGTCTTGGAGGACAGCTCGAGCGTTGGCAAGAGGGGGCAGGTGGTGAGTGGGTGGGAGATAGTGAACCGATCCATTTTCGAGATTGATGATGTATCCATCTGCTTTTCTTTGGTCCAAGACGAATCCCCCCCAAATCAGGAGGCGGGTGGCGTCGAGCGCCAATGCTATATGCGAACTTCTGGGCTCTAGTGTCGACTCTGTTGAAAAAATGGTCCAATTTCGGGATTTGGTGTCGAATCGACCCCAGTTGCGAATGTGTTTCTGGGCCTTTCCGCCAAAAATGATCAATCCATCACCAACCCGAGTCGCTGATGCTTGTTTTCGTGGTGATAACCCTTCCGCTTGGGGGACGTGGATCCAGCGCTCTTGATCGAGATCGAAAGCATACAAGACGTTTGTGTCCTCACCTTGGGAATTTTGCCCACCGAAGACATACAGGTCACCGTCCATGCCTTCTATGACGGCTTGATGAAGAGGGGGAGGTCCCCCTACCGAAGGCATTTTGAGCCAGGTTTTCCGATTGAGATGGAGCCGAAAGAGATCGCTGTTGGCCTGAGTCTCCGCTCCCTCCCGAATACCACCAAATACATAAAGCTTCTGTTTATAGGTCTCGCACTGAGCATGAGCCAGGTCACCAGTCGTTTCTTCTGAAGGAATGTATTCCCACAAGAGCGAACTCTGAATCTGCTCTTCCTGGTTTGTTTGGCAGCCTGTGGACAAGAGCCACATGCTCAGAAACGGTGTCAGGACGATTCGCTTGGGATCGATGGGTAGCCCTCCGCATGAATCAGGTCGTTCTGGTTTCTGTCCGCCAGTAATGGCACATGCCGCTTGTCCCTCCTCAAGGGGCTTGGTGACCGCGCAAAGATAGAATGACTTCTTCTCACGCCCTAGACTTTTGAGATCTGTCCGATGGGTGTGGTCAGCCATAGTGAATCTGATCGCACAGATCTCACAGGATACCTTTGTTTTCGTAGTTCTGCGCTTCCAAGAAGTGATTGGTATCATGTTCAGCTAGACCCGGCTGCTGCGTCCGATTAAGTCAAGGTCACACGGCCTTCGCACTCACCACGCCCACACCTGGGGGCTTGTCTGAGATAGATTCCAGAGGCAATTCGATATGAAAAGAAAAGTCGTAGTACTCTCCTCGGGCATCTTTTGGCTGCTGTAAAATCAGCCGAATATCGCCGCCCCTCTCCTTGAGAAACCTGCGAACAGCGTCCATACCCACTCCGCGCCCCGATATGTCGGACACTTCGCGAGCCGTGCTCACACCTGGCAGGAAGATACAATGAGCTACCTCCTCAGGCGAGCTCTCTGAATGAAGAATTCCCTTTTCTATTCCTAACCTTCGCAAATGACCGATGGCTAGGCCCCGACCGTCATCGCGAAACTGGATATGCAAGCATCCCGTCTCTTGTATGACCTTTGCCTCGACAAAAAGTGCCCCGTAATCTGACTTGCCAGCAGCTAGACGCTCAGAATTAGATTCAATCCCATGATCGATGGAATTCCGAATAAGGTGCAAGAAGACTCTATCAAGAGTTTGCCTGCTAGAATCATCCAGATAATGATCCTGAATCTTAAAGTAAAATATAGGTCGATTCTTTTTGAGTTCGAGAGCTAATTTTGAGGCGATATTTTTGTAGTCATCGAAGGCTTTTTCGAGTGAGACGGAAATGAAGTTGATGATTCTTTTCTTGTGCTCAAAAATTGACGCGGCGATTGTCTCCCTTTCGAATTCTTGACTGGTAATTCGTCGGTAAACCTCCTCTAAAACTTGGTATTGATCCATGACGAATTTCTTATGGACCTTAACATGTTCGTAGTCGTCACTGCGATTCAGGACTTCTTTGTTGATATTCCAGTACTCGTTGTAATCCTTCAAGGCCATATCATAGGACTGCTTAAGGGCTTTCGTGTCGAGCGATTTGAGTGGGTCTGATACTCCCGAGTGCTCTTGGCGCCACTGACTGATCTGAGATTCACAATCATGGATTGAGTTCGAGATTCGCGTCAAGCCTAGAGTGCGGGATGCGCCCTTGATCGTATGATAACAGACATAGATTTCATCGAGATCATTCATGGTTAAATAGGGTTTATTGATAAGGATCAGAACCTTATCCATCAGTACCTTACTCGTCGCAAAAAAGGCGTTTGACTTGTCCTCTTTGGCATCGACCAACTCTTTAATCCTGGAAAAGTACTCTTCCTGCTGTTTAAAAAGACGCTGATGCTCGATCTCTTGTGATATGTCTGTCAAGACAAGCAGAACTTTCTCGACGAGTCCCTCAGTGTTGCTCACGATCGACCAGCCACATTTCAGCACTTTTTTCTTGAAGACCACCTGTTCCGGCAGATTTCCTTTGTTGGCCAAAAAGCCGATTTCTGACTCACCGAGCGAACACATGAGGGTGTTTCGGTAGAGGTCGACTGTGTCGTGGCTGGCGACAAGATGATCGAAAAAAAACTGATCGATTGTGGTGTTTTCCTTTGGCTCAGTCCCTATGATGTTCGGTAAGTGTGCTGAATAGTCTTTGTCAATGATGAGATTTGGTCCTATGCTGAAGATACCCAGCTCGACGTTGTTGAGCAGTCCTTGAATGTCTTGGGTCTTTGCTTGGACTAGCTCCTCCAACTGCTCATTGAAAGCAGAGAGCTGGGCCTGACTCTCTGCAAGCAATTTATTCTTCTCGAGAATTTCAATCTTTTGCTGACTGACTATCGCTAGATTAGCTAGGGCTTTCTTCTCATTTTCCAGGGCCCGAATCTCGTTGATTACGGTATTCGAGATCAGGAGGTAAGATTGAATCATGATGTAAGGTAAGTAAAAGAAGAACCCAACAACGACGAGTGCGTAGTTGGTGAGTGACTGAATTGATGCAATCATGCAGCAGAGTAGAAGATTAACAGACATCAGAGCTTTGTTTTTCTGCTTGATGTTATGAATGGCAAGTAGGATCAGCAGGACGACATTCAGATAGTTGAAAAGACCAATTTTTTTGAGAATTTCGATATCATTCCTGAAGAAAGCAAAGGCTACTGCGCAAACAAAAACAGCATCAACCAAGAGATGAGCAGTAAGGTACCGTCTATTCAGGATTTTTACCGCGAAAGAAGCCGTTAGATAGTAAAAAATGTAGCCGAAATACGATGATTGAAAAGTTAGCGCATTGTGACTAAACAGGAATAGGTTGAAGAAGAAAAAGATCATCGAATCGATATCTCGCACCCTCGTGAGGTAGGCGAGGGAGATGAGCGCTCCCAGAGCTGATATGATCGAGGTGATAAGCATGACGACCACAATCTTGCTTGAGAACACGGAAAAGAGCTCAGGCTTGCCCGTTTCATTAGCGACCTCGATCGTCTCTCCGCGCAGATAAATGTGCGATTCGCCTCGATAGTTTCTCAAAATATTGATCCAATCTTCGGTCTTGAATCGTAGACTCTCGCCTGCCTGTAAATGACCCGTTTGGGCCCAGCGGTCCACTAGGAGATTGGAATTGTTGTAGGTAGCACTCTCTTCTTCGTCTGCAGCAAACAGAAGAGCTGAAAGAAGCGACACGTAGCAGACAAGCACCCACACCAAAAGTTTTTGCACAAACATGTACCTCATCATGAGTCGCGAAGGATCCAGCCTCTGTATCATTCCTGACCGCTTGAACAGACATTTCAGGACAGCCGCCAAAGACAGGGATGAAATTGACCCAGAGACACAGCCATCCCGAGTCTAAAGATCGTGAAAGCTTGGATGGGGAATGGTACCGTAAGCACTCTGCTGCTGGGGGGCCAAGAGATGAGTGCTCAGACCTGCACAAAGCGCGGGAAGTGAAGTCCCGACCACGCCCTTGCCAGGGTTCAAAATCGTTTACACACGGAGCAGCTCGAGGCAACAGGGAGCTGTCCCCCTTCCCCAAGTCAGATTATACCTTCACGACCCCAAGCGCCGGAAGGACGAAGTGTCGGGCTTGTCGCTTTCCTTGCCAAGCTTCACTCTGAGCTCCAAGTCGCGATATGGTGAGGCATCGGTTGGCACAAGCTTCCAAGGGAGCCGAATGACAGCGTCGTCATGATATGTTGCGGCTTCCTGACGTTCCTGGCACATTTACCTTTTCAAAACGAGGAATATGCCCATGGTCCAACATACGAGCAGTCTCGAACAGGTGAAGGCTTATTATGGTCAGATTCTGACATCCAACAGAGATCTTCAGACCAATGCTTGCTGCCCGACAGACAGTCTTCCCCATCATTTGCGTGACAAAGCGGCAAAAGTTCATCCCGAGATACTCGAACGCTTTTATGGCTGTGGCTCACCTTTGCCCTTGGCTCTCGAAGGCAAGACCGTACTGGATCTTGGCTGCGGCACGGGCCGCGACTGTTATATCCTGTCGCAACTGGTCGGACCCGAGGGGCGGGTTATTGGTGTAGATATGACTGAAGAACAGCTCGCCGTCGCGCGTCGCTACCAGGAGTATCATCGGCAGCAATTTGCATTGGCACATTCGAACGTAAGTTTCCTCAAGGGGTATATCGAAGATCTCGAGAGTCTGGGGCTTGCATCCGATTCGGTCGACGTGGTGGTGTCCAATTGCGTGATCAACCTTTCCCCAGACAAGCGACGTGTGTTCAGTGAAATCTTTCGTGTGCTGCGCCCTGGTGGTGAACTTTACTTCTCGGATGTCTTTGCCTCGAGACGTCTCCCGCCGGAGATCGCAGGGGATCCTGTCCTCCTTGGAGAGTGTCTAGGTGGAGCTCTCTACAAGGAAGATTTTCGACGGCTTCTTGCTGAGCTGGGCTGCCGTGATTTCCGCCTCATGAGTCAAAGTCCTATCACTGTGCAGAATGCGCAGCTCGAAGCCAAGCTGGGAGTGACGCGATTTGATTCATTGACGATCCGGGCCTTCAAGCTCGACTTGGAGGATCGTTGTGAGGATTATGGTCAAGTAGCTCGGTACCGTGGTGGTATCGTCGGCGCGAACGAAGCCTATGCTCTCGATGATCATCATCTCTTCCTCAAAGGTCGCTGGCAGACCGTTTGCAGCAACACAGCCGCCATGCTGGAAAAGACGCGCCTCGCATCATACTTTGAGGTCATGGGCAGTCTCGAGACCCACTTTGGACTCTTCGAATGTACCCCCTCAGCAGCCATTCCCTTGCCGAACGCGACGGCTGCAGCCTGCTGCTGACGACTTGTTCGGAACCCGGCTATAGATGCTGGGGGGCCATTGCATCGGTAACAAAGTAGTGTGATCTTGTTGCAAGCCACTGCTCCGCCGATCCCTGACAGAAGCTGGAGCAAGCGATTACGCTCGTGGGGATCCAGTCCCGCAGTCCGTTTATCGACGATCATGAGCTGCGGCCCTCCGAGGAGCGTCGCAGTGATTCCAGAGCATATGGGTGTCTGCCTTCCGAATACCTTTCCGGCGACCGCTCTCTGGTCGCCCAGCACTTGGTCTGCTGGAGTAGGGCTTCGTATCTGGCGGAACAATGCTCTGACGGAAGACTTCGACAGCGACGCTCGCTTTAAGTCTGAGGTTTCACACCATAGAGCTGAGCGATTCCGGAGATATTGAGCCGACCGAGCCCTTGTTGCTTACCTGCAAGAAAGGTCTTGCGTGTCGCACCCACAAGATAGGGTTCTAGACCGAATTCTTGCATCAGGGTTTCCGCGTAAGCTAGGTCTTTTTCAGCCAAGTCTACCGGAAAGAGGGGTGCAAAACGTCTCTCGTGGATCAATCCCAGCATAGCCTGCATCCCAGGTGACGTGATGGGAAGTTGTGAAAGAATGCCATGCACCTGTTGCTCTGCAAAGCCGATCTTCGTCAGTGTTGCGTAGGCCTCAGCGAAGGCGGTCGTCTGAATACTGAAGAGTCCATTATTGACGAGTTTAAGTGCAGCTCCCTGGCCGGGATGAGGAAAATAGAGTTGCTTTCCTGTGAAGGCCTGAAGGAGCGGCTCTGCCCTTTCAAACACCTGGCGATCCCCTGCTACGAGAGCGACTAGCTGCTTTTGTTCGGCCTGGGGCAGTGTACCGATGACTGGCGCCTCGAGAAACTGACGTTGGCCTTTTGCCAATCCTTGTGCGAGCGCCAAAGTTCCCTGGTAACTGAGTGTGCTGCAGTCGATGCAGACGCAAGAGGCAGGGAGTGCAAGGAGTACCTTGGGATCTAACCAGAGTTCGTGAGAGGCTTGATCGTGGCTCACCATGGCGATGACTGCATCTTGGCCGCGGACGGCTTCAGCTGGGGTGGCTGCAACGCGCGCCCCCAAGGCCACGAGTGGATCGGTCTTTTGCACGGTTCGGTTGTATACTGTGAGGGTATACCCCGCTGAAATGATGTTTTTGGCCATACGCGATCCCATCGCGCCGGTTCCTAAAAATCCTATGTTTCGCATGGATGGACCTCCTATCGCCTGATTGATATCGTTGCAAGATAGTAACATGATTTGCTGGATAAAAAAAGGTCAAGGCTTTTATAGTGGGCCGTCTGTGAGTGGCGCGGGAAATTGGGAGGCCCGGGATACAGGTTCAGCTCTTCTCGACGCTTCGTTGGGGAGAGGTTGCAAGGAATGGGTGGAAACGGTCAATGATGATAGGCTTTTTTCTTGAAGCTCTTGCCTCAGGGATATGAGGATGGAGCGCTTGTTGAGGCCCACGGCGGCCGCTACTCATAGAGCGCTCCGGTCGCTTCGGACTCATTCAGGAGCTAGCTGGTGTCTGTCCTGAAATGTCCGTCGAAGCGTTCCGAAATGGTCCCGAGGCAGTGGCTTCTCACTAGGGTTTCTTGGTATCCAAGAAAGTTCGAAATTGCTCACCCAAGCTTTTGATTCCGGCTCGATCGTCTTCTGTCAGGTAAAAGTAATCGAGACCATATGCCATGGCTGAAACTTCGGTAACGTGGCGTCCGTTCGGGTCCAATGTCGTCACTCCCGATTGACCTGTCTGTGAATCCCGACCTGGCTGATCCGCATGGTCCATTCCAAACTGATGACCGACCTCATGCAAGAGCACATGAAACAAACCACTCTGTCTTTGGTATTCTTTTGTAAGGCCAGTTTCGGTCGAACCGGAAAAATCCTCCATAAGTTTCTGAAAACTTCGGTCACCACTCGATAGTACAGCGGTGGATGCTAGTCGAAGATTGAAAGCTATCAAATCACTAAAACTTGCCTCATCTAGTAGATCTTTGTAGCTGGCGATGAGCTCAGCTCGGATATCCGGAGCTAGCGTCTTGTTTGCTTGCAGGTCTTGATCGAGTGGTAGCCAGTCTGTATAGGGGCTCATCGTTGCGTAAGCCGGACTAAACGAGTTGATGCGTACCCAGCGGCCTCGGTTATCGATACTGTAGGACAGCCCTCCCGGACTTCCCACCCCAAGGGTTGTGCCGGTGCTTGAACAACTGAGACTACGACCGCTGCGTGTGCAATTGACCGTGGCAGGTTTAAAGACGGAGAAAGTTTCTTGCTTCAGGTCGTCCTGTGTGGCCGTCCCGAGCAGAATGCGGGAAGCAAAACCAGGGGCATTTGCACAATCGTCTAGCACTGAAAAGTCAAAACGTGCCCAATCACTTTCGTTTGCTCCGGCGGCTTCAAGCCAGGCTGCGTAGGCAAGCTTAGTTTCGAGTACAAGCTCACGGTCTTTTATGGTGGGATAGGTCCCGCGCACACAGACTCGGATCGAAGAAAAGTCGGTTCGGAAACCCTGTTTCAGCATTTCAAGACGCGCCAGAGGGGAAGAGGCAGCCTGCTCCGGACGAAAATGAGCGAAATGAGGCTCAGAATTTTCACTTTTTTGTTGGCAAGCAAAGATTGTCAAAATTTGGAGTAAGACCACCGAACGAGAGAGCAACAGTATGCATTTCATAGAAGACTTCCCAAGCAAAAGTGATACCAGTACTCGCTCAGACGATGCCTGTCGAGGAAGAACGGACCTGTCAAACGTAAAGACGGTCCCTAGCCGAATGAACCGAGGTCTTTCCATAGACTTAAGGTGCAGAGCAGCCTAGGTCGCGAGATCTCATGCAGGAATGGTTCCGATGGTATCATCTTGGCTCAGGCTCATTGGGGAGATACAAGACTCAAGGGTGCACGTCCAGAAATAGCCCGTTGGCGTCATGGCATCAAAATCTCAAATCCTCACGGACCACCTCTTGCTGTCGACCAAGCAGATTCAGTTCCAAACGATTGGCGACCTTTACC
>Ga0068877_10000264_pt1 | contig 45515 bp, 42 predicted proteins | sample NOAtaG_FD_66437 | JGI IMG/M metagenome (GOLD analysis project Ga0068877, IMG submission 66437) | Freshwater lake microbial communities from Lake Erie, under a cyanobacterial bloom - NOAA_Erie_Diel6S_1000h metaG | ecosystem: Environmental > Aquatic > Freshwater > Lake | place: USA: Ohio, Lake...
GGTGGGGCAGGTGGCGGTGCAGAAGCCGCAGTGCACGCACTTGCGCAGGATGGCCTCGGCCTCTTGGCCGTCGGGCGTGCCACGGAACTCGGGCGCCAGGTTGGTTTGCATCGGTTCAGGCTCAGGCAGGCAGGCGCGACAACAGGAGGGGCAACACCAGCGGCATCAGCAGTGCCGCGATCAGCACCTGCAGGCTCAGGCCCAGCGCGGCATAGGCGCCGGCCGCCGGGTGCACCTGCCAGGCCCGCGCCGCGCCAATGCCGTGGGCCGAGGTGCCAAGCGCGAAGCCGCGCACCTCGGGGCGCTTGAGCTTCAGCGCATCGAACAGGTACTTGCCCGCGACCGCGCCCACCAGGCCCGTCAGCACCGCGAACACCGCGGCCAGCGCCGGCACCCCGCCCAGCGCCTCGGCCACGCCCATGGCCACCGGTGCCGTGGTGCCCTTGGGCGCGAGCGAGGCCAGCAGCGGCAGCGGCAGGTCCAGCGCCCAGCCCAGGCCCAGCGCCACGGCCACCGAGGCCCCGGCGCCGGCCAGCGCCGCCGCACCCAAGGCCACGGGCCGCGCACGCAGCTCGGCGCGGCGCTGCCACAGCGGCCAGGCCAGCGCCACCACGGCCGGGCCGAGCAGGAAGTGGATGAACTGCGCGCCCGAAAAGTAGGTGGGGTACGGCGTGCCCGTGGCCAGCAGCAGCAGCGCCAGCACCAGCACGCTCCACAGCACCGGGTTGGCCCAGGGCGGTTGGCCCAGGCGGGTGTAGGCGGCCTGCGCCAGCACGTACACCACCAGCGTGGCCGTCAGGCCGAACAGCGGCGTGGCCGAGAGGTAGAGCCAGAGCTCGACGAAGTTCGTCATGGCGTGGGCTCTGCGATCTCGGCCGTGGCGTCGTCGCGCCACAGCGCCTGCAGCACCAGCGCCGTGACGGCCAGGCCGGCCACGGTGGACAGCAGCAGCACCACGGCCAGCGCGCCGGCGTGTTCGCCGAGCAGCCCCAGGTGCGCGATGACGCCCACGCCCAGCGGCACGAACAGCAGCGACAGGTGCGCCAGCAGCAGCTCGGCCACCGCCTCCACCGGCCCGGCCACGAGCCGGCGCGTCGGCGCCCAGGCCAGCGCGGCCAGCACGAGGCCCAGGCCCAGCACCGGGCCGGGCAGCGGCAGCCGCAGCGCGCGCACCAGCAGCTCGCCAGCGCTCTGCGCCAGCAGCAGGAGGGCCAGGCCCTGGAGTGCCGGCATCATGCAGCGCGGGCCACGACAGCCCAGTAGTAGGCCAGCGGCTCGACCCATTCGCAGCCACTGACGCGCGCGCCCAGCACCGCCTCCACCTCGGTCGGCGTCGGGTGGTTCTTCAGCACCCGGTGGGGGCTGCCGTCTTCGAGCCGGCGGTGCTGCCAGTGGTCGCCGGCGGCGTCGACCTCGGCGATGCGCGTGCTGCTGCCTTCGACATACCGGTTGTCGATGAGGACCACCGGCGCGCCGGTCTCGAGCCGCGCGAACAACACGTCGAGCCAGGCCGCCAGTCGTGCGCGCGGCACGTGGCTCCACCAGAAGCCCACGAAGGCGGCGTCGAAGCGTTGGGGGCCGAGTTCGGCCAGCGTGTAGGCATCGGCCGTGGCGAAGCGCACCTTGCACGGCATCTGCGGCTTGGCACGCGCCACGGCCAGCGTCTCGGGGTTCAGGTCGGTGGCCAGCCAGAAGGCGGCGTCGCGCGCGCCGTGCACCGTCCACCAGCCGGTGCCGGCGGCCACCTCGAGCACACGCCGGCCCGCCAGCACGCCGGGCAGCCAGGCCTGCAGCACGCCCAGGTCGGCCTGGCGCTCGGGCTTGGCGTAGACGCGCTCGTACTCGGCCGCGCGGGCGGCGTAGTAGCCGGCCATGGCGGCCACCGCGGCCGGCATGTCGATGGCCGGGCGGGCCTCGGCGCGGGCCTGGTGCGCCATCACAGCCCCGGCACCAGCCGGCCCGGGTTGAAGATGCCCGCCGGATCGAAGGATTTCTTCAGGCCGGCATGCACACGCTGCAGCGCCGGCGGCAGCGCGGCAAAGCTGCCGCCGGCCTTGTCGCGCGCCCGGAACAGCACCGCGTGCCCGCCCGCCGCGGCCGCGGCCTCGCGCAGCGTGGCGGCCGGTGCGCTGGTGCAGATCCAGCGCTGCGCGCCGCCCCACTCGACGAGCTGCTCGCCCGAGAGCTTGAGCGGCGGCGACACCGCGGGCACCGACAGCCGCCACAGCGCCGCGCCGGTGTCGACCGCCCGCGCCGCGCCCACGAAGAACTCGTCGCGGTGGTCGCGCAGGCCGAGCCAGAAGGGATCGGCCATCGCCGGCACGACGCGCTCGCCGCCCAGGCTCTGCAGCGCCGACTTCACCGCCGCCTCGGCGCCAGCCAGGCGCAGCACGAGCATGCCGTCCCACCAGGCACTGGCGTTCAGCGGCAGCGGCTGGCCGAGCAGCTCGTTGACGCGGCGGATGGCGCTGCCCGCATCGAGCTCCAGCCGCAGCGTGGCCACCGCGCGCGGCATCGGCAGCACCTTCAGCGAGACCTCGGCGATGACGCCCAGCACGCCCAGGCTGCCGGCGAGCACGCGGCTCAGGTCGTAGCCGGCCACGTTCTTCATCACCTGGCCGCCGAACGAGAGCACCTCGCCGCGGCCGTTGATCATCGTGGCACCCAGCACGTAGTCGCGCACGCCGCCCATGCTCAGGCGCGCCGGGCCGGCCAGGCCCGCGGCGACCATGCCACCGACGGTGCCACCTTCGTCAAAGCGTGGCGGCTCGAAGGCCAGGCACTGGTTCTTCTCGGCCAGCGCGGCCTCGAGCTCGGCCAGCGGCGTGCCGGCGCGCACGCTCACCACCAGCTCGCTGGGCTCGTAGCGGCTGATGCCGGCGAGCGCGCGCATGTCCAGCGGCTCGCCGATGGGCGCGCCGCCGTAGAAGTCCTTGGTGCCGCCACCGCGGATGCACAGCGGCTGCCCGGCGGCGGCCGCAACGCGGATGCGGTCGACGAGCGAGGCGAGCGCGGGGTCGGACACGGCCATGCCTAGAAGCGCTCCAGGTGGGCAAAGGGCAGCAGGCCCTTCTTCACGTGCATGCGGCCGTACTCGGCGCAGCGCTGCAGCGTCGGGATCACCTTGCCGGGGTTCAGCAGGCCGGTCTCGTCGAACGCGCGCTTCACGCCGAACATCGCTTCGCGCTCCTCGGGGCTGAACTGCACGCACATGCTGCTGAGCTTCTCGACGCCCACGCCGTGCTCGCCGGTGACGGTGCCACCCATGGCGACGCTGGTCTCCAGGATGTCGGCGCCGAACAGCTCGCATCGGCGCAGCTGGTCGGGGTCGTTCGCGTCGAACAGGATCAGCGGGTGCAGGTTGCCGTCGCCGGCATGGAAGACGTTGCAGCAGCGCAGCTGGTACTTCTTCTCCATCTCGGCGATGGCGAGCAGGATGTCGGCCAGCCGCTTGCGCGGGATGGTGCTGTCCATGCACATGTAGTCGGGGCTGATGCGCCCGCTGGCCGGGAAGGCGTTCTTGCGGCCGCTCCAGAACTTCAGGCGCTGGGCCTCGTCCTTGCTCACTTCCAGGCGCGTGGCGCCGCAGCCCGACAGCACTTCGAGCATGCGGGCGATCTCCTCGGCCACCTCCTCGGGCGTGCCGTCGCTCTCGCACAGCAGGATGGCCTCGGCCGCCAGGTCGTAGCCGGCGTGCACGAAGTCTTCCACCGCGGCCGTCATCGGCTTGTCCATCATCTCCAGGCCGGCCGGGATGATGCCGGCGGCGATGACCGCGGCCACCGCGTCGCCGGCTTTGCGGATGTCGTCGAAGCTGGCCATGATGCAGCGCGCCAGCCGCGGCTTGGGCGTGAGCTTGACCACCACCTCGGTGGTGACGGCCAGCATGCCCTCGCTGCCCACCACCAGCGGCAGCAGGTCCAGGCCCGGCACGTCGAGCGCCTCGGAGCCGAACTCCACCGGCTCGCCCTCGGCCGTGTAGCCGCGCACGCGCAGCACGTTGTGCAGCGTCAGGCCGTACTTCAGGCAGTGCACGCCGCCGGAGTTTTCGGCCACGTTGCCGCCGATGGTGCAGGCGATCTGGCTGCTCGGATCGGGCGCGTAATACAGGCCGTGCCTGGCCACGGCTTCGCTGATGGCCAGATTGCGCACGCCGCACTGCACGGTGGCCGTGCGCGCGTGCACATCCACCTGCACGATGCGGTTGAACTTGGCCAGCGAGAGCGTCAGGCCCAGCGGGTGCGGCATGGCGCCGCCCGACAGGCCCGTGCCGGCGCCGCGGGCCACCACCGGCACGCCCAGCCGGTGGCAGGCCGCCAATACGGCGGCCACCTGCGCCTCGGTCTCGGGCAGCGCCACGGCGAGCGGCAGCTGGCGGTAGGCGGTGAGGCCGTCGCACTCGTAGGGCACGGTGTCCTCGCGGTGCCACAGCAGCGCGTGCGCGGGCAGCAGCGGTGCCACGGCGGCCACCAGCTGCTGCTGGCGCGTGCTGCGTTCGAGCTGGTGTGCAGGGTCGGCCTGCGCGGTGGGCAAGGGCGCGTTCATGCGGGGACTGTAGCGCCGCCGCCGCGGCCGATTCAGCCGTGGCCGGTGAAGACTGTCAGCACCCCGGTGTAGCCATAGACATGGTGGCGTGCGATCTCGCCGCCAGCAAAGAAGCCCACCAAAGGCACCTCGGGGCCGCCGCCGGACAGGGCGTGCTGCACGATCTGCAGCTCGGCCGAGGGCCCGCCGAAGTGCGGCCCGCCGCGGCCGGCGCACGAGACGTAGATGGCGCCCGCGATGCGCCGAGCGGGCTCGGCCCCACCGGCATCGGGGGTGTGGGCGGCGCCGTCGGCCCAGGCGGGCTCCTGCGCCGACTCCACCTCGTCGCGGATCTCGGCGCAGATGCGCACCAGGTCGCGCCGCGCGGCCTGCATGTCGCGCTGGCAGAACACCAGCGACATGCCGGGCTCCACGGTGTCGGCCACGGCCACGGCGTTGCGCGCGGGATCGAGGCCCACGAGATGGCGCACCCGCGTGTCGGGCCCGAACTGCCCCGGCCGGCCGAGCATCACCGCGTCGGCGTCGGCCAGCGCCACCAGCGTGGCACGCAGCTTGTTCAGCGCCGTGCGGGGCGTGGACAGGTCGGCGAGGCCCAGATCGCGCAGCAGGCAGGGCAGCGCGGGCTCGCCGTCGAGCGCCAGCACCAGGTTGCGCTCGGCCGAGGTGATGCGGCGCACCGGGCCCAGAGGCTGCGAGCCCTGGGTGACGCGCGAGACCAGCGCCACGTCGCGCGTGAAGGCCACGCCCGAGAGGCCGCCGCGCCAGGCACCGTCGGCCACGTGCACGGCGCCACTGCGCGACGAGGCCAGGCCGCCGAACAGGTAGCCCGAGCTGACGCGATCACTCATTTCGCCGATCAGCTCGGCCAGGTCAGGCGTGGCCGGATCGGCGTGCACCAGCGCACTGAAGGGCCGCACGCGCTGCAGCTTGCGCGCGCCCGAGAAGACCTCGAAGCGCCCGGTCGGCAGCGCCGCCAGCATCAGCACCAGCGCCGGCTCGTCGAAGTACTCCACGCCCATCGCCGCGACGCCGATGCCGACACTGCCGACCCAGGCCACGCCGGGCCAGCGCCGGCGCAGCTCGGCCACCAGTGCATCGGCGTCGCCGGCGAAGTGGTCGGTGAAGTAGACGAAGCCCAGCGACAGCGGCCCGCGGGCGCTGGCCTCGTGCTCGGCACGGCGAGCCTCGATCTGCGCCGCCGCCAGCGCCAGCGCGCCGCGCCAGTCGGGGTGCGTGGCGTGGCCGACGAGGAAGGCGCTCATGGGCGACCGGGCCTCGGCGTTTCAGCGCTTGCGCGGCGCGCGGCGCGCGGGCGCCGGCGTGGCCTTTGCGGCCTTGGCGCCGGCTGCGCCCGCCGCACGCGCGGCCTTGGCCGGCAGGCCGGCCGCCGCCTTGAACGCGCCAGTGGCGGTATCCACCGACTGCTTCACCGCGGCACCGGCCAGCGTGCGGGCGCCGTCGAGCGTGCCGTCCTTCAGGGCTTGCGCGGCGAGGTCGGTGAACTGCTGCGTCAGCGCGCCCCACCACTGCATCGGGTCGACCATCGCCGGCGCGGCCGCGGCCTTGGCGGCGCCCGGCTTGGCAGCGGCCTTGCGCCGCGGCGCGGCCGGCGGCTCGTCGGCGGGCGCCACCGGCTCGGGGCTGGGCGGCGGCGCCGGTGCAGCGGCCGGCTCGGTCGACCAGGGGCGGATCTTCAGCGACTCCGACAGATCAGCCATCGGCAGGTTCATGCCCTTCAGCGTGGCCAGCGTCATGCGCTGCACCTCGAGCGCCTGGATGGTGGTGGCCAGCAGCTTGGCGTTCTGCTCGAGCCAGAACTGCACCGTCTTCAGCTCCTGGATGCGCTTGTCGAGCTCTTCGGGGTCGAGCGTGGGGGCGATCCACTGACCGACGTTCGGCAAGCCGGCGCCGGCGTTCTTGAGCAGGCCTTGCAGGAAGTCGAAGCCCGGCACGTGGCGAGCGAAGTCGGCCGCTGGGTTCATCGCGAGGTTCTCTTTCAGCGCTGTCGCGGCCGGCGGTGGCCGCGCGGGCATCGTACGCCAGCAGCCCGGCTCAGAACCTGACGCGCTCGACCTTGAAACCCTGCTGCTCGAGCAGCCGGGGCAGCGACTGCGGCCCGACCATGTGCAGCGCGCCCACGGCCGCGAACACACGCTTGCCGGCGCGGTGCTGGGCCACGATGCCGGCCGCCAGCGCGGCATTGCGGGCCTCGGTCAGGCGCGCCATCAGCGCCCGGTCGGTGTCGTTGAGCTGGCATTCGCACCAGGCGCTGGTGTCTTCCAGCGTGGCCAGATCGCCCTTCTCCCAGGCGGTGGCCAGCTTCTGCAGCACGCGGCGCGCGCTCTGGTTCTCGAGTTGCTCCAGGCCCTGCTCGAACATCACCTGGGCCTCGGCTTCTTCGGCGGGCACGAGGGCGCGGATCTGCAGCGCCGGCGTCTCGAGCGCCACCAGCTTGCGGCTGCCGTTGCGCGGCTGCCCGGCCAGCGTGAGCTCGGCCGAATAGGCCGGGTCCATGCCGAACCAGCGGGCTTCCATCACCGTCAGCGTCGTCAGCTGCAGCAGCGGGTGCAGGGTGGCCAGGGCCTCGGGGGCCATGCAGGCGCGGCGGTAGGCGAGCTCGAGCCGCTCGCGCATCGCGGCCGAGAACTGCCGCGGGTACGGCAGCTCGGCCATGGCGGCGCCGAGGGCCGGGTCCAGCGGGTCGATCTCCAGCGCCAGCACGTCGCTGTCGCGCAGCGCGGCACTGGTGCGCGGGCCCAGCTTCTTCCAGTGCGGCTTGCCGACGTGCAGCGTGCCGTACAGGTGCAGCACACGGCCGTCGCGCGTGGCGCGCCAGAGCAGGCCGCGGTCGCGCGGCGCGGCGGCCTGCTCGGCCGCGCTGGCCTGCGGCAAGGCCGGCGGGCAGAGCGCGCGGGCCGCCGGTGCGCTGGCCAGCGACGGCGTGGCCACGGCCGGCAGCACCGAGCGCGTGACTTCGGCCCCGGCCGTGCCGGCAGCCAGCGCCAGGGCCGCCGCCAGCACCCGCAGCCCGATCTGGCCGATCGCGCGCAGACGGGCCATCAGCGCGCTCCGCCCAGGTCGATGCGCAGCACGCCGCGGTCCTGCTGCCAGGCCAGGCGGCCCAGCACGTCCATGCCCAGCAGCGGCGCGTGCAGTTGGGGCAGCGCCACGATGTGCAGCCGCTCGGCGCGCACGCCACCGTCAAGCTCGAGCGCGCCGACGACGACCTGGCCCTGCACCGTGCCCCCCGCGGTGGCCGACTGGGTGGTGCCGACGCTGGGCAGGCCCAGCTCCTCGGCCAGCCGCATCGGGATGGCGGTGCGCGTGGCGCCGGTGTCGACGAGGAACTCCACCTCGCGGCCGGCGAGCCGGCCCACCCAGTGGTAGTGGCCGTCGGCGGCGCGGCGGATCTCCACCGTCTGGCCGTCGAAGCTGAAGCGCGTCTGGCGCTCGCGCGCCTGCCAGGTCTGCACGCCCAGGAACATCATCAGCCCGAGCAGCAGCCAAACCGTGGTGTGCTTCAGCCAGGCGGGCAGCTCGTTCATGGCCGGGCCGTCAGGCGGTGGGGTCGTCGTCGGCCGGGGCGTCGACGCTGAGCGTGAGCTGGCCCAGCGGCGCATCGGCTGCCACGGTGTCGAACACGATCGACAGACGGTCACCGGGAGCGAGGCAGAGCTTCAAGGCAGCGGTTTCGGCGCCCGCAGGGCTGCCTTGAGCAGCCGGGCCCAGGTTCTGTGCCAGCAAGGTGCCGGCAGCCAGCGGGCGGCGCCGGGCTGCGGCGGCGACGAGGCTGCCGAATCCGGCGGCGCCGGCGGTGTCGAAGCACCACCACTCGCGGCCCTGGCGCCGCACACGCAGCTGGCCGTCGCAGCGGCCCTGGCGCCAAGCCGGGCCCAGCTCATCGGGCGTCACGGCCACGGGGCCGAAGCCCGCCAGCGCGTGCGTGTGCAGCCGCCAGGCCGCCGCGTCGGCCGCACCATGCGGCGCCTCGGCGCCCAGCAGCACCAGGCGCACGCTCTCGAACGCCGTATCGGCATCGGCGCCCCGGGGCACGTCGCCGGTGATCACGGCCAGTTGCGGCAGCAGTTCGAAGGGCGCGTCGGCCGCGTCGGCCACCAGCGGCAGCCGGGCGCCGGCCAGCGCACCGCCGGCAGCGGCCTCGAGCGCCGGGCCGCTGGCCCGCAACCAGGCCACCGGGCGTGGCAGCGGCGCCAGGCATCGGGCAGGCTCGAAAGGGAAGGCGTGGCGGGCCTTGCCGCCGTTGAGCGTGGCCGACAGGTCTTCGAGCTGCGGCGAGACGAAGTTCCAGTCGTCGAGCAGCTGCTGCATCGTGGTGGCGATGCCGGTGGCGAAGTGGGCGAGCGTGAGGTCGCGGGAGACAACGGCCAGCTGGCCGTCGCGCGAACCGTCCATCAAGGTGGCGAGCTTCATGCGACAGGGGGTAGGGTGGCACTATTGTGGGGTGAGCGCCGCGCCTGACTTGCCCTCTGCGAAGAGTAGGGGTGCACCCGCCCTCCCCCCGTGGCCGGTGGCCGCGGTGGTGGCTGGCGTGGTGCTGGTGCACGGCCTGCTGCTGGTGCGCTGGGCCGGCCCAGGGCTGCCGGCGTCGTCGGCTGCGCCGCCGATGGCCACCGTGCCGGCGACGACCCCGGTGCGCAGCATCGTGCCGCTGCGGCCGGTGGCGGCCGCGCCCGCCGAACCCGCTCCCGCGCCGGCTGCCGAGGCGCCACCCGAGCCCCGCCTGGCGGGCTTGGCGCCGGCAGCCCCGCGCCCGGCTGCACCGCCGCAGGTGCCGCGCCCGGCCGTCGGCGACACACCCGAACCGGTGGCCGACCCCGGCATCCCGGTAGTGTCCACAGCCGCGCCCGCACCCGCCCCCAGCCCCGCACCCGCCACCGGCCAGGCCGAGGCGGTGCCCCTCTACGCTGCCGCGCTGCCCCCGCCCTTCGAGGCCGAGTTCCGCCTGCGCCGCGGCGCGCTGGCCGGCCGCGCCAGCTGGAGCTATGCGGCAGGCGCCGACAGCTACCAGCTGAGCCTGCAGACCCGGGTGCTCGGTCGCGAGGTCGGCCACCTGCGCAGCGAGGGCCGCCGCGGCCCGACGGGCCTGGAGCCGCTGCGCTTTGTCGAGGGCCGTCGGGGCCGCGACCAGCGCGCGGTGAACTTCCAGCGCGAGGCCGGCGGCGGCCGCATCAGCTTCAGCGGCCCGGCCGTCGAACTGCCGCTGCCGGCGGGGGTGCAGGACCGGCTGAGCTGGCTGCTGCAGCTGGCCGCGATCGTCGACGCCGACCCGGCGCTGCGCGAGCGCGGCGCCGAGGTGTCGATGTGGGTGGTGGGCCCGCGCGGTGACGCCGATGTCTGGACCTTCGTCGCCATGGGCCTGGAGCCCGTGTCGCGGGCCGAAGGCACCGATCAGCCGGCCCTGGCGCTGCGGCGCGACGCGCGGCGGCCCTGGGACACCGAGGTGCGGATCTGGCTCGACCCGGCCGCCCGCCACCTGCCGCTGCGCGCCGCGTGGCGCATCGCCGGCCCCGACGCCGAGTCGGGCATCGAGATCTGGCGCGAGACGCTGACCTGGCGCTGAGCCTGCGGCCTGACTGGGCCTTGAAACCGGGGCTCCAGCGCCTCAACTGGCATCGCATGGAAATGCTCTACAACTCCGAAAGCTTCGTCGTCGTGCGCTTCGACACCCCCGGCCGCGAACCCGGCACCGGGGCGGGCGGCTTCGAGATCGTGGACAAGTTCGCACGCAAGGAGATCTACCTGCAGGGCGCTCTGGCCGAGCGCTTCGAGCAGGGCGTGCAGCAATTGGTGCAGCAGGGGCCGAGCCTGGAGTCGCTCGACGAGTACATTGCCGGCTTCGCCGACGCCGCGCAGCAAACGGTCGTGCTGCACTGAAATGACGTGAACGATCCCACCCGAGCTGACTCAAGGGCCGGGGCCTTGCTCCGATAAGCCGTCCATGGGAGCACTTTGGGGTGATCTGGGCAGTTGGCTGGACGGGCATGGCGCGGTCCTGCTGGGCCTGTTGCTGCTCGTGGCGGTGCTGCTGTCGGTCACGGCCGTGCTGGCCTGGCGCCAATGGCAGAGCCGCCAACGGCTACGGCAGCGGCTGGCGAGCGCCCACTCCGAATTGAGCGATCTCCGGGGTCGCGACCCCCTCACCGGCCTCGTCAGCCGCGAGACGCTGGAAGAGGAACTCGCGGCCACCGTGACCGGAGCCGAGGCCGCGGGTCGCTCGGTCTGCGTGGCGTACCTCGGCCTCGACGGCTTCCGCGCCATCAACGACGCCTACGGCATGCGGGTGGGCGACGCCGTGTTGAAGGAGATCGCCACGCGCTTGTCCGACTGGCTCGGCGGCAAGCCGCAGGTCACCCGCGTCGGCGGCGACGAGTTCGCGCTCTTCTGCAAGTGCGACGCAGCCGGCCTGGACGAGTTGGCGCGCACGCTGCAGCGCATCGTGGGGCAGCCGCTGAAGGCCGAGGCGCTGAACCTGCAGGTCGGCTTGTCGGTGGGTCTGGCGCTGTACCCCGACGATGGCGCAAGGCCGCGTCTGGTGGCGCACGCGGGCCTGGCGATGCGCACGGCCAAGCTCACCGGGGGCAACGGGCACGCCCGTTTCGACCCGGCGATGAGCGTGAACCACCGCGAGCACTCCGAACTGGTGCAGGATTTGCGGCACGCGCTGGCCCGCGGACAGCTGCAACTGGTCTATCAGCCCAAGATCGATGCACGTTCGCTGCAGATCACAGCCGCAGAGGCACTGCTGCGCTGGCAGCACCCCAAGCGCGGAATCGTCAGCCCGGCGCAGTTCATCCCGCTGGCCGAACGCCACGGCCTCATCCGCCACATCGGCGCCTGGGTCATCGAAGAGGCCTGCCGGCAGGCCGCCCAGTGGCGCGAGGTGGGGCTGCGCATGCGCATCGCCGTCAACATCTCGGGCCACCAGCTGCGCAGCGAGGACTTCGTCGACCAGATGCTCGACTCGCTGCGCCGCCACGGCATCCCGCCCAATCGCATGACCTGCGAGATCACCGAGAACCTGGCGATCGAGGACACCCCGGCGACCCGTGGCGCCTTCGATCGCATGCGCCAGGCCGGTCTGCACGTCTCGATCGACGACTTCGGCGCCGGCTTCTCGTCGAGCCTGGCGCAGATCCGGCGCCTGGCGCCGGCGGAGCTGAAGATCGACAGCGGCTTCGTGAAGGACCTCGAACACGGCGAAGACGCCCGCGCCATCGTGCGCGCCATCGTGCAGCTGGCGCGCTCGCTGCAACTGCACGTGGTGGCCGAAGGCGTGGAATCCGAGGCGCAGCGCGACATCCTCGTGGCCCTGGGCTGCGACGAGCTGCAGGGCTACCTCTTCGCCAAGCCCATGTCGGCCACGGCGCTGGCGCTGTGGGCCAGCGGCGACGGGCCCTCGGAGGCATCGGCCTTCAGGCCCTCGCTGTTCGATCCCACGGCGCCGTCGAATCTGGAATGAAGGGCCGAGCCCCTGGCCGGCGCCGTGCACCCCGTCCCGAATTTGAAGGATGCCTCGGCCTGATGCTCAAGATTCACACCTTCTGGGGTGCAGATGCAGACTGACGCGCCGAGCTGACGATGAGATGATCGCCCCATGGCCGCTGGAGAATGGTCCCTTCTGTTGTGGCTGATGGCCGCCGTCGTGGCGCTGCTGTCGTCGCATCTGTTCGTGGCCTGGATTCGCCGTTCGCAGGGGTACCTGCGCTCGCGTGACGTCGCCGGGCCGGCGCTGTTGTCGGCCACTTCACTGGCCGTCGGGCTGTCGTCGGCCATGGTGCTGGCGCTCGGTGCCGAGCCCCTGGCCTTTCCGCTGGGCTATCGGTGGCCGGCGCTGCCGGTGCTGCTGTTCGGCGCGCTGCTGGGCTGCCTGCCGGCCGCCTGGTGGCTGACGCGCCGCCAGAACCTGCTGGCGCTGATCGGCGCGGGGCTCCTGATCAGCGTGGCCTCACTGGCGGTGCAGACGGGCTGGATCCTCGCCGCCGGCTTCCGGCCTGGGCCGCGCTGGAACATGCCGCTGGCCAGTGGCGCCGCCATCGTGGCTGTCGTCGGCTACACGGCGTCGATGTGGCTGGCGTATTCCGACCGCAGCAGCCACGGCGCGCGCCGCACGCTGTGGCGGCTGGGGGCGTCGACGCTGATGGTGCTCACGATGGTGGCCTCGCAGGAGGTGCTCATCACCGCGGCCGGCCTGGGCGCGCAGGTCGGCTCGATCTACCAGCGCGAGATGTCGTCCACCTGGCTGGCGCTGGGCGCCGGCGCGGTGGTGCCGACGCTGATGTCGTTGCTGGTGCTGGACGTGGTGCTGCGCAACCACGGTGATCGGCGCAAGTCGCGCCACAGCCCCACGGGCGTGGAGCTCGACCTGCCCAAACGCCGCAAGCGGCGGCGCCGCTACCGCACGCTGTAGGCCTGTAGGCCTGTCGGCTGACGGCTAGAGCTGCTCCCAGGGCAGGCCGTCGTGGCGCCAGCCGTTGAGGCGGCCGCGCTGGAAGTGCTCGTCGAGTTCGCCCTCGAAGCCGTGCAGCACGTTCACCACCTCCGAGAAGCCCGCCGCCTCGAGCGCCTCGCCGGCTTCGATGGTGCGCTTGCCCGAGCGGCACAGCAGCACCACGGGCCGGTCTTCGCGTCCGCCTTCGCGCCGCACCTGGCGCACGAAACCCTCGGCGTCGGCGCGCATCTCGGGGTATTCGTACCAGGCGATGTGCACCACGCCGGGCGGATGGCCGACGTAGAGGTATTCGATCTCCATGCGCACGTCGACGAACAGCGCGTCGGGGTGTGCTTGCAGGAACGACCAGGTTTCGAGGGGAGTGAGATGCTTCATGCGCGCGGCCCGCGTTCCGAGGTGGCCGGTCTTGACGGGCTTCCTACAATCAGCAGATGAACGCGCCCACGTCCTCCACCCCGACGAACCCGTCCGCCCGCTACACCCGCGGCGGCGCCCTGCCTGCCATTCTGCAGCAGCGCATCGCCATCATCGACGGCGCCATGGGCACGATGATCCAGCGCCACAAGCTCGGCGAGGCGGATTTCCGCAACGAGCAGCTGGCCGCGCACCCAAAAGACCTGAAGGGCAACAACGACCTGCTGGTGCTGACGCGACCCGATGTCATCCAGGGCATCCACGAGCAATACCTGGCGGCCGGCGCCGACCTGATCGAGACCAACACCTTCGGCGCGACGAGCATTGCGCAAGAGGACTACGGCCTGGCCCACCTGGCACGCGAGATGAACGTGGCCGCCGCGCGCCTGGCCCGCGTGGCCTGCGACCGCCACAGCACGCCCGACAAGCCGCGCTTCGTGGCCGGCGCCCTGGGCCCCACGCCCAAGACGGCCAGCATCAGCCCCGACGTCAACGACCCCGGCGCGCGCAACGTCAGCTTCGACGAGCTGCGCGCCGCCTACCGCGAGCAGGCCGAAGGGCTGCTCGAAGGCGGCTGCGACCTGTTCCTCGTCGAGACCGTGTTCGACACGCTCAACGCCAAGGCCGCCATCTTCGCGCTCGACGAGCTGATGGAAGACACCGGCCAACGCCTGCCCGTCATCGTGAGCGGCACCGTCACCGACGCCTCCGGCCGCATCCTCAGCGGCCAGACCGTGGCCGCCTTCTGGCACAGCGTGCGCCATGCGCGCCCGCTGGCCGTGGGCCTGAACTGCGCCTTGGGCGCGGCGCTGATGCGGCCCTACATCGAAGAGCTGTCGAAAGTGGCCTTCGACACCTGGATCAGCTGCTACCCGAACGCCGGTCTGCCCAACCCGATGAGCGACACCGGCTTCGACGAGACGCCCGAGGTCACGGCCGCGCTGATGGAGGAGTTCGCGAAGAGCGGCTTCCTCAACATCGCCGGCGGCTGCTGCGGCACGACGCCGGAGCACATTGCCGAGATCGCCAAGCGCGTGAGCCCCTACCGGCCGCGTCCGACCAGGCTGTTCACGCAGCTGCTCGCCGCGGCCTGATCAGATCTCTACTTTCGTGCCGAGTTCGACGATGCGGTTCGTCGGCAGGTGCAGGAAATCGGCAGCACCCGCGGCGTTGCGGTGCATGCTGGCGAAGAGCTTTTCCCGCCACAGCGCCATCGCCCGGGCACCCGCACCACTGTGCGTGGGGATCACGGTGTCGCGGCTGAGGAAGTAGCTCGTCTCCATGTCGTCGAGCACGATGCCGCGGCCGGCGAGCAGCTTCAGCGCCTCGGGCACGTCGGGCTCGTTCTTGAAGCCGAAGTGCAGCGTCACCTGCCAGCAGTCGTGGCCCAGCGGCTCTACCTCGACGCGCTTGCCGAAGCCAATCCAGGGCACCTCGTGGTGCTCGACGGTGACGAACAGGTTCTGCTCGTGCAGCACCTTGTTGTGCTTGAGGTTGTGCAGCAGCGCAAAGGGCGTACTGCCTTTCTCGGCGCTGAGGAACACCGCGGTGCCGGGCACGCGGATCGGGGGCGCGATGAACAGGCTCTCGATGAAGGGCACGAGCTGCAGCGCCTCGTCGCGCAGCCGCTCGGCCATCAGGCGCCGGCCGGCCTTCCAGGTGGTCATCAGCACGAACATCACGCCGCCGATGGCCAGCGGGAACCAACCGCCTTCGAACACCTTCACGATGTTGGCCGCGAGGAACACGATGTCGACGACAAAGAAGCAGCCCGTGGCGGCCACGCACAGCGCCAGCGGCAGCTTCCAGGCGTAGCGGATGACGAAGAAGGTCATCACCGTGGTGATGGTCATGTCGATCGTCACCGCAATGCCGTAGGCCGAGGCCAGCGCGCTGCTGCTGCCGAACACCACCACGGCGAACACGACGCAGGCGTAGAGGCTCCAGTTGACGAACGGGATGTAGATCTGCCCGCTGGCGCGCACACTGGTGTGCAGCAGCCGCAGCCGCGGGATGTAGCCCAGCTGCACCGCCTGTTTGGTGACCGAAAACGCCGCCGTGATGAGCGCCTGCGAGGCGATGACGGTGGCCGCCGTGGCCAGCCCGATGAGCGGGAACAGCGCCCACTGCGGCGCCATCTCGTAGAACGGGTTGGCCACGTTTTCGGGATGCTGCAGCAGCATCGCACCCTGGCCGAAGTAGTTGAGCAGCAGCGCCGGCATGACGACGAAGAACCAGGCCAGGCGGATCGGCTTCTTGCCGAAGTGGCCGAGGTCGGCGTACAGCGCCTCGGCCCCGGTGACGCACAGCACGATCGCACCCAGGGCGACAAAGGCCACGCCGGGCTCGGCCACGATGAAGCCCAGGGCGTGGTGCGGCGACAGCGCCACCAGCACACCCGGGTTGCGCAGGATGTGCACCACGCCCAGCAGCGCCAGCACGCCGAACCAGACCAGCGTGATGGGCCCGAACCAGCGCCCCACCACCGCGGTGCCGAAGCGCTGCGCCGCGAACAGCAGCGTCAGCACCAGCAGCGTCACCGGCACCACGTAGCGGTGCAGGCCGGGTGCGGCCACCTCCAGGCCCTCGACCGCCGACAGCACGCTGATCGCGGGCGTGATGACGCCGTCGCCGAAGAAGATGGCCGTGCCGAAGATGCCCAGCAGCAGCAGGCGCGAGCGCAGCACGGGGCGGTCTTTCACGGCCTGCGAGGCCAGCGCCAGCATGGCGATGAGGCCGCCTTCGCCGTGGTTGTCGGCGCGCAGGATCAGCGTCACGTACTTGAGCGTGACGACGACCGTGATCGTCCAGAACACCAGCGACAGGATGCCCAGCACGTGATCGGGCGTCATCTCGACGCGGCCGTGCGCGAACACCTCCTTCAGCGCGTACAGCGGGCTGGTGCCGATGTCGCCGTAGACAACGCCGATCGCGGCCAGCGTCAGCGCCGGCAGCGCGGCGCGCCCGCCAGGCGCGGCTTCGCTCATTCGAAGTTCTCGGCCTCGGGGTCGGTAGCTTCCAGTTCGTAGGCCGCGGCCAGCATCGCCAGCCGACCCATCACGCCGTACATGTAGAAGCGGTTCGGCGCGCTGGCCCCGGGCTTGGCGCCCGGTTTGGGCAGCGTGCTGCTTTCGGCAAAGGCCAGCGGCACGTAGCTCGAGCCCGGGCCGCCGAGGTTTTCGTCGGCGCCCCGCTCGGCGTGCACGCGGTAGAAGCCGCCGACGACGTAACGGTCCATCGTCATGACCACCGGCTCGGCCACCGCGCCGTGCACGCGTTCGTAGCTCGGCACGCCTTCTTGGATGAGCACCTCGGTGATGGCCTGGCCGTCCTTGGCCAGGCCCATGCGGCCGCGCAGCGCCAGGGCGTCGGCCAGATCGCGCACGTCGCGCACCGTCACGACACCGCGGCCCAGGTTGCCGTGGTCGGCCTTGATGACGACGAAGGGCCGTTCGTTGATGCCGTACTCCTTGAACTTGCGCCGCACCTTGCCCAGCACCGCCTCGACGTTGGCGCGCACGCAGTCCAGCCCCGCCGCGTCGTCGAAGTCCACCTCGCCGCAGCGGCTGTGCATCGGCGTGATGAGCCAGGGGTCCATGCCCAGCAGCTTGGCGAACTTCTTCGCCACTTCTTCATAACTCTCGAAGTGGCGGCTCTTGCGGCGCACGGTCCAGCCGGCGTGCAGCGGCGGCAAGAGGTACTGCTCGTGCAGGTTGTGGAACTCGCGCGGGATGCCGTGCGCCAGATCGTTGTTCAGCAGGATGGTGCAGGGGTCGAAATCCTTCAGCCCCAGACGCGTCTTGCTGCGCAGCAGCGGCTCCAGCGTGAGCTCGCCGCCCTCGGGCACGGCCAGGGTCACCGGCTTGGTGACGGCCGGATCGGCCGAGCCCAGGCGCACGTTCAACCCGGCCTGCGTGAAGATCTGCATCAGCCGCTGCACGCTGGCCAGGTAGAACGGGTCGTCGGTGGCGTCGTCGGGCACGACGAGCAGGTTGCGCGCCTCGGGGCAGATCTTCTCGATGGCCGCCATCGCCGCCTGCACCGCCAGCGGCAGCATCTCGGGCGTGAGGTGGTTGAAGCTGCCCGGGAACAGGTCGGTCGACACCGGTGCCAGCTTGAAGCCGGCGTTGCGCAGGTCGACCGCGGCGTAGAACGCCGGCGTGTGCTCCATCCACTCGAGCCGGAACCAGCGCTCGATGGCGGGCATGGACTCGAGGATGCGCTGCTCGAGTTCGTTGATGGGGCCCGTGAGGGCAGTCGTCAGATGCGGAACCATGATCACCTCGTCAGACGGGCCATTCTCCGCCCAATTCAAGGCCGTCGACAGGGCGGCACAGATGGAGAAACGGGGCCTCGTGCGCAGCACGGGCCCCGTCGGTCGACGCCGGCGCGCTCAGCGCGCCGGATGTCCGCTCATCACTTGTTGTAGGCCGTCTCGCCGTGGCTGGCGATGTCCAGGCCTTCGCGCTCTTCGTCCTCCGCCACACGCAGGCCGATGGTGAGGTCGACGATCTTGAAGGCGATGAACGCGACCACGCCGGAGATGATGACCGTGTAGATCACGCCCTGCAGCTGGATCCAGACCTGCGACCCGATGCCGCCGAAGCTGCCGCAGGTGTTGGCCACGTAGTCGCAGATGCCGGTGCCGCCGAGGCTGGGGCTGGCGAACACGCCCGTCAGCAGCGCACCCAGGATGCCACCGACACCGTGCACGCCGAAGACATCGAGCGAGTCGTCTGCGCCCAGCATCTTCTTCAGGCCGTTCACGCCCCACAGGCACACCACACCGGCGATCAGGCCGATGACCAGCGCGCCACCGACACCCACGAAGCCGCAGGCCGGCGTGATGGCCACCAGGCCCGCCACCGCACCCGAGGCCGCACCCAGCATCGAGGCCTTGCCGCGCATCAGCGCTTCGGCCGCGATCCAGGACAGCGTCGCCGCAGCCGTGGCGACCACGGTGTTGATGAAGGCCAGCGCCGAGATGCCGTTGGCTTCGAGGTTGGAGCCGGCGTTGAAGCCGAACCAACCCACCCACAGCATCGACGCGCCGATCATCGTCAGCGGCAGGCTGTGCGGCGCCATGGCTTCCTTGCCGTAGCCGATGCGCTTGCCCACCACATAGGCACCCACCAGACCGGCGATGGCGGCGTTGATGTGCACCACGGTGCCACCGGCGAAGTCGAGCGCGCCCTTGGCCCACAGCGCGCCGGCATTGGCCGTCACGGTGGCCAGGCTGGCAGCGTCGGTGATGGCGTCCGGGCCGTCCCAGTACCAGACCATGTGCGCGATCGGCAGGTAGGCGAAGGTGAACCAGATCACCGAGAACAGCAGCACCGCCGAGAACTTCATGCGCTCGGCGAAGGCACCGACGATCAGCGCCGTGGTGATGGCCGCGAAGGTGCCCTGGAAGGCCACGAAGGTGAGTTCGGGGATGTAGACGCCCTTGCTGAACGTGGCGGCGATGGACTCGGGCGTCACACCGCCCAGGAACATCTTGCTCAGGCCGCCGATGTACGGGTTGCTGGCAGTGAAGGCCAGCGAGTAGCCGTACACGACCCACAGCACCGAGATCAGGCAGAAGACGCAGAACACCTGCATCAGCACCGACAGGATGTTCTTGCTGCGCACCAGGCCGCCGTAGAACAGCGCCAGGCCGGGGATCGTCATCATGATGACCAGCGCGGTGGCGATGGTCATGAATGCCGTGTCGCCCTTGTTGGGCACCGGCGTGGCGGCGGCGGCCGGAGCTGCTGCAGCCGGCGCCGACGCGGCTTCGGCCGGCGCAGCGACCACGGCAGCCGATGCTGCCGCGGCCGGCGCGGATGCGGCCTGCGCAAAAGCCGTGCCGCTGAGCAGCAGGCTGGCAAAGGCCAGCAGCACGCCGGCCAGGAAGGTGGTGAGAAGTTTCTTCATGAGGTCTTCTTTCGGGGGACTCAGCTCGCGAGCCAGGGCAGCGGCGCGCATCAGAGGGCTTCCTTGCCGGTTTCACCGGTGCGAATGCGGACCACCTGCTCCAGCGAGGTGACGAAGATCTTCCCGTCGCCGATCTTGCCGGTGCGGGCCGAGCTCTCGATGGCTTCGATGACGCGCTCGACGATGCTCTCGTCGACGGCGGCTTCGATCTTCACCTTGGGCAGGAAGTCGACCACGTACTCGGCACCGCGGTACAGCTCCGTGTGGCCTTTCTGTCGGCCGAAGCCCTTGACTTCGGTCACCGTGATCCCCTGAACGCCAATGCCGCTCAGGGCTTCACGCACTTCGTCAAGCTTGAAGGGCTTGACGATGGCAGTCACCATCTTCATTGCGCGGACTCCTCAAAGTCGCAAACCAGACAAAAAATCCCATCGTGTGGGCACAGACCCACGGCGCGGCGGACGACGAACCGTCCCGCCCTCCAACCACCGTTGCGGGGCTGGTTTGCAAGGCCTGTGCCACGCCGGGCCAAAGCCGAACCCGGGCCTGTTTCCCCGCCTAGGGCACGGCGGCTCCCCCGAACGAGGGCACCCGGCTCGCTCGCCCCTCAGTGTGCACACATTTGGTGCGATGCACGTTCGCGGTGCGCAATCGACCATCGGCTCCTGCATGAACAGGAGGGAAGACGATGTCGCTGGCCGTGGTTCGGAGCCGGGCGCTGGACGGGCTGAACGCGCCGCCGGTGCAGGTGGAGGTGCAACTGGCCAACGGCCTGCCCAGCTTCACGCTGGTGGGCTTGGCCGACACCGAGGTGAAGGAGTCGCGCGAGCGGGTGCGCGCCGCGCTGCAGGCCAGTGGCTTCGAGTTCCCGCACAACAGGCGCATCACCGTCAACCTGGCGCCGGCCGATCTGCCCAAGGAGAGCGGCCGCTTCGACCTGCCGATCGCGCTGGGCATCCTGGCCGCAGCCGGGCAGCTGGACGTGGCGCGGCTGGATGCGGCCGAATGGGCCGGCGAGCTTTCGCTGGCCGGTGCCCTGCGCCCGGTGCGGGGCGCCCTGGCGCTGGCGCTGGCGCTGCGGGCCGATGCGCCCACGCACACGCTCGTGCTGCCGGATGTGAGCGCCCGCTCGGCTGCCAGAGTCCGGGATATCGACGTGCGCTCGGCCGTCACGCTGGCGCAGGTGGTGGCGTCCCTGGTGCCGGGCGAGGCGGCAATGCCGCTGCCGCGCGCCCAGCCGCCGGCAGCCGCGGCAGCCCGCCTGTGGCCCGATCTGCGCGACGTGAAGGGCCAGGCCGCCGCCAAGCGAGCACTGGAGATCGCCGCCGCCGGCGGCCACAGCCTGCTGATGGTGGGGCCGCCGGGCAGCGGCAAGTCGATGCTCGCCGAGCGCCTGGCCGGGCTGCTGCCGCCGCTGGACGAGGCCGAGGCGCTGGCGGCGGCGGCCGTGGCCGGGTTGCGGTCGGGGGCCGACGACAGCACGGCCGACAGCGGCCAGCGGCCGGTGCGCGCGCCGCACCACACGGCCAGCGCGGCGGCGCTGGTGGGTGGCGGCTCGCCGCCGCGGCCGGGCGAGATCTCGCTGGCCCACGGCGGGGTGCTGTTCCTCGACGAGACGCCCGAGTTCCCGCGCGCTGCGCTCGAGGCGCTGCGCGAGCCGCTCGAAACCGGCTACGTCACCATCTCGCGCGCGGCGCGGCAGGCGCGGTTTCCGGCGCGCTTCCAGCTCGTCGCAGCGATGAACCCCTGCCCTTGTGGCTGGCTCGGCAGCGGCAGCCGCATCGGCCGCGCCTGCCGCTGCACGCCCGAGGCGGTGGCGCGCTACCAGGGCCGCTTGTCGGGGCCGTTGCTCGACCGCATCGACCTGCAGGTGGAGGTGCTGGCCGCAAGCCCGGAGGAGCTGCTGGCGGCACCGGCCGGCGAGCCCTCGGCCGTGGTGGCAGCACGGGTGGCGGCCGCCTGGCAGCGGCAGCTCGATCGGCAGGGTGAGCCCAACGCGCGCCTGGCGGCCGGGCGCATCGACGGGCTGTGTGTGCTCGACGAGGCCGCCGAGCGCTTCGTGCGGCAAGCCGCCACGCGGCTGGGCTGGAGCGGCCGCCGGCTGCACCGCTGCCTGAAGGTGGCGCGCACGATCGCCGATCTGGCCGGCGCCGAGCGCATCGGCCTCGTGCATGCGGCCGAAGCGCTGCAACTGCAGCGGGTGTTGCCAGGACACTGAGCCCAGCCACCGCCGCGGGACCGGCTACGCCGGACCGCTGGCGGGCGGCCCCCTCGGGGGGTAGCGAGCGTGAGCGAGCTTGGGAGCCAGTTCAAATCGCCACGGGGTCGACGTCGATGGCCCAGCGAAGCAGGCCTTTGTGCCTGGCCTTGAGCTCGTCGAGGCGCGGCAACCAGCCGGCCAGCAGCCGCTGCAGCGCCACGCGCGAGGCCGATTCCAGCAGCAGCTGCATGCGCTCGACATCGGCCACCTTGGCCACCGGCGGCGGCACCGGGCGGTACACGCGCACGGCGCCATCCAGGCCGAGCTCGCGTGCCAGGTCCTCCGCTTCGGCCGCGCCCTCGGCCAGGAAAGCCTGCGCCACCGCCGCCGTCTTGGCATCGGCGCGGATCAGCGCCAGCGCCGCAAACGGCGGCAGGCCGGCGGCCTCGCGCTCGGCCAGCTGCTGCGTGGCGAAGCGCTCGTAGTCGTGCGCCACCAGAGCGGCATACAGCGAGTGGCCCGGGTTCCAGGTCTGCACCCACATCTCGCTGGCCGCGGCCTGCGCGGCGTCGCGGCCGGCGCGGCCGGCGGCCTGCATCAGCAGCGCAAACAGCCGCTCGGGCGCGCGGAAGTCGCTGCTGAACAGGCCGCTGTCGGGGTTGACCGCCGCCACCAGCGTGACGCGGCGGAAGTCGTGGCCCTTGGCCACCATCTGCGTGCCCACCAGCACATCCACATCGCCTGCGTGCATGGCGGCCAGCTGCTGCTCGAGCATGCCGGCGCCGCGCGTGGTGTCGGCGTCGATGCGTGCCACGCGCGCCGCAGGCAGCAGCGCGCCGATCTGCTCGGCCAGCTTCTCGGTGCCGCGGCCCACGGGCGCGATGTCGAGATTGCCGCAGTCGGGGCAGGCGCGCGGCACGCGTTCGGTGTAGCCGCAGTGGTGGCAGCGCAGCGTGCGGTCGCCCTTGTGGAACACGCGCCAGGCGCTGCAGTGCGGGCAGCCGCTCTTCCAGCCACAGGCGCCGCACTGCAGCACCGGCGCGTAGCCGCGGCGGTTGAGCAGCAACAGGCTCTGCTCGCCGCGCGCGATGCGCTGCTCGATGGCCAGCAGCAACTGCGGCGCCAGCACGCGTTCGCCACCGGGCGCCTTGGGCAGCCGGCCCATGTCGAGCAGCCGCACGCGTGGCATCGCGCCGCCGCCGATGCGCTGCGCCAGCGGCACGCGCCGGTAGCGGCCCTGCTGCACGCGATGCCAGGTTTCGAGCGAGGGCGTGGCCGAGCCCAGCAACACCGGCACGCCCAGCTGGTGGGCGCGCCAGACGGCGAGATCGCGCGCCGAGTAGCGCGCGCCCTCCTGCTGCTTGAACGAGGGGTCGTGTTCCTCGTCGACGACGATCAGGCCCAGCCGCGGCAGCGGCGCAAAGATGGCCAGCCGCGTGCCCAGCACCAGATCGGCCAGGCCCAGGTGCGCCAGCAGCCAATGGCGCAAGCGCTGCGCCGGCGTGAGGCCGCTGTGCAGGCTGCACAACACGCGGCCCGGAAACCGCGCCGCGAAACGCGCCTCGAGCTGCGGCGTCAGGTTGATCTCGGGCACCAGCACCAGCGCCTGCTGCCCGCGCGCCAGCGCATCGGCGGCGGCGTGCAGGTACACCTCGGTCTTGCCGCTGCCGGTAACGCCGTGCAGCAGCAGCGGGCGGCTGTCGGCGCTGGCAACGCCCGCCGCGATGGCCTCGAGCGCGGCGAGCTGATCGGCCGCCAGCACCGGCGGCACGGCGCCGGCCGCCGTGCCCGCCTGAGCGTCGGCCACGGGCGCCGGGCGCTGCTTGAGCCGCGTGATGCGCCGCTCCAGCGCCGCGCTGTCCATCTTGCGCAACTCGGGCGGCAGCACCGCCATGGCGAGCTCACCGACGCCGCGCTGGTAGTACGCGGCGGCAAAACTCACCAGCGCGCGCCAGTCGGTGGGCAACGGGGGCAGCGCGCCGAAGACATCGGCCACCTCCCGCAGTTCGCTGCCCTCAGGCAGGGCGGGCGCGCCGGCGGGTTCGGCGTCCCAGACCAGGCCCGGCACCTCGCGGCGCCCCAGGGGCACCCGGAGCAGCGTTCCAGGCGCGAGCGGCTGCTCACTCCGGTAGCTGAGGCAGGCCCCGAGCGCGGCATGCCGGGGTGTCTCCAGGGCCACCGAGACCCGGTGCGGATCCGCTGTCATCATTCCGCCGCAATTTCAGATATCACCCGAAGAAAGCGCTTCAAGTCCATGATTTGAAAACACTTTCCGGTTTGACCCCTGAAACTGTGGATAACTTTGTGTGCAACCTGCGCCCAGCGGCGCCAAGTGCTTGATTCTGCGAGGGCTCCCGCCCGTTGCCACATTTCGCGGCACCCGGCGTATGCCTTATGAATCAAGCACTTGGCACGTAGATCGGTGATTTTCTGCGGCCGCCCCCGCTGGCGGATTTCACGCTGCGCCGCAGCACCGAAATTGGGGATAAGTCAAGCCCTGAGCGCTCACTCACGTCTTGACTTATTCGCAACAACGGCCCTCGCCGGCTTGCCGCGGGGCGGCCGGCTCAGCCGCGCAGCGTGCGCGAATGGCGGTGCAACGCCTCCACCAGCGCCGTCACGTGCTCGGGCGGCGTGAACTGGCTGATGCCATGGCCGAGGTTGAAGATGTGGCCGTCCCAGCTGCCGTCGGCGCGTTGCGGGCGGCCGAAGCTGTCGAGCACGGCAATGCCTTCGCGGGCCACCGCTTCGGGCGGCGCGAACAGCACTGTCGGATCGAGGTTGCCCTGCAGCGCCACGCGGCTGCCGACTAGGGCGCGCGCGGCACCGAGGTTCACCGTCCAGTCCAGGCCCACGACATCGGCACCGCAGGCCGCGATCTCGTCGAGCCAGAGCCCGCCGCCCTTGGTGAACACGATCACCGGGATGCGCTGGCCGTCTTTCTCGCGCTTCAGGCCGGCCACCACGCGCCGCGTGTAGTCGAGACTGAAGCGCTGGAAGGCGCCGTCGGCGAGCACGCCGCCCCAGCTGTCGAACACCATCACGGCCTGCGCGCCGGCATCGATCTGGGTGTTCAGGTAGGCCGTCACCGCCTGCGCGTTCACCTCCAGGATGCGGTGCATCAGATCGGGCCGGCCGTAGAGCATGCTCTTGACGAGCCGGTAGTCGTCGCTGCCGCCGCCTTCGACCATGTAGCAGGCCAGCGTCCAGGGGCTGCCCGAAAAGCCGATCAGCGGCACGCGGCCTTTCAGCGCGTGGCGGATGCTCGTGACGGCATCGAACACGTAGCGCAGCTTGTCCATGTCGGGCACGGCGAGCGCGGCCACGGCGGCTTCGTCACGCACGGGATGCGCGAACTTCGGGCCCTCGCCGGCACCGAAGCTCAGGCCCAGGCCCATGGCGTCAGGGACGGTCAGGATGTCCGAGAACAGGATGGCCGCGTCGAGCGGATAGCGGTCCAGCGGCTGCAGCGTCACCTCGGTGGCGTATTGCACGTTGGTGGCCAGGCCCATGAAGCTGTTGCCCGCCTTCACGCGCGTGGCCTTGTACTCGGGCAGGTAGCGGCCGGCCTGGCGCATCAGCCAGATCGGCGTGTGGGTGGTGCTCTGACGAAGGCAGGCGCGGAGGAAGGTGTCGTTTTGGAGGGTCGGCCACATGCGAGGGATTATGGCCAGCGCCCGGGGCTCGCTTCAGCGGGACTGTCCCTGTGCCGCCCCCTCCCCGGCCTCGAGCTCCTGCACCCATTGCCACAGCGTCTCGGGCGCGACCACGCGCGTGCCGGGCGGCGTGCGCGGCAGCGCCATCACCAGCTCGGCCACGCAACGCGCCAGGGCTGCCGGGCGCAGCGGCTGCTGGCGCGTGGGCACCATCCAGCGCAGCTGGTCCAGCCACAGCTGCGCCAGGCGCTGCAAGGCCTGCGTGGCCGGCGCGGTGCCGGCCGGGCGCGCGGCGCGCAGGATGACGAGGTGCTCGAAGCCCATCGCCACCAGCGCCGCCTCGTCCAGCGAGGCCAGGCCCTGGGCCAGCGCCTGCGGCAGCTGCGCCGGGGCATGCGGCATCAGCAGCACCAGGCGCTGCGTGCCCTGCGCCTGCAGCAGGCGGGCCAGCGGCAGCAGCTGCTCGGGGCCGGGCATCTCGAAGGCGTCGTCGCGGCCGTTGCTGCGGCGCTCGCGGTCGAACACGACGATGGCGGCATCGGCCGCCGGCGCCTGCCCGGCCTCGAGCGCGGCCCGCGTGACGGGCACCAGCCCGCGCAGCGTGCTCGTCAGCGGCGCCGCCACCAGCGCCGACACCTGCTGGAAGCGCCCCGCCACCAGCGCCTCGGCCAGCACGGCCGAGCCCAGCGCACCACCGGCGCCGATGACGACGACGCGCGTGCGCGGCGCCAGCGCGTCGGCGCGGGGCGGGTCCTGCTGCGCGCCGCGCAGCGCCTGTCGCAGCAAGTCGGTCATCGGGTTCCTCTTGAACGGCGATTCTGGGGCCCCATGTGCAGACCCGCAGGTAGCATCGAGCCGCCTGCCTGCCTGGAGACCTGCCGATGTCCACCCTCTCGATCCGCTCCCGCAGCCTGCGCCTGGCCGCTGCGCTGCTGCTGGCCACCGCGCTCACGGGGTGTGGCTACAACGACTTCCAGCGCCTGGACGAGCAGGTCAAGGCCGGCTGGAGCGAGGTGCTGAACCAGTACCAGCGCCGCGCCGACCTCATCCCCAACATCGTGGCCACCGTCAAGGGCGAGGCCAACTTCGAACAGGAGACGCTGACCAAGGTGGTCGAGGCGCGCGCCAAGGCCACGAGCATCCAGGTCACGCCCGAGACCATCAACAACCCCGAGGCGTTCCAGAAGTTCCAGGCGGCGCAGGGCGAACTGTCGGGCGCACTCAGCCGGCTGCTGGTGGTGAGCGAGAACTACCCCAACCTGAAGGCCAACCAGGGCTTCCAGGACCTGCGCGTGCAGCTCGAGGGCACGGAGAACCGCATCACCGTGGCGCGCAACCGCTACATCAAGACGGTGCAGGACTACAACACGCTGGCGCGCAGCTTCCCGAGCAACCTCACCGCGATGGTGTTCAGCTACGACGTGAAGCCCAACTTCACGGTGCAGAACGAGGCCGCGATCAGCGCACCGCCAGCGGTGAGCTTCGACAAGCCGGCGACGGCCCCGGCACCGGCCGCCTCGCGCTGAACAAGCGCCCGAACGGAACCCCGGCCCCGTGATGCGCCTGTGGCGCGCGCTGCTGCCTCTGCTGGCCCTGCTGGCGTGGGGCGTCGGCCTGCCGGCGCACGCGCAGGACGTGCAGGCCGTGCCGGCGCTCAGCGCCCGCGTCATCGACACCACCGGCACGCTGCCGGCCGCCGAGCGCGAGGCACTCGAGCAGCGCCTGGCGGCCTTCGAGGCCCAGGCCGGGCCGCAGATCGTGCTGCTGATGGTGGCCACGACGGCACCGGAAGACATCACGTCCTACGCCCAGCGCGTGGCCGACACCTGGAAGATCGGCCGCCGCGAGGTGGGCGACGGCGTGCTCGTGGTGGTGGCGCGCGACGACCGGCGCGTGCGCATCGAGGTGGCCAAGGCGCTGGAAGGCGCGATCCCTGATCTGGCGGCCCGGCAGGTCATCGACCAGGCCATGCGCACGCCCTTCCGCGAGGGCCGTTATGGCGACGGCCTGATGGCCGCGGTCGAGCAGCTCGAGGCGCGCATCAAGGGCGAGAACCTGCCCGCGCCGGAGCAGGGCAGCCGTGGCGGCGACGGCAGCCCCGGCCTCGAAGAGCTGGCGGTGTTCTTCTTCGTCGGCGTGGCGGTGGCCGGCCAGGTGCTGACCGCCATCTTCGGCCGCAAGTTCGGCTCCATGCTCACCGCGGGCGCGGCGGGTGGCATCGGCTGGTGGATCACGAGCAGCCTGCTGATCGCCGGCGGCGCGGCCATCGGCGCGCTGGTGCTGGTGGGCATCCTGGGCGTGGGCTCGATGGCACGGCGCATCGGCCGCGGCCGCAGCCTGCCGCACGTGGGCGGCTGGAACGGCGGCGGCTGGGGCGGTGGTGGCGGCGGCGGTTGGGGTGGCGGCGGCGGGGGCTTCTCGTCGGGCGGCGGCGGCGACTTCGGCGGCGGTGGCGCCTCGGGAGACTGGTGATGAACCGCTATCTGCAACGCCTCGTGCGCATCCTCAAGCACCGCTGGCTCGACGAAACCGATGCTGCGCGCGCGCTCGGCCCCGAGGCGCTGCTGCGGCTGGAGCAGCGCGTGGCCGCCAGCGAACGGCGCCACAGCGGCGAGATCCGCCTGTGCGTGGAGGCCGGGCTGCCGCTGTCCTACCTGTGGCGCCAGGCCACGCCGCGCCAGCGTGCCATCACGATGTTCGGCAAGCTGCGCGTCTGGGACACCGAGCACAACAACGGCGTGCTGATCTACCTGCTGCTGGCCGACCACGCCATCGAGATCGTCGCCGACCGCGGGCTCACACGCGCGGTGCCGCCCGAGACCTGGCCGCAACTCGTGGCCGGCATGCGCGACGCCTTCCGGGCGGGGCGTTTCGAAGAGGGCCTGGCGCAGGCGGTGGATGCGGTGGACGCGCTGCTCGGCGCGCACTTCCCGCTGGCCGAGGGGCAGCGCAACCCGAACGAGCTGCCCGACCGGGCGGATCTGCGCTAGAGCGGCTCGCCGTCGGCGCTGCGCCGCGCCACCGTGAGCTGGAAGCGGTTGCAGCCGTCGCGGCGCTCGTAGGCCATGCTGCTGGCGGTGTTGCGGATCATCAGCAGGCCCAGGCCACCGACCTGCGCGTCGTCGAGCGTCTCGGGCAGCAGCAGCGCGTCGGCGTCCATCGGGTCGAAGGCCTTGGCGTCGTCGACGATGAGCAGGCGCACCTCGAGCGGCTCGATCTGCAGGTCGAGCTCGACGATGTGCTCGTCGGCGTCGGTGACCTCGTAGCCGTAGCGCAGCGTGTTCGTCACCGCCTCTTCGATGATCAGCTCGACACCGGCAACCGTGTGCTCGTCGACGTGGTTGTTCTCGAGGAACTGGCGGGCCTGCAGGCGGGCGATCTCGAGGCCGCCGATGTCTGCCGTCATGGGAATCAGCAGCGAGGGCGGGGCGTCGGTCGTCATCGTTGCCTTCGTCGCGCAGTGCGTCAGCCGGCCAGGCGCGCGGTGGCCTGTTCCCGGTCGGGCAGCACCGGGATGATCTGATCCAGCGCCACCATCTGCAGCGTGCTTTGCACCTGCGCCTTGGCGCCGAACAGCACGAGCAGCCGGCCGCGCGCCTTCTGCGCCCGCGCCGTGGCGATGATCAGGCGCACGCCCATCGAGGCCAGAAAGCTCACGGCGCCCAGGTCGATGGCGGCATCACGGTCGGTGCCGAGCACGGCGTCCTTGAACTTCGCCTCGACCTGGTCCACGCCCACCGTGTCCAGCCGCCCCTGCAGCGCGACACAGAGTGCGCCGCCAGCGAGCTCCTCCACGGACATGTCCATCGGTGATCCTCGGGTGTTCTTGGTTCTGGGTGTTGGGGCGAACGGCGCGCGGTTCAGACGATCTGCGCCACCACCATTGAAAAATCATCGTCGAGCGGGCCCGGACGCGCAAGCCCCCTCACCATGCGATAGAGGTGCTCGGCTTCGGTGGCCGCGCCGTGGATGGCGGGGTCGTGCGGCTGGCCCATCATCGGCAGGAAGTCGTCGATCTGCCAGGTGCGGCCGTCGCGCGTGACGATCTCGAACACGCCGTCGCTGAACAGGTACAGGCGGTCGCCGCGCAGCAGCTGCGCCCGCGAGGCCGTGAACGGCATGCCCGGCATGGCGCCGATGACGAGGTTGCGCGTCACCAGCGGCAGCAGCGCCGGCTGGCCCGGCCGCGACACGTAGGCCGGGTGCTGGCCGGCGGCGGCGAAGTCGATCACCAGCGTGCGCAGGTCGAGCACGCCGTACCAGATGGTGAAGAACATGCCGCCGTGGCTGTCCATCGGGAACTGGTCGTTCAGCTTGGACAGCACCTGCGACGGATCGGCGAAGTCCACGCCCACCAGGCTTTGCTGGCGCAGCGCGTTGAACACCGCCACGCCGTGCATGGCCGCGCCGACACCGTGGCCCGACACATCGGCCAGGTACAGCACCAGGTGGTGCTCGTCGAGGTGGTGGTAGCCGAAGGCGTCGCCGCCCACGCGGGCCGAGGGCTGGTAGTGCCACTGCACCTGCACCGGGCCTCGCGTCAGCGGCTGCGGCAGCAGGCTCTGCACGTAGTGGCTGGCGCGCGCCAGGTCGCGGTCGAGCTCCTGGCTCTGCGCCAGCTCGTGCTCGTCGCGGAACTCGTGCTTGAGGATCTGCTTGCCCACCTGCAGCACGCCGCCGTGCGGCACCGGCTCGTGGGCGTAGACGCGCTTGCCGTCGACGAAGGTGCCGTTGGTGCTGCCGCGGTCGCTGACCAGCAGCTCGTCGGCACGCAGCATCAGCTCGCAGTGCAGGCCCGAGACCTCGCCATCCTTGAACACCAGCTCGGCCGGCGCGCGGCGGCCGATGCGCACCGGCTCGTTGGGCCGCAGCCGGTGGCGCTGCACGGCGCCGGATTCATCGGTGTAGACGAGGTAGTGCACCCAGCCTTCGCGCGGCGCCGCCACCGTGATGCGGCTGCGCGGCGCGCGGATCATCGTGCGCTCGCCGTCGTCCTCGGGCGGCGCGAAGCGGGTGGAATCGGGTTCAGGCGGGATCAAGGCGCAGGCGCTCCGGTGCTGACCCGGCATTCGGTGCTCGAGCCCGACCAGTCGGTCAGCGGCCCGGCGAGATCGATGCCGCGGCGCACGGCGGTCATCTCGGCCACGATGCTCATCGCGATCTCCGGCGGCGTGAGGCCCCCCAGGCGCAGGCCCACCGGCCCACGCAGGCGCGCCACTTCGCTCTGGCTCACGTCGAAGTCGAGCAGCCGCAGGCGCCGGCTGTCGTTGTTGCGCCGCGAGCCCAGGGCGCCCACGTAGAAGGCCGGCGTCTTGAGCGCCTCCATCAGCGCCAGGTCGTCGAGCTTGGGGTCGTGCGTGACGGCCACGACGGCGCTCATGGCGTCGAGGTTCATCGCGATGACGAGGTCGTCGGGCATCTGGCGCGACAGCGTCACGCCTTCCATCGCGGCCCAGCCCTCGTGGTATTCGTCGCGCGGGTCGCAGATGGTGACGCGGTAGTCGAGCATGACCGCCAGCGCCGCGAGGTAGCGGCTGAGCTGGCCGCCACCGATGACCAGCAGGCGCAGCCGCGGCCCGTGCACCGTCTGCAGCGTGGCGCCGTCGAACAGCACCTCGTCGCCCTCGGTGTTGGGCGCCAGCGTCACCAGGCCGGTGGCCAGCTCGAGCCGGCGCCGCACCACGCGGTGTTCTTCGATGGCCGCCAGCAGTTCGCGCAGCCGGCTGCCGGCGTTCAGCGGCTCCAGCACGATCTGCACCGAGCCGCCGCAGGGCAGGCCGAAGCGCTGCGCCTCTTCGGCGCTGGCGCCGTATGTGGTGGCCTGCGGCAGGCGCAGCGCGAGTTCGCCGCGCTTGACGCGGTCGATGAGGTCGTCTTCGATGCAGCCGCCCGAGACGGAGCCGGCCACCTGGCCGTCGTCGCGGATGATCATCAGGCTGCCCGGCGGCCGCGGGCTCGAGCCCCAGGTGCGCACCACCGTGCCGAGCACGACGCGATGGCCCCGGTTCATCCAGTCCATCGCGGTGCGGACCACTTCCACGTCCATGCTGTTCATCGAGAACCCCGACTCGGCGCGTTGCCCGCGCAGGCGGGCGAAGCCAGCAGGATGCCACAGCCCGGGGCTCCCGGCGGCCCGGGGTGGCCCCGGGTGGCGCCAGATGGCCTCAACGCACGACGAAGACCACCGCGGTGCGCGCCGGGATCGTGAAAGCCCCGCTGCCGGCGGCGTAGCTGGCGCTGGCGGCGCGCCGGTCGGTGCCCGTGGCGTGCACCGGGTGCAGCTCGAAGGCCTTGCCGGCCAGCGCCGGCACGGGCACGGTCTCGTCGCTCAACCCGGTGTTGATGAAGTAGGCCAGCTCGCCGAAGTTCGCCCCGGCGTAGCCCGCACCGTCGACATGACCCACCAGCACCGTGGGCAGCTGGCCCGAACCCAGGTTGTGGAAGCGCAGCCGCGCGCGGATGTCGGCCGCCGTGCGCAGGCGCAGCAGCGTCGTGCTGGCGCGGATCTTCATCAGGTCCTTGAAGGCGCCGTTCGTCCAGGCGATGGTGGCGGCGTCCATCTTCAGCGAGGCATCGCCCAGGAAGGGCCGCATCACCGACCAGCTGCTGGCGTTGTCGGCCGCGCGCGGCAGGCCGACGCCGAAGTTGTGCGTGGCGCCCGTGGGGTCGTAGGCGTTGAACCAGTCGCCGCTGTCGTAGCTGTTGCGGTCCAGGCTCTTGCTGCGCAGGAACTCCACCCCGGCGTGCACGTAGGCAATGCCCTGGGCGAAGGCCACGGTCGAGACGCCCAGGATCTGCACCCGCGCCCGGTCGGCGGCGCTGGTGCCCAGCGGCAGCTTCATGGCGTTGACGTCGTACAGCGTCAGGTTGTCGTGGTTCTCGACGTAGTTCACCACCTCGTCGGGCTGGCGCGCGAAGCCGACGCCGCCGAGGTCCTTGAGCGCCAATGTGGCGTCCCAGTGCGTGAGCAGCGTGAAGTCCTCGATGCTGCCGGCCAGGCCGCCCTTGATGAGGTCGCCGCGCCAGCGCAGGTCGTTCAGCGGGCGGCTGCCCGCGGCGGCGTTGGGCGCGTAGTGCAGGCCGTTGATCCAGCCCTGCTCGGACACCAGCGCACCGGCGTTGTCGCAGCAGCCGCCGCCGCGCACGGCATCGCGCAGCTTGTCGCCGAAGCTGCCGATGCGGCTGCCGGCCAGGCCGCCCTGGCGCGCCTGCACGAAGCGCGCGTCGTTGGCCACCTCGCCGAAGTTCCAGCCTTCGCCGAACAGGTGTACCTCGCGGCCGGCGGCGGTGTTGACGGCGTCGCGCAGCCGCTCCATCACCGGGCGCGGCAGGTGGCCCATGATGTCGAAGCGGAAGCTGGCTATTCTGTAGTCGCGCGCCCACAGCGCCACCGAGTCGATCATCAGCTGGCCCATCATCAGGTGCTCGGGCGCGGTGTTGTCGCAGCAGGTGCTGTTGGTCACGGTGCCGTCGGCGGTGAGCCGGTGGTAGTAGCCGGGCACGATGCGGTCGAGGATGCTCTTCTCGTTCTGGCCGCTGGCCGAGGTGTGGTTGAACACCACGTCCATGCCCACGCGCAGGCCGGCGGCATGCAGGCCCATCACCATCTGGCGGAACTCGCGCACGCGCACCGCGCCGTCGGCCGGATCGCTGGCATAGCTGCCCTCGGGCGCGTTGAAGTGCAGCGGGTCGTAGCCCCAGTTGAAGCAGTCGCTGCCGGCGGTGGCGTTGATGGCGGCCTGCTGGGCCTCGCCATCGGGCGCGCCGCCCGGGCTGGGCGTGGTGCAGCCGGTCTCGGGCACGGTGGCGATGTCGAACACCGGCAGCAGGTGCACATCGGTCACGCCGGCATCGGCCAGGCTCTTGAGGTGGCGCATGCCGGTGCTGGCGCTGCGCGCAAAGGCGGTGTACTTGCCGCGCTCGGCCGCTGGCACGCTGCTGTCGCCGACCGAGAAGTCACGCAGGTGCAGCTCGTACACCACCATGTCGGTGGCGGCGGCCACGCGGGTGGGGATGGCCGAGGCGTCCCAGCCCGCCGGCTTGGTGGCGGCCGAGGCGAGGCTGCCGATCCAGCTGCGGCGGCTGTCGGTGGACAGGCTCACCGAGTAGGGGTCGGTGACGAGGTTGCGCACCACGCCCACGCCGCGTGCGAAGACCTCCACGCCGTAGCGGTAGCTCTTGCCGGTGAGGTCGCCACTGCGCGTGGCGCTCCACACGCCGGTGGCCGGGTCCATCACCATCTCGTCGACGGTGGCGGCGGTGCTGGTGGGCGTGTCGTAGGTGAAGACGTAGACCTTCTGCGCGGTCGGCGCCCACAGCTTGAAGCGCGTGCCAAAGGAGCCGAGGCTGACGCCGAGGTCGCGCACGTCGGCCGCGGCGGCGTACAGGTCGTCGAGCGCGCCGGGCACTTGCAGCGTGGTGGCGTTCTGCACGTCACCGGCGCTGTTTTCCTGCACGATGACGAGCTGGCTCTTCAGCAGCGTCGGCACACGCGCCTGGTCGCCAGCCCGCACGCTGAACACCGCGCCGGCGTCGAGCCACTTGAAGCGCTCCACCAGCGCCGCCGGCACCGTGCCGGTGAAGGCGTCGAGCGTGATCGAGCCGTCGGCGCCGTTGACGCGGCCGTCCTTGGGGGCGCTGATCTGCCCGCTGGCCGAGTGGTAGAGCTTGACGGTGCCGCTGGCGGCCACGCGCGGCCAGCGGATCAGCGAGCGGTTCAGCCACACGGCGCGCGCGTCGCGCGTGCTGGCGCTGCGCGTGTCGGGCGGGCTCGTGTAGACGGTGGGGTCGCCCTGCACCATCCAGATCTCGCCGACTTGGGCCGTGATGTTGAGGCTGCCGTAGCTGACGCGGATGTTGTCGGGCCGGCCGTCCTTGTCGTCCTGGTTCGGCGCCAGGCCGTGGATGATGAACTCGACGCCGGTGCGCGTGGCGTCGGCGCTCGGGTTGAGCACGGGGATGTCGAACACCACCTCCTCGGCGCCGGCGGCGTAGCCCGGCATCTGGTTGAAGCGCACGGCGTTCGACCACTGGTCGATGGCCACGCCGGCCGGGATGCGCGCGGTGTCGATGCCGCTGCCGGGCCACAGGTGCAGGCCCCAGTTCGCGTAGTCGCCCGCGAAGCGCTTGTAGTGCACGCGCAGCGTGCGGATGTCGGGCGCGGTGGCGCCGTCGGGGTTGCGCGTGTAGGTGGCGTTGTCGCCCTCGATGCGCCAGATCTCGTTGCGGCCGGGCTGCAGCGTGTAGCGCTGGTCGGCGCCGGCGTGGTCTTTCGTGTCGCCCTGGTGGAAGATGTAGCCGACGCTGCCGCTGTTGGCCACCAGCGGCACCACGTAGCTGCGGCCGAAGGCCGAGGCCGTGCCGGTGAGGCCGGCCTCCCAGGTGGTGGCCGCGGCGGCGTCCCAGGTGTGCAGCGTCCAGCCGGTGTAGTCGCCCGCCAGGCGCTTGTAGTGGATGGTCAGCGTGGTCGGCGTCGTGCCGCCGCCACCGCCGCCACCCCCGGGTGTTGCCGTGGGCACCGCGCTGAGCACGGTCTGCCAGCTGCCGTCGCCCAGGGCCAGCCGCGTGTCGGGCGCCGGCGCCGCGGGCGGCGCCGCAGGGGGCGCGTCACCGCCACCCCCGCCGCCACCGCAGGCCGTGAGCAGGGCCAGGGCAGCAGCCGAGATCAGCCGGGCAAGGGTGGGGAGCAGCAACTTCATCGTGGGGTTCTCCAACGCGCAAGCTGCATGCTATTGAAATAAAACTACATGTCTGCACCGGGCAAACCCGGGCGATTGAGCGGTTTCCTAGGGGAAAGTGCGTTCAGGGGGTAGTGAAACTACATCTTCTGGGGTCCATTCCCGCCGACCCGGTGCGTCCGAGGGTCCTCCCTACAATCCCGGGCATGACCCAGGCCCACCAATTCGTGCTGACGATGACCTGCCCCGACGCCAAGGGCATCGTGCATGCGATTTCCGGCTTGCTGTACCAGGCCGGCTGCAACATCGTCGACTCGCAGCAGTTCGGCGATCTTGAAGGCGACGACGCCACGGGCCTGTTCTTCATGCGCGTGCATTTCCAGGCGCCGCCGCAGCTGGCGCAGGTGGCCACGCTGCAGGGCCTGTTCACGCACACGGTGCAGCAGTTCGGCATGACGGCGCACTTCCATGCGCTGGCCACGCGGCCGCGCGTGCTGCTGATGGTGAGCCAGCACGGCCACTGCCTCAACGACCTGCTGTTCCGCTGGAAGAGCGGCTCGCTGGCGGCCGACATCCCGGCCATCGTGAGCAACCACGAGACCTACCGCTCGCTGGCCGAGAGCTACGGCATCCCGTTCCACCATCTCCCGCTCAAGGCCGGCAGCGGCATCGAAGCCAAGCGTGCGCAGGAGCGCGAGATCGAGGCGCTGATCGAGCGCGAGAAGATCGATCTGGTGGTGCTCGCGCGCTACATGCAGATCCTGAGCCCCGAGCTCTGCACGGCGATGGCCGGCCGCGCCATCAACATCCACCACAGCTTCTTGCCCAGCTTCAAGGGCGCGCGGCCGTACTTCCAGGCCCATGCGCGCGGCGTCAAGCTCATCGGTGCCACCGCGCACTACGTGACGGCCGACCTCGACGAGGGCCCGATCATCGAGCAGGACCTGCAGCGCGTGGACCACACGATGTCGGCCGAGGACTTCACCGCCGCCGGCCGCGACATCGAGTGCATGGTGCTGGCGCGTGCCGTGCGCTGGCACCTCGAGCACCGCGTGCTCGTCAACGGCCGCAAGTGCGTGGTCTTCCGCTGAACGCGCCATGCCGCGCCCGCCCGCTGCCGCCCTGGCGTCGTTGTTTGCCAGCCCCGACGACGTCGAGGCCGCGTTCTACGAGGCGCTGCAGCGCGGCGACATCGAAGCGCTGATGGCGCTTTGGGCCGACGACGACGAGATCGTCTGCGTCCACCCCGGTGGTGGCGGCCGGCTCGTGGGGCCGGCGGCCATCCGCGCCAGCTTCGAGGCCATCTTCGCCAACGGCGGCATCCCGGTGGTGCCGCAGCAGGTGCACCGGCTGCATCAGCTGGGCGCGGCGCTGCACCACCTGGTCGAGCGCATCGAGGTGATCACGCCCGAGGGCCGGCAGGTCGGCTGGGTCGTGGCCACCAACGTGTACGTGAAGGCGGCCCAGGGCTGGCGCCTGGCTGCTCACCACGCCAGCCCCGCCGAGCCGCAGGAGCCCGCCGTGGCCAGCGCGGAAGGCCCGAACACGCTGCACTGAGCACCTTGCAGCCGCACCGCTTCGACTACCAGCCGCCGCCCTGGCTGCCCGGCGGCAACGCGCAGACGATCTGGGCCGCGCTGCACGCGCGGCGATTCGACGGCGAGCCGCCGCGCTTCGTGCGCGAGCGTTGGGCCGCGCCCGACGGCGACTTCGTCGACGTCGATCACCTGGCCGATGCCTCGGGCCAGGTGGCGCTGCAGGCGCCGCGCCGGCTGGTGCTGTTCCACGGCCTGGAGGGCAGCAGCGCCAGCCCGTACGCGCAGGCCTTTGCCGCCGTGGCGCGCGCGCGCGGCTGGGCCTACAGCGTGCCGCACTTCCGCGGCTGCAGCGGCGAGCTCAACCACGCGCCGCGGGCGTATCACTCGGGCGATTACGAGGAGATCGGCTGGATCCTGCAACGCCTGCGCACCATGAGCCCGCAGCCGCTGCTGGCGGTGGGCATCTCGCTCGGGGGCAACGCGCTGCTGCGCTGGGCGCAGGAGGCCGGCGACAGCGCCGCGGCCACGGCCGCCGCGGTGGCCTCGGTGTGCTCGCCCATCGACCTGGCCTCGGCCGGCCGCGCCATCGACCGCGGCTTCAACCGGCGTGTCTACGCGCGCATGTTCCTGTCGACGATGGTGCCCAAGGCTTTCGCCAAGTGGCAGCAGCACCCGGGCCTGTTCGACCGCGAGCGCGTGGCCGCCGCACGCACCATCTACGCCTTCGACGACGCCTTCACCGCGCCGCTGCACGGCTTCAAGGGCACCGACGACTACTGGCAGCGGGCCTCGGCCGCGCCGCACCTGGCGCGGCTGCGCATCCCGGCGCTGGTGCTCAACGCCGGCAACGACCCCTTCGTGCCGGCGCACGAGCTGCCCCAAGCCCACCAGGTGGGATCGAAGGTCACGCTGTGGCGCCCGGCGGGCGGCGGCCACGTCGGCTTTCCGCACGGCGGGTTCCCGGGCCGCGTGCAGCAGATGCCCGAAGCCGTGGCCGGCTGGCTGGCCGACCACGCCTGAGGCAGAGGAACCCGGCATGGACGACATCGTCAAGGCCGCGCTGAAGAAGTGGCCCAACGTGCCGCACTGCCACGGGTGGCTGGCGCTCGATGCGCGCGGCCAGTACTACATGCGCGACGACCGCGTGCAGCAGGCGGGCCCCTTCCCGGCCGTGAAGGGCAGCCGCATCGACCACGACAAGCTGCGCGAGTTCATCCACCGCAACTACGCGGCCGACGAGCACGGCGCCTGGTTCTTCCAGAACGGGCCGCAGCGTGTGTACGTGCAGCTCGAGGCGGCGCCGTACGTGTGGCGCGTGCAGCCCGGGCCCGGCCACGTGCTGGTGGCGCACACCGGGCAAGCGGCGGGCGCGCTGCGCCAGAGCTATCTCGACGAGCAGGGCCGGCTCTTTGCCGACACCGAGCTCGGCTTCGGCCTCGTGCACACGATGGACATCGAGCGGGCCGCGCAGGCCGTCGAAGAAAGCACGACGGGCGCCTGGGCGCCCGTCGAGATGCCGTTTGCGCAGATGCCTGCGCGCTTCGGCTACCGCTTGCTGCCGCAGGCCTGAGCGGCCTGCCGAGCGGCTTACTTCGAGGCCGCGGCGGCCGGCGCCGGCACGGCCGGCTCCGCCAGGCTGCCACCCGACTTGTTGGCCAGGTAAACCACGGCGCGGGCGACTTCGACATCGCTGTACTCACCGCCCCCTTGCGCAGCCATCGCGCCCTTGCCCTTGAGCGCCGAGTTCAGCAGCGCCTCGTAGCCCGTCTTCAGGCGCGGCGCCCAGGCCGCGGCGTCGCCGGTCTTCGGCGCGCCGGCGGCACCGGCGGCGTGGCACACCGTGCAGGCGGCCTGGTAGACCTGCTCACCGGTGCGCAGCACGGCGGGGGCCGATGCATCGCGGATCTCGATCTTGCCCACGCGCTGCAGGCGCTGCGCCACGGCTTCGGCACCGAGTGCATCGGTGCCGGCGGCCGGCTTGGCGCCGAAGTCGACGTAGTTGACGAGCAGGATGATCACGACCACCGGCACGACGAACGACGCGACCACGGTCGCGACCAGTTGCTTGGGCGTGCGGATCGGACCCTCGTGGGGCTCTTCGGTCGCGGGGCTGTGGTCGCTCATCGTGGGATCGCTCGAAGGTGCTGCGCGGCCGAGGCCGCCTGGAGGGCCGCCACGGACAGTGCGGCGGACAAAACCCGAAGATTATAGGAGCCGGGCCTGCGGGCAGCTGACGCCCGCCACGGGCCGCACTTTCACCGGGGCCGCGCGGGCTAGAATCGCCGGCTCGACCGCGTGGCGACCGTGGTGAAATGGATATCATTCAGCCCTCCGAAGGCTGCGTTGCAGGTTCGATCCCTGCCGGTCGCACCACTGCTCAGGCCGCTTCCGGTTTGAACCGTTTGTCGAGTCGGGCGTGAGCCGGCTTTGCTGCCAGCCCATTCCTCTGCGGAAGCTGCGCCACCAAACACTTGATCCGGGTTCCCGGAGCTGCAAACAACTACGGCTGTTGGGCTACCCCAACAGCCGTTTGTCTTTGCCACGCCGACCATTGGCCGACTGTTGCCTATCGGCGCCTGCAACCATCGGCGCGATCGAATCAACCCCGCGTGCGCTCGTGGGCTGGAGCAGCAACTCGCAGAAGAGTTCAAGCCGGCGAGGCTGTTGGCACATTTCGACCAGCGTGCCGAGCAGCGGAGGGTGCGCTGCCGATGGGTCACAGCAGAGGCCTGATTTGACCGTTAGCTAACATGCGCGGCACACCCGCCCGCAGTGCGGCCTCTCGACCATTGATGGTCGACCACAGCCGCGCGGCGAGAAGCGGCACAGGGAGACCCGATGCAACCGAGTTCGGCGGAGTTGGACACCAAAGTCGCCGTACTGGTCGACTGCGAGAACGCAGACCCAGACATCCTCGACTACGCGTTGCGCGTGGCGGCCCAGTTCGGCCGCGTGGTGCTTCGGCGTGGCTTCGGCAGCCACACGGCCCTGGCCAACAAGTGGCAGACGGTGCTGGTGCAGCAGGCCTTCACCCCTTGCCTGCAGTACGCGTATGCAGCCGGCAAAAACACCTCTGACATCGCCTTGGCGATGGATGCCATCGAGGCCTTGTTCGATCAGCGAGCCACCACCTTCTGCCTGGTCACCAGCGACTCTGACTTCGCGGGCCTGTGCCGCAAGCTGCGCGAACGTGGCGCCACGGTTCACGTCATCGGCGAAGCCAAGACGCCCGAGGCACTGCGCAACGCCAGCGACCAGTTCTTTCAGTGGATGCCGCCGGAGGCCTCGCCGCCAACAGGCGCCACTCCCCTGCCCGCCAAGCCCCCTGCGCCGCCCAAGCCCAAGCTGCGGCCCAAATCCGTCGTCAGCGCGATCAAGCTGGTGGCGGCGGAGTCCCCCGATGGGCGCGTCAGCGTCAGTGCGCTGGGCTCCTATCTCCGCCGCACTGACCCCTCGTTCTCACCGCAAACGTACGGTCACTCCGGTCTGGTCAGCATGCTCAAGACCTACGATCTGCTTGACCTGCGCCAGGAGACTGGCGGGCACTGGTCCGTCGCACTCGCCCCTTCTCCTGATGCCGCTTCCGCTGCTTCCGCCACCGAATGAACCACCAAGCCCTCTCGTCCTTCATCTGGTCCGTCGCCGACCTGCTTCGCGGTGACTACAAGCAAAGCGAGTACGGCCGCGTCATCCTGCCCTTCACGGTGCTGCGTCGGCTGGACTGTGTACTGGAAGCCACCAAGCCCGCCGTTCTGGCCGAGTTCGAGGCCAAGACCAAGGCCGGCCTGAACCCCGAGCCCTTCCTGCTGCGCAAGGCGGGCCAGAGCTTCTTCAACACCAGCCCACTCGACCTGGGCAAGCTGCTCGGCGACCAGGATCACATCCGTCAGAACCTCTACGCCTACATCCAGGGCTTCTCGCCCGCGGCGCGCGACATCTTCGAGCGCTTCGACTTCCACACGCAGATCGAGCGCCTGGCCAAGGCCGACCTGCTGTACCGCGTGACCGAGAAGTTCGCCAACGTCGACCTGCACCCCAGCCGGGTGGACAACGCCGCCATGGGCGCGGTGTTCGAAGAGCTGATCCGCAAGTTCGCCGAGATCAGCAACGAGACGGCCGGTGAGCACTTCACGCCGCGCGAGGTGATCCGTCTGATGGTGAACTTGCTGTTCATCGAGGACGACGATGTGCTGACTCCAGGCAAAGCCGTGGTGCGCACCATCTACGACCCCACGGCGGGCACCGGCGGCATGCTCAGCGTGGCGGGTGAATTCCTACTGGAGCACAACCCCCAGGCACGCCTGACGATGTTCGGCCAGGAGCTCAACGACGAGAGCTACGCCATCTGCAAGGCCGACATGCTGATCAAGGGCCAGGACGTGGCCAACATCGTGGCCGGCAACACGCTCAGCGACGACGGCCACGCGCAGCGGCGCTTCGACTACATGCTCTCCAACCCGCCCTTCGGTGTGGAGTGGAAGAAGGTCGAGAAGGCCGTGCGCGACGAGCACGAGAAGAAGGGCTTCGACGGCCGCTTCGGCCCCGGCCTGCCACGGGTGAGCGACGGCAGCATGCTCTTCCTGCTGCACCTGGTGAGCAAGATGCGCCCGGCATCAGAAGGCGGCAGCCGCTTCGGCATCGTGCTCAACGGCTCGCCGCTGTTCACCGGCGGCGCCGGCAGCGGCGAAAGCGAGATCCGCCGCTATGTGCTGGAGAACGACCTGGTGGAGGCCATCGTCGGGCTGCCCACCGACATGTTCTACAACACGGGCATAGCCACCTACGTGTGGATCCTGTCCAACCGCAAGCCGGCCGACCGCAAGGGGCAGGTGCAGCTCATCGACGCCAGCGGCTTCTGGCAGAAGATACGCAAGAGCCTCGGCAGCAAGCGCAAGGAGATGAGCGACGAGCACATCGCCACCGTGACGCGCCTGTTCGGCGACTTCACCGAGGCGGAACTCGTCACCGCGCTTGACGCCGATGGCAAGGCGCTGGGCGAGCCACAGCTGGTGACCGGCACCGACGACGACCCGCTCCCGCCTGAGGGCGGACGGCTGAAGCGTGTGCCGATCTCGCGCATCTTCAACAACCGCGACTTCGGCTACACCACCATCACGGTGGAACGTCCGCTGCGCGACGAGCAGGGCCAGCCGGTGCTGGGCACCAAGGGCAAGCAGAAGGGCAAGCCGCAGCCCGACAGCGCGCTGCGCGACACCGAGAACGTACCGCTGACCGAGGACATCGGCGCTTACTTCCAGCGCGAGGTGCTGCCGCACGCGCCCGATGCGTGGATCGACGACGAGAAAAGGAAAGTGGGCTACGAGGTTCCGTTCAACCGGCACTTCTACGTGTTCGAGCCGCCCCGAAGCTTGCACGCCATCGACGAGGAGTTGAAGGCGGTGTCGGCGCGAATCGTGGCAATGCTTGGGGAGTTGGCGGAATGAGGCTCCCGGCGTATCCGGACTACAAGCCCAGTGAGGTGGACTGGCTCCGCCACGTGCCCGTGCATTGGGCACTTCAACCCTTGAAGCGACACACGCGATTGCTTACCGAGAAAACTGACCGCCGCGAACGCCCCGTGGCACTGGAGAACATCGAGAGCTGGACCGGGCGATTCCTGCCTACCCAAACAGAGTTCGAGGGCGAAGGAGTCGAGTTCACGCCGGGAGATATCCTGTTCGGAAAGCTGCGCCCTTACTTGGCGAAGACGCTCGTTGCGGAATCGCAGGGTGAGGCTGTCGGGGACTTCCTGGTCATCCGATGCGCAGAAAGCCTCGTCCCTGAGTTTCTTGGCTATCAACTGCGAAGCCGCGAAGTTGTCTCGATCATTGACGGATCAACCTTTGGCTCGAAGATGCCCCGCGCAAGCTGGGACTTCGTTGGCGCATTGCCGTTTGCGCTTCCTCCTGCGGACGAACAGGAGACCATCGTCGCATTCCTCGACCGCGAAACCGCCAAGATCGATGCGCTAATCGCGGAGCAGGAGAAGCTCATCGCCCTGCTGGCCGAGAAGCGCCAGGCCACCATCTCCCACGCCGTCACTCGTGGACTCAACTCTGCTGCGCCGATGAAGGACTCCGGCGTGTCTTGGTTAGGACAAGTGCCGGACAACTGGCGAACAACGCAATTGAAGTATGTGGCCAAGCGAGGCACCAGCATCACCTACGGCATCGTTCAGGCTGGTCCACATGTCGAGGGCGGCATTCCGTACATCAAGACCAGTGACATGGCAGGCGACGGTTTGACACTTGAAGGCATGAGCCGAACCACGCCGGAGATTGACGCGTCCTACGCGCGATCCAAGGTCATGGCTGGTGACATCGTGATTGCGATTCGGGCGACGGTTGGCAAGTGCCTACCTGTGCCTTCCGAACTTGAAGGCGCCAATCTCACGCAGGGCACAGCTAAGGTCAGCCCAGGTCCTGACGTCTTGCCAGAGTTCTTGCTGCACTTCTTGAGGGGCACGCCGGCTCAGATGTACTTCGATGGCATGGCGAAGGGAGCGACCTTCAAGGAGATCACTCTTGACGCGCTACGACGCATGCCAATCGCGGTCCCACCGCTGGACGAGCAGCGCCTGATAGCGACCGAGGTCCGAGAACGCGCCAGAGTGTTTGATCAACTTGTGCTGGACGCTCAGACTTACGTTGCCCTCTTGCACGAACGCCGCTCCGCCCTCATCACCGCCGCCGTCACCGGCCAGATCGACGTGCGCAACGCCGTAACCGCCTGAGCTAAGCTCCCCGCACCATGCCCCGCGTCGCCGTGCCCCCCGCGCTGTTCGCCTGGGCCCGTGAACGGGCCGGCCTAGACGGCACTGCCTTGGCCGCACGCTTCCCGCACCTGGACGATTGGGAAACCGGCGCCCGCCAGCCCACGCTGCGCCAACTGGAGCAGTACGCACAGGCCACGCACGCGCCCGTGGGCTACTTCTTTCTGCCGGCCCCGCCACAAGAGAGCTTGCCCATCCCCGACTTCCGCACCCTGGGGCTGGGCGTGCCGCGCGTCAGCGCCAATTTGCTGGACGTGGTGTACGCCTGCCAAAGCCGCCAAGCTTGGTACCGCGACGAAGCGCTGGTGAACGGCGAGACGCCGCTGCCCTTCATCGGCAGCGTTCGCCTGCAAAGCGAGCCCCCGGCCGTGGCCGAGCGCATCCGCCGGGCGCTGGGCTTCAGCGTGATCGAGCGCGCCGCCTGCCCCACTTGGGCCGAAGCACTGCGCCTCTTCATCGCCCAGGCCGAAGCGGCCGGCGTGATGGTGATGGTGAGCGGCGTGGTGATGAACAACAACGCGCGCCACCTGGACGTGCGCGAGTTCCGGGGCTTTGCCTTGGCCGACCCGCTGGCGCCGCTGGTGTTTATCAACGGTGCCGACAGCAAGGCCGCGCAGATGTTCACGCTGGCGCATGAACTGGCGCACCTGTGGCTGGGGCAGAGCGCGGTGTCGAACGCCCCGCCGTCCGACACGCAGGACCATGCCACCGAAGCCTGGTGCAACCGCGTGGCGGCCGAACTGCTGGTGCCGCAGGCCGAGTTCCAGGCCGCCGTGCAGCCCGGCGAGCCGCTGCCCGCGGCCTTGCAGCGCCTGGCGCGCCACTTCAAGGTGAGTTCACTGGTGGTGCTGCGCCGGCTGTTTGACGTGGGCCTGCTGGACCGTGAGGTGTTCTGGCAGGCCTACCGAGACGAAGAGCAGCGCCTGGGCCAGCTGGCTGCGCGCAACACCGGGGGCGGCGACTTCTACCGCACTACCGTGGCCCGCGTGAGCCGCCGCTTTGCCAGTGCGCTGGTGGCCAGCACGCTGGAAGGCCGCACGCTCTACCGCGACGCCTTCCGCATGCTCGGCATCGCCAAGCCGGGCACGTTCAATGAACTGGGGCGCAGCCTCGGATTCCCCACCTGAACGGCACCGCGCATGGCCTACCTGCTGGACGCCAACGTCTTCATCCAGGCCAAGAACCTGCAATACGGCTTCGACTTCTGCCCCGCCTTCTGGGACTGGCTGGTGCAGGCCCACGCCGCCGGGCGCGTGCGCAGCGTGCGGCATGTGGCCGACGAGTTGGGCGCCGGTGCAGACGAGCTGGCGCTGTGGGCCGAGCAGCGTAACGAGACCTTCTTCCCGGCGCCCGACGCGGCGGTGTTGCAGGCATCCGCCCGGGTGAGTGCCTGGGTGCTGCAGCAAGGCTTCGAGCCTGCTGCGGTGAACACCTTTTTCCAGGTGGCCGACTACTGGATCGTGGCGGCGGCGCTGGCGGGCCACCACACGGTGGTGACGCACGAAGTGGCGTCACCCACGATGCGGCGCATCAAAATTCCCAATGTCTGCGTGGGCCTGGGTGTGGGGTTCACCTCGCCCCACCAGATGCTGCGCCGGGAGCAGGCGCGCTTCATCCTCGGCCCTGCGCCGGGCATGGCCTGATCAAGGGGTGCGGCTTGACCTTGCACAAGGAAGTTCACTTCGAAGCGGAGATCTGCGAGCACCTGGTACAGCACGGCTGGCTGTACGAGGCGGATGCGGCCCAGCAGTTCCAAACTTCCACCGGCCTGTTCCTGCCCGACCTGCTGGCCTGGCTGAAGGCATCGCAGCCCGACAGCCTGCAGCGCCTGGAGAAGACGCACGGCGCCCAGCTGCCGCAGGTGCTGGCCGACCGCATACGCAAGAGCCTGAACGAGCGCGGCACGCTGGAGGTGCTGCGCCGTGGCGTGGAGATGCTGGGCCTGAAGGAGCCGCTGCAGCTGGCGCAGTTCAAGCCGGCGCTGGGACTCAACCCGGCTATCCAAGCGCGCTACAGGGCCAACCACCTGCGCGTGCTGCGGCAGGTGCACCACTCGCCCAACCACCCCAAGGAGGCAGTGGACCTGGTGTTGTGCCTGAACGGCGTGCCGGTGGCCACGGTGGAGTTGAAGTCCAACTTCACGCAGAGCGTGCACGACGCGGTGGACCAGTACCGCTTCGACCGCCACCCCGCGCCGAAGGGCGGCCTGGCGGAACCAGTGCTCTGCTTCCCGGGTGGGGCCTTGGTGCACTTCGCGGTGAGCCAGAGCGAGGTGATGATGACCACCCGCCTGGCGGGCCCGGCCACGCGCTTCCTGCCCTTCAACC
>Ga0068877_10000266_pt1 | contig 45301 bp, 34 predicted proteins | sample NOAtaG_FD_66437 | JGI IMG/M metagenome (GOLD analysis project Ga0068877, IMG submission 66437) | Freshwater lake microbial communities from Lake Erie, under a cyanobacterial bloom - NOAA_Erie_Diel6S_1000h metaG | ecosystem: Environmental > Aquatic > Freshwater > Lake | place: USA: Ohio, Lake...
TGGATGAACGCCTAACTGTTTTGCTGCTTCTGAGAGTTTGAGTTTCATGAGGATAAACCTATACAAATAGTATCGCTTTGTATAGGTTTATTTAGTTTTTATTGAGCAGTGTCGAGCCCCGATACCTTAGACCCAAGGCGCCTCCCGGGTGTGTCCGCACGCCCTCCCCGCATCATTCGATCCAGCTGGGAGTTAGGTCACCTGCAAAGGCGAGGTGGTTTGTGGAGCGAGTCCTTTTTTGTATGCAAGCGTCTCAAGGCGCATCAGCTCCATTTTTAGCCTCTGCGTGAGTTCAGGAAGACGGTCGGCGTATTCTTCAGGACTGACGATGAAAGGTATTCCATAGACGATGGTCACCCGGGCGAAGGGTTTGGGGATTCTAAACTTGTCCCAGCTTCTATGAAGGACCCAGTATCTGTCACCTATCGTTAAGAGGGGTAGAATCGGGATGCCGGCCTGCGCCGACAACTGAAAGATTCCCCGCTTGACCTCATAAAGGGGGCCTTTGGGACCATCCACAGTAAAAGCCGAACGCATCCCTTCCTTTTTGGTTCGTTCGATCAAGACCTCGAGAGCTTCCCGCCCACCCTTTCGCGAACTGCCGCGAACCGTGCGAAGCCCGAGCATGCCTGCGATGCCACTCACAATTTCACCGTCGAATGAACGACTGACAAGCAGCGCCAAGCCTTGTCCGGCGTGGGAGAGGATCCCAGCAAAACAATTCTGGTGCCAGGAGGCGATCGCAAATGCTTGCTTGGGATGCATGCCTTCGGCTTGCTGCCGGTTTTCGCTATGAATGATCCGGTAGCGATAGCTCAGATGGAGCACGTAGCATAGGCATTGGCTGACCAGCAGAATCAGTCTCTTCTTTAAGCTCATAAGGTCCTGTTCGTTCATTGATGGGATGTTTCAAGTTCTACAGGAAAAAGTGTCAACGGTATAGTCGGCTTTTTGACATAAATGCAGACCCTTGCGCAGAAGCTGCAAGGGGCACGTCACGACCATGATCAGCGCAGTTGGAGCCTGCCCTGACCTGGCCGTGAAAGCATGCAAAACACTCACGGATGCGAAACATGCAACGTTCCAAAAGCAGGCTCAGACGAGCCTTCAAGGGGGGGACATCAGTGTACGGGCGTAGCAACACATCGAGGCTCTACCTAGTCGCGAACTCATTTCAAGCGCTCCACTTTGCATCTCTGACCTCAGCAGATCTCAGACTTTCGCAGCGACCTGACTGAGAAGATGACACCTTACCTAAGTGGATTGATCCATAACTTCCGGTAACCATAACATAATCATCGAGTCTAAAGCCTGGCACCTAACTTGCAGACCAAAAGGCAATCGTGGGGAAAACTAGCCCTAGAGCGACGGCTAAGTCTCAAGCAATACCGATTCAATGACTTTTGTCTTCCCCCGACTTGTCGCTCCGTGTAAATAGGGACTGCAAATTCTTAGATCGAATTTGGCCTCCGGGGAACCAAAACGTGCCAGCCCAAGAGCCCCAAAACCACTTTATCTCTTTCGATACAAGAGAGGACGGAAGAACCTTGCGAAACCTACGTCGATACCTGCTATTGCTCTGTCTACCGATTGTCTGCCTTGGACTGATCTGGTCCTGCGGCTCTCCTGAGGACAGAAGTGAGCTGTTTAACAATCTCTTTGTGAAAATCTCCGCTTATGTGTTCGAACCAAGCCCGCAGGTCACAACTATACCTCCTCCTGCTTCTGTGGTGACCGAAGAGCTCCAGGCTCTTGTCATGAAACAGCTCGAGCAGCGCGGCTTCCGCTTTGCAGACTTGCTTGCCTTGGGTCGTTATGGTGCTCGTCCTCAAGCTGCCTATAAAAGTCTTAATGAACTTGTCAATAAGAACGCGTGGTATCTCGATATGGTCCAAGATCTGGAGCGCGAGATAGACACTCACGCAAAGACTGATGACTTCAATATCCGTTCGAATGACAATCGAAATCGACTCTTTGACAAGCGTTGGCTGCGATCGAGCGATGCCAACTTCGAGCTTATCGGTTTGGTCAATCGCATCGATCAGCGCGCCTTCGATCCTGAAACGAGCTGTGGCGAGGTGCGGCTCATCTACCGTCTGAGTTACGATAAAACCAGCAAAAAAGGTGGTTTTTCTCGACTGCCCATGACAGCGAATCTGGTCTATTCTGTGCCTAAAACAGACACAAGCTGCCGTGCAGCTGCGCTTCGATGGCAAGTACCAAGCAAAATCGATACTCCAAACGCTTATCTAGACTGGCTCGTTCAGTCCCCACTGCAAAATGGAAATCTTTCCTTCAAACAACTGGAAATCAATCTGCAGGTGTCGCGGATCGTGGCCAGTAACAAACCGGATTTTGGTGGATCTGCGACCTATTTTTTGAAAATCTATGCTCAGAACGAATTGAAGCGCTTTGTCCCGACCAAACTACGTAATACCGTAGACACGGCACGCATTGCCTCCGACAGCGTTTTACGCGCCGAGCTTCTCCAGTACATCGGTCAGCATCTAAGCGAAATCGATCAAGGTGTTTACAACATCCCAGAGAAATTTCTGACCACGAAGAGTGTATCTCGGACTACCCACGGCCTCAATCGTTTGGGCAACATGCCTTTTGGTCAAACCCTCAGCGTGCGGGAGTTCTCAGGGTTATCGTACGAAGGCTTGAAGTTGATCAATTCGCCCCAAGCACTCCTCCGACGTCTCGAAGACGGCAGCTGCGCTGGTTGTCACCAGGGGGATAGTGTCGCAGGATTTCACCTCCTTGGTCTGGAAGCCAATGAACAGCTACATCCTCTGAACTCACTGCGGGTTGGGTACTCGCAGCACTTTCGAAGCGAGATGATGCGTCGACAGCGTGAGATCAAGGATCTCATGGCTGATACTGGCGGGCAGCCGCCGATCCGCCCTTTTTCGTTTCAAAGCGATCGCAGCCTCTCTCCGAAGGTGGGCCATCGTTGTATTTCAAGCAGTCATGAGAAGTTTCTTCAGCCGGGTGCTGCATTCGGTTGTGGACCCAATCTCAACTGCGAAGTCCTCGAGGACAATGATCAGTTAAGTTTCGAGATTGGCACCTGTCTTCGTCCTCAACCGACAGCAGGCGATGCTTGTGTTAAAGGCACATTGAAGAGCGATCTCCAGAATCCGGATAAGGACAAACTCACGAATACGACCTTTGCGTGCCAGGGTACGAATTCCAGTAACGCGTATGTTTGCCTGCAGCCCGAGCAGGGAGTACCAGGCGGGCTCTGCTATCGAAAGTGTACCGCCGACCTTAAGAGCTTTTCACCGGACAGCGAGCTTTGTGCTTACAACGGAGGATCTGCGTTTGACTCCTGCGCAGCGAGCGGCGACTTTAGTACCTGCTTGCTTCAGGGGACGACCCGCGGTTTGCGCCAGGCCTGTGATGACAACACGCCGTGTCGGGAGGACTTCATTTGTCAAACTTTCTTTGGTATCGATAACGCGAAAAAGAAGATCAGTACAGCTGCTGACAAACGCGGATACTGCGTGCCCACTTATTTTATCTTTCAGTTAAGACTCGATGGGCACCCCGTCCCTTGAAGCAGCTAGGCTCTCTGGCCCGTTATCTCTCCTGACGGCCAAATTCATATGTCCGTTAAGACTCGATGGGCACCCCGTCCCTTAAAGCAGCTAGGCTCTCTGGCCCGTCATCTCTCCTGACGGCCCAAGAGCCGAGCAGAGGCTCTCTCGGGATCGTGAAAAAGTATGTGGTGGCTACGCCGAGTCAGCTATTGTTCCTAGCCTCCCCCCCCAAAGCTCTGGGTCCATGGGACTCGCCGGACCGTCAGCTTCTCCACAAACCTCTGCAAGTGCTATCTGTGGTAACATGATAGGAGAGGCTCATCGTTTCTCTGACGTCCCTGTGGAGACGTTTCCTCAGTCTTTTCCACCGCTTGATGCCGAAACATTCGATTGGACCCTAGTTTTACCCAAGATGCACAGCTCTTAGTTACGACGAAGGAGCATCCATTCATGCGAGCTCGACGCTATACACGAGTTGAGGATCTACCCTCCGGGCTATCCGAGTTCCTGGCGCAAGATGATCTTCGCAACAATGTGTCCTTGGGTGTGTTGCAGAGGCTTCGATCCCAACCCACAGCCTTTCCTGACTATTGTTTGTACGTGGTTTCGGAAAGGCGAAAGATTCGGCTTTACGCGCACGAAACGCCGCCTTTTGCACCTTTCCTCGCTCAAGGTGATCCCGATGCCATACCCCATCTGGTGGAACTGCTCAAAAACACCCATCAACGACTTCCCGGCCTTGCGGGCTCTTTGCTGATGACCGAAAGGGTGCTGGATGCGTGGCCCGAGATGAGAAAGTATTTGAACTGCGTCCAACGCCAGGGTCTCTGGCGCCTGGAGCGTGTGCTGATGCCCCTAGCATCAGGAGCAAGCTACCAACTCGCCCAGCTTCAGGATCTCGAACTTTATGTCTCTTGGATGCGTGCGTTTTGCTTGGAAACAGGGGAAGTTTATCGCGGCGAGAGCCTGACACACGACGATCAAAAGATGCGGATCCTCGCCGGCGACCTCCACGTCCTGACAGTGGCTGGTCGTCCAGTTTCCATGGCGGTGGGAGGCCGAAAGTTAAAGCACGGTCGAACCGTGGGCTTTGTCTATACTCCACCTGACAAAAGGGGGAAGGGCTATGCCACCGAGTTGGTCGCTCTCCTATCGCAAAGAATTCTCAAAGATGGATACAGCTACTGCTGTCTTTTTACTGATCTTGCCAACCCCATTTCCAACCGAATCTACCAGCGCATCGGCTATGAGTGGGTCGACGAGTTTCGCAAATATACCCCATCTCCTTAAAATGGATTTTTCTTAGCCTCACTCCCCCCAAGCCGATCGGGAAAGAAAGGAACGATTCATATAACTTACCCTACCGAGGCCCCCCATTTCTGAGAAAGTCAACCGGGTTGCATTGAATTGAGCTAAAGATTCGCCGGAGGAACCGATACCACTCCAGGTGGCAATTAGGGGAAGGTTCTATGCATCGCCTGAAAATATTGACTTTGCTTGCATTCGTGACGTTCATGTGGACCGTTCCTGGCTTCAGCCTAGACATTCCTCCCATCAAACCCAACGATCCCCGTCTTGAGACACAGATCCCGATCGGAGCTTCGCTGCTAACAGCATCCGATCCCGACCGGAAGATGACGCCGGCTGGGATTATGTCTGGCCAATTCGATGCCGATTTTATAGCGCATCCCGGTAAGAACGTCGTGTCCTACGGACTCAATCGGCGCTGGCCGCATTGGGCAGCTTTTGTCATTGAAAACACCGAGGATAAGCCCAAGAATCTTCTGCTCGAAGTAGGCTACTCGGCCCTGGATCGGCTCGATCTGTATCAGGTCACCGCTCAAGGCGAGATCATAAACCAAAGCACCTTAGGGGATAGAATTCCATTCAGCGATCGACCGATTCGCTACCGTCACCCTGTATTCAAATTGGATCTTCAGCCGGGCCTGAATTACTTTTTAGCCAAAGTCGACACGACATCGTCGGTTATCTTCGAGTTCACCCTTTACCAAGACGCGGCTTTCAAAAATGCCAAATTCAAGGAGACGATTGTCGTTGGCATTCTCCTCGGTGGCATCGTTGTGATCCTGTTTTACAACCTCTTTCTGTTTCTATCGACACGCGATTCAAATTACGGAATTTATGTGCTTTATGTTGCAAGCTACTTCGTCTTTGCCATGTCTTTTTATGGAATCACTCCCTATTTCGCTTTCTCTCAATGGAAGGATGCCCCCCTCACGGGTTGGGATCTCTATTTTTTCATTGATACCATCAGCGTGACGGCCTGTCTCTTTACCATCCGATTTCTCGACCTTAAGAATAAAGCCCCCATACTCCAGAAGATACTTTTGGTTTTTTTGACCATGGCAGCTCTGAATGCACTGGCGAATCTGTTCTTCTTGCAGGGCCGCGTTCAACGCTGTGCCGACCTCACTTTGTTTGTCTCCTTCTTCCTCGGCATCCTACTGGTCACGTCAGGGATGAGGCTCGCCTTGAAGGGTTATACACCTGCCGTGTTCTTTGCGCTCGCCTGGACCTTCGTGGTCGCTGGCAACTGTCTCGTGCTTATGGGGACGGCAGGTGTCATCGATCGCAGTTTTATTTCGACTTGGGGCCAACTGATCGGCGCTAACATGGAGATGCTTTTTCTCTCCTTTGCTCTCGGATCGCGTATCAATCTCATCAAAGCCGAGAAGCTTAGGGCCGAACGCCAGATGCTGCAAGAAGCCGAAGAAAAGAAAAAGCTCCAGGCCGAACTGATTGCGACCCAGGAAGACAACATCCGAACACTCGATGCCAAAGTTCAGGAGCGGACCCAAGCGGTTCGTGAGATCCTCACCCACATCAAACAAGGGATCTTTACTTTTAGGAAAGACTTGATCGTCGACGCTGAAATTTCTGATCATCTTCCAGTCATCCTCGGTCACCGTAACGTGAGCGGTAAACATGTCGACCATGCTATCTTCGCCAAAGCCACCGTATCTGCGGACCAAATTTCCCAAACCATGACAGCCTTGAATTTTTCGATGGGTCAAGACCGTGAATTTGGTTGGGATACCAATAGTCACCTTTTGCTCAAGGAAATCGAAATAAGCGACGATCGTGGAACTCATTCTATCGAGTTGGACTGGGGCCCGATAGCCGGAGACGATGGCACTGTCAACAAGGTACTCGTCGCGATGCGTGACATCACGGAAGTGAAAATGCTCCGAGCTAAAGCTTCGGAAAAAGAATTGGAAGCTGGCATGCTGCTCGAAATGCTTTCGGTCGACCTCGAAAGAACCCGAAAGTTCCTCGAACGGACTCTAGTCGCATGGAATGAAATCGATCGTGCACTTGCGAACTACCTAAAGCAACCGACAGAGTCTTACGATGCTCTCTTCCGCCATTATCATACAATTAAAGGCAATGCTCGCTCTCTCGGCTTCCAAAGCATCTCGACCCACGTGCATGAGGTAGAAACGATACTAAAAGAAATCGGACCACGCGCCCAGGAGAAGCAGATGGAACGACTGCTTGAAGCTTCCCGCAATTCACGAAAACTCTTGGAAGCTTACCATCGGATCTTTGCAGACAAATTCGCACGCCTTTTTGGAAAGAAAAAGCAAATACAGGGTACAGTTTTCGAAGATTTTTTCAATGAAAACATTCTGCCGATGCTGAATAAAATTTCGCTCGAACTGAATAAACCCATCCCAGAAGTTGTCATCAACAATCCCCAGCGCTTCATGATCATGAGCGATGAGATAGAGGATGTCTTTCAGGGTATTCTGAACCATCTCATTCGCAATGCCATGGACCATGGTATCGAAGCAGCAGACGTTCGTGTCGCAAAGCGCAAGCCACCGCAGGGGCGCTTGACCATCGATATCAACATCGATGCTGATAAAAAATTGACCATCCTCCTGCGTGATGATGGTCAAGGCCTTAATCTTTCACGCATCTATCAGCTAGGGCGAGACAACGGTATGTTACCCATGCAGCCCAGTCTTGAAGAATTGCTCGCCATCATTTTTAAGCCCGGGTTCTCGACGGCCCATACAACCACTCTGATTTCTGGACGCGGGATAGGCATGGACGCGGTGCGCTATTATTCGAACTCGCTGGGTTCTTCTTTCGAACTGGTTCCCGACCGCCCTATCGATCAGGATATGCTTGATCGAATCAGGGATCCGGAGGCCGCACCCGTCTACCTAACCTTCTTCTTCCAGGCGATCGGCTCCCTCAAGAAATCTGGGAAACATCCCGCAACAGGAGATAGGGATAACAATCAGGAGCTTCCCACGCTGAAAACACGACGCTTGGCCTAATCCGAGCCAGGTCCTGCCATCGCGTCTAAAGAGACGCTTTTTTCTGATCGACTTTCCGCTGGGAAGCCAAAAGACAAGAATCGAGATAACGTCGAAGATCGCGAATGCTTCCAACGTAACGAGCTGCCCCCAGCCGTATTGCCTCCCGCGGCATCCCGAACACCACCGCGCTCGCTTCATCTTGAGCCATCGTGATCGCGCCTGTAGAATGAAGATCAAGCAAACCTTGGGCTCCGTCTTTGCCCATCCCTGTCAGGAGGATTCCGACTGCAAAGGCCCGCGTGTCAGCAATTGACTTAAAGGTGTAGTCGACGCTTGGTCTTTGAGAGTGCAGGGGAGCACCATGGTGAGTGAAGGTCACCAGTTCGTGTCGAAGCCTTCGAATCCCAAGATGATAATCGCCGACTGGAACATAAAGGTGACCTGTCTGCAGAGGAGCCCCACCTGAGATGATTCCAAGCTTAAGTTGAGATTGCTTGGCCAAAGTGTTCGCAAAATTTGGTAGGAAACTGTGTCCCATATGCTGCACCACCACCACCGGTGGCAGATCAGGCCGACCGATACCAGAAAGCAAGGACGCTAAGGCTTCTGTGCCGCCTGTGCTGGCTCCGATACAGATGACCTCGATAAGCTGTTGCATCTGCGCCTTTGGGCTTACATGCTGCCTTAAAGCCGATACAGGCCCCGCCTCGTGGCCTGCCGGGGTCGTTGATCATGCCCTCTGCAAAAACTTCAGCAACTGCTGGTAGTGATAGGTTAGAAGTTTGAACCGCTCCTCGTTCCCCCCCTTGTCGGGGTGGAGATGATGAGCCATCGTCCGGTAACGCTGCTTCAAATCGGTGAAGCTCGGCATGGAGCCAAAGTTCATGAAGCGCAAGGATTCTTCAACAGCTTGAGAGAAAGGCGACCGAGGTCTCGATTCATGCCGGCTCTGCGACGATTGTTGGTGACTCTGTTGCTTTCGAGCTTTGTGGGAGAGATGCTGGATGTGGAGCGCGTAAAGAAAAGACTCCGAACGACACCAAAGCTGCTGGTAGCAGACCTCAAGGTCGCGCTGACACGCTTTAATCTTTTGCGCCAGCAACGCACCAAATTGAATCAGCGCAGGGCTGCTCAAATCGTCTGGTAAAGCCTCTGGTAATTCATCGACAAAGACATCGCCAAATGGTGGAGGGAGTTGATTGAGTTGGGCCCAGCGTTTATTGAGTAACAGCAGACGCCCCCAAAGGGATGCCGATGGATCGTATTCCGAACAGCTCACCTGCCGGCTGCGCCAAAGTTCTGGCAAAACATGACGAATGGCAACGGCACGGCTCTCTTCGAAACGGCTGAAAATGGGATCTTCGAACACTGCTGCCGAAAATGGCCCTCGTTCGGTAGCAGGACTATGCCGAAACCATGCCTGGGGCCGATCCATAGCCAGAATACCAAGACGGAGTTGGAGCGTATGCTCAAGCATCTTCACATCCTGCTGGAGGATGGTGATGCGATCAGGAGCGTGGGGAATCGTATTACATAGAATTGACTTGAGACAACGCACGAACTGCAGTTTACTTTCTTCGATGCATAGGACCCGATCTAAACCTGAAGTCCACGAGCCGTTCCCATACAGAGCCGGTTCGAACCAGTCTTGGTTCGCAATACGCATGCAAGAGTCTCCTTTCCGATGGCTCTCAGCTGCGCCGCCGGACACTTTCGAGGGTAGAAGCTAGCTCATTCAGGTCGTCAGCCACTTCCTGAAAGGCATCGTGTTTCCGGAGATTCACTCTTGAAGCATAGTTGCCGCGAATGAGCTCCCGAATGTGGCGTCGAAAGGCGTAGGTAGGACCAACCAACTTGTGGGTGAAAAATATCGAGACAGCGACAGTCAGAAGGAAATAGAAGCCAAAACCAAGCAGCAACCAGATCTTAAGCCCGTCGAGATAGTCGTTCAAAATCTCATTGACCTCGGCACGCAAATCCGTCAATTCGAGGACAAGATCGTAGAAGCGATAAAAATTGAAGTAAAAGATCGTGGCTAGGGTCACTCCAAAACCGAGGGAAAGGAGTATCGAGTACATACCAAGCCTTATCTGCAACAGAGGTTGCAGGAGGAAGTTGGTCAGCTTGCGCTTATGTGCAGACATGAGGCCGATCTCCTTTGATTGAGGTCCTGCTGGCTTACATAGTATTTTGCCTGCTTGTTGTCAGACTGTCCATAATGTGCGCAGAACCAGTCTACAACCTGAAAAGAGTCGATGCTGTCGCTACCCTCGTGCTAAACTCAAGAGGCCATGAGCTGCTCTTCTGCTAAAGGAACTGTTCTCTATGTCCGTCGACCGCACTGCTCCTGAACCTCTCGACAGGTCACAAACCATTGACAAGAACCTCCTCGACTATATGCGGGAAGCCGTTGCTCGCTATGCGAATCGACCTGCTTACTCGCAAAGAGGCCAGACTCTGAGCTTTCAAGAGATCGATCGACTGAGTGAAAGGTTTGCAGCCTTTCTCCAGAACCATCCCCAACTGAAGTCAGGTGATCGAATTGCCGTTCAGCTCCCGAACGTCCTCAGCTATCCACTTGTCGCCTTCGGCATACTTAAGGCCGGCATGGTTCTCGTCAATGTCAACCCCCTCTATACCGATTACGAGACACTTAAGCAGCTTCGTGATGCTGATATCAAAGGCTGGATCTGTATTGAGACATCGGCTCATCTTATCAGTACGGTCCGCCAGGAGCTTGACATCCCACTGGTGATGATCAGCGGGGTTTTTGATCTGCACGACTTTCCAAAGCGGCACCTCTATTCCTACATTCTGCGGCGCCATCTTCATCTCGTCAAACCCTACGATGCCAAAGACACGATTCCCTTACGCCAGGCGCTGCGTGTAGGTCGATCACAAACCTGGCATCGCCCGGCTCTTGGCCCCCACGATCTTGCCATGATCCAGTATACGGGTGGATCGACCGGAGTGCTTAAAGGGGCCATGCTCACCCATGGAAACATCGTTGCCAACATGGAACAGGTTAGCTGCTTCCTCGGTAGCGAGGTTCAACTTGGTTCGGAAGTCGTTATTGCCCCCCTCCCGATCTATCACATTTTTTCGTTCACGGTACACTGTGTCACACCTCTCATTACAGGGTCTCATAACGTTCTCATCGTGGACCCCACGCAGATCCATGCGCTCATTCGTGAGATGAAGCGTTGGTCCTTTACCTCGATTTCTGGTGTCAACACTCTATTCTACAGCCTGCTGCGCGCCGATTCTTTCAAGCAGCTCAATTTTTCTACTCTACGCTTTGCAATCGCCGGTGGAATGAAGCTTGATCCCAAGCTAGCCGAATCCTGGGAATCTCTTACGGGCAGACCGATACTGGAAGGATTTGGCATGACGGAACTTTCGCCAGTTGCTACCTTCAATCCACCCCAAGCCAATCGCCTCGGCACTGTTGGCAAAGCCCTCCCCGGAACCGAGTTGCGCTTGGTAGACGCGAAAGGCCAAACGATTGATCGCTGCGATACGCCTGGCGAGTTATGGGTGAGGGGACCGCAAGTCATGCAAGGCTATTGGCGCCAGCCGGAAGAAACTGCACGACATCTCACACCTGATGGCTGGATGCGAACCGGAGATCTCGCTACCTTCGACGCCGATGGCTACTGGCGGATCGTGGGACGCATCAAGAGAATGATTCTCGTGTCAGGCTTCAATGTCTATCCCCAGGAAATCGAAGACGTGTTGGCTAGACATCCGGGGATTCTAGCCTGTCGAGCCTTGGGCGTTCCGCACTCCGTCAGCGGTGAAGTCGTCAAAGTGCTCGTGATCGCCAAGGACAAAACGTTGAAGGCCCAGGATATTCGCGATTACTGTCGACGCTTTTTGACAACTTACAAAATCCCCAAGCACATCGAATTCACGGACAGTCTTCCGCCTCTTCCAGCGACACATGAAGGATGACGAGACATGATACGAACTATGCGGAAACTGTTAGAATGCGCCATACAAAAGGCAGCACAATCACGAACAACAAGCTGGAATGTTTGACATTCTTTAGCTGTTTCTTCATCCCGGGCTGGATATCCAGCCCGGGAATGTTCACTTCTGTACTAAGACGCAATTGTGGAGATCGCTTGCGTCAAGAGCGAAACTGTAGTATGTCGGGATCGCCTCACGCGACCAATAGACGATTCCATCGGGAAAAAGACTGATACTGTGCCCTCGGTAATTCGCCTCATAAAAAGCACATGCATGCTCTCCAGCGTTGATGATTTTACCATAATGTTCCATCAGATCCGCAAACCCCCGAGGCTGTCGGACGCCCTTGCGACCCGTGAGTCCAACTTGCAAACAGCGCAGGGTAACGGGACGTGGACAATGTTTGCCTCGATCTCCGACGACTTCGTTGGCATTCCCCGTCTGAAAAGTTTCTTGGTACTGAGCCTGTTCCGATAGGACTTGAGGGAGAGAGGCGTTTGGGGGATCCAAGAAAGGGTCGTTCGTGGGGGAGCTCGTCGCTGTCACCTCCTTGTCAACAGGCAAACGGTCCAGGCTTTTGCAAGACACAGCAAACATCACCATGATCCCTCCAGTTAAGCCCCACACAATGCTCCACTTCATCACCTACGTCCTCCTCCGTCGTTGCGCTTAGCCAATGAGTCTTGGACCTGACAAGCCCCAGCAGGCCTTTCGAACAGATCCAGAGACGTAACCGTGGCTCATGAGGGTCCTCAGCTCCGAGTGGATTGCAGTCCAAGTGAAGCTGAGGTCTTTTTCCAGAAGACGGCTTTGGACCAAGTCAGGCCAAGCCTCCGCTGGAAGGCCCCGTTTGTCTTCCTTCCAGCCTACCGTTCCGTCAGAGTCCCTACAAGGCTGAGCTCGTACAAAAAAAGCCTCCTGCCTCCGTCCTACCGATTGGAAATATTGGTCTATCAACCTGATGTATCTTGAGTACCCCCCCTTTGCCCCAAGCCCGTGATCGATACTGAGAATCGTTTCCAGGAGGTGCCCATACGGGGGGGAACGAACACTGTGCTCGCCCTTCTTGGAAGCTGATAGATCGATGAAGGCACACCGAGGAAAGAGTTTCGAAGAACCCCTCACGAGACGTGAACATGCTTTGCGTAGAATATTTAATTTGGCTGCATAGTCAGTGTTTTTTATATTGCATTTAAACGAAACGATGATACATTCCGACTCCCTGACTGCATTTTTTTCTCAATCACACCGAAGAAACAAAAGAGCTTCATCTATGAAAAAAGTCATATCTTTGTATTCCTTAGCCTTGCTCTTGACCGCTTGCGGATCCCCGACTCCAAGCCGCCTCCAAGAGGCATGGAACCAGAGAAACGATCCGACTCTCATGGGCCTCAATCAATTGAAAAACGAGTATCGCTACGATACCAATTTCTACCGATTGAATCTCAAAGGCGCTCTCAGCCAAACACCTTGGAGTGATTTTTACTGGCCTACCTTTCGGGGTGGTCTCACCTACCGCTGGAATTGGAGAGACACAGACGGCCAAACCGTTAGCCAGAAGGATCGCTATGCTTATGACCCTAAACCCTTTGATCAGCTGAGTTCAGACGAAATTTCATACCTTTCACCCGCGGAAAAATATGATGTGTACATGGGTTACACTGATTATCGTACAACCAAGGCGGAACGTGTTCGAACCGATATTCTCCGACACACAGAGGGTCGTCCTGAATTCGACCCGAATGCAGGAGAGATTCCGACCTGGGAAGGCCTCTGTCACGCTTGGGCACCTGCTACTCTAGCTTTCGATGAGCCAGATGCAGTGACCCTCAAAGGACGGACGGGAATCGAAATTCCATTTGGATCCTCTGATATCAAAGGGCTGCTGAGCTTGTTCCTGGACCAAGTCCATTCAAACGAGGTGCGTTTTCTCGGTGGTCGCTGCAATACGGATCTGAGCAAGATCGTTGAAGATATCGAAGAAGCGGAGTTTCCTTACGTGGGTAGTCCTTCCTACAAACTGACGGAAGCGCAACGCAAAGAAAAAATCGCGCGTTTGAAAGCGGAATTGGCTCGACTTAGCTCAAGCCCTGTCTGCCGTGATACAAATGCTGGGGCCTTCCATATCGTTCTCACCAATCAGATCGCCAAGCTCAATGAAGGCTTTGTCGCAGACGTGACCCGTGATGACGAAGTATGGAACCAGCCTATCTTCGGGTTTGAATCTTCGATCTTGAAAACCAGCCCAGGTGCTAGCCCTGGAGCCGCGACGGGTACTGTCAAGGAATTGGAGATACTGACTCGGATGGACTATATTGTAGAAGTCGCCGAACATTGGAGCAAGGCGGATTATGCAGCCGAGGATGCCCAATCAAGCGTCACCTATCGCTATCGTCTCGAGCTGAATGCGAACGACGAGATCATCGGCGGTGAATGGCTGGAATATGAGCGTCCTGACTTCCTTTGGAAACAGAAAACCCCCGATTTCCTCGGTTCCTACGAGGGGATCAAAGAGATCTATAAGGCTTCGACCCTCAAATCCGCCCGCTAAGTCCGGACCTGGAGGTCCATAAGACGAAGCCCCTATTATGTGTCTAGCCCTGCCTGGGCCCCCAAGGCAGGGCTTGCAGCATGTCGACTCCGATGAGAGGCTCGACACATCAATCGGAACCCAAACACTTCTTCGCTTATCGCACCGTCCTGTCAAAGACAGTCGTCTCCCGTATACCCCAAAATATGCTAACGTAGAGAGGGGGTGTGATCCAACTCGGGAGTGAGGCTTTCTGATGTTCGGAAATCAAGGAAAAAGGCGAGCTCTCAGTATACTACGGGTCTTGGTCTCAGTATGTTCACTGTCCTCACAGGTTGCGGTAGCCCTCGATGTGACTCGCTACGTCGATCGAGAGGCTCTGGATCGGAGATCTTTCGGGGAGGACCCCTCTACATTTGCGCAAGAGTTAACAAGCGCACTCGAGCTGATTGACCACCGAGCCCAGCCAGAGATTTACCTAACGCTCATGAGCAACTTAGCGAATCTCAGTGACAAAAAAGGCGATAGCCCCCTCTTTCGAAGAGAATTCGCGACCGCGAAACGTTTGGCTAAGACTCGACATGACGTTTTTGCCTCGTGTATCCTCGAAGCATGGGACGTGATGTATCTCACGCAGCAGCCCGAAAAACGTTCGCAGATCTATGCATCTTGCAGCGAAGAGGCGACAAAGTTGAAGCAACACTATGTCGCAGCCATATTCAAAGCGTATCTTTCCAACGATCAATCGATGCGAGGCGACTCTAATAGCGCCTTAATGACGATCAATGAAGCCCTTGATCTTGTGCGAGAGACTTCTGTCAAAGATAGCTTCGCGGCGTTTTTGGTAAAAACACAAGCTAACATCGTATACTCGACTCTCCAGATGCATGATGAGAGTGAACATTTGCTCTCCGACCTCATTGCCTATACTCTGCAACACAAGATGAATGACATGAAGTTCCGTCTAGAATCGAATCTGGTCGGTGTCTACCTAAAGCGGAGAAAGCCCGGTGATCTTGAAAGAGCTTTGCCACTGATCACGAATCTTCTCGAAATAGCCAAAAATTCTTCTCCCTACAGTCGAGCCAACGTAGAACTGAGATATGCAGAATATCTCCTAGCGAAGACTGACTATCAAAGATCCGAAGACATTGCCCTGAAAAGTGCAGAAGTCTTTGAATCTGTAAAGCATCCACTACGCTACGGCGATGCTATGATGATGGCCGCCAATGCCAGCGCGGGACGAAAGGACTGGGACACCTCTCTGACTCATCTCAACAAGGCTCTCAGTGTATTTACAGACGAACTCCCGGCGGACAGAGCCCGAGTTCTCCATAGGCTCTACGAAGTTAAAAACATCCAAGGAAAGCATCTTGAAGCTTTGCGCGATCTTGAGGCTTGGGTGACTCTCAATGAGGTGGTGCAGAAAAAGAAAATCGAACAGGATTTTACCCGGGCGTCTGCAAAGCTGGGACTTTCAGCTGCCAAGGAGAGGAATGAGCAACTCGAGGCGGGCAACCGACTCAAGGAAGACTTACTCCGAGAGGAGAAGAGAAAAAACATCTACCTGTGGCTATCGACGGGACTACTTTTTGTATTCTCAGGTGCGATGTTCTTCGGCTTTCGCCAATCCTTCCGCCTCGCTGAGTCGCGTCATCGCTATCAGCGTGTGATGGAGGCTATTGATCAAGGTATTTTGATACTCTCAGAAAAGGCCGAAGTAAAAAGCGGCTATTCCTCGGTTCTGCATCGCTTCTTTCCTCGATCCGCTGTACTTCTGAATCAGAACTTTCCGCTTCTCCTTGTCCACAATGGATGGTTGAGTGAAGGCGAAGCACCTGTTCTAGAAAGTGCGATCAGAGCCTGTATTGGTGAACACGAACTCGTATGGGAGCTGAACCAGGCTCACTTGCCACGGGTGCTTGTGAGCCTACTACACGCGCAGCAGGTCCTGGAAGTCACTTGGACTCCCGTATTCGATTCAAACAAAAACATAGCAGAAATACTGATCTCTATTCATGATATTTCCAATCTTCGAGCGATCGAAAATCAACTTCAACAAGAAAAGGCGCACCATGTCGCTCTGGGTGAAGCACTGCATCAGCTGATCCATGCTGATCCCGATTCATGCTTGACCTTTCTGAAATCTCTTGAGGTGGTGCTCACGCAGAGCGACTTGACAAAAGTCGAGGGTTACGAACGATTTTTTCAACAACTCCATCTCTTCAAGGGTAACGCCCGAGGCTTGGGACTTAAAAAGATTGCACAACAGATCCATCATCTCGAAAGCCTTCGCCTGCAAGTGAACGCAGGTGATTCATCCTCTCACCTGGCGCTCCAGCAGCTAGAACATGAAGTCCAGAATCTGCGCGTCGGCATTGCCAAATCTTACGATTTTTTGAAGGGTCTGCCGCGAGCACACTCAAGCAACGAAACGTCTGTTCCTCGTAGCTTATGGTCTCTTTTCGATAGTCTATCAGTCGAGATCCAAGATTTATTGACGTCACATCGACTTCAATTGGGCACTTGGCAAGTGACCGCTGAGGCCGGAATATGGTCCTCTCAGCTTTCTAGGATTTTCGAACCGCTGCTCCGTCAGGCTTTGCTAAACTCGATAGATCACGGCTATGTGAGGGCCAGAGAGCGAGGTTTCCAGAGTGATCGGTTTGAGGGGGGCATCCGAGCTTCACGTGACAAGGACAGCGTCCAGGTTGAAATCTGGGATCATGGGATCGGTCTTGATTGGAACATGCTCAAAAAGCATTTCATGAGTCGAGGCATGCCTGAGCTCGACGAAGAAGCTTTGCAAGAACTCCTCTTTCAAGATGGGGTTTCGACGGCTCGCACCCTTTCGGAAACGAGTGGACGTGGCTTGGGTCTAGCTGGTCTCCGGGAGTGTTGCCGAGCCCTTCACGGAAATGCTCGTCTCGAACCACTAACAGACCAGCATGGCCGCCTTAACGGAACGATCCTGCGGATGAGTATTCTCCCGGATATGGCGGGCCTAGACGCCGTCGGTTCCTCGGTGAGCAAACAGAGCGCCTAGCTTGATCCTGGAAAATTGGAGCAAATTCCCTCGGTAAACCGTAGCTATATCCACAATGAAACATTACCATTTGGAAAATCTTCACCACAGCGTTCGAGTCTCAAGAGAAACCTGTCGAATACTACCAAGTGAACCTTTAGAAGGATAATTCGTGGTCGTTCGCTTCACCATTTTGCTCATAGTCCTGCTGTCGGCTAACTTCAGCCAAACGCTTTGGGCATCAGCACGTTCGGAGCATGGCCCTCTACCGCTTCCACCTCTTGAACATCTCATCGACCCGACCCGGGATCTTCCCTTCGATCAAGCCCAGAATAGCCTTGACTGGGCAGACATCACGAGCCCGATTGTCGGCTTTGAGCCTGTTGACCTTTGGGTCCGCTTTTATCTCGAGAACTCGCGAGACGATACACGTCACCTGATTTTAGAAGATCAATGGGCCATCACCGATTATATTCAGGTCTGGGTCGTCGCAGGGGGCGAGGTCACTCAGAAGTTTCAAGTCGGCCACAAAGCACCATCATCTCCACGCATGGCGCTTCATCGCTATCCCTACGTTCCGCTAGAAATTCCTACGGGAGGGGCCTGGGTCTATGTCCTTTATCGGTCGAACGATATCGTGGGTCATCGCTTATCTCTCTGGGAACCCTATGAGTTCGAGCGCTATCGTGTCACCTCCCAATGGATCCTCGGCCTGCTCATGGGATTCATCATCATCATGTGCCTTTACAACTTTTGCCTCTACCTTGTGTTGCGGTACACGGCATACCTCTTTTATTCACTGTATGTTGCCTTTTTTTCTCTTTTCCAATTCTGTTTCAGTGGACTCGCGACTCAATTCCTACTAAACGACGACTATTTCACAGATCAAGGAACCCTCGTTTTTGGACAGATCACCGTCCTGTTTGTTTACTTTTTTACGCGAGTCTTTTTACGTCTCCCTGAGCGAAGTCCCATGACGTCCAGGATTGGACTCGGAATCGCAGTGTTCTCGGTTGGATCGATACCCCTTGTTTTCATCAATTTTCAGCTCGCCTGTCTCATAGGAATCACGAGTAACCTAATGACCGCAAGCTGGGTTATCGCGAGTGCCGTACCCCTGGCTTTAAAGAGAGTCCCCGAAGCCTATATCTTTCTGTTTGCCTGGTCCCTCTTCGTGCTGGGAGATGTTTTCACTATCCTTTATTACATAGGTGCAGCGGAACCCAGCATTTTCAGTCAGTGGGGCATGCTCGTCGGATCGGTTGTAGAAACTGTCCTCCTGTCCTTCGGACTTGCCAACTATGTGCATCGTATGAAAGTTGAGATGCTCGCTGCCAAAGTCAGTGAGGCTGATTTAAAGGGACATATCAAGGCCGCCGGACAAATACAAAGCGCACTGCTCACCGTCGTCGCACCCGCCGAAGTCGTGACTGTCGCATCTCGTTGCCGAATCGCTGAGGTGGCAGCTGGGGATTGGTTTTGCGTCGAAAGCAATAGCTCTGGGGATCGTATCTACGCTGTTATCGGTGATGTGACTGGCCATGGACTCTCGGCGTCCATCGTCGCGAGCGTCGTCAGCGGAGCGATCAAAAGCAGCATTCATTTGGCGGATACTCTAGCTATTGACGTTGCCGACAGCCTTTTCATGCTCATACAAGAGGCTAATCGTGCCGTGGTCAGTGCGGGTCGTCAGCATGGTCACTTGATGTCTTTGCTGCTGGTCTGCTGCGATCTTCGAGCCGGAAAGATCTATTATCTCAATGCCGGTCACCTGCACTTTCTCCACCAACATCAGGGGGCCATCCAGACCCGCTTCACGCGCGGAAGCCTGCTGGGCCTGCATGATAAAGGCAATTGGAAGGTGGCATCAGCTGACCTCAACCGAGGCGATAGAATCTTGCTTTTTACGGACGGACTCTTGGAAAACACAGCCCAGAGTGGAAAAGGACTCTCGCAACGAGCCCTGAACAGGTCCATGGCAGAACTGAAAGCGATGACACCTCAGAATTTAGCGGCGGCATTAATGCGCGAAGCGGAGCAACGCTCCGCTGAAGGCCAGGATGATGTGACAATACTCGTCATTGAAGTGCTCAAGCTCAAACCCAAGCCAGGATCAGAAGCGGCTTGATCACCAACCTGCTTCAAGCTCCTCCGCAAAGGGCAGCCAGCACATTGGGTGCCTGGCCAGCTTGATCGCCTTGAGGCTCGGTCACCGCTTCGAGGCTCGGCTTCGGACTGTCGGGGGGAGTTCCGTCATTGAGCTGACGAATCTTCGCCATAAAGTAAGCAAGATCAACCTGTCCAACATAGCTGCGGGTGGCATTCTGCTCCTCGATCAAAGAAAGTTCGGCTTCTTGTAACAAACGGCGGAACGTCCTCTGTGGAGTGCCATCCGTCGCCAGTTTTTCAGATTTGGTCTTGAGTTTGAATAAGGCCGCAAGTCCCGCAACATAGGGTGTGGCCATACTCGTGCCATCCAGCGCCTTATAGCTTCCGTTCAGATAGGTCGAATAAATGGCCGAACCTGGGGCAATGATATCAGGGCTAGTCCGTTTGGTATCACGAGCCTTACTTTGGGGATCGACTCCCTTGATAGCTTCACGGACGGATGGGAAATTGCTATAGCTCGCGAGTGTAGCGTCTGGATCCGAAGCTCCCACACAGATCGTACCATTGTAGGAACACGGCAGGACTGTGTACTCATTGATCGTCTGGCTCAAGACAAGCAGCGATCTTTGGTCACACCGACCGCCCAGAGGACAATTTTCATTGCCCGCAGCGACAACGACGATGATTCCCGCATCGACCGCATCACGGATGATCTGGCTCTCCGTTCCGTTGCTAGCTACGATATCTTTGAAATCCACGCCCCCTCCGAGACTCATGGAGATCACATCAGCTCCCTCAGCCATGGCAAAGCGAATCCCCTTGTTGATAGCATCCGTCGATCCTGATCCATTCTTGCCCAGAACTTTGATTGGCATGATGCGTACCTGGCCCGGAGCCAGGAGTTCTCCCACTCCGACCATGCCGTCATCGCTGACTTTCTTGGCGGCAATGATGCCAGCACAGTGTGTCCCATGACCTTGATCGTCATCGGCATTGGCCGTATTGCCTGCAAAGTTATAGCCCTTAACCTGCCCACCCACCCTGTAGAGATTGTCCTGCAGAGCCGGGTGCTCCAGGTCGACTCCCGTATCGATCACAGCGACCACCACCTGATCCTTCTGAGGGGGTAACGCTTGCGATAATTTCTGAGCCTCATCCAGCCTGGTTTGGGCGTAGGCCCACTGCTTCGCTGAGGCCTCACTCTGGGTGAGTCCAGCAGCGGGTCGGCCAGTAGCATAAATCCGGAAGGAGTCTTCGACAAAATCAAAGGGCTTTTGTCCATCGAGACCTAGCGAGGCATTTAAGGCCTCCTTCACGGCAGGCTGCTGCAAAAGTGAACTCGCAAAGCTGACACCCGGCGCTAGCGTGCCTCCCAGCTCCAGAAACCGGACCCCATCGTCCGGACCATCATCTTTCGGCACGGCCGTGACACTTTTGATTTGCAATTGACTGTCCAGAGACGCTGCCGCCAGCGCACTGTTCAGTGTATTTTGGATGCGGATATTCAATTGTTCTGTATCTTGGGTCAGATTCTGGCCCGTTTGCAGCTTGCCGAGGAGAGTCTCGCTTAGACCCAGCGTGAGTGAGCTGCCATTGATGCTGGCAGCCAGGAGCGAGCAGGCGATCGCGGCTGCGACTCCTCCCGACTTGCCGCCGCAGGTTGTACAGGATAGAAAGACAAGCAAAGCGCTCAACTTGGACCAAGTCTGCCGATGAAAACGACGCATAGCTAGTTCCTTGCCAATCGAGAAGGTAGAAGGTGATTGTACCGTAACCTTCCTAACTGTCCAGTCTAGACCAAGGAATCGATTCGCGGAACGAAAGGACCCGGAGGGGGATCCCTGCCCTGCAAGCTTTCTGCGTGCTCTGGATACTTGGACTCCTTGTCTCGAGCGTCGACTGTCTGCAAGGATCCACGCAGCTCCCTATCGATCTGGACTTAGTCCGTGCTTTCGAAGTTAGCCCTCGTCGGCAGATCCCGCCATGGGTAGATGTCCTCCCGTCTTTCTCCCCACCTTGGGTTGACGAGACTCGAGCTCTTCGGTAAGGACCTTCTAAAAAGCTAGTTTGCAGGATTCGAGACAATCGACATCCAGCCCGACCCTCTCCAGCTCGTCGCCCCAGGAAGATAGGCTTTGGGCCGTTTTATGATCTTTTCTGCGACGAACCTCATTCAAGACCATGGCGTAGGACCCGATACCTTCATCCGATCACGAAGAATCAATTTCTGTGTCGGGACTCGTTTGGATCGCAGCGTTACTCTGTCTTTGGAGGGCCATCGTAGACGAGCTTCACCGAACGTGAACTGAAGTCTACGGGTTTGACGGTGCGAGACGACGAGGCAGCGGTTCGTCTCAATGATTGAATGGCTGCTGATCACACAGGCGCTCTGAGCATTCGAGATTCCGCGTGATGCCGTCTGTGTGAGCCAGCTCTCTATGTCCTGCCTTTGACCCGAAAAGGTCCTTTGATGTCTATGGGACCTTTGCCTTTTGAAATCACCTGGTTTTTTTGAAGAAAACGCAGCAAACCTTCATCTCGCATGGCGAATAGCGTTTCACGGATGAGACTTAAGGCATCCCGCTCTTCTTTGAGATACACTCCTATGCCGTCCAAGACGAGCTTAGCTAAACGTCCGGGACAGAGACTTGCATCTCCGGGGAGCTTAGCCAGTTCATCGAGAACACGGCGCCGCACTTCATGGGCATGCACATGAGACTTTAGTTTAAGCAAGCCCTTGCATCGCCGCGAACAGATGAGCTCAGGACCCGGGCGATAGCAGACTTGGCAAAGGATCGTATCCATCGTTCACTGCCTTCACAGAGGGGGATTCCAACGCTGGATGTAAAGGCCTTCCGGATCATAAAGTGATGCCTGATGAGTAGGATCAAAGCGCCTGTCCCGAGGATCCTGCCCCACTCCGGCCTGATAGGCCCAGTTGCCCCAGTTGGAGGCCGGATCGTAGTCGATCAATTGCTCTTCAAAATTGGCAGCACCCAAACGCCAATCTCCCCCGAGGGACTTCACCAGGTAATTGGCAACATTTTGTCTTCCGCGATTGGACATCCAGCCAGTTAACCGGAGCTCATTCATATGGGCATCGATGAAAGGTTGACCTGTCTTGCCTTGGATCCAGAGATCCAAAGGTTTTCGTTCGCCACGAAGAGTCGCCCTCATACCGGTAAAGAGCCGCCTTCCCCACTTGAGGGCAATCCAATGAAAATAGTCTCGCCAAAGAAGCTCGAACCCCAGCCAGTAGGTGGATTCATTGCGAATACGTTCGTTTTCGTAGCGCTGGATCTCCTGATACACCAAGCGTGGTGAAAGAGCCCCTATAGCCAGCCACGGAGAAAGTTTAGATGAATCGTTCCACTCGAGAAGACCATCGCGAGTCGTCTTGTAGGTAGGGAGACGATCGAGGGTCCAGAGATAGGTATCGAGTCTCTCGCGTCCTGCAACTTCACCAGCTTGGATCATGGCGTGGTGATGGGTGACACGCGCTGTGATAGCGGCCAACGACAAACCCGGCTGTCGACCTTCGAGTCTGGGTCCCGGCAGCTGCCGAGGCGTAGGCAAAGGTGCTGCGATCGTCCCTTGTGCTTCTACCTTCTTTCGAAAACTGGTGAAGACTTCAGGCAGCTCTTCGATGGCAAAGGGCAAATCGGCTCGCTTGAAGAGCGCTCGCCCTTCAAAACTTTCACAGGGGACACCGAGGGAACGCACCCATAAGGCGTCCTCCACTTCTTCGGAACAAGGTTCGTCTTGGAACACGATTCGATCAAACGCCTGTTGCTGCAAGAGCTCCGGAAGGACCGTGCGGATATCTCGGTCCTCCACCTGCACCTGAGCTCCTCTCGACTCCAGTTCAACCTTCAGTGTCGCAAGGGAGGAGAAGAGAAAACTCCGACGGAACACACCCGCCCGTCTCTGACTGCGCGAGGAGCACCATAAGATCTGTCCACACGTTGCTTCCTCTGCAAACCGCAGGAGGCAAGGATTATCATGCAGTCGGAGGTCGCTTCGAAGCCAGTAGAGAACGTTCATACACAACCTAAGGAGCGATAGGGAATCCATGGGAACAGCCTGTCCGATACTATGTCATAGCTAGGAAGAGTCCGCACCCAAGTTTTGAATCCCTTCAACATGTCACCATGCAGGGAGGGTCGAGAGACCTCTATCGGGACGCGCACTACTTTAACGTCCGAGAGAGATCTGCGCTAGTATCCCGAGCTTTAAATCCCAGGGACCGGAAGCCGACGATCTTTTTCGTGGCATCGCGCGAGAAGAGCGTGATCCCGTCTTTCACGGTCACCGTACCTTTAGCCTCATAGAACTGCTTGGTGCCGCCCGTCAGAGTCAGTGGGTTGGTCGCTGACTTGGTGAACTCGATGAAACCGGGAGTCGCGTCGGTACAGGTCGCTACCTTACCAGGACACGCAACGATCGAGTCAGCCCCAAAAGACGAGGCGATCAGAGTCAGCGAGCCCCCCCCATGATCGACGTCAACCCGAACGCGTAGACCCAGATCAGTATCGACGCAGGAGTCACCCTCCGTCACGCCCCCGGTCAGGGCATGCCGAGCGAATGCCTTGTTGATGGCGCAGTAGCTTGGCGACCGAGTTGCCGGGTTGTTATCGTTATCGTCGAGGCGGAGCACGCTCTGGTAAGAATCGACGTACCGGTCGGTCATGGTCAGATGACGGAAGAATAGCGAGGACGCCATACGCTGACCTTCGTTCGGACCGTAGACGGCGATGAGATTGTTTCGGAGGTCCCAGAAGGAGCCCCCAATGATCTGGCCGGCGGAATGGACGGCAGCCTCCTGTTGGTTGGCAGGCGGGTGGGTCCGGTTGTTCTGAAGCCGACGAATCGGGGGATCCGCCATGTTCAAATTAAAGCCTGCACCGATTGCATCCGCTTTGATCATGTAGCCGCCGATGATGTCACCGATACCTTCTGAGAACGCTCCATCCGTGATCCCGTTCGGTGTGGTCACAACACCAAGATCATCATCGAGTGCATGCCCCCACTCGTGATACACAACATCATTGATGAGGGCTGTATTCGCACAACCATTTCCTTGGCGAAAGAAGTTGATGCTTGTTCCGTTGTAAAAAGCGTTACAGAACGTTCCCTGTTGATCAGCCATGTTGACGTTTGCTTGAATGCCATTGGCGATCAGAGGGACCTGAGCGGCGTTGGGCACGAACTGTTTCGCATACTCAACCACTTCGTGGACCGCGAGGAACGTATTAAGCGAAGCAGGGTCCGCGTTACTCAGAGCTACTGTCGTCTTGCCACCGGGCATCAGGGTCGCAGGGAAGCTGTAGAACTGGTTCGGGCTCGTCAATAAGTTCACGACGCCCGTATGACTTTGGGTGCTGGTGAGATTGATGGTCACCTGTGTCGCATCGGTGTCGATCACACCTTTGATGTCGGCCTCTTGGGTGACACCGTTCACCGTCACCCCAACAAAGGAGAAGGGGCGTGGCTTTTGATCGTTAAAAACGTAACTCCGAGAGTAGGTATTCAAAAGCAGCTCGTGCTTCGCATAAATGTGGTTACTAGACGCTTCCAGGATATCCAGACTTCCATTGTCCAGGGTCACCCAGAATTTTTCACCTTCGCCTGGATCTTTGAGAGTATATTCAGTCGCGAGTCTGAATTCGTAGCGTCCGTCCCGAGCCAGCTGAGGATGAATCACTGGCTGTGACGTTTCGAGTTGAAGATCGGCGATGCCGATGGCGTCGATCGCTTGCTGAAGCGAAGGTGCAGTAGCATCAGCTGTTCCGAACTGAATCAGACCGTAGCTGTTATTCATGATCTCACGTAGTTTGAAACCACCGTCAGGCATGCTGTTAAAAATGAATTGCGTGAAGGCACCCTTCACGACCCGATCCTGAAAACTGCGAGTGAAAGTCACCAGCGTCGTACCTGCCACTGGCTGAAACACAGTCTTATCAAAGACCACCAGTTCGTTCGGTTGAATACCAAGCTCGGACCTTTTCCTTTCAATGTAGGCACGTGTCCACTCTTCGAGTGAGACGCTAGGCGCAATCAGATCCTGCTTATTCGTATCAAACGTCACCCAACCCCAAGTGTTGGAGGCCGGGTCAAGCTTCAGTTGGGCAATACCATCTGGATTTTCACCCGACAGGTTGAAGCTCCGGTTGACCTGAAGAGGAGCTGGACGGGACGATCCAGCCCCGAGCAAAAGTTGATTCCGAAAAGACTCGTTACCACGAGTTGGGTTATGATGATGCCGTACACCCTGCTCGGCGCAGGCTGTGGTCAAGAGAATTCCCAGACCGATGAATGTAGGTATGGTCACTTTCACAGTCTTCTCCCTCGTTGTCTCGGGACCTTAGTTAGTTGAGATCTTCGATCGTCCATTCGCAGCTGCCGTTATGCTGCTGACCATCCCAGGGTGCGGGCAAAACCAGACAATCGTCGATAACGATCTGGTTGGCAGCGACAACATCCAGTTTCGTATTGGCACGCTTGGCAACGAATTTGAGGACTTCCCCCTGATAGAGTTCGATCGCTATGACCCCGCTGACGTTAGCGGGCAGACCTTCGATCTTCAGCCTCGATTCTGCCCCAGTCGGGGTGAACTCTTGGGTGAGGCTCGAGCTCTGGAACTTGATCACGGCCTTGTAAGCGCCAGGGGTCCCAATCAGCTTCGCATTGGCGACCACAAGCTCGACTGGTTTGGTCGTCATCACCGCAGGTCCACCTGACCCGCCACTTTCACCATCGGCGTTCTTCCCAACCCCAGCCCGATTGAACTTAGGACGGTCTTGCGTTGGCTTGAACTGAGTACACCCGGTAAGAACGTTCGCGAACACAACGAACCATAAAGCTGACTGAAAAGAGCGGCGCATGCCCGTCCTCCTGTGCAGCCCGTGGTTCCCCTAAGGTCGGGCTGACTTTACAACCTGCTATTCAAGCAAAGTTGTATCGGTCACATCGGAAGAAAGCTTTAGGCCTCTCCAGGAAAGTCAAAGTTCCCTAGCCATTTTCGCCAGTTGTCAAAGCTCTAGGGACTTGCCTTTTATGCTCCAAGACAGCATATTGAGGGCTTCTCAGAAAGATACAGCCTGTCCGGAGGGCGCAACCCATCCGCGAAGAGAAAGGATAGAGCCATGGCCAACGCACGCAGTACGACCCCACCTCCCCGCAATGAGCCTGTTCTAAGCTACGCGCCAGGCACAACGGAACGAGCGACGCTCGCCGCCGAGCTAAAACACCAAGCTCAAGAAGAGGTGGAGATCCCCCTCGTGATTAACGGAGAGAAGCTCCACACGCGAGACCGCGAACCCGTGCGTTGCCCTCATCAGCATCGGCATCAGCTGGCCCAAGTCAGCCAAGCACAAGCTCACCATGTCGAGGACGCGATCCAGGGCTGTGTCGCAGCTCGCCCGGAGTGGTCGCGTCTTCCATGGGAAGAGCGAGCGGCTGTTTTTCTCAAAGCAGCTGAACTCTTAGCCGGAAAGTACCGAGCTCGCATGAATGCAGCGACCATGCTCGGCCAAAGCAAAACCTCTCACCAAGCCGAAATCGATGCTGCCTGCGAACTCATCGATTTTTTCCGGTTCAATGTGCATTTCGCCGAGCGAATCTACACCGAGCAGCCCCAGTCAGCGCCCGGCATGTGGAACAAAAGTGAAGCCCGTGGTCTCGAAGGTTTCGTTTATGCTATTACGCCTTTCAACTTCACTTCGATCGCAGTGAACCTACCCACAGCTCCCGCGCTGATGGGGTGCTCGGTCCTATGGAAGCCAGCAGCCACCTCGATGCTGGCAGCCCATGTAGCGGTCGCATTGCTCGAAGAAGCTGGATTGCCTCCCGGCGTCATCAATGTCTTGTCAGGTGATGCCCGGATGATCAGCAGAGCCGTGGTTCCACATCCCGAACTCGCAGGCATTCACTTCACAGGTTCGACTGGTACTTTCAATATGCTCTGGAAAGAAGTAGGGCAAAACATCGACCGCTACCGGTCTTACCCGCGACTCGTTGGCGAAACGGGGGGTAAAGATTTCGTCTTCGCTCACCCCAGTGCCGGCGTGGACGAACTGGTTGTGGGCTTGGTCCGGGGCGCTTTTGAATATCAGGGACAAAAGTGTTCCGCGGCCTCACGCGCCTACATTCCCCAAAGTCTCTGGCCCGAAGTGAAGGAAAAACTCCTCGGCATGGTCAGCGAACTCAAGATGGGCGATGTTACCGACTTCAAGAATTTCATGGGTGCTGTGATCGACAAGCGGTCGTTCGACAGGATCAAAGGCTACATCGATCATGCTCGGCAAAGTCCTGAGGCTCGTATTCTGGTAGGCGGAGTTGCTGATGATACCGAGGGTTATTTCATTCAGCCGACGGTCATCGAAGCGCTGGATCCCATGTACCTCACGATGAAAGAAGAAATCTTCGGTCCGGTCCTGACGGTCTTTGTCTATCGCGACGAGGATCTGGAGCGTGCCGTCGAATGGGTCGACCAAACCACGCCTTACGCGCTAACCGGGGCTATATACGCCCAGGATCGCTACGCCATCCATAAGTTGACACGGGCTTTTGAACATAGCGCCGGCAATTTCTACATCAATGACAAGCCCACGGGTGCCGTCGTTGGTCAACAGCCCTTTGGCGGCGGTCGGGCCTCGGGAACCAACGACAAAGCAGGCAGCATCTTCAATTTGCTGCGTTGGGTCTCGCACCGCACCATCAAGGAAACCTTCCATCCCATTACGGATTACCGTTACCCATTTATGAACGCCTGATGATAGGTCCCTTCGACATGCAAGATTGCGTGCGAATAGGGACGATCCAGCTTCGCCCGAACGAGCCCCCGCAGGGGGCCTGCGGCACTCAGGCCTCGATGGCGCGTTCTTGACAGACGAGCGTTTCTGTGTTTCGATGTCGTTCATATTCCGAATCAATTCATGCGAAATACGAGATGAAAGGAGTGAGACATGGCCGTACTTGTGAATAAGCCTGCCCCTGACTTCACCGCCACTGCTGTCGTCAATAAGGATTTCCAGGATATTTCCCTCTCGAACTATCGCGGCAAAAAGAACGTTCTTCTGTTTTTTTACCCGCTGGATTTCACCTTCGTGTGTCCGACTGAGCTGCACGCCTTCCAAGAGAAGCTGAGCCAGTTCAAAGCGAAGAACACCGAAGTTCTGGGCGTGTCGATCGACAGCAAGTTTTCACACCTAGCATGGCTCAAGACACCAAAAGACGAAGGCGGTATCGAAGGTGTGAGCTATCCGGTCCTATCGGACATCCACAAAACGATCGCTCGCGATTACGATGTGCTTCATGAGGACGGTATCGCACTGCGCGCGACCTTCCTGATCGACAAGAAGGGTGTCGTTCGCCATCAAACCGTCAACGACCTGCCCCTGGGTCGGAACATCGACGAGTATCTTCGTCTGATCGATGCGTTGACGTTCAACGAGAAGCATGGCGAAGTCTGTCCTGCAAACTGGACAGAAGGTCAAAAGGCAATGCGTCCGGACCAAAGCGGCTTGAAAGACTACTTCAGCGGCCACTGAACGCACGATAACAATCCAAGACAGGGTCCCCAGAGTCACTGTCTTGGTTCACCGTCTCCCCAATCACACCTCTCTCATCTTCTCGAGAGATCGAGTGATTCCCCACCGTGTCGGGATCCTCAAGGACACCTACACTTGCTCGATAGGCCGCGTCAGAATCCGGGAACTCCGGTCTGATCAGCGGCCAGAGCCTTTTTTAGATTAAAGACAAGTCGCAGGCGCTGCTCTTCGTGGCTGCCGGACTCCTCCTTGGTCGGTGTGGGTCCAAAGTTCCACTTAGCCACAGCCCGTCGCGCAGCCCGATCGAACACTCGGGAAGGACTCGACTCCACAACCTTCAGGTTCTGAACGGAACCATCTTTGGCGATTGTGAAGCTCAGCGTCACGTATCCTTCGACACGTTTGGCAGCTGCTTCTGGTGGATAGACCGGCATGAATTTAATCCGCGGCTCTTTGAGATCTCTCGATACCTCTCCCAACGGCGGAACTTCCACAGTGATTTCTTCTAGAACTTGCTCGTTATGAATCCCTGTGCCGGAGGCCTGGGGCTTGGCCCGCAGTGCGATCGCCTGTGCTTCCTTGAGGCGTATCAGTTGCTGCAGGGGCAGACTCAGTGCCAGCGTCAGCAGGAACCCCACGAGACCGCTTAACACGTATCTCATCGTTCCTTTCCCCGAGGACGAAGTCCCCTCTTGAGGGTTCTGACTGCAAGCAAATAGGGACGCACACTATCGTGGAGGCCTGGTTCTTGTCATGGGCTGTTCTCCTCTAACGGTCTTGATCCCGAGGAGCCCTTTCCGGGCTCCGCTGGAGAGGTGTCGGAAAAATTTAGGAAAACCTAAGTTCGGTTTGTCATTTTTACGACTTTTGGTATGCAGGCCACGTTTTTGCTCGTCATAACAGTGATCTAACACTGTTTTGGAATAAGGAAACGAGCGGAATTTGGAGGTATTTCGCTCCCATCGTCGGTCTTTGATGTATAATCGTAGGAAAGCTCTGCCCTCTGCAAAGGAGTTCCCATGGCCTCCATCATGCTTTGTGACGACGACAAAGAAAGCGCGGAAGTGCTATCTACTTTATTGTCAAAACGGGGCTTTACGGTGGTACGGCCAGCTCAGTTTACAAGCATCGAGGCGCTTGTGGCCAAGGAAAAGCCCGACGTCGTCCTGATGGATATGTGCCTGCCGGAAGTGAATACGACGGACATCATTGGCCATATTCGTGCGAGCGGCTTCCCCGTGATTGGGTTTTCAGGGATGCAGGGATGGAGAGAAGAAGCTATGGCTGCTGGGTGCCACAGCTTTCTTGACAAACCCTTTCACCTGCGGGACCTGCTCGAGCTGTTGGAGCAGATTGGTATTTTTGCTAAGGTGAAAAGTGCTAGCTGAAGGGGCCGGAGCGTTTGGCGCTGCTCCCGCCCAGAGCCGAAGGATCAAGCCGATGGCCATCGACCATCGACCGCAGGACTCTCAGGGCTTCGCCAGTTCATCGACAGGGATAATGCGCACATCCTCATGGCGACTTCCAAAAAAGGCCCACCAGAACATACGATTCAAGAGAGTGGCCTCCTTCAGACACAGGGGCTCAGCCTCATCAATCAAGCGTCGCATCGCATCCTTGAGCTGTCGATAGATACGGATGCGCAAACCGTGGGCGTGCAGACCCTGCATGAGGTCACCTTCGACGCTGAATTCGGCTTGAAGCCTTCCCATAGCTACACAGTAAAGATGCCAGCGATCTCGGACCGCAACGGCTAAAACGCCCGTACAAGCCTCGGCGCCATGCATATCCTCGGGAATCGCGATTTCACTCAGACCGTCGCGGATCCGCTGGATATCGCGAAACTTCTGTTCAAAGCGTGGAAAAAACGACAGAAATTTTTCCTTAAAACTCGGTTCCAGTCTGCGTCTCGCAAAAAAATCGACGATTAAGGAAACCTCACCAGGAAGGATTTTGAGTCCTTTCTTCGTGGGCTTGCGACTGAGTATACGTGCGATATGATCGAGTAGAATCGTCACATCTTTCCCACCCCGAATCGGCCCTAGCAGACCGACAACACCTGCCACCAAAGGTCCTGTTGTGAGTCGAAATTCTTCTTCTTCTCTGAAGATATAGATAAAGTTCGCAGTCCGTTGATGCCAGTTAGCCGGATCAAATCGAACCCGATGCTTGACCATGACCTGCGCTTCCAGCAAAGCCGCAGCAAAGGCGGTGGTTGTTTCTTCGAACTTCAGTTCATTGGCGGCGAGCACGGACCTGAGAAGCTGTTTAGGAAGCGCATGAAGCTTTTGCAGACGCTTGATCTCGCGAGCCAGATTATGCGCGCTCGAGAGAAAGGTGACCTGACCAGAGAAGTCTTCGAGGTAAAAAACTCCGGTTGTTTCCGGCAATCTTTGCAAGGACTCGGACCGAATTCCCCATCCGAGCCGAATCCCAGACTCATAATCACCCTGAAATCGAATCGCATCGGCAATCGTCCGTATACCTTTGTCATCCAATTTTTTGAGTAAAACTTTAAAAAGTTCCAAGGTGAGATAGGAATCCGCTTCAGCTCGATGCAGCTGAGCATCGGCTGCAAGCTGGAAGAAACTTGCAAGTCCCTTCAGCGATTTATCCGGGGCATTAGGCGCAAGTTTTTCAACCAACAGGTGGGTGCAGAGATAGTAGTTGGTGACTTCGTGTTCACAAGCTGTCTCGGCGAAGTACCGAATAAACTTCATATCGCCAATCGTGTTATGACTCACGAGGACGTCATCGGCGATGAAACGAATGAATTCGGGCATGATAGCTTTGATTGGTGGGGCATCACGAACCATTTTATTGGTGATACCCGTCATCCGCCGCACGATGGGCGGAATCGCAACCCCCGGGTTGACCATGCTATAAAAGGTGTCGACGATGACCCCTTCACGATATCGCAGTGCGAAAATCTCGGTGATGCCATTTTTCTCGGGATTACCACCGGTCGTTTCGATATCAAAAGCGATATAGGCGCCCTTCTCGAGCACTTGCTGCAAATGCTTCGTCTTGCCACGCGCCGGAGGGCCGCTCTTGGCTTTGGGTGGGGTCCCATGAATCTTCACTTTCGGGGACTTGCTCGGTTGGGTGCTATCAGGGCTCGTCCCCGGTTGTTGGGGAGGCGTCTGCTGGATCAACGTCATAATCACCTTTTGTCGGTCTCAGGTTTCCCGATGCCAAATCCACGTCTGACTGGTGTCCTCCGTCAGACGTGGCTCGCTTCAATTTGATGCGACTGAGAAAGACCTGACCCCTGCTGTCCATAGAACACGCCTCGAGCGCCAAGGCGTGACCACCCGTATCGTGATCCGCACCTATGGGTTGCGCCTGGATTCAGACCTTTTTCTGCCGAATATCTTCCATCGTAAGGAGTCGGCCTCGTCGCTCCCCCCGCAACGATAACACAGCCCCCTCTCTTTCTAACAGAATGAGGTAAAAAAATCAGCTGCGGAAAAAGGGGCTTACCAGTCGAAAGCCCCTCTTGAGTTCCTTGCTTGGGACACATGCACAGATGTCATGTTTGCCTTCACCAAGCAAATCGGGACCATGGCTGCACGCACCGAGGGGTTTCAGGCAAACCATGTCGATATAACAGCACCAGCCTCTGCCTCTCCTCTGTTACTTTCGTTAGCTTTTATGGGCCGCTGTTTGCTACCTTCAGGCAGCTGAGGTCATGTCTGAGGCAATGTTTGGGCTATGGAGTGACTGTTGGAACCCTTCCGCATTCTGTTCGAAGACGCAAGCTCACTTGCGATCGTAAAACCATCTGGGCTCCTGGTTCATCGCAGCGAGGATACATCGCGACGCGAGGAAGCTGTTTTGCAGCTCCTGCGCCAGCAGGTGGGCTATCGTGTTTATCCGGTCCATCGCTTGGATCGAGCGACCTCTGGCATCCTCCTTTTTGCCAAGACTCCTTTATCAGCGGCCTACCTAGGTAAAGAATTCGCTGCCCATCGCGTCCAAAAATCTTACCTTGCGGTTGCCCGTGGCTGGCCACCGACCTGTCTTGTTATCGATGATCCGCTGGCAGATCTGGATGCTCCTCATACACCCAGACAAAGTGCCGTGACTGAGCTAGAACGCCTGGCAACGATCGAATTGCCGCTCGCGATCGATGGCCTCAGTCGGGCTCGATACAGTCTGCTCCACTTGCAGCCACAAAGCGGCCGTCGGCACCAGTTACGCCGTCATCTCAAGCACATCAACCACCCTCTCATCGGCGACACCGTCTATGGACGAGGTGCGCATAATCGCTACTTTCGTGAGCACTACGCCTGCCCACGTTTGCTTCTCCATCATGCTCGACTCGCTTGGAAGGCAGAAGACGGGACAGCCTGCTCTGTCAGGGCCCCTGTGGATAGTATGTGGCACAAAGTACTCGAAGCTTTTGCATGGGAGCAAGCCTATCGAGACTGGAGCTGGTGCACCTGAGGAAGAAGCGTCCGTGATCCGCTGACTGCGCATGATTCCCAAGCATCGTCCAGCCGATCGATCACCGCAAGTCGACCTTGCATCCAGCTCCTCTCCCCCTCGGAGATCGCCTGTCCTCACCGAGTTTCAGAACTGGGTCCACCTGTCCTCTGGCCTGTTTTTCAAGGCATCTCAGCAGAACTTTTTTTCCGACTCTATCGAGCAGCAGGATTGCTATCCTTGAGGTGTCTTCCCATAGGAGTCGCTATGAAGCTTGGGTTGGGGGCTTGCTCGGGCCTCGTGGTTGCCCTCTGCCTTGGATGTGGCCCGGGCGATACAGGCCATCACCTGATGGTCTCCCGGGAAGCCCGTTACCTTCTCGGTCAGGCCCAGAATCTACCCTCGGGCTGGATCGAGCGAACTGACGAGCAGCGACTGACCGAAGATTGGGTGTACCAAAGACAGTTGGCTTGGTCGCTCTGGGACTTTCTCCTTGCGTCGTCGCGCCCCTCCATCGCAGCTTTCAATTGGCAAACGTGGTACAGCAAGGAGGATTTTCAGCGTGTATTTCGCTATCTTTATCAGAGCTTATCCAAAGAGCAGCGCGCTCGCCGCAGCCCCTTTACCGAATCTACGATTCTAGCGGCAATTGAATGGCATGATCGTCTTCAGTTCGAAGGGTCGGATTGGAGCCAACAGCGTTTCGAAAAGTGGCTTGCCCCTTACGATAGCGAACTGAAACGTCGCTCGATACCCGGCATGGATAAAGTCCTCGTCAATAGACCAGCTCTGATCTTTCTCCTCGAACATTACCCCAAACTTTATGCTTGCTGGCAGGAGCCCGATCGCAGTCGCTGCCCCGAGCTCCAGTTTCCCGCCGGAGCTGCCCTGCTGAAAACTGCGTGGCGCCGGCTTGGCTCAGCCTTCATCCTCGACGATTTTCCGATGGATCGAGAACGATGGCATGAGCACCAAGCCGCTGAGACCTGGATACCATACCATCGCCCCCCACCAAACCTAGACCAGGGCTTTATCATCGAAACCCGAGCAGGCGATCGCTTTCTACTCGTCGGGATCCACGCCATGCTTCGATTCACATTGGATTGGCTCTGGAGTTCCCTATGGGTCTCTGCCTCTTCATCGGATCCTTGGGGGGACGATCGCCCGATAGGCTGGCAAGGAATCTGGCGTCACTATCAACAGTGCAGCGTCTACGGTTTTCATATCCCACTCGCTCAGGTCTCTCATCCCATCCCCCTGCCGCCTGCACTTGCGGCGTTAGCCGGGGATATTGGAGCCAGCAATCCTGCTAACTGGTGTAGCAATCCTTATCTCGAAGTGGGACCAAATAACCAGAAAACCAACTGCGTTGGTTGTCATCAACACGCAGGAGCCACCTGGGCAGAAAGCGAGTTTCGACGACGATTGATCGAGGATCTCCCGAGCCTGGTCGATCGAAGCCCCCCTCAGGGATCGACCGATGGCGTCTGGTCTCTCCTGGGGGGACCTGATCCGTGGGCCCAAACAATCAGCGAAAACATCGAATACTTCGATGCACACGATCCATATGAAAAAGTAGGAAGGAATCGCCCATGAAGCTCCCCCCCATCATCATCGCCCTTGGACTCTTCGGAAGCACCTGGGCCTTAGGACAGGACTCTTTCTCATTGGCCACCCGTGCAGCTGAGATCATCGGTATCGGTCGCACAGGCAAATGCAGCAGTTGTCACGCGACGAACTCGGTGCAAACTTTGCAGCGTTGGGCTTTAGCTCAGGACCGCGTCGAGGACTGTCTCGGTGCCCAGGCCGAGACCGATGCCAAGCAAAAGCTTGCCTGCATCGCCCAAAGGGAGGTTGATGCATCCTACACCCTAAGACCTAGCCAGCTTGGATTCTACAGTGCTGGCCTCCATCTCTCAGCCTTCCAGACCGTATTACAAACAGCGGTGAGCAAGGCGGAAGCCGAAGACATCAACGCACGTCTCCGAAGCACCACACTCATGCCGATCCGATCCTCGTCGCTCCTCACCGAGGAAGAGTTTGTGACTGTTCAGAACTGGATGAATCGGGGCCTCCCCCACCTCAGTGAACTCCTACAGCCCTATGATGGGCCCACGACTTGTGAAAGCCACCTCGATCCCTCACTCACCTCCCACCTCGAAGCCATGGAACTCTATGGATGGCAACGTCGAAACCAAGATCGAGGCCTCTTCATGTTCGCTTGTTCCTCCTCAAGCGGAACATGTTTCACCCAGCAAAGAAATGGGCAAGCCTTGTTTCCCGAGGTCAGCTCTCTCCCGGAGATGGCAGAATGGAAGCGACAGGGTTCGAGTCAAATGCACCTGCTCCACGAACTCGATCAAGAGACCGAGTATTGGATCCGTTCGTCAGCCGATGGTCGCTTTATCGCCTATGGCGGATCACCCAGTGGTATCGTCGACCTACAAGGAATTTTGAGCCCAGCCTCCCAAGCGAGGCGCATCGAAGTGGATGCCTTCTACGATCCAAGCTTCTTCCCAGACGATACGGGCTTTGTGTTTCAGGGCCGAAGGACTGGAATCTGTAGCATGAGTCTCTTGCGCAATCCCCGCACCACGCGCATCACGTTTAGCGAAGACCTATGTACACTGAGCAATCAGGCCCAGATCCCACTTTACCAGTCTGTCGGTGCAAGTCTCGACGGCACTGACTACCTTGCGGCGACAGGTGAGTTTGTGAGTGACATCGGTCAAGGTCCTTTATCTCAAGCCAAAGCCAGGCTGAACTCGGACCCGAGCCATCAACTTTTTCTCTTTCCCCTGCAGTACGACGGGCAAAAATGGACGCGTCGTCCGCCTCAGATCTTTTCGACTCCGTGGGAACTCGACTGGGGACTTGCCCCCTCCAACCGTTTGCTCTCGAGTCGTCTCGTGGGACGGGTCCAGGGTCAGTTGCAGCACATCGCCTACAAGCTCTCCATGCTGAACCGGACCATCGATCAAGGGCAGGCTGGACCTTACACCAAAACATCTCTGGGCCAACTGTGCAGCGATGGACTCAAAGGCAATTTTTCCTACGACGACCGTTTTTTCGTCAGCTATTCGTATATCAAACCGAACCAATGGCAGCAGTTAGGCTACAGTTCACCGGACGATCCTGCGTTTCAAGAGCGCCTTGAGGCTGGAGCAGCCAACGTCATTCTTTATGATTTACTCACCAAACGTTGGGAGACTGTGACAGCTATGGGCCCCGAACAGTTTGCCCTCTTTCCCCACTTTCGCTCCGATGGCTGGCTCTACTTTATGGTGTACGATGCTAGGACCAAGCGCCGCTTCCTCCTGGCTAGCGACCTTGCGGTGCGGATCAAAGCCGAGCATCCGACTCTGCGGACCTCCTGGTAGGCACCAGGGAGCGATGGCCCATCAACAGGCACGTAAGAATGGATAGCCGGAATATCCGGAGAGTGTTCGGCTCCGTCTGTTTTGCCAAACCTACCTGAAGGTCGGAAATGGGGTTTCTCTGTTCTTTGTTTTGTCTTGATACTTACATAAAACAAATCCGTATGTTTTTGGATTCCTTCTCGGGTAGAGCTGGATCCCTAGCACTTGGCTGGCCACTCCACGGGCGAAGGTGTTTGCCGCTCTTGGTGGTGACAGCCGATGGCCCGGAGATCGGGATCCAACGCGCCCTCGAGATGCTGGGCCCCCTGGGTCCATCATCACCGGCAAAGAGTCCTCCTTTTTGAAAAATCGCTTCGCCCCCCCTCTCACGAGCGTCGGCTCTCTTCCAGTCCAGGCAAGCATTTCACCCGATAGATGCCCAGCAAAGAGCTGCGGTGCATGGCCAGCCCTGTTCGCGCCCCGGGCGTATAGGCAGTAGAGCTGACGTGGCAACCATCAGGATGGAAGGAACCGATTGTTTGGGAGATTTGCGCTTGTCTTCAGCTCGCCTTCGGATGTCTTATAGGGCGGTGTTTCCCAGGGACAGAATTCAGGCTTCGTCCAGCTCGACTGACGTAGCATGAAAAATTCAAGTTGAACGATACGACCTGTTCGTAAGAACCTGTTCGATCAAGGTAAACGTAAACCTTTATGTGAGGCCTGCCCCATGAGCGAGATCAAGATCAAGAATTTTTCCGAGATTCCTTATGAGCAGCTGGAAGAGCTGAACCTCGGCGCCAAGCAAAAAATGGCGCAAGGGACCAGCGACGGAACGCTTCAGGAGCACTACCTGCGCTACCTGAGTGACGAGAAACGTCTCAAGGCTGTGACAGTGTGCTTTTCGGACCTCGAAGGCCGTTTCCACATGCTCGACTACGACAAAAAGTTTTTGATCTCCTCTTACGACAACCTGACTTTCGATGGTTCTTCGATTCGAGGTTTCTCCGCTCAGAGTGAGTCGGACCTTCGCCTTGCGATCGATTGGGGAACGTTCCGATGGCTCCCAAGCGATGTGTTCGGACCTGGCAAGGTCATGGTCTTTGGGCTCATCCTCGATCGCGACAAGGGTTACTACGAAGCTGATATGCGTGGCCAACTCAAACGGTTCAACGAGCGTCTGAGGACTGATCAGGGTTTGACGACCAACGTCGCGGTCGAAACGGAAGGCTTCCTCTTCCAGGGGCTGAATGCCGAACAGTATTACGACCCAAATGTCGGCTTCAAATTTGTTTCGGAAGGCGGCTATTTTAACACGCTCCCGAATGCACCCTTGCGGCAGTTCATCGACCGCTTTGCTGAGGCTCAACGGGCCCTGGGCTTCGAAAACGAAAAAGATCACCCTGAAGTGGCGCCTTCGCAATTTGAACTCAACTATAAGTACACCGATGCCCTGGTTGCTGCCGACCAAATCCAGACCTACAAACTCCTGGCCCGCCTGATTGCAGCGAATATGGGTTACACAGCCAGCTTCCTACCGAAGCCTATGGTGGGCATCAACGGTAGCGGGATGCATACGAATCTATCCTTTTCCAAAAACGGAAAGAACCTCTTCTTTGCCGACAACGGTCAGGATAAGCTCTCACCCTTCGCGTGGGAAACCATCGATCGCCTTCTGGCCCATGCCGACGGTCTTTGCTTGCTGCTGAATTCTTCGGTGAACTCCTATCGCCGCTTGGATCCTCACTACGAGGCTCCAAATCAGATCAGAACCTCAGCAGTCGACCGTTCTGCTATGGTTCGTATTCCGATTGGCAACGAGAAATCAGCACGGATCGAAGTTCGCTCGGTCGCTCCGGATTCCAACCCTTATCTAGCTACGTACTCGATACTCAAGACCGCTCTGGAAGCTCCCTACGACGCTGCCCAGGCGAAACACAACCGCACCCGTACCGACCGTGTGCTATCCGATAACATCCAGGACGCGATCAGCAAGTTCCAGGAAAGCAGCTGGCTTGCCTCACTCATGGGCGAGAAGATTCATCGGAAATATGCTGAATTGAAACACACGGTAGCCGACCGCTGTCCCAAGTCTCTCGGCAACCGTATCAAGAGTGGCGAAGTGCTCTTCCACCACGAAGTCACCAACCAACAGCTCTGGTCCCAGTTCTGACACGGCTAGCCTCCATCAGAGACGGCTGAACGCCGTCTCTGAGTCGCACGAAGACAGCTCCCTCAAGGGAACTAGGCGGGCAAAAGGTCTTCTTCCGAGTTCTCTCATGGACGGAAGACATGGGAGAGCTGGGCAGCGAGATGCTGTAGCTTGTTGCCAATGTCCCCTTGCATCGCACCACGAATAAATCCAGGTACACTCTTGCTCGTCGCCGAGACAGAGCGCACGATCACGAGGGTCTCGTGGTTCCCGAGAGGAACAAAGAGCAGCAGGGATTCCCCTCCTTGCAGGAAGCGATTGTAGTTGCGAAACTCTTGCAAGACAGCTGCCTGCGCTCCCAAAGCGACCAAATCGCCGTGCCCCCTCGCGCGTAGCTCGGCCGCTAAGGCTTCGCCTTTCAGATGGCGAGCTTCCGCCTGAAAGGTCACATCGAACAGAAACTGGCGTGAACGACCCTGGAAGAGATCTTTTTGTCCCGCTACCGCCTGAAACTTAGTCTTCCTATTGATGTGGTCGAGAAAAGAAGCATCAAGTCTCAGTTCATCTATCCAGCGCAAGGAAGGTACCGAGACACGAAAACGTGCCTCCACCAGCATCAATCCTCCCGTGTCCTTATTCTCTCGCAAGGGACTGACTCGCCCTTGTTCGGTGAGAGCCCAACGCTCCAGCTCTTCAAGTCGAACCTCGTAGGCTATGGTGCCTGCTGCCGGTTGAGCCTGAGCAGCGCTAGTTTCTTGCGTGACACTCACGAGCTTCCAATCTCCGGTTTGGGCAGCTGCCCAGGAGTTGGTCAAAAGAGAGGCGATAAGCAGCATGCAAGGGATCATAGGAGCTCTCCAGCTGTCCAGACATCTCAGGTACTCCCTATCCTGCGCGAGTCTGCCTGTTCTTGTCAAAAGACTTTCCCTGCTGCCTCGATGTCCGAGAGCTTGTGTGTCACCTGCTGGAAGCAGGTATATTTTAAGCCGCTGATGTCACACATGCGTGGCCCTGTATTGGATGACGTGGGTCCATAGGAGAGGTTCCTTGGTGGCGAGCAGGTAGGTAGCGAGTGCCATACAAAGGATCACACCGGCCATCCGTACCCATAGAGGACCGGACTGGTCTAACCACCCAGCCCGCAGGAGCGCCAGGAAACAGTATACGGTCCAGCAGCCGATCAGCATGCGATACCAAGAGGTACTTGCCGAAAACACGCTGGACTCGAGCGGCCATGTGAGCAGGATGCCGAGAATCATTGCAGCCAGGATAAGACCTTCGACTCCCTGCAACGGATTGGAACGCATCGTCTTGCCCATCATCAATCCATAGAGTGCGGGTCCTGTGATGAGAGCTGCGTCTTGTAAAAAAGAAACGATACGATAGAACCAGGGTCCGTCGGCATCGAAGAGGTATGACAGCACCTGACCCGAAAAAAGGGCACGGCTCGCAAGAATGAGACAGAAGATCGCGAGTAGCAGCCAAAGTCGATGGGCCTGCTTCCGCACGTAGATCATGATCATAGCCAGACCGATACAAAGGATGACGCCACTCGCCACCAGGTGCTCCAGCTGAACCAACTCTTGGTGTCGAGAGATCAGTCGTCCCGGACCTAGGTAGACATCGTTCCAAAGCCCGCCCTTGCTGTAGGAGTAGTTAGCCACCTGTATGACGATGACCCACACGTCTTGGGCCGTTTCGGGATGGATTTCAAGATGGAGCGGCCGCAACAGCGGGATATGCCCGTCAGGCTGCGTGCTCACCACTCCCGCCTTGCGGCTTGTGACAGTGGTTTCTTGCCCCTCCCGATAGGCGATGAGCTGCGTGCTGCTTGACGCCGATTGAAAACCGATTTCATAGCCATCCGGGTGCGGCGGAAGCCCGGTTATCCGCAAGCGATAGGTGGCGTAACCGTCGGGTCCCAGCCGTTCACCCGTTTTAAGATCGACAAAATTCTCCCAGGAGTACGAGGTCTCCGCTCGCTGGTCGACCTGCGGCCATGATTCGGTCCTAGGCCCCAGCAGCTGCTTCCAGAAAAAATCCCACTCCCCAACTAGGGCCAGGGACTGAGGAGGTCTATGACCTCGAAAATCGATCCATCCTTTGTGCACATGCGGCGCCGCTCCTAGGCTAGACCAGGCAGGAAGAAGCCAAACAAACCATGAAGCCAAACGCCACATGCTAGGGTTTCCTCGGCAAAAAGTGAGCTATCGGGAGAGCCCGTCCGAAACCTACCACAGACCGCTTCGCACAAACCCCTTCCGTTTCACTGGAACCCTTGTCTACTCGAAGATGTGTGGCTTTAGGCCGTTGGTCTCTCGGCTCGTTCCGAACTCATCATAGGGTCCTCCCGAACCGACACTCTTCTATTATATCGAGGGTAGAGGCCGATCACAGAGCAGGATGTGCTCAGCGGTTCAAGCACAGAGCTTCGCGGCTTCACCTCACCTCGGTTGGGTGACCTCAATAAGTCGAACTCCGATCGCCCGGGTCGATCCTGAGCCAGCGAGCCTAAGAGCTCCAACTCGGGTCGGATCGCTTCGGAACACCCCGGACGAAGAGCTGCTCACGTAGGCCAATCGCACGGAAAGGAAAGCTTTTGGGCTTGTCGTCCGCAGCGCCCCGTAAGATGATCGGTGGCCGTCCTTCCTCTCCTTTGCTGGGGACAAAAGGCACAGCCATTTTAAGCAGGTGTGAGGTGATTGAATCATGGGCGTAGGAAAGAGTTTCGGAAGCGATAATCATTCCGGTGTACATCCTGAGGTATGGGCCGCTTTGGCAGCAGCTGATGTGGGCCATGCCCCAGCCTATGGTGCCGACTCCCAGACAGAACGTGCTTTGGCGGCCCTTAAGAACACATTTGGATCGGATTTAGACGCCTTCTTCGTCTTTACGGGAACGGCCGCCAACACTCTTTCGATTCAAGCATCCTGTCAAAGTTATGAGGCCGTCCTTGCGAGCGAGGTAGCTCATCTGGAAGAAGATGAATGTGGTGCTCCTGAAGCCATTGCTGGCGTCAAGATTATGACCACGGCTCATCATCAGGGCAAAATTCGGCTTGAATCGTTACAAGCGCTAGCATCCTATACGCTCGCTCCGCACCGCGTGAAGCCTCGCCTGCTATCTCTCACCCAAGCCACAGAGCTTGGTACGGTCTACACAATCGACGAGATTAAAGGCATCACGGCGTGGGCGCATCAGCAAGGACTCATCGTGCATATGGATGGCGCGCGGCTAGCAAACGCGGCCGTCCACCTGAACTGCGAACTGGCGGACATCACCGTCCGCGCCGGTATCGATATCCTATCCTTTGGCGGTACGAAAAACGGTCTCCTCTGCGGGGAAGCCATCGTGGTGTTCCGCCGCGAGCTGTCGGCTTCGCTTCCCTTTTATCGCAAACAGGGTATGCAGCTGGCCTCCAAAATGCGCTATCTCGCCTGCCAGTTTCTGCCTTACCTCGAGGATGAGCTCTGGCGCCGCAATGCTCGTCGCGCTAATGCTCGGGCGCTTTATCTCCGCGAGCAACTCGTCGCTCTCGGTGCGGAGGTTCCCTATCCAACAGACGCTAATGAGGTGTTTGCCATTCTTCCGCCAGCCCAACGCCAGTTGGCTCAAGAGTGGGGAAAAGCAGCACTCTGGGATGCAGAATCAGGTCTCCTGCGCTTTGTGGCATCTTTCGATACAGAGGAGGAGGATATCGATATTCTGATCGATCGACTCAGGTCTTAAGAACGCGACAGCGATCAGGGACAGGCGGGGGGGCCCTTGGCGGTGGGTTTCGGACTATTGCGATCTGCAGCAAGCTCAGATGCAATATGTGACTCACACTCGTGGCGACGCTCCCTTGTGCTCGTGGTCGATTGTGCCACGTCTTCCCACGCGCGGGCCTCAGTCACCGAAGAAGCTACCGAGGCCCACACTATTTGCGATCGATCAAGGTTCGATTGCCTCCACGGGTGCGCTTGATACCTCTGCGGCATCTTCAGGAGCAAGCTCAAGGTCCTCTTCACTGGTCTCGGGAGCCGTTGCATTCGCCTTCGCCAGCATCGGAGGGACGGGACTAGCGTCACCTTCTGCTTCGAACACATGGACGACCTGAGCATTCATGGAACCTACCGACTGCATGGTCCCCACCAGGGCAGCCATACACGAGAGAAAGACTGCAACGGCCAAGCTTACAATCAACCTGCGCTTTCCGCGATTTTCCGATTCGAAAGACTGGAAGTAGTTTGAGACTGGAATCTCATGATCTGCATCTTCCTTAGCCGACATGGTGACCCCTCCTGTTTAGTTACCAAACCCTATTGTTTTATCGGCCCTGTTTGGGACATTCTTCAATGCACGCCGCAAGTCCCTATTTCAAATGAAATAGAGCCAGAACAATTGGCGGCCGACGATTCGGATCGGGGCCCCCATGCCGTCCTCCTATCGGTCTTCTCGAAAGTTGAAGGTCGGAATCTTCACTTGAGCTAGCTTGAGTCTCTTGGTGACTGTCAGAAGCAAAAAACAGGCTGGGGGTTTTTCTCACTGCTCACTTGAAGCCTATGGGTTCAATCGATCGGCAATTCGCGGTCACAACGCGCCCGTGGGCTCGCGACGAAGGAGCCGGCTGCTCCGAACAGCCGTTCTTTCTCCACTCATCTTTTCATTCGGGTGTTGGTCTTTCACTGGCAGGCTGTTCGGGTGGCGACACGGGTTTTAGGTGCAGATCCAGAAACGAGTCGATAGCAGCAAAGGCTTGGTCCCAAAGTGATTCCGGGAAGCTAGCCCCAACGTTGTGCAAGGCGATCCAAGCGAAGTCTCGTTCTGGCACCATGACCAAAACCGCGCGATAGCCCCCACCTGCGCCCTGATGAGCGACGACCTTGAGACCCTGATAATCTTTCCTAACAAAGGTTCCGACCCCACCATACCACCCCACGTAAGGGGTCGGCACACCCGCTCGCATCCATTCTTCAAGGCTATTCTGCCTCAACAACGGACGGCTCTGGGACATGAGGGCCTGAGCAAAAGCGGCCAGATCTTCGACACTGGCCATCAGACTCAGAGCAGGGCGATCCACACGACAGGGAATCGATGCTGGACCGTAAGAAACGAAGCCCTGGCTGCCATCTTCGCGACGTCCGAACTCATAGCCGCGAGCGAAGCTCCCCTTGGCCTCGACTTCGGCACCATCCCAGGTTGCTGTTTTCATTCCGGCCGGGATCAAGACCTTGGCAGTCGCAACTTCCTCAAAAGTCAGCCCAGTCACGGCTTCGATCACGGCAGCAGCGAGGACGTAACCAGCGTTCGATTCATTCCAAACGGTTCCTGGCTCCGCCAAAAGAGGATCGTTCCGACGCTGTTCGAAGTAGTTCCGAAAGGCCTCAGCATCTTTTTCACACAAGGAATCGCCAGATTCAGCGGGTGATTCATCCGGAATTCCTGCTGTTTGCGTCAGAACATGACGCAGCGTGACTCGGTTGGCCCATTCGGAGGACCGTTGATCACGCTGGAAAGTCCAGGGTCGCGCGCCTCGCCTGAGATAGTCGTTCACAGGGCGATCCAAATCCAGTCGCCCTTCTTCCACCAGCCTCAGGACGGTGACTGCTGTGACCATCTTGGTCATCGCAGCGATCGTGATCCGATCTTGAACTTGAAAGGCACGTTGGGTCTCAAGATCGGCTTCGCCAAAGGCTTTTGCATGAGCCAAGCGTCCGTCCACCACAACGCCGATAGCTCCTCCTGGGATCTTCAAACGCTGCTCGCCGAGTAGGCGCTCTGTCTTGAGTGAGGCACGGAAGCGTTGCTCTGTCGCCGCCCAGGCCGCAGACATGGCAGTCGTGCGGATGGCGACAGCGCTGATCGTCTGCTCGGGATCAGCGGTACCATTCGCCATGAATCGCTGGTCTTTGCCGGCAGGTGGATGACAGGCCGTTAGGACCGATACGAGAACAAGTAGACCCGAAACTGTTCGCATGCTGTCTCCGGGAAACTGGGACGCCAGAGGCGCATACAAGCTCTTCTAGCATACTAAGCTGAGCTTGCCAAGAAAAAGGACGAATCGCAATTCCAGTCACGTTTGAACTACGATCCGTTCCTCCCGTCAGGAGCATAGTCCTTCCGCTTTAGCTTGGTTTTCGGAGTCACGATAAGGTTCACGTGCGTGTGATGAATTGATCTTTCAGGGTGGTACAAGACCTCGACAAGTTCCCTGAAGCTGCTCCTTACCTCGAGTCCTCACCGCTCATAAAAACCTATACAAAGCTATGCATAGTGTCATTATGTGATTCGCTCTCCGTTGATATCCGTTTCCGGCGTGCAACTGGAGTCCTGGAGGGGCGGTCATCCTGCGGGGCAGA
>Ga0068877_10000268_pt1 | contig 45253 bp, 38 predicted proteins | sample NOAtaG_FD_66437 | JGI IMG/M metagenome (GOLD analysis project Ga0068877, IMG submission 66437) | Freshwater lake microbial communities from Lake Erie, under a cyanobacterial bloom - NOAA_Erie_Diel6S_1000h metaG | ecosystem: Environmental > Aquatic > Freshwater > Lake | place: USA: Ohio, Lake...
GTCAACTGCAACACCACCAGCACAGGGCCCGTGATCACCGGCGCTTGCAACGGCGTCCTCTTCGGCACCGACGTCTGGTACGAGTTCAACCCCACCGCCTCCGGCACCTACACCATCGACACCATCGGCTCCACCTTCGACACCGTCATGGTCGTCTACCAGGCCGCCAACTGCGGCTCGATCGCCAGCGGCAACCAGATCGCCTGCAACGACGACCTCTCCCCCGGCATCCGCCCCTCCCTCGTCAACATCAACGCCACCGCCGGCCTGAAGTACTTCATCCGCATCGGTGGTTACCAATCCGCCGTCGGCAACGGCCGCCTCAACATCTCCTACTACGGCTGCAACCCCGCCGACATCGCCAACGATCAGGGCACGCCCCTGCCCGGGCCCAACGGCATCCCCAACAACGGCGTCAACGAAGGTGACTACAACGCCTTCTTCGCCGCCGACGGGTTCTTCCTCCAGTCAGGCCTCGGCGCCGACGCCATCGGCATGTCCTGCGACATCGCCGACGACCAGGGAACCCCCTTCCCGCCCTTCGGCACCGGCGGGCTCAACAGCGCCGTGAACAACGGCGTCAACGAGGGCGATTACAACTGCTTCTTCAACTACCTCTTCATCCCCTGCAACTAAACCCCCCCGCCCCCTCCTCCCCCACATCCCGCTTCAAGCACCTCTCTCCGCTTGAATCAACCCCCCACCCCCCGGGCCCGGCGCACACCACGCGCCGGGCCTGTTTATTAGTGTTTACAAACAATGACGCTCAGTTTTTGTGTGGATATCGTGTGCAAATAAATGCGTGAACATGGCATGCCGGAAAATGTACACTCTTGAATTGCTCTTAAAGGAGATTGGTGTATGACACTCGGTAAGCATTCAGTCATGGCGTTTCTGGCGTTCACACCGGTCGTGGCATTTGCTCAGCCATCAGATGATCCGAGTGATCCTGGACAGGGAGGTCAAGTCATCTCAGGCTCGGGCCCGATACCTCTCCCAAACTATGTTCCTCCCTCTGGGACTCCAGTAATCCCTGATCCCCGTTCTCCGGGATTCTGGGATTGGACCTCAACGGACCCCAACTGCTCCGCTCGAACATGTTCTCCCGGCTACATCGCCAGCCCGGTTTCTGACTATCTGCGTAGTGGTGGTTTTGTTATCGAAGTCTGCTGTTCAAATACGCCGACACCTGTTACGTATACAACAGGAAGCGAAATAACAATGTCATTCGATCTGTCGGCATGCGGCTGCGCTACGGGAGTTTCTGCAACACACACAGAATCGGTTGCGGTGACATACACTCTGCCCGCTGCACCTTGCCACTGTGTCCGAATGAAAGTATCGTACCCTCAAGCTCGGGTTCGTGTCTGGAACTGCATGCAAACGGTGTTTTACGTATGGATGCTGAATACGCAGACCACAACATGGTGTTCGTACGAGCTTGATCTCGGCGGACTTCGCACCGTTGAACCAGTGATGTTTGCAGCAGACTGCGCAAACTGTGCACCTGATTCGCCGCCCGCGCCGACACCTCCGAATACCTTCGGCCATTACCGCACGAACAGTATCGCTAGGCCCTACGGAAGGTCGGCACATTTTCAGCATCAATGTGGATTCTATATCTCCAGCATGGCAATCTTATGATGAGAATCTTGTAGGTCTCTCGTTCTCGCAGCTGAGAGGGATTTCATTCATAATGGCTGGTCTGTTGGATGGATCTGAGGCGCCACGCGATCAGATTCAGGTGAACTTGGTCATGGGCCGAACAAATACGAGAGTTGTAGGAACCCTGCACGACGCTCGTGAACTTATCGCTTCTGCGGCGGAACAGCTGATTGTATCAAGAATGATACTCGACACCAACACTGATGGCATCGTCAATGAGCAAGATGTATTCGATTTGTATGACGTTGTCTACGATCTCGGGCAGTCCGATCCCGATTTAAAACGTCTCGTTCAGGTTTTCGGTGATTTGGATGGCGATGCCCGTCTGACTCCGTCAGATATCAGTGCATGGCTTGACCTCTGGTACGCGGGCCCATCAAACTGAATCAAGCTGCACTATATGTCCCAAGTTTGGAAATCAACAGGCGCAGGGAAGTACGATCCGACTATCCTTGTTGACGGGTTTTATGCCCGTTTCATCGAAGTGTCTCCCGGTGTAGCAAGAGAGCGATCGAGCCCAGATAGTATTCGCACAGAGCTGTTTACGTCCGCAGCTTGCGGCCTCGCAATATTGCATGTCATTGTTCTTGCACTGTATTTGCGACGCGTGTTGCTCAACCAAAATGTGCCAAGACGCTCGTTTTGGTCGGTGAAAGTATTGTACTTATTAATTCCTATTGTCCTCCCACTGACTTTATCTGTTGGCCCCTTGGTGGCGTGGTGGTTGATGGGAATCTGTAATGCAAATACTGCTTACGCGATTGTGAGTGATGCTCGCAAAACCGGGTTCGTTCCCGGACATGAGTATTTTACCAATGAAATTGCAAGTTTCATACTATCAGGTCTTCAGGAAGCATTGCCTTGGGCGTTTGTAGCAGTGTTCGCATACGTTGTGACAAGCGTAGCGAGAGTTTGTTGGTGGCACAGGCGATTGCTGGCTCGATCTCAGATTTGCATGTCCTGTGGATACAAAATTGCCGGCTTGAGCAGCAGTATTTGTCCAGAATGCGGGTCATCTACAACGTACCCGCGAGAAGTGGAATTGCTTTATAGTTGGTATCCACGATGGGTAGTTCATTCCGCGGGCCTAGCAATTGGAGCGGTCGTTGGGATTGTTCTTTGGATCGTACTATTACTCTTTGCTTTGCCGCTGCCCTATTCGGTCGAGAGAAGCGCACAGATCGTTTTTCTTGCTGAGACAGAAACTGTCCGAGGCCAAGCATCTCTTTCTCTTTCAACTGGCCCGATCAATATTTGGTCAAAGCTCTATGACCGGTGGGATTCACCGGCTGCAAGGTCGAGGATTTCTCCTCGACATCTCCAACTGGATTTGAAAATTACCAACAAGAACAGCCTGCTTGTGGAAGCATTTCCAGCGATCAAAATCGATTTGGAGCCTTCTTTTTCACCAGAAAATGTAGACCGGGCGTGGAATCATGCGATAGGCTCATGGCGAACGGATACTGATTCACAGCTGCTTGTAGATCAACTTAGAACAGCTCTTGTTGATGCGCATGCTAAAAGCTATTCACCGCTGGTTGATCGCTATGGTTTTTCGCAACTGACAGTTTTGCCGACTACCCGGTCATCCCTTTGGATGAGCTTCGTCTTCATCTGCGGCTTCTTTTCGATTATCGCGTGGCTCCTTACCAGGTTGCTGAGTGGCCGTACATCGCGTGAGCGGTGATGGTCCGAGCGAGGGCGATCCCGTATCATCCCCCCGCCATGTCCACCGCGATCGTCATCGACCAGATCGTCAAGTCCTACCCCGGCGCGCCCACGCCCGCCGTCGATCGCGTCTCGCTCACCATCAACCCCGGCGACCTCTTCTTCCTGCTGGGCCCCTCAGGCTGCGGCAAAACCACCCTCCTCCGCATGATCGCCGGGTTCATCGACCCCACCAGCGGGCGCATCCTCTTCGCCACTTCGCAAAGCCCACAGCCCCGCGACATCACCCACCTGCCCCCCAACCTCCGCAACACGGGGATGGTCTTCCAGAGCTACGCCCTCTGGCCCCACATGACCGTCGCGAAGAACGTCGCCTTCGGGCTTGAGATCCGCAAGGTCCCCAAGGACGAGATCAACCGCCGCGTGGCCGAGGCTTTGGAGATGGTCCAGATGGGCCACCTCGCCCAGCGCAAGCCCAACGCCCTTTCAGGCGGGCAGCAGCAGCGCGTCGCCCTCGCCCGCGCGCTGGTGGTCAAGCCCGACGTGCTTCTGCTCGACGAGCCGCTCTCCAACCTCGACGCCAAGCTCCGCGTCGAACTCCGCTCCGAGATCCGCCGGATCTGCAAAACCGCCGGCATCACCACCGTCTACGTCACCCACGATCAGAAAGAAGCCCTCAGCATGGCCGACGGCGTGGCCATCCTGCAGGCCGGTCGCATCGTTCAGCAGGGCTCACCCGCGGAGCTCTACCGCTTCCCGGGGAGCAAGTTCGTCGCCGAGTTCCTGGGCGAGACGAACTTCCTTTCCGCAAAGATCACCGCCACGACGCCCGGCACCGGTCCGGACGGTCGCCCGTCCACCGAGCTGGCAACCCCCGCGGGCCCGATGCGTTCGACGCACCCGCTGCCGCCCGGGGCACAGGTCGGCTCCGACGTGCTGCTCTCGCTGAGGCCCGAGGCCCTCACGCCGGCGCGCCACGAGCTCGGCAACGCCGAGAACCTGCTCCGCGGCAACGTCGTCGAGACCACGTATCTGGGCGAGCTCGCTCAGCAGATCGTGCAGCTCACCCCGGGCACCGCGGGCGTGCTGGCCGGTGGTTCCCTGCCGCGTGTCAAGGTCGCGGTGCTCAACCCGGGCCCCGGCGCGGTGGTCGCCCCGAACACCCCCGCGGCACTGACCATCAACCCCGTCGACGTGGTGATGGTCCCCGCAGGCTAAGCCCAACCGGGTAGGCGTTCAGAGCCCAACGTTCAGAGCGCATCTCTCAGAGCCCATCGCTTCAGCGATGGGTGTCTTGTGCCTTCTGCCTCCACCAGTGCCCAGTGCCGAATGCCCAGTGCCTACTGAAAAAACAAGCCCCGATCTTTCGACCGGGGCCTGCGTGTTTGAATCAAGTTGGTTGACCCGAATCACGATCCAAAGACCGCGTTCAGATCACCCGATCGCTTGCTGCGACCAATCGTCCGAAGACGATTAGGCGCGGCGGCGACGAGCGGCGATCAGGCCGCCCATGCCCATGAGCGCCAGAGCGCCCGGGGTCGGGACGACGTAGGTGCCGACGGTCGCGATGGCCGACTCGCCCGGCTGGAGGTTCAGGATCCACTGGAAGCCCCAGGTGATCTCAGCGCCGGCGACACCACCGGGGAGCGTCGCACCGTTCAGCGCCGGGGTGTTGTTGAACAGGCCGCCCGAGATGAGGACGTTGGAGCCGAAGAGCTCGCTTTGAACGTTCGAAGTACCCGCACGGGCGAGCCAGTTCAGGTCAACCACCGAGGAGGGGCTGCCGGTGACCTGGGCCCAGTGCACCATGTGCTGGCCGAGGTTCGTGGGGCTGGTGCTGTTGTCGAACTGGTAGAAGCCGGGCTGGCCGAGGGGCGCGCCGACGCCGCCCTGGTAGCGGGTGAAGTCGTTGGTCGAGTCGCCCGAACCACCGACGTCGGTGTCAGCGGCCCAGTACAGGCGCAGGGTCATCGGGGCCGTGCCCGTGTTGGTCACGGTGTTCTGCATCACCACGCGCGGACCGAGCGGGTCAGTCGTGATGGTGAAGGTCTGCTGGCTGGTGAAGGTGTAGCCCGGGGTGGCCGCGCTGGAAGCAGCGTTCTGGACAACCGAGTAGTTGAGCTGCGCCGAGGCGGTCGTGCCGGCCGTGCTGCCACCGGTGAAGCCCGCGGCGCGGGTGATCGCCAGGGTGCCGCCGACAAGACCCGCCGTGGTCGTCACGGTCGAGGCGTTCGTCGAGCTGCTGGAGGCGAAGGCGTACTCGCGGCCGTCGTTGTTACCGCGGAAACCCCAGCCCTGAACCCAAATCATGTCGTTGGGCGAAGCGGTGCTGAAGCCGGCGCGGTTCAGCGCCTGGCCCGTGCTGCTCAGCGAACCCGTGGCGCTGGTCGGCGGGGTGTACTGGTACCACCCGTTGGTCGAGCCCGTGCCCGCACCACCCGGGGTGATCGTGATCGTCTGGCCCATCGCAGCCGACGCGGCCAAACCAGCGAAAGCAAACAGTGCAACAGTCTTCATCTCTACTCTCCTCTTCGGAAATGTTCTTGGGCGTGGTGTGCGCACACCACGCCCGGAATCTCTTCTCACTCCAAACCGTCGGGCGCTCCCACTCGTAGAACCCCACGAGCAGCCGACAGTACGTGTCAGGAAAATACCCCAGCAAACCCGCGCACACAAGCATTTTATGCTGTTTCGGTGGACTTTTCCGCTTTTGAGGGATCTTCCTCTATACCCTTAAGGGTATCCTCAGACCAGCTTTTCACGCAAAATCGACCCATTGCCACCAAATCAGGTGTTGTTTCAAACACAATTGTCTGGTCTTTATACGAGTACGCTCTCAAGATATCGGCCCCTTATCTCTTGCCGCGCACTTCATTACCCCCGTTACTCAGTCTTCCGGTCCCGTGCATTCGAGCCTGGTTGAAACTCCCGCGGCGACCATGAGCCTCGTTCTTTCGTGCCGGTGCGGTGTTTTCAGTTGGTCATTCGCGTTGATTCGCCTCGGTACACTCTTCTTGCCCGCCGGCGTGCTGGCGCGGATCGTGCCTGGTTCCTCTTTCAGTCATCCACCATGCCCATTCTGCTGCGGTACTTCCTTCGCCTTGCCCCGACCAACCCTGTCGCTGTTCGATTGGTTCAGAACGCCTCCCGGCGGGCCAAGCACCTCTACCTGCGCATGGCGTACCTCGGCGTGCTGGTGGCGGTCCTGCTCTGGGCGCTGATCACCAGCACCGAGTCCGACCAGATGTCGTTCCGTCAGCTCGCCGCGGCCGGGGCTTCGAGCTTCCAGATCATCGCCTACATGCAGATCGCGTTGATCTGCGTGCTCGCGCCGGTTTTCATGGCCGGGGCAATTGCTCAGGAAGCCGATCCGCAGACCTGGGACATCCTGCTCACCACCCCACTCGGGGCGGCGGAGATCGTGCTGGGCAACCTGCTCGGGCGCTTGTTCTTCATCTTCGCCCTGCTGCTGGCCAGCCTGCCGCTCTTCGCCGTCACGCAGTACTTCGGCGGCGTGCCGGGCTCGACGATCCTCTCCAGCTACCTCATCGCCGCGTGCGCCGCGACGGTTGTCGGTGCGGCGGCGGTGGCCCTCTCCGTCAGCCGGGTTGTCGGAAAGCGTGCGGTCTTCACCTTTTACGTCTCGGTGATCTCGTTCATCGCCATCACCTGGGCCGCGGACACCATCACGGGCACCCCCGGAAAGGTCACGCAGTTCACCTGCCTGAACCCGTTCCTGTCGCTGCAAGCGCTGCTGAACCCCACGGGCTACGCCACCTACCCGCAGGGGACGTACTCGGGCATTCAAGCCTGGATGCTCGAAGCGCCCGTCAGCAGCTTCTACCTGCTCTCGGCCATCTCCAGCGTCCTGCTCATCGGCGCCAGCATCGTCACCGTCCGCTACGGCGGGATCGCGGGGCTCGGCGGCATCACCGGACGCTCCGGCTCCGGCGGCGTGCCCTGGTATCGCAAGATGCTGGGCTTCGGCGCCGCCAACGCCCAGACCCGCGCCGCACGCGCTGTCTGGAACAACCCGATTTCCTGGCGCGAGGCCGCCAGCCGAAACGCCACCTTCAGCCGCACGGCCGCCCGCTGGGGCTTCGTCCTCCTCGGCGGCGCTTTCGCCATCGGGCTGCTGATCTTCTTCATCACCGGGCGCATCAACGCCTCGACCTACCGCACGCTGCTGTCGTTCACAGTCGCGGGCGAGCTGGCGGTCATCACGCTCGTCGCGGTGAACATGTCCGCCACCAGCGTCAGCCGCGAGCGCGAAGACGGCACGCTCGACCTTCTGCTCACCACGCCCATCACCCCGGCGCAGTACCTCACGGGCAAGATGCGCGGCATGGTCTACTACCTCCTGCCGATGCTCGCGGTGCCGATGTTCACCCTCGCGCTCGGCGCGGGCTATTCGTTCCTGGGTGAGATCGGCGCGCTGGGCCCGACCAACCCCGCGGAAGTCACGTACAGCGTCGCGGGGCGCACCGGCGGCTGGAACACCGCCGCCATCGCGGCGCGGACGATTGAGGTGCCGCTGGTTCTGGGCGAGTCGATGCTGGTTGCCCCGCTGGTCTGCGTGCCGTTCATCGCGTTGTGCGTGATGATCGGGATGAGCTTCTCGCTGCGCAGCAAGGGGACACTGGGCGCGGTGGTCAGCACCATCGGCGTGCTGGCGGTCATCGCCGGGTTTGTCGGTCTGTGCGCTTGGAACGCCGGCAGTCAGGTTCCCGTGCTGGGCTCGGCCCTCGCGGCCCTTTCGCCCGCGTCCACCGTCTTCGCCTCGCTCTTCCCCGAGCAAGCCATGACCAAAACCGTCGAAGAAAGCGGCATCGCCAGCGCCCGCACCGGGTTGTTCATCGGCGCGGCCTTCTCCGCCTTCCTGCACCTGGCGGTGGTCTACGGCCTGCGCTCAGCGATGACCCGCAACTTCGACATGACCGTTCGCCGACTCGCGGGGACGAAGTAACGCCGACGGTTCTCCGCGTCATACTCATTTCGTCCGCGCCGGCACGCCCGCCTTGCTCGTCGTATCCGCAACGACCGTGATCGGCACGCTGCGTTCGCTGATCGCGCTCGCATCCTCATCGCGCACGGTGACCTTCAGGTCGTACCGACCCGGCGCGAGGTTGCCGGGGATCTCGATGCGCTGGACCAGAAAGAAATCCCGCCGCCGGTTCTTCGAGCTATCGCGCGAAGTCTGCTTGGGCCTCGACCACACGGGCGTCCCCGCCTCTGTGTACAGGCGAACTTCCTGGCTGAGGTTGACGCTGTACTCGCCGCCCGTGCCCGCGCTGGTCTGGCTGAAGTTCTCTACCTCGGTATAGACCAGGGCCGCGAGGGGTCTGCCCGCGACGATCGGTGCGCCGTCGAGCGAGATGTACTTGCCGTAGCCGTCGACACGCGTGCAGAGCTGAAGCTGCGCCAGCGACAAACCTTGCGACGCGGCGGCCTTCGCCGCGGCACGCTCGATGGCGCGCGAAAGCGCCGCCCCGTCGCCCGCGGCGGTCGGATTCTGGCTCTCGCGGATGAGTTCGCGCAAGGCGTCAACCGCCGCCGCATCACGCGGGGGCAGGCTCGCGGTCTGCACGTCGGCCCGCGACGCGGCGCTCGCGCCATCGCCCGCAAGGGCCGAGGCAAGGACCATCTTCACGGCCCGTCGCAGCGCGACGTTCTCTTCGTTCGGTGCGGCACGTTCGATCGCCGCGAGCTCGACGAGCTCATTGACCAGCCGCTGACGCTTCTGGTCGTTGGTTTCGTTTGCGGGCTTGGTGCCGACGACACCAGCGCCGGGGGCGTTGTTCATACCCGCGGCGGAGTCGGCGTTGGTCATCGAAGCGCTGGCGTTGGCTTCAAGCTCGCCGCCGGTCGTGCTCGTCGGCTCAGTGGGCGCGGGATAAACCCGGGCCGGTCGCTCGGGCGCGGCGGCAGCGCGTTCACGCGCCGCGGTCGATGCAGGCCGAGCGGCTGTCATCGTGCCTGGCTGCGTTGCCCCAGGTTGCGTCGGAGTCGGTGCCGCTGCGCCGGGCGTCGGCGTTGATCGCGTGTTCGCGTTCCCGGCGTTCGTTGTCGCCGGTTGTTGACGCTGCTTGTAGAACTCGTCGAGCGCCTCCGCGGTGTTGAGGTAGTTCTTTTCGGTTGACGGTGCCGTGGATTCGCCGGTGGATTGTGCATCAGCGCGCGAGCCTGAGGATGCCGCACAACCGCTCAGCAGCGTGCCGACGCACGCCGCGAGAAGAAAAATCGAGAGCCGCACAAATCGTTGATGACCAACCCCGCTGACGCACGCGTTCATGCCCGGCCTCCTGCCTTCGCGTCGTTGATCGCGACGCTTCGCACAACCAGATCGCCTCGCTACAACAACCGCCCGGGCTCCGCCGGTGCGTTCGCGCAGCATGTTGAGCGCAGAGGACATCGGCCTGTTGACGCCGAGGGCATCAAGGTTTTCACCTCAGGTTCGAGTTCCGTTCACCCAAGCCGCGTTGGCCGGCGGCGTTGCCAGCGATTACGCGTAGACATCAACCCCGCCCGAGGCCGATCGGCCCGCGCCGCCACCGGTCGCGGAGGCCGAGCTGGCCTGATTCGCAACCTCCGCCGCGGCTTGCAGGAGCGCCAGCGCCGCCTCACCCTCGCGACCGATCTGACGGTTGGCAATCGCCGCGACCTTCAGGCTCGCCTGCGACGCAACCCGGGCCTGGCTATACGAACTCGCGGCGGCGGCGATGGAGGAAACGTCCATAGTGCTACTATCGGTCCAGAGTGAAGCCAACATCAGCGGCGTTTCAAGTCCGGATCGGTTATTGTGATCGCGCCGCCAGCCCATGATCCGACGTATGAGCGAAACAACCGTTCATTCTGACCCGAATCGCACACACGAGCCGCAGACATCGCTCCTGCCCACCTACCTCGCCCACCGCGACGAGCCCTGCCCGTCCTGCGGCTACAACCTCCGCGCACTGAAGACCGACCGCTGCCCCGAGTGCAACCAGCAACTGGTCCTGCGCGTGGGCCTGGCCGAGCCGCGAATGGCGGCGTTCATCACAGGTGTGGTGGGGTTGGCGATGGGGCTTGGGTTTAGTGTGATACTCGCGGTGTTCATTGCGATTGACAGGCTGACCAATAACTACTCGACCGGGATCGAGTGGCAAGAGTTTTGGCCGATGGTCATCGGATCGATGGTTCTTGGTGTGGCCCTTTGGTGCTGGCTGCACTGGCGCGGTGCAATCCGCCGGGCGAGCGCGGGCATCCGCTGTACACTCGCGGCGTTGTGCTTTCTCGCATCCGGCGTTACCGCCTACGTGATCTTTGCCGTGTTGTCCAGCCGCTGACTTGTGCTAGTCAGTCGAGATTCGCTCAACTGATCGTCAACGTCGGCATTCCCGCCACTTCGCGCACCACCCGTTCAACTCCAATCAGCACCCGCGCCATGGTCACGTAATCGAGCTTCTCGTGCGTGTCGGTTGGCTTGTGGTAGTGCTCGTACCGCAACGGAGCAGTATCGGTCACCATGAACGCCTCGTATCCCGCCTCGTTGAAGCCACGGTGATCCGACCACTCAACCATCGGTGCCAGGCTCGTCGGCACCGTGCCCGCAAGCAACGGCACCTCCGCTCGTTTGCCAAAGATCTCCGCGCACCGTTGAATGAAACCCCGCGATGACGTATTGCCCACAAACGCGATGAAATCTCCCGTCGTCGGCAAGATCAGCCCCGCGATTCCGTTCGGCCAGTTCTGCGAGTTCTTCGCCGACATGAAGCAGCCAATAGTCTCCAGGCAGATCATCCCAACCAGCTCGTCGCCGCGAGCCCTGCACGCACGCGCGTAAATCTGGCTCCCCATTGCGTTCATGTTGAAAAACGGCGGTTCTTCGTTCGCAAACAGCACGAGCCTGATTGTGTGCTTTGGCTTTGCGCCGTGCAGGCGTCGAGCGAGCGCCAGAATGCCCGCAACGCCCGAGGCGTTATCGTTCGCCGCAGGGCAGTTTTCAACGCTGTCGTAGTGTGCCCCCACGACCAGGGCCCTTGGGTCGTCTCCCTCGATCACCGCTTCGAAGTTCACGCATGTCACGCCCCCCTCGTCGTACTCATGCTGCTTTACCGCGTGTCCGGCCCGCTGAAGGCACGAAACCAGAAACTCCCGCGCAAGCGCGTATGCCTTGGGCGAGTGAACCCCGCGTGGACCGATGTGCTCCGCGAGCATGATCACGTCCCGACGCAGTTCCTCCGCCAGCGTCGCCATCGGCGCGACTTCCCGCGCACCCGGAGCGCCGAAGCCTTCAACCCTCCGCCACTGCCTGATGTACGGCAACTGCATGCGTGCTTCCGCTCGACGCTCTGCTCTCGTGTGCAACGCGAACGCTCTTCTTACTTCCCGCCGTCAACTAATCGTCAACGTCGGCCTCACCGCCCCAGCACGCATCCCCGCCAGCGCCACCTGGCCCTCGAAGTTCGTCACAAGCTGCTCCAGCGCCGCGCTCAGCCGCGTGCTCCCCTGATAGTTCGCGCTCGGGTTCCCGTCGTCGCTGTTCTTCCGCAGCGCCACCGTGATGGGCAACCCGCCCAAATACGGCACGCCCAGCCGCTGGGCCATCTGCTCCGCGCCGCCCCGCCCGAACAGGTCGTACTCCCGCGGCGGGCTCAGGTCCTCCGCTACGAAATAGCTCATGTTCTCCACCACACCCAGCACCTCGATCCCAAGCTGCTGGAACATCCGCACCGCACGCACCGCGTCGTCCTGCGCCACGACCTGCGGCGTGCACACCACCACCGCCCCCGTCAGCTTCATCAACTGCGCCATCGTCAGACTCACATCCCCCGTCCCCGGCGGCAAGTCCACGATCAGGTAATCAAGCCCGCCCCACTCCGTCTGCTCCAACAACTGCTTGAACGCCCCGTGCGCCATCGGCCCGCGCCAGATCAGCGGCTTCTCCGGATCAACCAGCTTGCCGATGGTCATCGCCTTCACGCCGTGGACGTAAAACGGCTGCAGCATGTTCGCGATGATGTTCGTCTGCATCGAGTCCAGCCCCAGCATCGTCGGCAGGCTGGGCCCATAGATGTCCCCATCCAGAATCCCCACGCTGTGCCCGCGCAAGGCCAGCCCCACCGCTAGGTTCACCGCCACCGTGCTCTTGCCTACGCCGCCTTTGCCCGCGCCCACCGCGATGACATGCTTCACGCCGGGCAAGTTCGGCGCCGCCGATTGCTGCGTGGCGTTGTGCGAAGCCGATGCCGAGGCCCCCGCGCCACTTGCGCCCGCTGAGCCTGCGGGCCTGCCGCCGTCTTTGCCCGCTTGCTGCAAACTCACCGTGCGAGGCTGCGTGCTGGCAAACTCCACCAGCAACCCCAGGAGTGCATCGCCCGTCCGCTGCGCCAAAGTCTTCACCGCGTGTTCCGCGGCGTTCTTGGCCTTCTGCTTCTCCGCGTCGCTCTCAAGCCCCGCCGCGGTGAGCGTGATGTGCACGTGCCCGTCGCACGCGGTGACTTTGCCGACCAGCCCGCGATCGACCAGGTCCGTCGTGCCGCTGAGCGCCGTGATGACCGCCTCTTTCGTCAACGCCATGCTTCGGTCCGTCCTTCTTCGCCCGTCCGCCGTCGTCTGCCCGAATCCACCACCCGGACAACCCCCGGCTTCGCGAGCAAAACCACCCCCGTTCGGCGTGTATTCGGACAATTCCACGAATCCCGTGCCGCCGGGGCCTGTGCTGACAATAGACCTGTTTCAGTTCCCCGCACACCTCCCCGCCTTTGCGGGGTTGAAGAGCAATGAACACGCCGTCTCGGGCGTTGAGCCTGTGACCGAGTGGTTCAACCCTGAGGGCAGGGCGCGGTCCCGAGCCCGCCTTTCTCTCAGGTTTCCGAAGGCTTGCGAACACGTTCTCTGCGTCTCTGTTCCCCGTCGGTCGATGAGTGTTTCTTCGAGGTGTACCCATGAACAACGCCGTTGCTCAACGAATCTCCGCCCGTCTGACGCGCAGCACCGCCGCCGCCCTGCTTGCGGTCGCGGGCTTTGCGGTCGCGCACGTCTCCGCCGCCGAGCCCGACGACGCGCCGCTGCGCGGGCCCTCGGTGACCGACAAGGTCGCCCCCGGCGGGCACACGACCTTCGCCCCCGAAGCCGGCGGCGGCCGCAAACGCGGCGAACGCGAGATCCCGCACCCGCTCTTCATGCGCGCCCTGAACGAAGCATTGGGCGACAACGCCCCCGAGGCCGTGCGCGCGTCGAAAGAACTCCAGTCGAAGGTCAAGGCGATCTCCGACGAGTTCAACCAGGCCCAGCGCACCTTCGCGCAGCAGAACCGCGAGGCCCTGGCGAAGATGCGCGGCGAAGGCCGGGGCGCGAAGAAAGACGCAAAGAACCCCAAGGACAAGCCCGAGGCCGATTCGATGCAGGAGATGACCGACGAAGACCGTCAGGCGATGATGGAGCAGATGCGCGAGATCCGCGAGAAGGCCCCGAAGGCCGCCGACGCGCACACAAAGATCTGGGCGCTCTTGAATGAGCCGCAGCAGAAAGCGGTGGAGGAGAAGCTCGAAGCCTTCCGCGAAGAGGCCCGCAAGCGCGAGAACGAGCAGTACGTCGACCGCTTCGCGAAGCGCAAAGCCCCCGAGGGTGACAAGCCTGCCGACAAGGCCAAGGACGCGGAGAAGGCCGATCAGAAAACCAAGAACCCCGCCGCCGACGCCGGCCCGGCCTTCGCTCCGATTTCCACCGAACACCGCGACCGTCTCATCAAGCTCTTCGAGCGCATGCCGCCGGAGCAGCGAGAAGAGATTCTTCGCCGATTCGAAGAGCGCTTGCGCTCGGGCGAGGGCTTCGGTCCGCCCGCCGCCCCGCAAGCCAACCCCCGTCCGGGCGCTCGCCAGCGTCCGAACAGACCGGCCGACAAACAGCCCGATCAAGCACCCCAGAACGCTCCACAAAAGACCCCCAAGGGTGCCGCCTAACCCCGCGCCCCGCCCCCGCTCCATAGTGCAGAGCACTGTGGTCGTCAAATCAGTATTTCACCCGATGACCAAAGATGGCCCTTGAGCGCTTCGAACGCGAGACATCGTCGGCACAGACATCGATTCAATGCCCGAAAGGCTCAGAATCTGCTCCAGCAGAGCACACCAGGAGCACGATCGTCGCCGGTCAACCATCCGTCTCAAAGACGGGAACAGACGCGCCACCAAGGTCGTATAACCACCGTCCATGGTGTTGCCGAGAGTTTCGGCGTGCAGGCGGTTCGGAAGAAAACAGGGCCTGATGTGGGCCGAAACAGGGTTTTTCCGGGGCCTGATATGCCGGGAATGTCGGCGGTTTTGGTTGGCGGCTCTGGCGGGCTGGGGTAGACTTGAGGAACGCAAAGGCCTGTCAGGAGATTTCAACAACCATTCAAGCATACTGGACTGCCAAAGCCGATCTTTGGTAATCTAGTCAAGATCTCTCTCTCCTCCAGCGGGGCACTGTCTTACGATGGTGTCCTGCTTTGTTTTTGGGCCGCAATCAAGGCTCACGATCCCCCTGGGCCGCGTCGTCCTTCCGGAATATCCCCGGCGATGGGGCGGAGGGGGAGGGCGACCGAGGGCTTTCCCTCTGAGCGAATCACCCGGTCAACCAGTCATCCGATCATCTCGGCGCTCCTAGCGTGGGGCATGTCCAGAGATTTCTGGGATGAGCGGTACGCGCGCGATGAGCTGGTCTATGGGCAGGCCGCCAACGACTTTCTGACGCACGTCGCTGATCGGTTCCCGCGCGAGGGTCAGGCGATCGACCTTGGCGCGGGGGAGGGGCGGAACGCGTTGTTCCTCGCCGAGCGTGGGCTCGACGTGCTCGCGGTGGATCAGAGCAAGGTGGGGATGGAGAAAGCCCAACGAATCGCAACGCAGCGCGGCCTGCAACTCCGCACGCTCGCGGCGGACCTGAACGACTTCGACGTTCAGCCCGCTTCGATCGACGTGGTGAGCTCGATCTTCGTTCACCTGCCGCAGAGTCTGCGATCGGGCTTGCTCGCTCGCGTGCAGCGCTGGCTGAAGCCCGGCGGGTTCTTCGTGCTCGAGGCTTATGCCCCGGATCAGATCGCCCGCACCACCGGCGGGCCGAAGGACCCGGCCCTGCTCGCGCCGCTTCAGACGCTGCTGGACGAACTGGCCCCGCTGAAAATCGAGCACGCGCTCGCCGCCGTCCGCACGGTGGTGGAGGGCTCGTTCCACAGCGGCGAAGCCTCGGTGGTGCAGGTGGTGGCGCGAAAGAACTGACCCGCGCGTACGCTACTGCGAAGGCGGCGAGTTTGGCCGCGACCCCTGACCGACTTCGGAGTCCACATGTCCACCTGGAATGATCAACCCGCCAGCAGCAGCAGTGCCGAGGGCGTTGTGCTTGTCACCGGGGCGGCGGGGTTCATCGGGAGCCACGTTTGCGCCGCGTTGCTGCGGGCCGGGCACCGCGTGGTGGGCCTGGACAACTTCGACGCGTTCTATCCGCGTGCGATCAAGCAGCGCAACCTGCGCCGGATCGAAGTCCAGGCCTCGGGCGGGCGCAGCACGCTCGGCTCCTTTGAGTTCATCGAACGCGACATCACCGACGAGAAGGCGTTGCTGGCGACGCTCGAAGGCCGACCGCTCGACGGGATCATCCACCTCGCCGCCCGCGCGGGCGTGCGCCCCAGCATCGACGACCCCGTCGGCTACGCGCACGCGAACGTCACCGCCACGGCGTGCATGCTCCACGCCGCCGCCAAGCTCAACGCCCGTCGCATCGTCATCGCTTCGTCATCGTCGGTCTATGGCGACAACACCAAAGCCCCGTTCCGCGAGGACGCGGACGTTTCGCAGCCGATCTCGCCTTATGCCGCCAGCAAGCGCGCGTGCGAGCTGATGGGCTACACCCACTGGCACCTGACGAAGATGCCCACCGCGATGCTGCGGTTTTTCACCGTCTATGGCCCCGGGCAGCGCCCGGACCTGGCGATCAGCCAGTTCATGCGCAAGGCGATGAACGACGAAGAGATCACGCTGTATGGAGATCTCTCCACCAGCCGCGATTACACGTACATCGACGACATCGTCGCGGGGGTCGTCTCGGCATACCAGAAGATCGACCGCTTCGGGTACCGCGTCTGGAACCTGGGCAACTCCTCGCCGGTGACGCTCGGCGGGCTGATCGAAGCCATCGGCACCGTCGCAGGGCGGGCCCTGCGCACGCGCAATCTGCCCGGCCGCCCCGGCGACGTACAGCACACCTACGCCAGCCTCGATCGCGCGAAGAAGGAGCTCGACTACACCCCCAGCGTGGCGTTCCTGAAAGGTCTGCGGATGCAGTGGGACGACCTGCGATCGCAACAGGGTTGAGCGATCAGTGCGAAGTGGGGGGTTGGGGGGGCGGAGGATCATGGGGCGCCGCGGTGCGGGTGCGCTGGTGTGGTTCTACCATCCGCACGCGTAAGGAAGTGCCGAGTCTTTGCCGGGGGCGTGGATGATGCAGCAACGAAGGAAGACGAGTATGCGTGAATCAGCCCAGCGTTCGTTGACGGTCAGCACAAAGCTCGCGGCGATTTCCGCCTCGATCGCAGCGCTGTCCGTGCCCATGATCGCCAGCGCCCAGCCCGCAGCGACGCCCGCGACTGCGCCGACCGCCGCGCCCGCCGCCGCCGCTCCCGCTTCGATCGTGATCGAAGACCTCGTCACCGGCACCGGCGCTGACTTCAACGACAACACCATCGCCTTCTTCGCCTCGTACAAGGGCTTCATCCAGGGGCAGACCACGCCCTTCGACTCCACCGACCGCCGCGACGGCAAGCCCATGGAGTTCCTCACCAAGGACGTCATCCCGGGTTGGCAGAAGGGTCTGCTGGGCATGAAAGTCGGCGGCAAGCGCCGCCTGACCATCCCCGCGGGCATGGCCCTGGGCGACGCGGGGCTCAAGGACCGCACCGGCAAGGTCATCGTCCCCCCCGGCGCCACGCTCGTGTACGAAATCACCCTCGACAACACCCTGAACTTCATCGACACCGTCGTCGGCACGGGTCGCGAAGTGCCCCCCAACAGCACGCTGAAGCTCTACTACCGCGGAACGCTCGCAACCGACGGCACCCAGTTCGACGCACGCCTCGCCCCCGATCAGCCCGTCGAGTTCGCGCTCAACTCGCTGGTCAAAGGGTGGCAGCTCGGCGTCCCGGGCATGAAGATCGGCGGCAAGCGCCAGCTCTTCATCCCCTGGCAGCTCGCGTATGGCGAACGCGGCAGCCCGCCGCGAATCCCCGGCAAGGCCAACCTCGTCTTCGATATCGAAGTCGTCGATATCGTCTCGCCCGCCGATCCGAACGCCAAGCCCGCGACACCTCCCGCCGCGCCCGCAACACCGCAGACCGCGCCGGTCCCTTCGAACGCGCCGGAGGTTCCGGTCGTCCCGGCCGCGCCCGCGACGGACCCCGCCCCGCCCCCGGCCCCGCCCAAGCCCGGCGTCACCGAGCCCGCGCGCCCGGACTGAACAACCGGACCAACGTCGCGGCGAAGCGTTTCGTTCATCACTTTGCGATGTCCACCACCGCGCATGACAACTCGCCGCCCGTGCGCCTGGCGCTGAGCATGGGCGATCCCACCGGCATCGGGCCCGAGATTCTCTGCAAGGCCATCGCGCACCTGCGCTCCAGCGGCTGGCTCACGTCGCACGCCCGCCTGACGCTCTTCGCCGACGCGCCGCTCATGCACTTCACCGCTGATGAGCTGGGCCTGCCCGACCTCTTCGACGACAAGGCCTCGCCCAGCGTCAGTTTGGTCCACACCACCGTCCCCGTGACGGGCGATCAGCGCTCCGGTGCGCTCTCGGCGGCGGGGCGCATCAGCCACCGCTGCGTCGAGCGCGCCATCGACGCGGTCCTGGGTGAAGACGCCTCGGTCCCGCGCGAGCAGCTCTGTGAGGCGATCGTCACCGCGCCGATCAGCAAAGAGGCCTGGCACGCCGCGGGCGTTGACTACCCGGGGCACACCGAACTGCTGGCCGAGCGGTTCGACTCGCCGCGGAGCGCGATGCTGTTTGTGGGCCCGACGCTGCGTGTGATTCTGGTGACGATCCACATCCCGCTGCGTGACGTGCCGAGGAAGGTCAACCCCGCGCGGGTGCTGGACGCCATCGAGCTGGGCAACGCCGCGTGTTTGGCCCTGGGTGTGAAGCAGCCGCGCATCGCGGTCGCGGGGATCAACCCGCACGCGGGCGAGAACGGGCTCTTCGGCAGCGAAGACGTAGAGCTGATCCTCCCCGCGGTTGAGCGCGCACGCGAGCGCGGCCTGAACGTCGTCGGCCCGCTGCCGGGCGACGCGGTCTTCCTCGCCGCGGCGAAGGGACACCACGACCTGGTCGTGGCGATGTACCACGATCAGGGCCTGATCCCCGTCAAGCTGCTCGACCGCGCCCAAGCCGTGAACGTCACCGTCGGCTTGAAGCACCAGGGCAAGCCCGTCGTCCGCACCTCACCCGCCCACGGCACCGCCAACGACATCGCCGGCAAAAACATCGCCGACGCCACCAGCATGATCGAATCCATCACGCTCGCGGCCAGCATGGTGTTGCGCAACCGCCAGCACGCCTGATCAGTAGCGAAAAAAAGAACCCTCGACTGAAGTCGAGGGCTCTGAAGAAATCAGATCAAGCTGAAGTGCCCAGTGCCCAGTGCCCAGTGCCCAGTGCCTAGTGCCCAGTGCCTAGTGCCTAGTGCCTAGTGCCTAGTGCCTAGTGCCTACGCCCTCAGCTCTTCTTGCCAATCAACATCCCCACCACGCCCAGCACCACCGCCACCGCGGCGAAGATGCCCACGTACATCCACAGGTTCCCCGCCAGCGTCGTCGTCAGCGCAAAGCCCGTCGCGCCGCTCACGGCCATCAGCGCCACCGTCAGCGCCACGCCCAGGATCACCACCATCGCCAGCGCCAAACCGCCCGCAAGGCCCGAGCCCGCGCCGTCGTACGGCTCGGCCATCATCATCGCCATCGCCGGCATGCCCGTGGCGGCGCCGACATCGCTGGCAACCCCCGTCGACTCGAACAGCCCGCCGCCGCCCTGATCGGCGCTCGCGTCGCCGCTGCCACCACCACCGCCGCCACCCTGGTACACGTCCTCAAGCAGACCGGCGTTCAGCGAGGTGTCATCGGCGGCCTTGGTGACATCGAGCAGGCCCGAGCCGCTGGCACCCGGATCGCCCATCGGCATGCCGCCGACGGACGCGGTGATCTGCGTCTGGGCTGAGGCGTCGGTGTCCCCGCCGTCTTCACCCTCGAAGATCGAGATGCCCGAGCGGTCCTTGGTCGAGGCGTCGGCCGCGGGACCCCCCGAGCCGCCGGCGGCCTTGGACTCATCCGACGCCAGCGCGATCTCCGCGCCCGAGTCCGCCAGCGGGATCGTGTCCTCGTCAACCTCGCCGCCGGCGAGCAGATCGACCTGCTCGACCTTGAAGACCAGGCGGTCGCGGTCACGGAACTCCGACAACTGACCCGATGAAGCCATCTCGCGAACCTTCTCCGGGGTGACCCCCATCTTCGCGGCGGCTTCTTCGAGGGTATAGAACATCTTCGCCATGGCTGATTCTCCGGTCGTACCGATACGTACGCTTCACCACCCCGCCCGGGTCCGTCGTCAGGGGTCCAAGGATACACAAAAGCCGGTCGCCGCGGAACCATGAATCCTCACCGTCCACAAGTTGTTCGCAGTCAGGACGGCATCGCCCAGTCTCCCTCCACGCCCGCCGCCCCCGCCGGTGCTCCCGGCCCGACCACCCCTCCACCCGAGGATCAGTCGTCAGTATCCACACAAATCCCATCCATCTTCACCCAGCGCCCGCACGAAGCGACCTTTGAAGACCTGCTCCACGCCCTGAAGCTCGCTGGTCGCGACATGCTCTCCCGCGTGCTGCGGGTTTTCTCTGAGCGCAACACCATCCCAACCGCCGCTCCCTTTGCCGAGGCCTTCCCGCATCGGCGTGAATCCGCCCCGTCGCCGAGTACCAAGGGGTCGTTGCTGCCCCAGCGGGCGAGTGACCCATGGGCCTTCCGCACCCCGGCCTATCCCGAGCCGCTGGAAGTCTTCCGCATCGAACATCCGGACCTGCCCGTGGGGCTTGATGGGCTGCGCATCCTGCACCTCAGCGATCTGCACATCCGCCGCCTTGAACGCACCGACGACCACGCCGACCTTCTCGCGGCCTTGCGCCACGCCGATTGCGACCTGGCGTTCTTCACCGGTGACTATCACGACGGCACCGGGCACGAGCACGCCGCCGCGGAACTGCTCGGCGAGATCATCGCCGCGTGCCCGGCGCGCCTGGGTCGCTTCGGGGTCTTCGGCAATCACGACACCCCGCTGATGCGCCGATTGGCCCTGGGCATCCCCGGGATCACCTGGCTGAACAATCAGCTCGCCGATCCGATCAGCGTTACGCCCGGACAGCCACCGTTGCCTGTACGAATCCTTGGGCTGAGCTATCCCGAGGATCTTCTTCAGTGCGCCTTGAACCTGCCGATGGGTGAGACGTTGCTGCCGACGAAGGGGCGTTTCGTGCTGACGCTGGCGCACATGCCCTCGGTGCTGGCCGCGTGCGCGGAGGTAGGCCTGCCGCTGGTCTTCGCCGGTCACACGCACGCGGGGCAGATCCGCATCACCCGCCGCAGCGCCCTGCACACCTCCAGCGATCTGCCCGGGCACCTCGCCTCGGGCGTGCTGCGCCTCCGCCAGACGCTCTGCTGCATCAGCCGGGGGCTGGGCGACGGCATCTGGCCCGGGCTGCGCATCAACTGCCCGCGCCAACTCCCGCTCTACATCCTCACCCGCGGCCCACTCAGCGCCCCGCTCGCACCAACCCACGCCAAGCCTAACCACCTCGCCTGCGTCCGCGCGTGGTGAGTGGGGGGGTATTCACACACTCGCGCAAACGCAATCACCAAAACACCGACGGCTGAAGCCGTCGGCTCTGAGAGTTGATCGCTGTTTTCTCCGCGTCTCTCCGCGTCCTCCGCGTTGAACTGGTTTCCCGTTACAACTCGCCCAACGCGTCAATCGTGGATTGAAGCAGGGCGTCGGGCTCCTTCCCCGTCGCGTCAACCACCCGTGCGTGAGATGCTCCGAGCCCCGCGATGCGTTTCATCCATGTCCGCTGGTTTTTGCCGAACCGGCGCGTCTCGATCTTGATCTTCTCCACCGCGTCGTCGAGTGAAAGTCGCCGCGGGTTCGCGAGGTGAGCAAGCAACTGCTTGTACCCAAGCCCCTCGCACGCCTGGCGATTCAGCGGGCCGTGCTCAACCAACCCGCGAACCTCTTCCAGCAGCCCGTCGCTCATCATCGCCTTCACCCGCGCGTTGATCCGCCGATTGAGTTCCTCGGTCTCGCGCATGAGCACCACGAGCTTGAGGTCCTCGCGCGCGGGCTTGCCGCTCCACTGCGTTTGCAAGTCGCTGATCGTCGTGCCGGTGAGTCGGAAGACCTCGATGGCGCGGATCGACCGCCGCCGATCGCTGGGGTGGATGCGTGCCGCGGCTTTCGGATCGGTCTCCTTCAGCACGCCCGCCAGCGCCTCATCGCTCAGTTGATCCAGCTCACGCCGGATCTCCTCATTCGCTGCCGGGCCTTCGAAGAGGCCGTACATCAGCGACTGCACGTACAGCGAGGTCCCCCCGACCAAGATCGGCCGATTGCCACGCGAGCGGATGTCGGCCATCGCCCGGTTCGCCGCCGCCAGCCAGTGCTCAACCGTGAACGGCTCCGGCGCGTGCGGATCGGCGATGTCGATCAGGTGGTGCGGCACACCCGCGCGCTCCGCCAGGGTCGGCTTCGCGGTCCCGATGTCCATCCCGCGGTAAACCTGAAGCGAATCGACGGTGACGATCTCGCCGTCCAACCGCTGCGCGAGCGCCACCGCGAGGGCGGACTTTCCCGACGCCGTGGGCCCGTAGATGATCAGACCGGAGGGACTCAGGGTGGATTCTGCCGCTGGACCCATTGCGGGGAAGCGTAGGAAAATGGCCCCAAGCCCGTCCAAGCAAACGACACCCGGGTCGACCACCCACACTACCCCCTGTGCTTCTTCCCCCTGAAACGGGTTGATTTACCAAACTCTAGAGAAAAGAAAGATCACCGGAAAGAGTGACACCGAAAAGAAAAAAGACTGACTCCAGGCTCACGAACCCACACATTCAGGGTATTGACAATGATGCTCAATACGGTAAAGACTTCCGAGCTGCGGATATGCTGAGGAGTGTGTCACATGATGTGTGCATCCGAAGTTGTGCCGTAAACAGGGTGCAGGTTCGTCGATCAGCTTCGCCGTCTGAACCCCTCACCCAATCGCCCGGTGTGTTGTCGTGAACATCCGATCCCCGGCACACCCGTGCCGAGGCCTTCGGGCCTGAAGATCGAGCACCTTCCCATGCATTCCAATCAAGCCCACAGCCAGGAGTCGGTCTTGTGCGCATTCTCAAGTAACTCGGCAACCACGCGGACACTCACCTCCGACTGGGACCGGCTCGCCCTCGATGCGGGTTCGGGCCTCCTGCTTGTCGCGCCCGACGGCGGCGTGCGAGGGTGCAACACCGAAGCCGCCCGAATCCTCGCGGTCAACATCGACGACCTGCGCGGACAACCGCTCGGCCACGCCGCCCTCGATGGGCTGCTGATCAACAACTACGCCAAAGCCCTGCAAAGCGACAAGCCCCTGCTGATCGTCGACTCCCGAAAAGGCCTGCCCCTCCGCGTGGTCATGCGCCGCGTGCTCGATCCGCAAGACGGCCCCGGCGTTCTCTGTGTCCTGACGCCTCGTCTCACCTTTGATATCGCCGAGATCGATCGCAAGGTCTACCACGTCCTGCCATCCACCCAGCCCGCCGGTGCACCGCTCTCAGGTCTGACAGAGAGCGAGAAACGCATCCTCGCCCTGATCGCCGAGGGGCACAGCACCGCCCAGATCGCGCTGATGATCCACCGATCACCCAAAACCGTCGAGTGGCATCGTGCGGCGCTCGGCAAAAAGCTCGGACTTCGCACACGCGTCGATCTGGCTCGCTGGGCCATCAAGCACGGCCTGGTGGCCATCCCCACCCAACTCGCCCCCGAACCCTCCACCCGCCCACCCTCGGCACTGCCGCACTGACGCCCTTCACGCCCAATCAATCCCCGGCGCAACACAAACGTTTGTTCTTGACGTACCGGATCGTTATGCACTCCTGACAGTGTCAGGAGATGATGAAGCCTCATTCAGGGGGCATCATCGGGGTACCCCGAGTTTTGGGGCGAAATCGCAGAAACCCGGCCTTTGCTTCGTTTGGCCATTGACAGTTCATCCACGATACGTCAATCTGCGGTTCCCTTAGGGATTTTAACCCGGAAGGCGGTCATTGTCTTTTATGATTTTGGGTGTACTTTTGGGTGTGCTCGTGGAGGGATTCGCGGGTATCAGCGGCGTTTTCGGGTGAACGAAAGGACATCAGGGTGGGCGTCTTGATGAGTAGTGCAGCAGCGAACATGAGTAGTTTCCCCGACCAACTCGGCAACCGTGCCGCGGATTTCCGCGCGCTCGTTGGCGATTTGGCGTGGTCGGCATTGGTCGAGGACTCGGGGTGCATCGTGTGCGTGCTGGATTCTGAGGGACGATGGTGCTTTGCCAACGAGCCCACCGGGCGCTTCATCGGGCGCGCCACGCGTGAGCTTCTGGGCAAGACGCTCATGGACGTGCTCCCCGAGGACTTTGCCGAGGAACGCATGCACGTCATCCGCCAGGTGATCGAGACCGGCGAAACCGTGCGCCTGGTTACGCGCTTGATGGGCGGGCGGCTGGACTGCGTTTACCGTCCGCTCCGCGATCACGACGGCGCGATCCGCTACGTCCTCGCTACGGGGTCCAGTGGTGTGCCGCAGGCCGAGGGTCAGAGCGACGACCATATCGGCTCCGGGCAGGTTGTGGAGATCACCACGCCCGGCTCGGCCAAACTCGATTCGCTGACCCCGCGCGAGCGCGAAGTGCTCCGCATGATCGGCGAAGGTCTCACCACCGCGCAGATCGCCACCCGCCTCTTCCGCACCATCAAAACCGTCGAAGCCCATCGTGCGTCACTCGGGCGAAAGCTCGGCGTGACCAACCGCGTCCAGCTTGCGCACATTGCCATTCAGGCCGGGTTGGTCGCGAACCCCGGAAGTGAGCACCCCTTCGCCGGGCGGATGAAAAAGTCATCCAACAGCCAGCCCATTCCTGACGAGCAAAGCTGAACGCCCTCTCTGCGTGAAGTCGCCATCGATCCGCCCGGTGTTTTTACGCGCGATCGCGATCACGCCCTGGCGATTCGTGACGTTCTCGCCCGTACAACCCACGCTGAAGAATGAAATCGATGACCGACGGGCTCAGCAGCGTGCCGAGCTCTGCGAGCAGACGTTGACGATCCGCTTCGCTGAGCGCGTGCGGGCCGGCGAACGCCGCAAGCAGTTCGCGCGCTCGCGTCGACGAGCCGGGGAGCAGCGGCCCGGGCTTCAGACGCAACCGCCAGCGGCTCAACGCCGATTCGTCCCAGGCGTTGGTGGCGCGGAGCTTCTCAATCAACCGATCGGCGGCGGCCTGCCACGTCGGTGCCGCCGCTTCGTTCGAATCAGGGCGAAGCAGCACGATCGGGTCGGCCAGATCCAGGAACCGATCAACGTCGTGCCAGCGATGCATCGCAAGGGCCTGATCGGCACCGATGATCCAGCGCAGTTGCACGCGCGAAAGTCCTTCGCTGTTCAGCAGCGTGCGCAGACGCGCGGCGGTGTGGACGGAATACGACGGCTCATCGGGGCGCAACAGCAGTCGGCGGATCTCATCGTCCCACACGCCCCAGGCGATGGAATCAAACTCGCCGCCGAGGCCCCGCAGCGTTGCCTCGATCATCGACTGTCGATCGAAGCCCTCAGCGATGGGCCCCGCGGCTTTGTGTGGCGATCGACCGGCGGGGATCAGCAGCAAAGCCGAGGGCCTGCGGCTGCCCGCGGACGTGTCGGATTCGTGCCGGATCGAGGCGTGTACACCCGCGAGGGCGATCTGCGCGTGCGCGAGGGTGAACGGATCGAAGCTGCCGCCCATGATCGTCAGCACGGGCCGGTCGTCGGTGGAAGTCCCGCCCTGATCCCTGAGCGCGCTCAGCACGGAGCCCGGCAGCGGGGAGATCGTTGGTTCCAGCCCAAGCCGATCGCGAACGTGTACCAGTGTTCGCGCCACGCGGCCCATGGCCTCTTCGGTGCGTGAGCCAAGGCGCAGCAGCGTGCGCAGCAGCGTCGGGCGACGCAGCACCGCCCACAGCACCGCGCTGATCCTCGTGCGGCCGTGCTCATCGACAAATCGCTCAACGCCCGGCGGGAGGCTCTCATCGTGACGGTCGCTCAGCCCGCGGATGATCAGCCAGCGTCCGCCGCGGGCGATCATGGCGCGGGCGAAGGCGTGCGACTCGGTGTCGACGATATCGGCGTGGGTGCGTGCGAACGCCCGAGCCTTGGTCGCGGGCGTGCGAAGCACTCCATCAACGCCCAGGACCGACCAGCTTTCGCCATCGAGGGCGAGCGCGTGCGCAAGTGCGCAGCGCGTCGATGCCGACGCGGGCGAGCTGTTGGCTTCGGGTTGATGGTCAAGCGAGCGCACGTCGTTGATCAGCAGGGCGGTTTGAGCGTGATCAGCGCGCGGGCTGAGCCCGCCGGCACACCCGGCGAGGATGAAGATGGTGTCGGTGGATTCGCTTTCTGTTCGTGGAAGCGAACGGATGCAGCGTTCGATCGCCGCCGCCCCCGGGCCTGTGCGGATGAAGGTGATGGTGTTCAAACTCCCGGAGGAGTCGATGGTTCTTGTGTCGATCAACAGGCGCAGGGCTCGGCGCAGCCGACGGAGCTCATCTTCCAGTGGCACCAGCACGGTCAACCTGATCTGACCTGTCGGGCCCGTGGGGCTCATGGTGTCAGGATACGCGGCGGGGCCGGGGGACTGGGGGGGGAGCGACCGAGGGACCGAGGGATGAAGAGCGACTTGGATTGGTAGCCGCAGCACGCGGCGATGGGCTCGGCATCATCGTTCACAACGCACACCGACCCCGGCGGCGCGTCCGTGCGCCCGGGGTGGGTGGTTCGTGTTCTTGATTGTCGTTGCGAGCCGAGCGGATCGTCATCAGGGCAAGCGCTGCGAGTCCGGATCCGCCAGCATCAACTGACCCGATTTGATGTTGAACGGCACCAGTTGCAGATGCTCGGCCTGCAGTTCGGGGTATTGGCGGTACAGCTCGTCCGCCTCGATCGCACGGGCGACCACGCGGTTGCTGGTTCGGTCGATGATGGTGTAGAGGGGCCCGACAGCGCCGGAATAGATCCAGATCGCGTGCGATTTGCTGCCCCGCAGCGCGCCGAGAAGAACGTTGCCGCGATCGTCGGCGGCGGGCGGCGCATCGGGGTTGACCGTCAGGCCCTGCGCATCGTTGAGTGCGGAGGCTTCTTCGGTCTCGCCCGAAGTCGGTGCGATGTTCGAGCCCGCGAACGGGCTGATGCGTTTCAGGTCGCTCACGGTGCGTGTTGGCGCGGTCGCTGGCGGGGTTGCGGCCTGGTTCTGCGTCTGCGGCATGATGGAGGAGGCGCGTGAGCGACTCGGGTCCATCATCATGGAGACGCTGAAGAAGAAGGCGGCCCCGCCGAAGATCACGCACATCCGCACGATCACCGGGGGCGACCACAGCAGTTTGTCGGCGCGTTCGCTCATACCGGGTTGATCGAACGCTGGCGTGGGCGACTTCAATCAAAGAGCGCGAAAGGTCCGAAAAGCGTGCCGAGCGTTGATGGAGCGGGAGGGGCGAGCCCGAAAAACCGTGCTTTCATGCGGAAAAATCGGTTGTGGCCGCACCGGTCGGTCGCCGAAATGAAATCGCGCGGGGCGTGAGACGGTCGGTGTGTATCGCCGGTGCGCATCGCGGCGGCGTGTGATCACGCGGGGGCGAGGGCGTCTTCGACGCTGTACATCCCCGGCGTGCGATGCGCGAGCCACGAGGCGAGGCGGAGTGCGCCGAGGGCGAAGAGATCGCGTGTGGTGGCGCGGTGGGTCAGCTCGATGGTCTCGCCGAGGGTGGTGATGCGGACGGTGTGCTCGCCGATGATGTCGCCCGCGCGGACAGAAAAAATATCGGAATCAAAAAGTTTTCCACCGCCCGCGCGGACGGCGGTTGCGAGGCGCTTGGCGGTGCCCGACGGCGCGTCTTTCTTCATCTCGTGGTGCTGCTCGAAGATGCTCACGCGGGCGCTCGGGCCCATCGCGCGCGTGAGCGAAGCGACGGCGTGCGCCACGGCCGCCACACCGACGGAGGTGTTGCTGCTGAGCATCACCGCGCGAGACTTCGAGGCGTGATGCAGCGCGTCGATGGCGGTGCTGCCGAGCCCGGTGGTGCAGACGAGGAGGTTCGATCCTGCGAGATTTGCGAGGGAGATTGCTTCGATCGTGCCGCTTTCGTTCGAGAAGTCGACGACAACGTCGATGCGCGGCTTCTGCGCGTGCGGGGCGGGTGCGGCGCTGATGAACGCGCGCGCGTCGTCGGGGTTCAGCAGCGGTGAAGGGTGCGCGGCGGCGAGCGACGCGTGTTGATCGGGCCGAGCGCAGACGCGCAGGACGAGTCGAGGTGAAGCGCCGTCGTCGCGCGGTGGCGAGAGCGCGGTGATGCGCGTGCCGACGCGTCCGGATGCGCCGACGAGCGCGATGTTCGCGCCGGTGGAGTGGTGCGGGGCGGTGAGAACGTTGGTGTGTGCGCTTGACATGGCGAAGGAAACTCTATCTAGTAGATGCGCAGTGACGAGCGAATCGGCGCGCGAAGGCGAGGTTTGCTCAAGAGTTGGTCGGTTCGGTACCGATAGTGGATACATCAGTCAATCTGCCCGCGGCCTCCGCAGTGTTGCGAAAAGGATTTGCGGGTTCACTCCAAGTCCGGATGATTCCGGGGAGCAAACACCATGGCGAAGAAAGCTGCCAAGAAGAAGGCCTCGAAGAAGAAGGCCTCCAAGAAGAAGAAGTGAGCGCGGACTGAAGGCCTTTGGGTGATCGGTCGCGCGACCAAACCTCCGATTCATGCCGCGGCGTGAACAACCGGAGATGCGGGCGCGGCATAACGACACGTCCCACCAAAGGCCCGATGCCCCCGCGACCACCCGCGACCTCGTTCACGACGGCGCGCGGGTGACCACGGACGAAGACCAGGGCCGGCCAAAGCGCCGGCCCTGTGTCGTTTTTGACCATCGCCGCCTTTCCCGCTGTGTCAAAATGCCGCATGAATAGCGGATTTTTCGCGGGCGTGGCCCCGGGGCCGCTGCGCGAACATCCCCGACCAGAACCGACGCTTCACACCCCCGGCGTACACTCGATCATGGCGAATCAGCACGTGGAGGCGGGGATCCTGGCTTGCAAACGCGTCCTTCGTGCCGGGCTGCGGGGGGTTCTGATCGCCGATCGGCACCCGGCGGCGGGGTACTTCCCCGCCTGCGAGGTCGCGTACATCTTCGATCCGAAGACCGGGGAAATCGTCCTGCCCATGGATGTTGAGCCCGCCAAAGTTGGTCACGGGGTGCTGTGTGTCCCGGCCGAGAGGCCCGACGCGACGCAGATGACCCTCGAATGGTCGGCTTGCGGGGAGGAAGAGATCGGACACGCCGCCGACCGGTGGGCGGGGTACCACGGCAAGACATCGAAGACGCGCTGGGCGCGGGGGATGGTCCGCTCGGTGAAGCGCTCGGACGCGGTTTACACCTGCGAACAGGTGGACATGCGCAGCCAGATTCTGTCGGTCGAGGGCGAGCTTCGGCGGTTTTTGAACAGCGATCGTCCGCGGCTGGGCGCGTTCGTGCGCGCAAAGCTGGGCGTTGAGGCGAACGACGCGCTGGCCGTGGGTATCGATGAGCTGGGGATCGACGTGCGGACGGGCTTCGGGGTGGTGCGGGTGGAGTTTGATGAGCCGATGCAGCCCGAGCGGGCGGCGGAGCACCTTCGGGGAATCCTCGGGGTTTCCAGTGGCCCGGGTGGTGGTGGGCGGTGAAGAATCACCAATGGTCAGCGGCAGCCCGAACGATGACGCGCCCGCAGCGCCGAGCCTGAATACCGAGGCCGCTCCCGGGGTGGCGGTGGGTATGACGCGGCCCGGGTTTGCCATCCGCGAGGCGCACGCGCACCTGCCGGCGCTGGGGGAGTGGCTGATCACTCCGCGCATGGACGCGGTCGCCTCGCTGGATGAATGCCTGGCGCGGGTTCGGCAGGAGGTTCTCACGCAGAAGGCCGGCGGTGGCGGCGGTACGGGGGTCTTTGCGCGGTTCATCGGCGCCCGGGTGCAGGCCTGGTCTGAGGCGCGCTGGCCGACGCCTGAAGAGCTGGACTTTGCCTCGGGCGGATTGCCCGTGGTGATCATGAGCTTCGACCACCACTCCGCGGTCTGCAACGCCTCGGCCCTTGCGCTGGCGGGGCTGACGGTCGGGCAGAAGGTCGGCGATCGCGGTCTGGTGGAAGCGCACGAGAAGCACGGGGCGTTCACGGGGCTGCTGCTGGAGGACGCGGCGTACGCGGTGTGGCGGTGTACGCCCGCGGATCGCCCCGCGCCGGGTGAGGTTCAGAAGCGTGAGATGATCAGGGCCGCGGCTTCGAAGCTCGCGGGGCTTGGGTTTGTCGAGGTGCACGACCTGCACAGCCCGGCGTGGCTTGGGTCAACGTTGGCGGAGCTGCAGCGCGCGGGGGAGCTGCCGATCAAGGTCGGCTTGTACGCCGCGATGGCGGAAATCGAACAGGTGATCGCGACCCGTGGTTCGTTCGAGTCCGCGCAGGTTCGGCTTCTGGGGGCGAAGGTTTTTTCTGACGGCACCTTGAACTCGCGCACGGCCCTGATGATCCATCGCTACGCCGAGCCCATCGCGGGGTTCCCGCGCGGTCAGTGCATGATCGCGCCGCTGCACATGGACGCGGCGATCCGCAGAGCGGAAGAGCTCGGCATTCAGCTCGCGGTGCACGCCATCGGCGACGGCGCGGTGCGGACGGTGCTGGACTGCGTGGCGCGGGTGAAGCCGGCGCGGAACCGTGTTCGTCTGGAGCACGCGGAGGTTGTGGATAAGTCGGACGTGGGGCGGTTTGCGGAGCTGGGGGTGACGTGCTCGGTGCAGCCGTGCCATCTGCTGGCGGATGTGGAAGCGCTGAATCGGTTCGTGCCGCATCGGTTGGACCGCGTGCTGCCGCTGCGCGAGTTGCTGGATTCGGGTCTGAAGCCCGGGTTGATCCCCGCGCCGGGTGAGAGTGACTGCGGCTTGGTCTTCGGGAGCGACGTGCCGATCGTTCGGGCTGAGCCTGAGGATTCGATCCGGGCCGCCACGCAGCGCCGGCGCGAGGAGATGAGCGTCTTCGAGTCGATCGCGCCCAAGCAGGCCATCAGCGAGACGGAGGCGTGGTCGTGCTTCGCGGCTGGGTGAGAGGGAAAGCTCTTTCACCACGGAGTCACGGAGGGCACGGAGTGAAGGCCGGGGACTTGGGAATGGGCAATCGGCAATCGCAGAAAAATCTCGGCGCGGAATGATCGATTTGAGCTTTGCTGCTTTGAGCTTTGAGCTTCGCTCACTCCGTGACTCCGTGGTGAAATCGTTTTCACCTTGAACCCGTTCACACCGGCAGGCTCGCCAGTAGGAATCGCGCCTCGCCCGCCGCGGCGACGATCGCGCCGGCGCTGATGCTCGCGGGGATCAGCACCGCGACGCCGGGCTTCAGCTCGACCGGATCGAACTGGCCGGTGCTCGGGGCGAGCGTTGCGCCGGGGCTGAGCGGGATGATGACGCAGCAGCGGTGCGTGTCGCCCAGGCTCACGGACTGATCGCCCGGCAGGTGGTATTCATCGAGGGCGAAGAACTCGGTGGTGACGAGTCGGGCGGCCCGCGCGTGCGGTTCGAGGCGTGTGGCCGCGGGCGCGGGGAGGAGGTCGATGCACTGCAGGGCCTGATCGACGTGCAATGCCCGGCCTTGCCTGCCCCAGTCGTAAACGCGGAAGGTCGTGTCGCTGGGGGTTTGCACTTCAGCGACGAGGACGCCCGCGCCGAGGGCGTGGAGCGTGCCGGAGGGGAGGTTGTGGCAATCGCCCGCGCGTGCGGGGACCTGACCCATGAGTTCGACGATGCCGCGGGCATCGCCTGTGCGGAGTGCAGTTTCAAGCTGCCCGCGCGTGACGCCCGGGCGCAGGCCTTTGTAGATGACGCTGTCGGGTTTGGCGTCGAGGATGTACCAGCACTCGGTCTTCAGGTGTGCGCCGGGGTGATGGGCGGCATAGGCGGGGCTTGGGTGGACCTGGACGGAGAGGTTCTCGGTTGCGTCGAGGAGTTTGACCAGCAGGGGGAACTCGCCGACCCCGCCGTGGGAATGCGGGCGTTGATGACCGAGGAGCGCGTGGCCGAAGAGGGCGATGGCGTCGCGGAGGGTTTTGCCTTTCAGCGGGCCTTGCGTGATGAGGGTGCGGGCCGAGCCGCCGCCGGCGCCGCTGGCGCTGGTGGAGGCCATGTCGGCCAGGAGCCAGGCTTCGCCGACTTTGTCGTTCGGCTTGACGCGGTCCGAGAAGCGTGCGAGGCGGTCGCCGCCCCAGACTTTTTCGTAGAAGAGGGGTTCGAGGCAGAGCGGGGTGGGAGAGGCGGTGGGGGTGTGGCTGGTGATGCTCATGTTCGTCCTTTCCATCGGCGATCATTGGCGTGGGCTTTGCGAAGAAGCATCGAACGGTTGGCGGGCGGTGCGGCCGGGGGAAATAAATGCCGCGAACGCCAAGGGGCGTTCGCGGCAGTGTGAAGTCCAACGACGATTGACCAAGGGTGCGAGCCGGCTTGGCTGTCAGTTGGTCAGGGTTCGACGGCGGCGCGAGGCGAGCGTGATTCCGGAGAGGGCGAGCAAAGCGCCGGTGCCCGGGGCGGGGATGATGCAGCGGGTTGCGACGTAGACCTGATCGATGAAGCCGAGGGCACCGGGCTGACCCGGCGTCGTGATGCTCATCTCGAAGGTCCAGCAGGTGGGCATGGTGAAGAGGTAGCCGATCTCGAGCAGACCGGGCGGGCCGCCCGGGACGGGCGAGGGCGTGGGGGTGTTGGCTTGCGTGCCTGGGGAGCCATCGAGCCCGAGGATGTTGACGGTGGGCACCCCGCCGCCAGTGGGCGGGAGGAAGAACTTGATGACGATCCAGATTTCTTTGCGGAACTGCTGGTTGTAGTTGGGGATGACGAAGTTCAGCGGCGTGTTGCCGGGGAGGGCCCAGCCGCCGGAGGAGTTGCCGGACGGACCGCTGGGGAGATACTGGGCGTTGGTGGGGTTGAAGGTCGGATTGCCGTTGGGGTTGATGACGAAGTCGGGGATGGTCGGCGCGGCGGGGTTGTTGAATGTCCAGAGCTGCTGAGTCTGGGGCGAGTTGGGATCACTCGTAGCCCACGGCGGCGGCACCACGCCCGCGCGTGCGTCGCTGAGTGGTGCGAGCACGGTCAACAGGGCCAGACTCAGGGCGCTGAAGAGGATGCGTGCGGGGGACGCCGAGCATTGGACCACACGACGGAAGAAACGATTCATGCTTCACTCCTCAAAGGTGGTTGATGCGATGGCGTGGGTCGAAACGCTCGACGGACGTCAAGGCATCAACTAGAGTAATGAGAAGTGGGCTTTTGTGGTGATGTTTTAAGTAAATACCCCAATGGGGTGGGGCTGAATAGGCAAACAGATAGAGAACACATATTGATGTGATCTATGAATGAAGGCTTCACATATGTGCAGAAACAGGGCCGATCAGGCCGGGAAGTTGGGCTCTTGCCCATCGAGGACGCGCCAGACATCTTTGACGACCCAGGACATGTTTTTCTGGGCCAGGTCGGTGCTGGAGGCGATGTGCGGAGAGAGGTGGACGTTGGGGATGTCGAGTAGCGGGTAGGTTGCGTCGAAGGGTTCGGGCTCGTGCACGTCGAGCATCGCCAGTGCGCCGGGGTGGGCGATCATGAAGTCGGCGAGCGCGTGGTTGTCGATGACGAACCCGCGGCTGGTGTTGACGATGATGGGGTTGTCCTTGAGCAGCGCAAAGTCGCGCGCGGTGAGGAGCTTGCGGTTCTCCGGGCGGCCGTCGACGTGGATCGAGAGTACGTCGCAGGTGGAGAGAAGTTCGTCGCGAGAGACGGGCGAAGCGCCGCAGCGTTTGCTTGCGGGGATCTCCAGCAGATCGTGGTAGATCACGCGCATGTGGAGTTTTTCTGCGACGGCCGCGAGCGATGAGCCGATGCGTCCGAAACCCAGGATGCCCAGGGTCATCTCGCAGAGCTGGCGCGACGCTCGGAGTTCGCTGCGGACTTCCTTCCAACGGTCGGGCTCGATGACCTGTGAAAGGAAGAGGCGCGGGCGTGTGGCGTCGAGCAGCAGGGCAAGGACGTACTCAATGACGGCGCGGGTGTTGGCATCGGGGGTGGAGACCACGCGCACGCCGGCGGCTTTGCAGGCGGGCAGGTCGACGTTGTCGAGCCCCACGCCGGCGCGGCCGACGACCTTGAGCTTCGGTGCGTTCTTCAGCAGCGCCGGGGTGATGCGGGTGTAGGTGCGGATGACCAGGCCCTGGGCTTTGCTGAGCAGATCGGGGAACTTGGGGTTCTCCGCGGGGCAGATCTCAAGCTGGCAGCGCTCGGAGAGCCAGGCGGCGGGCTCGTCGTCGAGGTGCTCGGTCTGGATGACCAGGGGCTTGGAGGATGTGGAGGGTTTTTTCGCCAAGGGTTGGTGCTCGCGAATTTCGGTGGGGTGGGATTATCGCCTGGAGACGGCGCGCGCGGGGACGCCCACGACGGTGACGCCGTCGGGCACATCGCTGGTAACCACCGCGCCGGCGCCGACGGTTGCGCCCGCGCCGATCTGTACCCCGGGCAGGATGCGCGAGCCGAGTCCGATGAGGGTGTCGCGCTGCACGTGGACGGCGCCGGCGAGGGCCACGCCCGGGGCGATCTGGACGTTCTCGCCTATGGCGCAGTCGTGCTCAATGATCGCGCCGGAGTTGATGATCGCGTGCGGGGCGATGCGGGCCCGGCTGTGGATGATCGCGCCGGGGGCGATGTAGCAGCCGTGGGAGATGACGGCGGAGGGGGAGATGTTCGCGGAGGGATGGATCACCGAGCGGGCGGACCCCGTGATCACGCGCGGGCCCGGGGCGCTGAGGCGCTGGGCGATGCGGTTGAGGACGCGGCGGCGGGCGTTCACGTCGCCGAGGGCGATGATCCAATCGTGCTCGCCCACACGATCAATGCCCAGACCGGCGGAGGAGTGCGTGCTGGCGGAATCGGAGAGTGGGCCGAGGTGGGGCGGGGTGGCGAAGGGGTGGGGCAGGTCGATGAGCACGGCGGCGAGCGGTGCGGCGGGGTTGTCGTCGAGGAACCCGGCGAGGCGTTGACCGGAGAGTTGGGCGGCTTCAGCGACGACGACGGCGTGCCCGCCGCCGCCGAGGAGCACGAGGGCCATCGGCGCGTGACTTTGCTTGGGCTGGCGCTGATGCGCCAAACCGGGGTCGGGGATGGCAACGTGGCCGGCGGGCCTGAGATGGGGTTGCTGCGGGCTGGACATACTGATGATGGAGGGAAAGAACCCAAGGGTGGAACCGAAAGTTCAGTATTGAACGAATGGGGCGGGCAGGGCTTGGGCGACACGTGTTTGGCCGATGTGGAATCATCGGACACGGGTGGCGGCGGTGATCAGCGGAAGCCCGAAGGAAGTTGTGGGTTGATTGGATTGTGTTTGGGAAAGAAGAGGAAGTTGCACACACCCGGCCCACAGGGGCGGGGGTGGGGGCGAGGGGACTGGGGGGTTGACGGAAGTCGTTATTTTGGAGACACTTGCGGCCCGACTGTCGGTCAGGCCGGTGCGGCTTGGCGGGCGGTTGGGATGGTGATGATGGGGGTGGTGGAAAACAGAAGAACCGCTTTCGGGCGGCCGCGGCTTTGTCGTCGCGGAAGACCCCGAGGGCAACAGCGAGGTGGATATGGCCGGTCGAGGTGGAGTAGGCACGGGCATGGGCGTAACGGTGGGCCTTTTGGGGGCCACGTCGCTGGGCTTGTTCGTGTACACGCTGGTGCTCATCGGTGGGAAGCAGACCGCGGAGCAGAACCTGAAGAAGTTCACCGACGAATCGCGCGAGATCGTGCGCGAGTCTGAGCGGAACTCGGCGGATGTCCGCGCGTTGATCGCCGAGGCGGGCAAGGCGCAGAAGTCGCTGGCGGGGTATCTGCGTGAGCAGAACGGGAAGCTGGCGGGGATGATCACGGGCAATGCCGGTGACACGCCCGACCGGATGATGAAGGCGATCGAGAACGCCCTGGGCAAGGACGGCGGCGCGCTGCTGACGAAGCTGTCGGCGACGCAGGCGGACCTGGCGACGGCGCAGAAGACCGCGGCGACGGCGGACGCGGCGCGGACGAGCGCCGAGGCGAAGCTGGCCGAGAGCGACGCGCGGGTCAAGGCGATGGAAGAGTCGGTGAAGAAGGCCCTGGCGGGCGTGGGGGCCGAGGTCGGCGGGTTCAAGACGCAGACCGAGGGGTACCGCACGAACGTCAACACGACGATCGACACGATGAACACCTCGGTGGAGAACATCCGCCGGGAGAACAACGCGGAGAAGGTCGAGCTGAACACGCGTCTGGGGACGCTGGAGCAGGAGAACCAGATCCTGCAGGCGAAGCTGAAGGACTTGCAGGCGAAGGGGCGCGATCAGCTCCGCCCGACGGACGAGTTCGCGCTGGTTGACGGTCGTGTGATCGCGCTGGACCCGACGGACAGCCGGCTGGTGTTTATTGATCGCGGGTCGAAGCACCGCGTGACGCTGGGGATGACCTTCGAGGTGTATACGGACGCGCGCGACGTGGTGGCGGACCCGGAGACGGGCGAGTACCGCTCGGGCAAGGCGGCGGTTGAGATCATCAAGATCGAGCCCGAGCAGTCGGTGGCGCGGGTTGTCCGCCCGCGGAACCGCACGGTTGTGGGCAAGGGCGACGTGATCGTCAACGCGGTCTACGACCCGAAGAAGGTCTACTCGTTCCTGGTGGTGGGTAACTTTGACACGCAGGGCTTCGGCAGCGCGACCCCCGAGGGTGCGCAGGACATCAAGGCCCTGGTCGGTGCGTGGGGCGGCAAGACGGTCGACGACTTCAAGGGTGATGTGGACTTCGTGGTGCTGGGCAGCCGCCCGGTGATCCCGCCCGCGCCGCCGCCGGACGCACCGGTGGAGGTCGTGACGGAGTATCTGCGCAAGAGCCGGGAGGCTCGGCAGTACGACGAGATCTTCAAGCAAGCCGCGGCGACGGCGATCCCGGTCTTGAACCAGAACCGCCTGTTCACGCTGATCGGTCGCTGAAAGTCGGCGACGGGTTCAACGTTGTGCGGCATCATTTTCGTGCAGCATCAGGGCCCCTGAGCGATCGGGGGCCCTGTTCTTTTTCCAGTTTGCATTGGGTTGATGGTCGGCGGAGGCGGTGCGTTGGGCGTTGCGGGGTTTGTCGCGGTCGGATACGGTGTGGGGATGAAGACGATCGAACGGGTCTTGATCGGGCGCGAGCGGATCGCCCAGCGCGTGCAGGAGATGGGGTCGCAGCTCGCCGGCGAGCTTGAGGGCGAAGCCCGGCGTGTGCGTGCCGCGGCTCTGGCGGCGGGGAATCCATCGCCCGACAGCGCGGTGGGCCCGGTGGTGATGATCCCGGTCTTGACCGGCGCGCTGGTTTTCACGGCGGACCTGATCCGCGCGATGCCGGTGGCGATGAGCATCAAGCCCGTGACGCTGTCGAGCTATCCGGGGAAGGCGACGATCTCGCAGGGCGTGACGGTGCAGTCGGGCGTGCCGATGGACCTGAAGGGCGCGCGGGTGGTGATCGTCGACGACATCCTCGACAGCGGGCGGACGCTGGGGCTGCTTCGGCGGCTGGTGGAGGCGCAGTCGCCCCAGAGCGTGCGCATCGCGGTGCTGCTGAACAAGAAGAAGCGCGACGGGCGGCACGAAGAGGTGCGGGTGGAGTACGCGGGGTTCGAGATTGATGACGAGTTTGTGGTTGGGTACGGGCTGGACTTCGACGGCTTGTTCCGCAATCAGCCGGACATCGTGACGCTGAAGGACGTGTCGTAATCGGACGGTTTCGAGGAGACGCGTGTGAGCGCAGGTGAAGCGAAACCCGATTCGGCGGCGCGGGGCTCGGCGTCGATGCGGATGAAACTGGCCGCGGACGGGGCGGCGGAGGTGCGCGGGCTGGTGATCCCCGCGGTGCTGGAGCGGTCGTTGCCGGGCGATGAGGTCATCATCGCGAGCATCCGGCCCAGCGTGTGGTTCCTGTTCATGGTTCGGCTCGACGTGGCGGCGGGGATTCTGGGTGTGTGCGTGCTCGGGTTGATCGCGGCGGAGCTGCAGTGGTTGCAGATCAGGCCTGTTGCGAGCGGGCTCTCGGCGGGGGTTGGGCTGGCGGCGCTGCTGGGTGTGAACTGTGTGGACTGGCTGTGCCGGGCGTATGTGCTGACGGATCGGCGGGTGGTGCGGGTGAGCGGGATACTTCGGCGTGTGGTGTATGAGGCGCCGCTGAACCGCGTGCAGAGCGTCACGCTGCACAAGGGCATCCGCGAGCGGCTGTGCGGGTGCGGGACGATCGTGGTCAGCTCGGCGGCGGATTCGAGTGCCGGTGGATCGCTGAGCTGGTACTTCATCGATCGGCCTGAGCAGGCCTCGGCGCTTTTGCGTGAGACGATCAGAAAGTACGGCGGTGGTGCGAGCGGCAGCGACAGCGCGGGCATGGGAGGCGGGGCGTGACCATCGGCGATGGATCAGGTCGTGATGATCAGCGTGGCGCGGATGTGAACGCGGGCGGTGGGGCGTTCGTGCGTGTGGGCGTTGCGGGTGGGATTGGTGCGGGGAAGAGTGCGGTGGCGCGGGCGTTTGCCCGGCGTGGGTGCGTGCTGAGCGATTCCGACGCTGGCGCGAAGGCGGCGCTGAAGCTCGCGGAGGTGAAGCAGACGCTGCGGGCGTGGTGGGGCGATGGTGTGTTTGATTCGGCGGGCGAGGTTGATCGGGCTTCGGTTGCGCGGGTGATCTTTGCCGACGCGTCGCAGCGCACCCGGCTGGAGGGGTTGATCCACCCGATCCTGCACCGCCAGCGTGCGGAGTTGATCGCGCAGGCAAAGCGGAACGGTGCCCGCGGCGTGGTGATCGATGCGCCGCTGCTCTTTGAAGCGGGGCTCGAGAAGGAATGCGACGCGGTGGTCTTTGTCGATACGCCGCGTGAGGTGCGGCTGCGGCGAGTGAGCGCCACGCGCGGCTGGAATGAAGAAGAGCTTTCGCGGCGCGAGGCGGCGCAGATGCCGGTGGATGAAAAGCGGCGGCGCTGCGCGTTTGTGATCGCCAACGGCGAGGGCGTGAGCGAGGTGATGCTCGATGATGAAGCGGAGCGGGTGCTGAAGGCGATTGAGTCGGCGCGGGCGCGTGGGTGAGGTTCACGATCAAGGCGCACGGCTCTGGAGAGCCGTGCCACCGGAAGGCGCGATCGCCGAATCACACGTTGAAGAGGAAGTGGCAGACGTCGCCGTCCTGCATGATGTAGCCCTTGCCCTCGACGCGCATTTTGCCGGCTTCTTTGATGGCTTTTTCGTTGTGGTACTTCTGAAGGTCGGCCACCGAGTAGATCTCGGCGCGGATGAAACCGCGTTCGAAGTCGGTGTGGATGACGCCGGCGGCTTGCGGGGCGGTGGCGCCGATGGGGACGGTCCAGGCGCGGACTTCTTTCTCGCCCGCGGTGTAGTAGCTCTGGAGCCCCAGCAGGTTGTACGCGGCGCGGGCGAGCGAGGCGAGCGCGGGCTCTTTCATGCCGTAGGCCGCGAGCATTTCGGTCTTTTCGGCCTCGTCGAGGCCCGAGAGTTCGCTCTCGACCTTGGCGCAGACGGGGACGACCTGCATGCCTTCTTCCTTGGCGCGGGCGCGGACCTGCTGCGCCAGCGGGCCCTCGCCGTGGACGTCGGACTCGTCGACGTTGGCGACGTAGAGCACGCGCTTGGCGCTGAGCATGCCCAGGCTCTTGACGATTTTGCGTTCCTCGGCGTCGATGATCTCGGCGATGATCCCGCGGGCCGGCTTGCCCTGGTTCAGCACGGGCTGGAGCTTCTTCAGCACGCTGTAGCGCGCGATGTCCTCGGGCTTGCCGCTCTTGGCGGCGCGTTCGGCCTTGCCCAGCGAGCTTTCGATGGTCTGCAGGTCGGCGAGGATCAGCTCGGTCTCGATGGTTTCGATATCGCGGATCGGATCGACGGTGCCCGAGACGTGGGTGATCTCTTCGCCGCCCGGGGCGTTCTGAAAGCAGCGGACGACGTGAAGGATGGCGTCGACCTCGCGGATGTGCGAGAGGAACTTATTGCCCAGGCCCTCGCCCTCGCTGGCACCCTTGACGATGCCGGCGATATCGACCAGGCGGAGGGCGGCGGGAACGACCTTCTGGGTCTTGATGAAGCTCTGGATGATGTTCAGGCGCGGGTCGGGGATGGGGACGATGCCGACGTTGGGCTCGATGGTGGCGAAGGGGTAGTTCGCCGCGAGCACGCCCGCGTTGGTCAGGGCGTTGAAGAGGGTGGACTTGCCGACGTTGGGGAGACCGACGATGCCGGCTTCCATGGTGAGACTCCGCGTGCGAAGAGTTGGGGGGCGGGGGGTGGACAGTGATGAGCGCGAGGCAGCGAACGGGTGGTGATCAGTGAGCGAATCGGCAGAAGAATCAGAGGCGGAACGGAAGCGGTGTGAAGGGGCAGAGTTTAGCGCGGGCGCAACCGGCGGGCATGGAAAGCCCGCTCGTGGTGTGGTGAACGGCGAAGCAAAGTCGCCGCGTCGCTGAACGGGGTTTGATCGGGCGTGTTGGTGGCGTGTGGGTGTCAGGCGCGGTTGTTGAGGCGGCGTTGCATGGCGGCGATGGTCTGTTTGGAGACGTGGTGCTCGATGCCTTCCGCGTCGGTGATGGCTTGGCGTTTGCTGACGCCCAGCCAGAGCAGGAAGGCGAGTACCACCTCGTGGCGCTGGCTGGACATCTGCGCCAAGCGTTGACCTTTGGGTGTGAGGCGGACGGGTTTGTGGCGCTGGGTGATGACCAAGCCGCGGGCGCTGAGGCGTGCGAGTGTGCGCATGACGGTGACGTGGGAGACGCCCATCTCTTGCGCCAGGGCGACGACACGGGCCGAGCCGACGCGGGCTTCGAGCTGCGCGATGGCTTCGACATAGTCCTCGGCCGATTCGTCGCGGTGCTGCGCACGCGTGCGCCGGTAACGGTCGGCGCTGACCGAGGCACTGGCGTCGGTTGTGTGCCGCGAAGCCGCCGAGGCTCCGGCGGGCTTGGCGGCGCGGGCGGGTTGGGCGGCTGAGCGGGCCATGCGCGACGCAGATCGTACCCAACGGCGTTTGTTCGTGCAGTGGCGCAACGGCACGAAAGTCCCTACGCTGGTCATCGACATGAACACCCCCGCAACAAAGCAGAAGTCCGCCCGCACGGTTCGGGTGGATGTTCCGACCGCCATCGATCGGGCGTCGGGCGATGATCTCCGCGCGAATACCCGGCGGTCGTCGCGCGGGCCGGCGGCGGCGGACTTCGACCATGAGCACGGACGTGCCCGCGTGTACGTGGGTGATTGTCGTGCGGCCCTGGCCCGCGTGCCGGAGGTTCAGGCGGGGACGGTCGATCTGGTCTTCGCCGATCCGCCCTTCAACTGGAACCGCGCGTACGACCGCTGGAACAGCACGGCCGAAAAGCAGCACGACGCGGAGGTGGTCAAGAAAGCGGCGCGGAAGTACGACACCTGGGACGACGGCCTGCCGCGAGAGGATTATCTTGACTTCACCTACGCATGGCTGAAGGCGTGCGCCGACGGCCTGCGCCCGGGCGGGCAGTTCTGGGTCAACATCCCCGACGATACCGCCGCGGAGATCGTCGTCTATTGCAAGAACCAGCTCAGGCTGCCCATGCTCAACTGGTGCGTGTGGCACTACCGATTCGGCCAGAACCGCACCGGCGGGTTCATCAACAGCAAGGTGCACGCGCTGCGGTTCGTCAAGCCCGGCGGGCAAATCACCTGGAACCCCAAGCCGATCCTTGAACCCTCGGACCGCGCCACGACCTACTTCGACCCGCGCACGATGAGCAAGCGCGACGGCATGCCCGCGGGGTTCCGCGTGCCGATGGACGTGTGGTACGGCGCGTACCTCGGGCGCGTGCAGGGGAACAACAAGGAACGCCGCCCCGGGCACGACAACCAGCTCCCCGAGGCGTACCTCGAGCGCGTGATCCTTTCGTGCAGCAACGAAGGCGATCTCGTGCTCGATCCGTTCCTGGGCTCGGGCACGACGGGCACGGTGGCGCTGCAGTACAACCGGCGGTTTGTCGGGTGCGAGTACTCGCTGGCCAACGCACGCAGCGCCTGGGAACGCATGACCAAGATCGGGATGATCGGCCCGGGCAAGGCCCTGGGTCAGAGCAGCGCTATCGCCAAGGCCCGCAGCGCCAGCGAAGACGCGAAGACGCGCACACGCGTGACCAAGCCCGCCGATGCCGGTGCGGGTGCGCGGCGGCATCGCCACGCGTGAACCCCACGAAAACACGCGCGGGTTCTTCTGCAAACCACGCATTCAGCGCTGCGTGCCGACCATGTCGGTGTCGCGCGCCGATCGCACGGCATCCTCGACAAACCGCCGATCGGTATCGGTGACCGTCCCGGAGCGGTTGAGGTCTTTGCGCGTGGTGCTGGCGGCGAACCACGCGTACAGGTCGTCGACGCTGATGCGCGAATCGCCCGTCAGGTCGTCGCTGCTGCGCACCATGCGCGCGAGCGGGTCGCCCAGGATGATCTGCTGAAAGCTCAGCGCGGGCAACGACGTGTACGCCGCCTCGGCCCAGGAGAGATGACCCAGCACGAAGTTGCGCCCGAGCTGCAGGTTGTCCGGGAGCGTGTCGGTGAAGGGCTCCCACGCGTTGACCGCCGCGAACGTGCCCCCGGCGGCGATGAAGTCCGCCGCCTGCATCTGAGGGGTCGCGGGGAACTGCGTGATCCCGCCGAAGCAGCGACCGTTGTAGCTCTCGGTGCTGTTGAAAATCGCCCCGTTGGCCAGGTTGAAGCTCGCGGCATACGTGCTGCGGCAGTTCGGCGGCGTGGGGACCGTCCCGTCGCCCGGCAACGCCCCGGGTGTGTTCGCGCCATAGCCCGAGACCAGCAGCACCGGCGTATTCACCACCACGCCCTGCCCGTTGTAGTTCACACGCGGACCGACGAAGAAGTTGGTCACGCCGGTGGAGAAGTTCGAACGAACACGACCGGCAACAAAGCGCCCGTCACTGACGATGGCGTCGCGGGTTTGCTCGTAATCGTCGCCGCCGTAGACCACGTTGATCCCGTTGTTGTCGAACTCCAGATTCGGCGAGGCGTTGGTGGCGGCGTCGGCGTTGGCTTCGTCGAAGATGAACGTCGCCGCGTCCACGTCGACCACCAGGTTGCGTGCCCGGTCGATCATCCCGCGCACGTCCGCAACGGTGTTGCCATCAAGCCGGCAGACCAGGTACAGATCGCCGGGGGTCAGCTCGGTTGCCAGGGGAGGCGCGTTCGTGCTGGCCTGATTCGCGGTCCAGAAGACGCCGATGCCCAGCGCGGGGCTGGTGCTGGCTTGGGTGATGGTCTTCGCGCTTGTGCGGTTGACGCTGGGGAAAGCCGAGATCGGGAGCGCTGATCGCCAGTACGGGTTGAGGATGAGCCCGGTGGCCTTGGTGCCGCCGGCGACGGTTGTTTCGCCGCCGAGGTCTTGCCAGAGCAGCGTGAGTTCGGAATCGACGGAGCAGGAGGTGTAGACGCCGTTGGTGAAGGCCGCGCCGACGGTGCCGGGGTTGTCGCCTGTGTAGAAGGGGCTGGCCTGCCAGATCCGGTGGGGGATGCCCTTGGTCAGAACGATGCAGCGGATCTCGCCGCGCGGGTCGTTGGTGCTGAGCCAGCTCCGCAGCGGGGTGCGCAGGTTGCTGACAAACTGGGTGTATGTCAGGTCGGTGTAGGTCGACTGCGGCGCGCCGATGCTGGCGAGATTCACCGTCCGCACGCCAGCGCGCACGCCGGGCTGATTGCCCGCGCCGCCGGGCACTTTCGCGCTGCCGGCGTAATACTCCGCCACATCGCGCGAGATGAAGCCCGTCGGGCTCGTCGTGTCGGTACTGCTGAAGACCCGCGAGTCATAGACCACCAGAACCTGCTCAGGGCGGAGCTGCGCCCGCGCAGGTTCACCTGTCCCCAGCGCGCCGACGATCAGCGTCGCCGCCGTCAAGACCGACAAAGGCGCGCAGTCACCGCGCCGCGTGCCGACGCCCGTCGAACTCTGCAAAGGTTGGTTCTGAGCGTTCGTCTTCATCATCGAGATCAACCCGTCACTTCGAGCCTTGAGCGTGCAGATTCACCGGGCGCGCAGCACAAGCCCGCCTCGCTGCTTCAGTCTACACCAGCCCGAGAAAAAAACACCCGCCGCGGTTTGTTCTCGGGCTCAGAAACCCGTAAATCACCCGATCGCTCGTCATCCCGCGGCTCGGTTGGGGTCGCGGTCGGGGTGGTTGTGTGGGCGCGGTGCCGTTACTTCGCCGCGTGCACGATCACCCCCGCGAGCACTGCGTGCAACGCCCAAACCGCCGTGCGCACCCAGTGAAACACGCACAGCGCGCGGTGCGTGGGCGCATCAAACCCCGCCGACGTCAGGCGGTTGTGCTGCGGCACGCTGATCAGGAACGTGATCAGCCAGCAGACCGCCACCGCCGCCAGACCCGCGATGCACAACCACCGCTCCACGCCGATCGGCGGCGAGACAACCAGGTACACGCTGCTGAGCGCCTCGATCAGCATCAGCGGCATCACCACCACCGTCGTCCGCACCGCGTGCACCGCGTGGAATGGTCCGAAACTTTCCGCACCAACCTTCGCAAACAACGGGTAGTGCACCACCGCGACAAAGTAGACCACGCCGGTCATCAGCATCGTCGATGCCAGGCACGCCCACGCGGCAAACACGGAGTAATCCATCACGCACGCCCAGTCTGTGAAACGCCCAGGTGCCTCAGCACCGCCTCGCCCGCCAATCGACCGCTCCGCATCGCCCCGTCGATCGACGCGACGTCGCGCCAGTCTCCGGCAAGAAACACCCCGGGGCGCTTGCTGCTGATCACAGGCCAGGTTGCGCTGGTGTACCAGGGCGGGCTTTGGTCGGGCAGCGCCTCGCGGATGGTGTAGGTCTTCAGGTGCCGCCAGCCCGAAGCCCAAGGCCCGAACCAGTGGGCCATTTGCTCGCGAACGCCCGCAAGCAGCGTGCGCTCGTCGTGATCGACCCCCAGCGCCGTCACCGAGATCAGCTCGTCGCCGCTGGGTGCGTACGCCGAACTCACGCGCGACATGACCGCGACGTTGATCCCCGGGCCCGTGCGCTCGCCGTTGAGCAGCAGCATCGCACGCCGAAGCGCCGGGTGATCTTCGCCCGGTGACTTCGCGGCGAAGTACATGTTCGTCACTCCCCGCGGCGTTCGCGCCGTCGGCAGATTCAGCAGCGTGCGGGCGGCGGAATACTCCGTCGCCACCACCACCGCGCGGGCCGAGGTCAACTCATCCAGCGACGCCACGCGCGTCCTCAGCGTGATCTGCCCGCCGGGCAGCGCCCGCGCGATCTGCGCCGGGATCTGCCCCATCCCCCGCGCCGGCACGCACGAGTCGCCGATCGAAAAACAGCGGAACACCACCTCCGCCAGCGTCGCGGCGCTGCTCAACGACTCATCAAGCGTGATCCCACCAAAGAACGGCCTGAAAAACCGCTCAATCATCCCCTCCGAAAACCCACGCCGAGCGAGCATCGCGCGGATCGTCTCACCCCCCCCCCCCCCCCCCCCCCCCCCCCCCCCCCCCCCCCCC